>Ga0193751_1000417_pt1 | contig 34341 bp, 28 predicted proteins | sample L1c2metaG_FD_143050 | JGI IMG/M metagenome (GOLD analysis project Ga0193751, IMG submission 143050) | Soil microbial communities from a riparian zone of the East river system, Colorado, United States - L1c2 | ecosystem: Environmental > Terrestrial > Soil > Riparian zone | place: USA: East River...
AAACCTGACCGGGGCGGCCGGTACGATCGGCAGCAGCCACGTAGCACGCTCTTTACCTGACGGCTACACGCTCATTCTCGGACACTGGCAGACGCATGTCGTCAATGGCGCGACCTATTCGCTGCCGTTCGATGTGGTGACTGATTTTGAACCGATAGCGCTGATTGCGGATTGCCCGATGTGGTTGGTCGGAAAATCGGCGTTGCCGGCAAAAAATATGTCGGAGCTTATTGCTTGGCTGAAGGAGAATCCTGGCAAGGCAACTGTTGGCATTGGTGGCGCCGGCGGCGGTGCTGACGTTGTTGGGACCTATTTTCAGAAGAATACCGGCACACGATTCCAGTTTGTGCCTTATCGCGGTGCGGCGCCGATCATGCAGGATTTGCTCGCCGGGCATATCGACATGACATTCACGCAGGTGGCGAGCGCGCTGCCACAATTCCGCGCCGGCCAGGTCAAAGCCTATGCGGTGATGGCCAAGTCTCGATGGGCGGCGGTCCCCGATACGCCGACCAGCGACGAAGGCGGCGTACCGGGCCTTTACGCCTCGTTCTGGCACGGCCTTTGGGCCCCGAAGGGGACGCCAAAAAATATCGTCGCCAAACTCGATGCCGCTGTGGTGGAGACCTTGGCCGATCCGACAGTTCGCCAGCGGTTTATCGAATTGGGACAAGAGCCCTGGCCGCGCGACAAACAGAGTCCAGAGGCGCTTGCCGCACAGCAGAAAGTTGAGATCGAAAAATGGTGGCCGATCATCAAAGCGGCCGGCATCAGGGCCGAATAGAGAGAGTCGTCAACTTTCTGCCGGGGCGCCTCGTGGCAGCAGCGATAGCTAGTTTCAAAACAGAAGAGGCCGCCAAATCGGCGGCCTCTTCTTCCGAGCCATAAGGCCCAACTATCTGATGCACTTAGTGCTTACTGAGGCCACCCGCAGTCGTACCAACCGTGGGTGCAATATGCCCAAGTAAGTGCTTTTCCTTGGCCAATAATTGCGGTGCGCTCCAGCGCGTCGTCCGAAACATCGAGGGTGAGCATGTCTTCTTCGGTTTCGGTTTGGTCAGCAACATCCCTGTCCATGGAACCATCCCCTAAGCCTATGGTGCCACCGGGTAATAGTATCGTGAAACAGACTGCCTGACGAGTCCAATCGAGCAGACAATGATACATTCTATATTAGAAGAGACATGCGCAACGTCTTTTTTACCGTCGGACATGCGACTCGGCCAATCGGCGCATTTTTGGATTTGTTGAGGCAAGTCGAAATCCTGATAGTGGCCGACGTTCGAAGCGTCCCACGCTCAAGAACCAATCCCCAATTCAATCGTGAACTCCTGGCTGGATCGCTTAGCGCCATTGGCATCGAATATCAGCACATTCCTGAGCTCGGTGGCTTACGTAGCAAGCAGAAAGATGCGCCGGTCGCCGTCAACGCGTTCTGGCAAAACCAGAGTTTTCACAATTACGCAGATTATGCGATGGGCCGCGAGTTTCATTCTGGCCTGCGAAAATTACGAGCGCTGGGTGACACGAAGCGATGCGCAATCATGTGCGCTGAGACTCTTTGGTGGCGCTGTCACCGGCGGATCATTTCCGATTATCTGATCGCCGCCGGCAACACGGTCTTTCACATTCTCGGTCCAGGTGACATCGAGCAGGCGCGTATCACGGAAGGCGCGAAACCTGGGCCAGATGACGTATTGACCTATCCGGCCGATCTTTGAACGTTCAAACTTGCCATGAAATCTATTGTATACTCCCGTGAGCAGAAGCCGGCAGCATCGGTTGCAATTCCATTCAAATGATCTCTGTAGCGGCGCTCGGAGGGTTCCCATGACGGACGTGAAATGGAGCATCAAGGCGCGCGAATTCGTTAATTGCAACTGCAGCTACGGCTGTCCGTGCCAATTCAACGGGCTGCCAACCTACGGCGACTGCCGGGCCGTCGTCGGCATGCAAATCGACCAAGGCCACCACGGCGACACGCGGCTCGATGGGTTGCGGTTCGTCAACATATTGCGCTGGCCGGGGGCGATCCACGAAGGCAAGGGGGAGGCGGCGGTCGTCATCGACGAACGGGCGAACGAACCGCAGCGTGCGGCATTGATCCGCATTGTCACTGGACAGGACACCGAGCCCGGCGCCACGATCTTCCAGGTGTTCTCGACGACGTTTGAGAAGTTGCACGAACCAATCTTTGCTCCAATCGATTTTGACGTGGACATTGACGCCCGCAAAGGTCGGCTTGTTGTGCGTGGAATAACCGAAGGCCGTGGCGAGCCGATCAAGAATCCCGTGACGGGCGCTGCGCATCGTGCCCGTATCGATATTCCTGATGGGTTCGAATATTCACTTGCCGAGATTGGGCGCGGCTGGAGCAAGGTCGCGCGTCCGATGCAATTCACGCTCGCCGATTCCTACGCGCAATTCGCGCACGTCAATCTCTGTCAAAGCGGCATCTTGCGCTAAGCTGAGATGGGCAGCGCGTTTGAATCGGTGCTGCGGCGCGAGCGCGCAGTCGTCATCGCTGCGCTTGCGATACTTACCGCGCTCGCCTGGATGGACCTCGCCTGGCTCGCCGACGACATGGCGATGGGCGGCATGGATATGTCCGGGTTTCGCATGATTCCGGCCGGGCAAGGCCTGATGATGCCGGCGAGCGCGCCGTGGCAGCCGATCGAATTTGCCTACGTATTCGCGATGTGGATTGTGATGATGATTGGAATGATGACGCCCTCAGTGGCGCCGATGATTCTCATCTACGCGCGCGTTGGCAAGCAGGCCGAGATGAGCGGCCAGGCGTTTGCGGCAAGCGCGTGGTTTGCAGCCGGTTATCTCGTGGCGTGGACGGGATTTTCGCTGGCGACGACTTTCGCGCAATGGGCTTTGCAACGCGGCGCGCTGCTTACCCCAATGATGGAAAGCGCTAGTAATGTGCTTGGTGGTGTCGTGCTAATTGCCGCCGGTGTTTATCAATGGACACCGGTGAAGGAGGCGTGCCTCTCTTATTGCCAGGCACCGCTCACCTTTATTATCCGCCATGGCGGATTTCGCCGTGAAGCGACCGGCGCACTGGCGCTTGGTTTTCGCCATGGCCTGTACTGCATCGGCTGCTGTTGGGCGCTTATGCTGCTGCTGTTTGTCGGCGGCGTCATGAATCTGCTTTGGATCGCTGCGCTAGCGGTGCTGGTCTTATTGGAAAAAGCGATGCCTTTCGGTAAATCGGTATCGCGCGTTGCCGGCGTCGCCTTCATTGCCATGGGGGCCTGGTTATTGCTGCACCCGTGAAAAACACTACGACCGCATCTTTTGTTCAAATCAATTTTGGCTCGCGCAAGTGATGTTGTAACGGACTGCTCGGTCCGATCACTTGGTAGGATAAGAGCCGGAAGCGACTATTCGGCCGAGCGGAGGAGGCGTGACATGGGATTGCTTGGGGGCGACACTGCGCTGGTCACCGGCGCAGCGTCGGGGATTGGGCGGGGTATAGCGAAGGCGCTTGCCGCCGAGGGAGTTCGACTGGTCCTAAGCGACATCGCCGAACAAGCCGGAGCCGCGCTGTCGCGCGAACTAAACGCCGCCTTTATTGCCGCCGATCTCGCCGATCCGGCTGCGGCGCGTCGGCTGTTCGAGGCTGCAGTAAAAACGCTCGGGTCGATTTCAATTCTTGTGCATAGCGCATCCCCAAGGCGTTACGAGAGTGACGCCGCCTTGGCTGTGACCGAGGCTCAATGGGATTCGATGATCACAGTTGGCCTTCGTGCCGGGTTCGTACTCGGCCAGGCCGTAGGCGCGCATATGAAGGCGCACCGGATCAAAGGACGAATGCTTTTTATAACCTCGCTGCACGCGTATACGCCGCGCAACCTGCCGCATTACAGTGCGACCAAGGCGGGTCAGACCATGCTGGTGAAAGAACTGGCGCGCGCGCTCGGAGCGGATGGCATTCGCGTCAATGCAATAGCTCCAGGCGCAATCCCTGGCGGCGGATTCGACGCCGATATTAGCTCGCTCACGAAAATGATTCCGCTCGGCCGGACCGGTACCCCGGAAGACATCGCGGATATGGCGGTTGCTCTCTTGTGCGATCGCTTTTCGCGTTATGTCACCGGGACAACGGTTGCAGTAGACGGCGGACTCGCTCTGTACAACTGGATTCCGATGCGGGCGGGCCAGTAAATTCATTCTGCAGCTTAGGATTCCGCGCAGTTAAATGGCCCGGTGCGGACGTTGAGCTCAGATGGCGGAAAGCGCGAATCTTTTTATTTTGCTTTGCGATGACGCAATCGTTCTGCGATTACGAACAGAACCGGAATGACAAATATGCCTAAAATTGATGCGGCGATCATACCGCCGAAAACCGGCGTGCCCACTGCGTGGCGTGTAGCTGCACCGGCCCCGCGCGCGATGACGAGCGGAAACAGCCCAAAGATGAAGGCGAAGCTCGTCATCATCACTGGACGAAAACGTAAACCTGCCGCTTCGATGGCCGCTGTATAAATATCTTTGCCGAGCCGCCGCTGCTCTACCGCGAATGCCACAATCAAAATGCCGTTCTTGGCGGCAAGTGCGATGAGCGCCACCAGACCGATCTGCGCATATACGTCGAAGCTCAGCCCGGCGATCGCTATCGCCACGAGCGCTCCTAAAATTGCAACGCTGACCGACAGCAGTGCGGGAATCGGAATGTTCCAGCTTTCATAGAGCGCGACTAGAAACAAATAGGCGAACAACACGGCAAGCCCGAGCACGATTATCGTGCGTCCCCCCGCTGCTTTTTCCTGGAAGGCAGTCCCGGTCCATTCAAAGCTGTATCCGGATGGCAGCGTCGCGGCGGAAATCCGTTCCATGGCTGCGAGCCCCTGGCCGGAACTATAGCCGGGCTTGGGTGCGCCATTCACGATCGCAGCGCGGTAGCCGTTGTAGCGGACCACGGTCTGCGGCCCTTGCACGAGCTTCGCTTCAGCTAACGCACGCATAGGCACCATGCTGCCGCGCGCATTCCGCACGTAAATATTCTGAATGTCGTCGATCCGTTTGCGAAACGACGTCTCCGCCTGCAGATTGACCTGCCAGGTTCGTCCGAAAACGTTGAAGTCGTTGATGTAGTAGCTGCCCAGCGTCGATTGCAGGGCGTTAAAGATGTCGCTGATCCTGACACTCAGCACCTGTGCCTTGTCGCGATCGATGTCGAGAAAAATTTGCGGCGTGTCGGCAGCATAAGTGCTAAATACGCCAGCGAGTTCGGGCTGGCTATTGGCGGTCACGAGCAACCCGCGTAACACTGCCGCGAGATCGGTGGGCGTCTGTCCTTGCAGCGCTTCCAAGACGTATTGGAAACCGCCGGTGTTCCCCAAGCCAATAATCGGCGGCAGGTTAAACGGAAAAGCGATGGCGCCGGGGATCGCTGCCAATAGCGGCCGCAATCGCGCGACGATCGCGCTCGCGCTTTGCGCAGGATCGGTACGCAGCTCGTACGGCTTGAGCCGGATGACGAAGAATCCCTGATTTGAAGACGCAACATAATCGATGAAATTCAGCCCGACCACGGACAACACGCCTTCGACGCCGGGAATGGGTCTGACAATATCTTCGACCTGCTTGACCACCGCCTCGGTGCGGTTGACTGATGCGCCTTCCGGTAACCGCAGCGCGGCAAAGATTGCGCCCTGGTCCTCGTCCGGCAGAAAACTTTGCGGCGTTATGTAAAATATCAGGACTGACGCGGCCAGTGCTCCCGCGACGACGATAAGCGCAACCGCGGTCACGCGCACCAGTTTGCGGACAGTCGCCACATAGCCATCGCGCGTTCGGTCGATCGCGCCCAGCACGTAGCGCATTGCCCCTCGACTGCTGTGACCGCGCTTTAGCAGCACCCCACATAGTGCGGGACTCAAAGTGAGCGCGTTGAGCGCCGAGATCAGCATCGAAACCGATACGGCAACGGCGAATTGACGAAACAGCTGCCCGCTGATTCCCGGGATAAAAGCCACCGGAACAAAGACCGACAGCAATACGAAGGTGATAGCGAGGATGGGCCCGGTGATCTCGCTCATCGCCTTTTTGCAAGCATTGGGTATGGAAAGGTTGGGCTCTTCCTCGATTACCCGCTCGATGTTTTCAACCACGACAATCGCGTCATCGACAACGATCCCGATGGCTAGCACGAGTGCTAATAACGAGATCGTATTGGCCGAATATCCGATCAACAGAAGCACCGCAAAAGTGCCGATGACGGACACCGGCACGGCGGCCAGCGGAATGAGCGTCGTGCGCAGCTTGCCGAGGAACAGGAAAACAACGAGGGCAACCAGGACTATGGCGATAACGAGCGTGCGGACGACCTCGACCATAGTGGAGGTGACAAACACGGTACTGTCCCAGAAGAGCGCATAGCTCAAATCGGCGGGGAAACGTGTCGCCATTGTGTTCATCGTGTCGCGGATTTGCTTCGCGACATCGACGGCATTGGATCCCGGAGATTGATAGATGCCGATGGCAGCCGCCGGAGCGCCGTTGAAACGGCTGTAGCGGTCCTGTGTTTTGGCTCCCATCTCGACACGGGCAACATCACTGACGCGAACGACGGACCCGTCAGAATTGGCGCGCAGTACAATGCCGGCAAATTCCTGCGGCTGGGTCAGCCGGCCCTTCGTCTTGATGTTGATCTGAACCTGCTGGTCGCTTGCAACCGGAGCAGCGCCAATGCGGCCGAGTGCCGCCTGGACGTTCTGATTTTGCACTGCTTGGATGACGTCATTTGGGGTCAGGTTAAGTTCGGTCAGTCGATCCGGATCGAGCCAAATCCGCAACGAATAATCGAGCGGACCAAACAATGTGACCTGACCGACGCCTCTAATCCGCGCCAGCGTGTCGATAATGTTGATGGTCGCATAGTTGCTCAGATAGATGGCGTCATACGTGTTCTTCGGCGAGTAGATATTGATGACCTGAAGTAGCGCCGCCGATTTCTTGCGTACCGTCAAGCCGGCTCGGGATACTTCCTGCGGAAGCTGCGGAATGGCCAAGCTGGCGCGGTTTTGCACGTTCACCGTATCGATGTCTGGATCGGTGCCCAGCGAAAAGGTCACGTTGAGCGTGTAGCTGCCATCAGACCCGCTCGCCGATTGATAATAGATGGCGTTATCGACACCGTTGATCTGCTCCTCGATCGGTTGCGCGACCGTGGTCTCAACCACTTCGGCGTCGGCGCCGGGGTAATTGGCAGTGAGCGTAACTTGCGGCGGTACAATGTCTGGAAACTGCGCAATCGGAATGGCCGTGATGGCGATTGCGCCTGCGAGTGTGATCAATATCGCGATAACAATCGCGAATCGCGGTCGATCGATGAAGATGGCGGAAAACATCGGTGTCAGTTTACCGCAGCAACGCTAGTCGAGACGATTTGGCCGGGATGAACTTTTTGGATTCCCTCGACGATGACGAGATCTCCCTCTTTCAAGCCCTGCGTCACGACGATGTCGCGGCCCTGCTCGACCCCGGTCACGATGCGACGCTGCTCGACCTTTTTGTCTGCGCCGACCACCATGACGTAGCGACCGGCCTGGTCGAGCTGGACCGCCGACTGCGGAATGACAAGCAACGATTGCGGCGCGCCGCGCTCGACCAACACGCCGACGATCCCGCCGGGGATCAGCATGCCTTCGGGATTTGGCAGTTGTGCGCGAACCAGGATGGTGTCTGTGTCTGGCTGAACCTGAACATCGAGGAGATTGGTGCGCCCGGCATGCGGATACATACTGCCGTCAGGTAGCTTGATGTGAATGTTGACATGCGGATTTTTGTCGGCCGAGGCAGCGATCCGGTGCTTGTATTCGATGACGTCGGCTTCGCTGGCTTGAAAGGTGACGTAAATCGGATCCTGGCTGACGATCGTCGCTAACGTTCCGGATGATGGACTAACCAGATTGCCTACAGTGAAATTCGCAAGGCCGATCCGTCCGTCGACTGGCGAGCGGATTTCGGTGTAACCGAGATTGATCTTTGCCTGTTCGAGCAAGGCTTGCGCTTGCAGGACATCAGCTTGCGCCGCCTGTTGGTCAGCCGCCCGCTGATCTACGGTGGATTGCGGGATATTCTGGTTGCGCACAAGCTCCTGGCCGCGCTGCAGCTGCAAATTGGCATTGACCTCCGTGGCCTTTGCTTTGGCAAGATTGGCGTTTTGCTGGTCGACGGTCGCTTTATAAATATCGGGTTCGATGCGAAACAGCAGATCGCCGGTCTTGATCTGCTGTCCTTCGGTAAAATTGCGTTCTTTGATGAAGCCAGAAACGCGGGCGACGATGTCAACTTTGTCGATCGCCACGACGCGACCAATGAAATCGCCGGTCTCAGTTACTTGGCGGCTAACCACCGATACGACCGAAACAGCCGGCGGCGGCGGCGCACCCTGCGCAGCAGCCATGCAACTACAGATGATGAAAATGTAGGCACCAATCGGAATCGCCCGGGCAAATGAATTGTTGCGGCGAGTCATCAGAATACTCCTGCGCATAATCCGCGCGTTTGGCGGCTACGAGATTAAGCGCGCCACCGGAACGAGAGTAAGAGCGCTACCGCACTCTACTAAATGCCTCGCTCTGCGGCTCAAACGCGGGCACTTGCAAATTGGCAGAACGAGGAGTTCTATTAAAGCACGCGCTGCGTGAGACGCAACTAATCTTCGCCGGCGAGAAATACTGGGAGCGAAGATTCGATCTCGCCATGCGTAAGCGATGATCCACGCAGATTTTCACAACTCGTGAAATACGGTCGAAGGAGGCTGCAAATGACGGCTCGAGAAGCTAAGTCACTGCGAATTGCTCCGCTCACTACACCGACGGATTTGCATCCGAACGCCGTGCGCGACATTGCAGGAGCACTCAACATTCTGCTTGCGGATATGTTCGGGCTGTATCTGAAAACGAAAAATTTCCATTGGCATGTATCAGGCCCGCATTTCAGGGATTATCATCTGCTGTTGGATGAGCACGGCGATCAGATTTTTGCGACAACTGATCCAATAGCCGAACGTGTCCGCAAGCTGGGCGGCACGACAATGCGGTCGATTGGCCAGATCACCCGCTTGCAACGCATAAAGGACAACGACGCGGACTTCGTCACCCCGATGGATATGCTTGCCGAGCTGCGCGACGACAATAAACAGCTCACCGCGAGCATGCGCGAGACGCATGGCCTTTGCGATGAGCATGGCGACGTTGCGACGGCGAGCCTTCTGGAAATCTGGATCGACGAAGCCGAGCGCCGTACCTGGTTTCTATTCGAGGCGACGCGAGCAAGCAGAGGCGAATAATAGAATTGCGAATTTTCGGTCGCTCGATTGCGCAATCATACGTCAGGTGATTGGCTCTATAAGTGATCGCGCCACTTATTCCAGCTTGGCGTCCAACGTAATTTGCGTATTGAGAGCCTTCGACACCGGACACGTCTTTTCGGCAATGCCGGCCAGCTCCCTAAACTTGGCTTCGTCAAGGTTTGGCACGCTGGCGCGCAATGTCAGCGCGGACCTGCTGATACGGAAACCTTGGCCTTCCGGCTCGAGAGTGACGGCCGCCTCGGTACTCAGTTGCGTGGGTGTGTAGCCGGCGCCCTGTAATTGAAACGCCAGGGCCATGGTGAAACAGCCAGCATGCGCGGCAGCGATCAGCTCTTCCGGGTTTGTACCCTTCTCGTTTTCAAAACGGGTCTTGTAGGAGTAAGGGGTCTCGGCGAGCACCCCTGAATCGGTCGAGAGATTACCATTGCCCGTGCGGCCAGTGCCGCGCCAAACTGCTTTTGCCTTGCGGATCATGGAGGTCTCCTTGGTCTAGGCCCCTCTTGGCTCATTTCGATCTATATTCGCGATATAAACATCGTCTTTGCCTGGCCAATATGAACCCGACTGATCGCGGCCGTAAATTACTAGAAAAGTGCGCGCTTTTCAGTTCGCTTGACGAAAAGGCGCGTCGCGATATCGCCGCCTATGCCAAACGGCGCAGCTTCACCACTGGCGAGTCGATATGCCGCCTCGGCGACCACGGCGACAGCATGATGGCCGTGGTGGTCGGCGCGGTGCGCATCTCACTTCCGACCGCCAGGGGCAAGGAGGTCATTCTTGCGGATCTGCGGCCCGGAGAACTCTTTGGCGAGATCGCGCTCCTCGACGGCAAACCGCGTTCGGCCAATGTCACGGCGCTCACCAATTGCGAGCTTATGGTCTTGGAACGGCGAGACTTGTTGCCCTTCCTCGAGCGCAATCCGGCCGCTTGCATGAAGCTGATGGAAATGCTTTGCGCGCGAATCCGCCGTTCGGACGAGCGTATGGCGGACATCGCTTTCTTCAATTTGCCTGTGCGCCTTGCCAAAACATTGCTCAACTATGAGCCCGACGTTCGCGCGGGAATGAAACTATCGCTGTCGCAGAGCGAATTAGCCGAGATGGCTGGGGGGACAAGAGAAAAAGTGAATCGATGTCTGCGTGAGTGGCAACGCCAGGGCATCGTAGAGTTGAAGAATCGTTGGACTATCATTCGCAGCCCGGAGGCCCTGCGTGAGCTGGTAGAATCGACCTAACCAGCGCTTCGGATCTACCGTTTGAGTTTCTCGCGACAAAAACCGCAGGCGGCTTCGCAGCTGAGATAAGAAGGACTTTGCAATTTTTTGCCGCCTCAAGCGTAGCCCTTCTCGTTTATCGCGCGCGAATAGCAAATTTCCACTGTGACTATCAAGCGCAAGAGAAGGATTACTCGGCACGACAGTGCGCACGCTGAGTTGTTTGCAGAGTCAGCCATCAAACAGTCGCGCCCAATCAACTGCGCTACGATCGAGTATCGCCGGCAGAGAAAAAGGAATTAGATTTTGGGCGCCGGCGACTGAGCGACCGCTTGCGCTCCCGCCTCCTTGAGTAAGGGAGGGCATGATGATGACGCCCGAACACTATCGTGAAATGGCTGAAGAATGTTTCGGTTGGGCGCGTGAGGCGCAGACCGACGAAGTTCGCGTGTGCTATCTCAATCTGGCGCAAACCTGGTTGGACGCAGCAACCTGGATTGACGGTGCTTCGCCGACTCGATCGTTAGTTCAATCGAGCCTGGAGCAAAAATTGGCTGCCTAGCCTTTTCCACTTAGCGAAGCCTTGGTTCATAGTGAGCGAAGCCCCGGTCCTTAGTGGCCGGGGTTTGTTTCGTGCTAGGGGTTGCGCCAGCGATTTTCGCTCGGGAGCATATGATGCGAATTCTGGTGTTCCAGCACATTCCGCTAGAGCATCCCGGTTTTTTTCGTCAACTCTGGCGCGAAAACGGCGACGAATGGCAGACGGTCGAGCTCGACGAAGGTCAGGCCATTCCAGACTTAAAGGATTTCGATCTGCTGGTCGTGATGGGCGGCCCGATGGACGTCTGGCAGGAGGACGTTTATCCCTGGCTCGGACCCGAGAAGGCTGCGATCCGCTATTGGGTGAAAGAGCTCGGTCGTCCTTTCCTTGGAATATGTCTGGGACATCAATTGCTAGCGGCTGCGCTTGGCGGCGCGGTTGGGCTGATGAATCAGCAGGAAATCGGTCTCAGCGAGGTCGCATTGACGAAGGCGGGCCAGCAAGATCCGCTGTTTGCCGGTTTTGCCGCTCGCGTGGAAACGTTTCAATGGCACGGCGCGGAAGTATCGCGGCTGCCGGATGGCGCCGCGATTCTGGCGACGAATTCGTCATGTCGCGTCCAAGCGTTCCGCTGCGGTGCGCATGCCTACGGGCTGCAATATCATGTTGAGATCACCGCTTCGACGATCGCGGAGTGGAGCGATATTCCCGAATACCGTGCCGGGCTTGAGCGCACACTCGGCCCCGATGCGACGAGGCGGCTGGACGAGGCGGTGACACCGCGCCTGCCGTCTTTCGAAGCCAGCGCGCGCCGCCTAAACGATAACATCGCCGCCATCCTGGCGGAGGCGCGATCGGCCAGGTCTTTGAGAGACAAACGATTGTCCGTGTGAGTCGGTAATCGGGAAGAATTTACACAAAATTTGAATGTGACTCAGGTGACAGACTATTCCATTGCCGATAATGTCCAGTCTTGCTGGTGGGGGATGAGGGCACGATGGAGCGCCTCGTGACGCCTGCCCATGCCGTGTCTCCCGAAGCTAGTTCTCGAAAAGCCGCGCTTCGCGAAGTTACCCCCGCCGGGGAACCCGTGAGTTCGCTCGAACTCGAGCGCAGTGTCTTCGATTCCGCCGAGATCGAGATCCTCAGTGCGGCTTTCACCAAGGCTTGGGCCTATGTCGCAATCGATCCGGCGCTGGGAGTGCTGGACGCCTTGGAGCGCCAATCCGAATTGGCGCGCTGCTTGATGACGATCCTCAAGCTCGGCGACAGGAATCCGACTTCCATTGCCAATGCCGCGATAGCGTTGTTGCGGAAGAACCAAGCACGGATCGTGCGTCAGCACGTCGCGCGCGGTCTGGCAAACGACCACCTTGTCGGCGCCGTACGATAGATAGTCCGGCTAGCTTTGCAGATTTCCTGCTTGCAATTCGCGCAGTAGATTTCGCGCCATGCGGGCAATGGTGCTGGAACGGCCCGGCGAACCGCTCGCGTTTGTCGAGCGGCCTGATCCTCGGCCAGCCGATGGCGAGGTGCGAGTTCGCGTCGCGGCGTGCGGCGTTTGCCGCACCGATCTGCATGTCGTTGATGGCGAACTGTCAAATCCCAAGCTCCCACTCGTACCAGGTCATGAAATTGTCGGGCGGATTGATATGGTCGGAGAGCGCGTCGCTGCGCTTGAAGTTGGCCGGCGCGTGGGCGTGCCTTGGCTGGGCCAAACCTGCGGACTTTGCCAATATTGCTGCAGTGGCCGGGAAAATCTTTGCGATCGTCCGTTGTTCACTGGTTATACCCGTGACGGCGGTTACGCCACGCACGTGATCGCCGATGCGCGCTACGTCTTTCCGCTGCCCGAGCTCGGCGACGATGCCGCGACAGCGCCGCTCTTATGTGCAGGCTTGATCGGCTGGCGCTCGCTGCAAATTGCGGGTGATTGCAAAAAACTGGGCCTTTACGGTTTTGGCGCCGCCGCGCATATCATCGCCCAGGTGGCGCGCTGGCAAGGACGCGAGGTATTCGCTTTCACCAGAGCGGGTGATAGCGCCGCGCAAGCTTTCGCCAAAAAGCTCGGCGCCTGTTGGGCGGGAAGTTCCGACGATATTCCGCCCGAACCACTCGATTGCGCCATCATCTACGCGCCCGTCGGGGCGCTGGTTCCGGCGGCTTTGCGCGCCGTGCGCAAAGGCGGCCGCGTGGTCTGTGCTGGAATTCACATGAGCGACATTCCAAGTTTCCCGTACAATATTCTTTGGCACGAGCGTGAGCTCAAATCGGTCGCCAATCTGACCCGACAAGACGGTGAGGACTTTTTCACGATCGTGCCAAAGGTAGGGATCAAGACGGAAACCACGTCTTATCCACTCACTCGGGCCAACGAGGCGCTCGCCGATTTGCGCGGCGGCCGGGTGCACGGCGCCGCAGTCTTGGTCCCGTGAACCGGGATCATGTGATCGCAGCGACGCCGTCGCATTTGCGGCGGGGGATTAAATTCGTAGCATAGGATTAAATTCATATCACCGGTGCTAATTATCCGGCCGCACTGCGAAATTTTTTGTGCAGAGCCGGGAACGAACCCCAATGCGCCGCGTTTGCGTCGAGGCAAGGAAGGTCGAGGCCCGACACGTGAGGGGGATTCCACGTCGGTTCCGATGTTTGGCGCCGCGGGCGTTGTGCCGGCGGAAGGATGTGGCATGCCTTGTTGCATGCCTTGGCGGCCTCACGATCGCGAAGCGGCACGAGGCCGCCGGACCGATTTCTGCCTTTTACGCCCGCTTCTTCGCCACACTCGGCTTTAGGCTTTGCGCCGCGTCCCTTACTCTGCGCCCTTTGATGTGGCCGTTTATGTCGCCAATCCTGTCCGCGCGTTTGGCAATCGCCGGCATGATGTGCCGCGCTCTCCTTTCGCCTTCCCTTGGAGCACTCCATGCCGATCGGTGAAGACGTCGTCGGCACCAAGGACGCCGACCTTTCCGCCCCCGTCGCAACCGGCGAGCGCCACGTCAACGGCGACGACCCCACCGGCCTGACCGAACACAGCCTGACCGAACTTCTCCAAGCGCTGCAGGCGGTGCGGGTGGGCGATTTTTCCGCGCGCATGGCCGGTGACCGCGTTGGTCTGATCGGCAAGATCGCCGACACTTTCAATGACATCGTCGCGACCAACCAGCGTATGGCGCAGCAGCTCGAGCGCGTCGGTCAAGTGGTCGGTCGCGAAGGCCGGACTCGACAGCGCGTCCGGTTGGGTCTGTCCGACGGCGCCTGGGGCGAGATGGAATCAAGCGTCAACTCGCTAATCGACGATCTGTTGTGGCCGACGACGGAAGTGACGCGTGCGATCGCTGCAGTGGCGCAGGGCGACCTCCTGCAAACCGTGCAGCTCAATGTCGACGGGCGGCCGCTCAAGGGCGAGTTCCTGCGTTCAGCCGAGATCGTCAACACGATGATCAAGCAGCTCAACGTGTTCACCTCGGAAGTTACGCGCGTGGCGCGCGAGGTTGGCACTGAGGGCAAGCTCGGCGGCCAGGCGCAGGTCGGCGGCGTCACCGGTGTGTGGAAGGAGTTGACGGAGAGCGTCAACTCGATGGCGTCAAACCTTACGGCGCAAGTGCGCAACATCGCCGAAGTGACGATCGCGGTGGCGAACGGTGACTTGTCGAAAAAAATCACCGTCGACGTGCGCGGCGAAATCCTGCAGCTCAAGGAAGCCATCAACACGATGGTCGATCAGCTGCGCTCGTTCGCCTCAGAAGTCACGCGCGTCGCGCGCGAGGTCGGCACCGACGGCAAGCTCGGCGGCCAGGCGATCGTGCCGGGCGTCGCCGGCACCTGGAAGGACTTGACCGACTCAGTGAATGCGATGTGCGGCAACCTCACTGACCAGGTGCGCAATATCGCGCATGTGACGACCGCTGTCGCCCGCGGCGACCTGTCGCGCAAAATTACGGTCGATGTGCGCGGCGAAATTCTCGAGCTCAAGGACACCATCAACACGATGGTGGACCAGCTGAACGCCTTTGCCTCCGAAGTGACGCGCGTCGCGCGCGAGGTCGGCACCGAAGGCAAGCTCGGCGGCCAGGCGCAAGTCCCCGGAGTCGGCGGCACCTGGAAGGATTTGACCGACAGCGTCAACTCCATGGCGTCCATGGCGTCGAATCTGACGGCGCAGGTGCGCAACATTGCGGAAGTGGCGACCGCGATTGCCGGCGGCGACCTGTCGAAAAAGATTACGGTGAACGTCAGCGGCGAAATCCTACAGCTGAAGGAAACCATCAATACGATGGTGGACCAGCTCAACGCGTTTGCCGGCGAGGTGACGCGCGTCGCGCGCGAAGTCGGCACCGAAGGCAAGCTCGGCGGACAAGCTAACGTGCTTGGCGTCGCCGGCACCTGGAAAGACTTGACCGATTCGGTCAACTCGATGGCGTCGAACTTGACCGCGCAGGTGCGCAACATCGCCGAAGTGTCGACGGCGATTGCGAACGGCGACTTGTCTAAGAAGATCACCGTCGACGTGCGCGGCGAAATTCTCGAGCTGAAGGACACCATCAACACCATGGTGGACCAGCTCAACGCCTTTGCCGGCGAGGTGACGCGCGTGGCGCGCGAAGTCGGCACCGAAGGCAAGCTCGGCGGTCAGGCTCTGGTGCGAGGCGTTGCCGGCACCTGGAAGGACCTCACCGACAGCGTCAATTCAATGGCCTCGAACCTTACGGGGCAGGTCCGCAACATCGCCGAAGTCGCCACCGCCGTGGCGCGGGGCGACCTGTCGCGCAAGATCACCGTCGACGTGCGTGGTGAGATTCTCGAGCTGAAAGACACGCTCAACACCATGGTGGACCAGCTCAACGCTTTCGCCGCCGAAGTCACGCGCGTCGCGCGTGAGGTCGGCACCGAGGGCAAGCTCGGCGGTCAGGCGCAGGTGCCTGGCGTCGCCGGTACCTGGAAGGACTTGACCGACAGCGTCAACTCCATGGCCGGCAATTTGACCGCCCAAGTGCGCAACATTGCCGAAGTGGCTACGGCGATCGCCGGCGGCGACCTGTCGCGCAAGATTACCGTCGACGTGCGCGGCGAGATCCTTCAGCTGAAGGAAACGCTGAACACCATGGTTGACCAGCTCAACCGCTTCGCCGGCGAGGTGACGCGCGTGGCGCGCGAAGTCGGCACCGAAGGCCGGCTCGGCGGGCAAGCCAACGTGCCTGGTGTCGCCGGCACTTGGAAGGATTTGACCGACAGCGTCAATTCGATGGCCGGTAACCTGACGGCACAGGTCCGCAACATCGCCGAAGTGACGACAGCGGTGGCGCGCGGTGACCTATCGCGCAAGATCACCGTCGACGTGAAAGGCGAAATTCTTGAACTGAAGAACACCATCAACACGATGGTGGACCAGCTGAACGCCTTTGCCTCCGAAGTGACGCGCGTGGCGCGCGAAGTCGGTACCGAAGGCAAGCTCGGCGGCCAGGCGCAAGTGCTCGGCGTCGCCGGCACATGGAAAGATCTGACCGACAACGTCAACTTTATGGCCTCGAACCTGACCGCGCAGGTCCGCAACATCGCCGAAGTAGCCACGGCAATTGCCGGCGGCGATCTGTCGAAAAAGATCACCGTGGACGTGCGCGGCGAAATGCTGCTGCTCAAGGACACGCTCAACACCATGGTCGAGCAGCTGCGCTCGTTCGCCGCCGAGGTGACGCGCGTGGCGCGCGAGGTCGGCACCGACGGCCGCCTCGGCGGCCAAGCTGTCGTGCCCGGCGTCGCCGGGACCTGGAAGGATTTGACCGATAACGTCAACCTACTGGCGGCGAACCTCACCACGCAGGTCCGCAATATCGCCGAGGTGACGACCGCGGTGGCGCGCGGCGACCTGTCGCGCAAGATCACCGTCGACGTGAAGGGCGAAATTCTCGAACTGAAAAACACCATTAACACGATGGTGGATCAGCTCAACGGATTTGCCTCGGAAGTGACGCGCGTTGCGCGCGAGGTCGGTACCGAAGGTTTGCTCGGCGGCCAGGCGCAAGTGCCGGGCGTCGCCGGCACCTGGAAAGACTTAACGGATACCGTGAACGTCATGGCGGCGAACCTCACCGAACAGGTGCGCGGCATCGTCAAGGTGGTGACCGCGGTCGCCAACGGCGATCTCAAGCAAAGCCTCACCGTGAAGTCGAAGGGCGAAGTTGCGGCGCTCGCCGAGACCATCAACAACATGACCGACACGCTCGCCACCTTCGCCGATCAGGTGACCACGGTGGCGCGCGAAGTCGGCGTCGAGGGTCGGCTCGGCGGTCAAGCCAACGTGCCCGGCGCCGCCGGCACCTGGAAGGACCTGACCGGCAACGTCAACCTGCTTGCCGCGAATTTGACGACACAAGTGCGCGCAATCGCCGAGGTCGCGACCGCGGTGACCAAGGGCGACCTGACACGGTCGATCCAAGTCGAGGCGCGCGGCGAGGTGGCTGAGCTAAAAGACAACATCAACACGATGATCGATAATTTGCGGCTCACCACCGACCGCAATACCGAACAAGATTGGTTGAAGACCAACCTCGCCAAATTCACGAACATGCTGCAAGGCCAGCGCGACCTCGCCACGGTCGGCCGGCTGTTACTCTCCGAGCTGACGCCACTGGTCAACGCGCATCAGGGCGTGATCTACCAGATGCGCGGCGAAGAGGAGCACAAACTTCTTAAGCTGCTTGCGACCTATGCCGACGACGGCATTAACGGCCATCCGCAAACGCTACGCCTGGGCGAGGGCTTGATTGGTCAATGCGCGCTCGACAAGCATCGCATGCTCATCACCTCGCCGATAGAAGCGACGCCGATTTCTTCCGCCTTGCTCAAGGTACCGCCGCGCAACCTCATCGTTCTGCCGGTCTTGTTCGAGAATCAGGTCAAGGCGGTGATCGAGCTCGCCTCGATCGACGAATTCACCGCTCTGCAGACCATGTTCTTGGAACAACTCACCACCTCGATTGGCATCGTGCTCAATTCGATCGAGGCAACGATGCAAACCGAAGGCTTGTTGACGCAGTCGCAACAGCTTGCCGCGGAGCTGCAGACGCAGCAAAGGGAATTGCAGCAGACCAACGAGCAGTTGGAGCAGAAGGCGCAACAGCTTGCTGAACGAAACGTAGAGGTCGAGCGTAAGAACCAGGAAATCGAGCAGGCCCGACGGGCGCTGGAGGAAAAGGCGACCGAGCTTGCGCTTACTTCGAAATACAAGTCGGAGTTCCTCGCCAATATGTCGCATGAGCTGCGTACGCCGCTCAATTCCATCCTGATCCTAGGCCAGCAGCTCACGGACAATCCGGAAGGCAATTTGACAGCGAAGCAGGTCGAGTTTGCGCGTACGATACATGGCGCGGGCACAGACCTCCTCAACCTGATCAGCGATATTCTGGATCTGTCGAAGATTGAATCCGGCACCGTCACCGTGGACGCCGAGGAGGTGTTCTTCGCGAACTTGGTCGACATGGTGGCCCGGCCGTTCCGGCACGAAGCCGAAACGCGGCAATTGTCATTTGAAGTCCATGTCGATCCAAATCTCGGGCGCAGTATCACGACTGACAGCAAACGGCTGCAGCAGGTGCTCAAGAATCTGCTGTCGAATGCTTTCAAGTTCACCGCGCAAGGCGGCGTACGCCTGAACGTGACAGCGGCGCTCGGCGGTTGGAGCTCGGATCATCCGATCTTGAGTCAGACGCCCGCGGTGGTTTCATTTGAAGTCACCGACACCGGAATCGGAATTCCGCTGGAGAAACAGAAGCTCATTTTCGAGGCGTTCCAGCAGGCCGACGCGTCGACAAGCCGTAAATATGGCGGCACCGGTCTCGGGCTTGCGATCAGTCGCGAATTGGCGGCGCTGCTTGGCGGCGAAATTCATTTGCGCAGCGCGCCAAGTGCGGGCTCCACGTTCACGCTCTATCTGCCGATCAAATATGTCGGGCCGAACGCGACGCCTGCGAGCGTGACAACCGCTTTGCCGGTCTCCAGCCCCTTCGCAATAACGCATGTCGTCAGCGAGCGTGCGATCGAGCCAATCTCCGACGATCGGATGGACGTTCAGCCCGGGGACGCAATTCTCCTCATCGTCGAGGATGATCCGCATTACGCGCGAATCCTCGTCGATCTCGCGCGCGACAAGGGCTTCAAGGCGCTCTTAGCGATGCGAGGCGACGATGCTCTCAATCTGGCTAAGCAGTATCAGCCGACGGCGGTCTCTCTCGATGTGTTCCTGCCGGACATGCTCGGATGGACCGTGCTCAGTCAGCTCAAGCAGAGTCCACTCACCCGGCATATTCCGGTGCAGATCGTCTCGCTCGACGAGGATCGTCAGCACGGCTTGGCGCGCGGCGCGTTTGCCTTCGTCAACAAGCCCACCACCCGCGAGGGCATCGAAGAGGCGTTGTCGCGTATTAAGGAATTCGCGGGCCCACGGCGTAAGCGATTGTTGGTCGTCGAGGACAATCAGGTCGAGCAGATGAGTATACGAGAGCTGCTCGGTCACGATGATATCGAGATCGTCAATGCCGGGACCGGCGGCGAGGCTTTGAGCCGGCTGCGTGAGGAGGCCTGGGACTGCGTCGTGCTCGACCTTCGGCTGCCGGACATGTCGGGTTTCGAAGTGCTTGAGCGCATGCGCGCTGATGCCGCGCTCGCCGATGTTCCAGTGGTCGTGTTCACCGGGCGAGAATTGTCGGTCGAGGAGGATGCTCAGCTCCACACCATGGCGCGCAGTATCGTCGTCAAGGGTGTGGAATCGCCGGAGCGGCTGCTCAATGAAACAGCGCTGTTCCTGCATCGCGTCATCACCGATCTGCCGCCGGAAAAGCAGCAGATGCTGGAGCGGCTCAACTCTTCCGATGAGGACCTCATCGGCCGCACCGCGCTTCTGGTCGACGACGATCCGCGCAACATTTTTGCGCTGTCGAGCGCGCTGGAGCGCCGCGGCATGAAGGTGTTGACTGCGACCACTGGCGCTGAGGCGATCGAGATCATTGAAGAAACTTCATCGCTCGCGATTGTGCTAATGGACATCATGATGCCGGAAATGGACGGCTATCAGACCATTGAAAGAATTCGCCAGGATCGGGCGTATCGCCGGTTGCCGATCATCGCTCTAACGGCCAAAGCGATGAAAGGCGATCGGGAAAAATGCCTGCAGGCCGGTGCTTCCGATTATCTCGCTAAGCCGGTCAATACCGAGCAGCTCCTCTCGGCGCTGCGAATGTGGCTGCATCGCTAAGGCGTTGCCATGAACGACAAAGTCAACGTTCTCCTGGTCGACGATCAGCCTGACAAGCTGCTCGCTTACGAGGTGATTCTTGGAGAACTTGGCGAGAATCTGGTCAAGGTCTCGTCCGGCCGCGAGGCGTTACAATTCCTGCTCAAGAACGATGCCGCCGTCGTCCTGATCGACGTATGCATGCCGGAACTCGACGGGTTCCAGCTGGCCGCGATGATCCGCGAGCATCCGCGCTTCCGCAAAACGGCGATCATTTTCATTTCGGCCATCTATCTGACCGATGTCGATCGGCTGCGCGGCTATGAGATGGGCGCGGTTGATTACGTGCCGGTACCGGTCGTGCCGGAGGTGTTGCGCGCCAAGGTGCGGGTTTTCGCCGAGCTGTTCCGCAAGACACGCGAGCTCGAGCAGTTGAACTTGAAACTCGAGGGCCACGTGGCCGAACGCACGGCGAAACTTGAAGCCTCGAACATGCAGCTCAAACAGAGCGAGCAGGGGCGCAGCCTCGCGCTTGCCGCGGGCCAGATGGGGTCGTGGGACTGGGACCTGGTGAGCAAGCAATGGCGCTGGGACGAAGGTCAGCACCACATTTTCGGGGTCGATCCGCGTAATTTCCAAATCGCGGTGGAGAACATTCGTGCGCTGATCCACCCGGAAGATTGGATGTCCCTCGTTGAGATTGCGCGTGGCATGTCGCAGGGCGCGCGCACGCAACAAACCGAATTTCGCGTTGTGCGGCCTAATGGCGACATCCGCTGGTGCATCGGAACGGCGGCCGCCAGTCTGGATGATTCGGGCAATGTCGTGCGCATCAACGGCGTCACAATCGATATCACGGATCGCAAGGAAGCAGACGAGCGTCAGATCCTGCTGGCGCGTGAGGTCGACCATCGCGCGCGGAACGCGCTTGCGGTCATTCAATCCATCATCAGGCTGACCCGCGCGAAAAGCGTCGAGGAGTATGTGCAAGCGATCGAGGGGCGCATCAAGGCGCTGGCTCGCGCGCATACCCTTCTTTCCGATTCACGTTGGCGCGGCGCCGATCTGGGCACCCTGGTCGGGGAAGAGCTGGCCCCGTACCGGACCGGCGACAAAGTCCACTGCGGCGGTCCTGGCATTTCGTTACAGCCCGCGACCGCGCAGGGGCTTGCCCTGGCGCTTCACGAACTCGCCACCAACGCAGCCAAGCACGGCGCATTGTCGTCGCCATCGGGCAAGGTCAGCCTCGAATGGGGTTTGGACTCCGACGCGCTGATATTGCGTTGGATCGAAAACGGCGGACCTGCCGTTGCTGTACCGTCGTCACGCAGTTTCGGCCTGAAGGTCATCGTCGCAAGCATCGAGCAGCAGTTGGGTGGGAAGGCTGCGTTCGACTGGAATGCCGCCGGCTTGCGTTGCGTGTTCGCAATACCGCGCACCGAGCTGACCAAGTCGCGCGTCTTCAGTCCGTCGCTGATTACAAACGGCGGCAACGGAGCCGTAGTGGACCTTAAGGGCAAGGATAAGCCGCGCGTGCTGTTGGTCGAAGACGAGGCGCTCGTCGCGATGATGATACAGGACTGCCTTACCGAATTCGGCTTTCAGGTGATCGGTCCATTGAGCACCGCATCCGAAGCTCTAGCCGCCGCTCGCGAGAGTCATTTCGATGCCGCCGTCCTCGACATCAATCTCGGCGATGGTCTGGTGTACACCGTGGCTGAGATCTTGGGCGTACGCGGGGTGCCATTCGCGTTTGTGACGGGGTACGATGTGGACAGCATCGATCCGCGGTTCAGCGACATTCCGATTCTGCAAAAGCCGATCGACCGGGATTTGCTGCAAAAGATTTTCATGTCGAGCATTCCGGATCGCGCCGCCGTTGCCTAAAACCACATCTGCCGTCTCGTGAAAGCGCCGCGCTTCGGTTTGCGCGGCTCGTGCAATCGCGGGTGCGGCAGCACTCGAAACGGTGCCGATGAGGACCGATCTGCGATCGGGGCCCCTTTGCGGCATAATTGTACCGGAACTTGGATCGCGCTTGGTCATGGCGAGCCCATTTTGTGGGCGCTGTGCACGTCTAAATGCTCGCGTGCCGATTATTCGTGCTTACCAACGGCCGTGCATCCTTGTTCCGGCATTCCTTACCTGCGCATTTGTCCGATCGGAACCAACAGTATCCCGGGGCGATTGTCCACGCGCGGAAATCCTTCCGCGAAGGAGAATTGCTCCATGACTAACGAAAAAATGGGTGGGCAGCAGCAAGGCGGCCAACAGGGCGGTCAGCAGAAACCAGATCAGCAGAAACCAGGTCAGCAAACTCAGACGCCCGGACGCCAAGGCGGTCAGCAGGGCGGTCAGCAAGGCGGTGGTGGCCAACAAGGTGGACAACAAGGCGGTCAGCAGGGCTCACAAAATCGTTAGACTGTCTTTCGCACTTCCGCAAAAAAGAAAATCCCCCGGTGTCTCGCTGGGGGATTTTTGTTGCGCCGTTTGGCGATTAAAAAAGCGGGCCTGAGTCGGACGCCGACACAGGCCCGTCACGCAATCCATTCCGAGCCCGATCAGGCAGGGATGATTGCGACGATTTCCAGTGTGCGCGGATCGACAATCACGATCTCATCACCGATGAGGAAATAGTCGTATCCTCGATACTCGGGAATGAGCAGCACGATCTCTTCAGGCAGCACGACAATGTGCACGCTTCGCGGGATTCGCGTCCCAACAGAGACGTCGAAGTTCACGTTGCTGCCGAGCCGTGGCCCACGCTCGCGGCCGATGATTGTCTTAATCTGCGAGCGCTGATTTTCCGACAGCTGCACCGAGCTGCCGCGCGTTCCGCTGCTACCGACGCTGGTGCTGCTGTTCACGCCAGACTTGGTCGTTTCGGCGGTACCGCGTTCGGTCGTGCCACGCTGCTCCTGCGCGCCCTTCACATTGGTACCGCGCTGTTCCTGCGCGCCTTTTAGATTAGTGCCACGCTCCTCCTGTGCGCCCTTCTGGTTCTTTTGCAGTCCGCGCTCTTCCTGCGCGCCCTTTTGCATGCCGCGCTTCTCTTCTTGCGCGCCGCGCGTCATGCCCTTTTGCTCTTGATTGGCGCCTTGGCCGAGCCGCTCGTTATCCTTGCCACTCTTATCCATGCCTTGCGCCGATTGGCCGCTCGATGGCTTGCTCGACTGGGTGCTCGACGGGTTGAGCGTCTTGCTGCCGGACTGAGTCCCGCTCATGCTGCCGCCGCTCTTCTCCTGCGTCGCGGACGGCGATTTATTGGAATCACCCATCTGCGACTGGGCAACGGCCACTCCGCCGAGCCCGACTACGGCCGCCACGGCGACTGTAGCCAATAGCTTCTTCTTCATTTCGCTCTCCTCTGTTCTCCCGCAAAGCCAAGCCGACGCGTTTCGCATCCGCGAAATGCCGGTACTCGACCTAGCCATGTGCTCTGGGACCCAACGCGGCCGCGACAGTCGTGTTCCGGAAAGTTCCGTGAAGAATCGATCAGATTCCGGGGAACCGAAGCGGGGAACCTCACGGTCGGCGGTCACGTTAGCCGTGCTTCCTGGCGCTTATTACAATAGGGAGACGATCATGAGCTCTTCGGACGGCCCAGAGCAGCGCCCGGTTGTGCCGGCGCGGCAGGCCCGTCAAGGTGTAAGAGGACATAATGTCCGCTATGTCCTCGGTTTCAGCATCGCCGCGGTCATCATCGTATTTGGAATCATTTGGCTCATTTATTTCACGTGAGCCTTCGTCAGTCGCTCCGCTCAACGAACGCTTGGCGCGCCTTGTGGAGTACAGCAGGGGCGGCGCCAACCGGCGCTGCCCTCTTATTTTTCGCTTGAGACAGTCCGAATTCCCTGTTCTGTTGCGCCCGCACGTGACGGCGGGTGAGGGGCAATGGCCAAAAGCAAAAGCGCGAATGCCAGATTTAGTCGAGGCAACAGGGTAGCTAAGCAAGCGGCTCACAGAGCCGTCAAAGAGCAGCTGATCATGGCCGGGAAAGTGCTGGTCGCCGAAGGCCAAGACGACTTTACCCGCGGACACATTTCGTTTCGTCTTCCGGATAATCCAAACCTGTTTTTCATGAAGGCGCATAGCATCGGGCTCGACGAGATCACGATGCAGAATATCCTCACCATTGACCTAGACGGCAACGTAGTTGCCGGTAGCGCGCGCCGACACAGCGAGGTCTATATCCATTCGGAAATTTTCAAGGCACGTCCGGACGTCAATTGTGTGATTCATACCCACCCGACTTATTCAATCGCACTGTCCGCAACCGGACGAACGCTTAAATGCTATAGCCAGCCGGGCGCGCTATTTTATGATGGGCTCGGCACGTATACCGATACGATCAATCTCATCCGCACGCATGCGATGGGCGCAGGAGTGGCGCGGGCGCTTGGTCAAGGTCGCGCAGTGCTGTTGAAAAACCACGGCGTGGTCGTCACTGGCGCCACGATCGCGGAAGCTGTGATCGGCACGATCACGCTGGAGAATGGCGCGATGGTCCAATTGTTGGTCGAGGCGGCGGGTGATCCGGCGCCGGAATTCTCGCGTGCTGACATCGAGAAACTGAAGGCCGATATCACTCAGCCTGAGCAGTTCACCATCAACTTCGACTACCTCGTACGCCGCGTGAAGCGGCGCCGCTAGCACACCTTCGGGCGCGGGGATGACGCCAAGGCCCCATCAAAGAGACCGGCGCGATGTCAATCCAGCGCTGGGTTCGCGCAAGCTCAAACTCGGTACGTTCCAGACCAATCTCGACTCCGGCTGCGTGATGTCGGATCTCGACCGCCGGTTGGAAATCACCTGGCCGAACACGGTTACGCTGGCGCAGCTCGCCGACGAGATGGAATTCGAAGTACTGGTGCCAGTGGCGCGCTGGCGCGGCTTCGGTGGCGCCACTGATCCACAAGGACCGGGCTTCGAGACCTTCACCTGGGCCGCAGGCATTGCCGGGGCGACGCGGCATTCCGGCGTGATCTCAACCTCGCATGTCGCGCTCAATCACCCGATCGTCGCCGCTAAGCAATCGACCGTCATCGACCACATCTCAAACGGCCGCTACACGCTCAATGTCGTCAACGGCTGGAATTTTCCGGAAATGGAAATGTTCGGGGCCTCGCTGCTCGAGCATGAGGACCGTTACGCCTGCGCCGAGGAATGGCTGACGATCGTCAAGCGGCTGTGGCAGGAGGACGAGAAATTCGACTTCGAAGGCAAGTTTTATCGCATCAAGGGCGGTTACTTGCAGCCGAAGCCGATCCAAAAACCGCACCCGGTCATTATGAACGCCGGCTCTTCGGAGCGCGGGCGTCGCTTTGCCTGCCAGCACTGCGATCTCGTCTTTACCAATATCCGCTCCCATGACGTTGCGACCAACACGGCGCATGTCGCCGCATACCATAAGCTGGCGCGCGAAACTTACGACCGCGAAGTGCGAGTTTGGAGTAACGCCACGATCGTGCAAGCCGATACCGAGAAGGAGGCGCGCGACTTCTATCATTATTATGTGCACGAAAAGGGCGACTGGGTTGCTGCGCGCAATGTCATCGATACGATGGCGGCGGAGATCAACAAGCGCGACTATCCGCAAGAGCGGCGCAACGCCATGGCCGAGATGATGATCGCTGGCTGGGGCGGTTTTCCGCTCATCGGCACCGGAGAGCAGATCGTCGACGGGCTCGCCAAACTGTCCAAGATTGGACTCGATGGAGTGCTGCTCTCCTGGCCGCGCTATATCGACGGCATGCGCGAATTCCGTCGCGTCACTTATCCGCTGCTGCAGCAGTCGGGGCTGCGGGATCAAGCGGCCAGATAAACGGACGTTATGAACGCCGGCGATTCCGGCATCACACGTGAGTTGGCGATGCACCTCTCGCTTGTGTCAAATATTGTGATTATCATGACCGCTGCGCTACGCCAGCACAGCAACCAGCGAGCCGTCAGCAACCGATTCAGGTGAACCGATGCCACGCATGAAGGGCGCCGAACTGATAACGGAATACCTGATCGCCAATGGTATTCCTTACGTGTTCGGCATTTGCGGTCACGGCAATGTCGGCCTGCTGGATCCGCTCTATCAGGCGCGCGACCGCATCAAGCTTATCTCGCCGCGTCACGAGCAAGTCGCCGCGCACATGGCCGACGCTTATTTCCGCGTCCGTCACGAGCCGGTCGCAACACTGACGTCGTGCGGGCCAGGCTCATGCAACATTATCATGCCGCTCGCCTGCGCGCTGAGCGATTCTTCGGCTCTCTTGGCCATCACTGCTAACGTGCCGACCTCACAATTCAACCGCAGTCCGTTTCAGGAAATCAATCGCCACTATCAGGCCGATTTCGTCAATATCGTGCGGCCTGTGGTCAAGCGCAGCTTCCAACCGACCCGAGTCGATATGCTGCCGCTTGCATTGCGGCAGGCGATGACGGCGATGCTATCGGGCCGGCCAGGACCGGTAAACCTCGACGTGCCCTTCAACGTCTTCCAGGAAGAAGACGAAGTGGAAGTGCCGGCGTCGGCCGCGCCGCTCAACGCACAACGAAGCGGCGCCTCGCCTGAGGAGGTTTCACGGGCGTTCGCCATGATCCTTGCTGCCCGACGTCCGGTGATCTTCATCGGGCACGGCGTGACGCTGTCAGAAGCAAGTCGTGAATTGACCGAGTTCACCAAGACTCTCGGTATCCCGGTGATTTCCTCGCCGAACGGCATGGGCTGCATCGACATGGTAGACCCGCTGTCGCTCGGCTTTATCGGCCGCAACGGCGCTTTTCCAGCCAATGAGGCCGGACGCCGCGCTGACCTTGTCATTGCAATCGGGGCGCGGTTCGACGATCGCTCGGCCTCGTCATGGCTGCCTGGCTATTCCTGGAATTTTCCAAACACCAAGCTCATCCATGTCGACATCGATCCGGCCGAACTCGGGCGCAATTATCCGCCCGACCTTCCGCTGGCGGCCGACGCACGCACGTTCTTGCGCCAGCTGCTTACCGAACTTGAACAGCGCGGTGCGGATCATGCCACGCGGTCCGCAACCAAACCATGGCTCGCTGAGATCGCCGAATGGCGTGCGGCGTGGGACGAATTCGTCCGGCCAAATTTTGCACTGCATTCCAGTCCGATGCGCCCGGAGCGCGTGGTGGCGGATTGCCAGTCGGTCATCCCGCCGGATGGAATCATTTGCTGCGATGTCGGCGTCAGCCATAATTGGTACATGCAATTCTGGAAGGCGCGCCGACCGCAAACGATGCTCAATTCCTGGGGCTTTTCCGGCATGGGATTCGGCGCCGCCGGCGCATTGGGCGCTAAGCTTGCGGCGCCGGATCGGCCGGTCGTGGCGGTAACCGGCGACGGCTGCTTCACCATGGTTCCCCATGTGCTCTGCACCGCGGTTGAATACAACATTCCGGTCGTGTGGGTGATCTGGAACAATTTCGGCTGGGTTTCGATCCGCGATATCCAACTGGGAATGTTTGGCGGCCGCGAACACGGCACGATGTTCCATCAGGGCGCCAACAAGAAACCGTACAATCCTGATTTCACGGCTTGGGCGAAGGCTAGCGGCGTGGATGCGCTTACGGTGAGTAAGTCGGAGGATTTCGCAGGCGCGCTAGAACACGCCATCCGGGCGAACAAGCCATTCGTGCTTGATGTACATGTCGATGCCGAAGTGCGGCCGCCCTCGACCGGCGCATGGCAGTTGCCGCCGACGCCACATAAAGAGCCGGTGTTCGGCAGCCGCTTCATTCCCGATGCGGCGCCGGTGAAATAAAATATGAAATCGCAACTATGCGGTCGGCAACGGCCGCTACCAGCAACAAGGCTGGAATCAGCGGTCGTAGCGCGGCGCGAACGAATATAACCCTGCGCCGTCGGAGGAGAACGGTTCCGCGTAACCGAACGCCAATGAGTTCTCGCTCTGCTCGCGCAAGCGCGCCAGCATGGCTTGCTTGCGCTCGCGCAGTAGTTTGGCACGCGCAAGCTTCTTGGCGTTTTCCCGTGCTTCCGCAGCACTCTGCGCCTCGGCAGCTTTCCGCGCCTCCTCAGCCTTTTGCGCCTCTTTGGCCTTTTCCGATTCCAACACATCGCGGTCGGCATTCACGAACGTCGCGACCGCCGGGTAGTGCATACGGCTTGAGCGCAGTTGTGAATCGCCGAAGCCGACGAGGACCGTCATCGCCACTGCAAAAGCGGTCACCATCGAGAAAAAATACGCAAGGAGGGAGAACACCATTATGGCCGCTCCGAGCAGGACGCTGCTCCAGTGCGCGTTGAGATGAGGTCGCCTACAACGCTGAAAGCACTTCAAGAACCAAGGCTGCCATTTGCCTCGGCGCCCGATCTCGCTAGCGTCAAATCAACGCCTTGCGCGGCGTGCGGTTCCACGAGTATCGGTTTCGTTCCCCATCGGCTGCGGCGATAGCGCGGCGCGGCGCCACGCGTTAACGCCATGATTTGGTCCGGAAGCACGACTTACGTACTCGCGGCGATGGTTCTCGGCATTCAGTTAACGCGCTCAATCGCTTACGCCGAACGTTCGCGGCACAGGCTGTGATGCCGTTGCGTGACGAAAAACTCAAAGTGATTTTCGGCGGCATTGATCGGCCCGAGACGCAACCGATCTTCCATGGTTTCGCCCGGCGCGCCGCCAGCCTTGTTGATGATCGGCAGCCGCGACCGGCTGGTGGAGCCCGGCAATTCCACGCGTCTGGCCGCACGACTCATTGCCGCCGGCAATGCCGCGACAGTGCTGACCTATCGCCACGTCGGACATTTCGCCGTGCGCGCCGCAAATGCTTACGAACTTCGGAATCGGGACACTAGTCAATTTTTCGCCGCAATATGTTGCGGCGCACGCCTGTACTCTTGCGCAAGACGGCCGATCGGTAAAAGCTAACGATGCGGCGAAGCCGGCACGATCTGCCGCGCCATTTGACGGGGCGTGCGTTCATCCAGCGGCCCGATGTGGAATGTGGACGAGGGTTGCGGCCATCGGTTGCGGCCGTCGCGCACGAAAGAAAACGAAAAAGCAGACGCGTATCTGGGAGGACGTTCATGCCAATGACGCTCCAACAGCCAAAGCTTCACGATCCGCCAGACAACGAGAGCGGGGCGAACGATCTCGTCAAACGCATTCGCAAGCTGCGCTGGATGGGAATGGAAGAGGAGGCGAAGCATCTGCAGGCCGAATTGAGCCGAAAATGCGCCGCCGCCGACAGCGTAATCGCCACGCCGCGGGACACTGATTGAAGTCGGCACAAGTTCGGAGCGGCCGCGGACGAGATTCGAGGGAGGGAACGCGATGGAAGTCGTCATAGCGCTGGCAATCCTGTTCGCGATCTGGGTGGTGGTGATCTGGGGCTCGAGTTATTTCAACAAAAATGTCGTGTGAGTTTTTTCGACATGAATTGCGGGTAAACGTCCGATCGAAGCACCGCTGGATTGCTTCGCTTCGCTCGCAATGACGGAACCTAATAGCTTTTACCTCACCTCACCTCACCGCGCCGCGCCGATCAGCGCCATCGAGATCGCTGGCACGTAGGTAATCACCAACAGCGCCAAGAAATTAACCGCGATGAACGGCAACACGCCGCGATAGATCGTGCCCATGGGCACGGTGAAGATGGCGCGTGCGGCGAACAAGTTCAGCCCGAACGGCGGCATATAAAGCCCGATGCTTAAATTCACCGCCATGATGATGCCGAAGTGCAGCGCGTTGACGCCGGCGGCTTCGACCACCGGGAGGAGCAGCGGCGTAAGAATGAGGATTGCGGCCGGCGGTTCAAGAAAGCTCCCGGCCAGCAACAATCCGACATTGACGAACAGCAGCGTTTGCCAGTGCGGCAAGTGCAGCGCGCTGACCGCATTGATCAGGTTCTGCGGAATGCCGCTTGTGGTCATCAGCCACGAATAGATCCCGGCGCCGGTAACGATGATCAGGATTTGCGAAATCAGTGCGACCGAACTGGCGATGATGCGCCACAGTTCGGTCAGGTCCACTTCGCGATAGATAAACATCGCGACGAACAGCGAATAAACTACGGCGACGCCGGCGGCTTCGGTCGGCGTGAACACGCCGCCATAGATGCCGCCGAAGATCACGACGATCGTGCCGATCGCCCAGCTCGCTTCCTTAGTGGAAGCCCAGATACTCTTCCAGCGCGCCGGCGAGGACAGCGGCACCATCTTGATGCGCGCATAGATCAGCACATAAACGGCGTCGACAATGCCGATCAAAATGCTCGGCAATATGCCGGCGGTAAACAATTTGATCGCCGAGACTTGCGCCGTCATCGCGTACAGGATCATCGAGATCGACGGCGGGATGATCACGGCAACTGCGCCGGATGAGGTAATCAGACTGACAGCGAAGCGCTCGGAATAGCCGTGCTTGGTCAGCGACGGAAACAACAAACGGCCGATGGCGACGACGGTACCGACCGAGGTATGCGCCATCGCGCCGAATAATTCCGATGAGGCGACGGTCGTCACTGCGAGCGAGCCGCGCACCCCGCCGATGATCGAAACAACCCAGGTAACGACGCGATTGGCGATGCCGCCGCGGCCCATAATCTCGCCGGCGAGAACGAAGAACGGTACGGCAAGGAGTGGAAAGTTGTCCAGGCTGCCGAACATGTATGTCTGGATCGCCTGCAACGGCACATGCGCGACGGTGACGATCGCGGCCAATGAGGTAAGAATCAGGACGACGAAGATCGGCAGGCCGAGGATCAGCAAGATCGCCGGCAGGATGAAATAGACGAAGGCTGCCGCCATCAGACAACCTCCGGCTCGTCCGTAATGTCGGGATGAGCCGTGCCCTGTACGATGAGGCGAACTGCGACGAGCAAGGCCATCAGCCCGAGCCCGAGCGGCAACGCGGCCTGCGGAATAACCAGCGGGATGTCGGCGGATTGGCTGCGCTGATCGAGCTCTGCCAGCATGGTCATGACCGGCCAAGCGAAGATCGCCAGCGCCAGGCACGTCGCGATGGTGGCAAGATCGGAAAGAACGTCAAAGGCCTTGCGGGCGCGCGGCGGCAACAGCGAAACCACCACATCCATGCGGATGTGACGGCCGGCCCAGCCGACTGGACCGGCGCCGAGGAAGACGCAGCCGATCATCAGAAACAGCATCGCTTCCTCGGCCCATGGCAGCGATACCGACAGAAAATAGCGGCCGATGATGTTGGCGAAATTGATTGCGACACTTAAAGCCAGCATCGCTCCTGCCGCGATACGCAGCGCCGCCATGAGTACCGAAGCGCCGCGCGAAAGGACCTCAATCATGCGCCAATCCCCCAAAGGCTACTTGCAGCGCTCTTACTCTATTTGCCGTCATCCTGAGGTGGCCGCGAAGCGGCCCTCGAAGGATGCCGGCCGAGGCGTTCGGGCCGTCGCCCTCAACGAAATCGGGTATACCCGATTTCGTATATTAAGTTTCCAAGTCGGCAATAGCCGACTTGGTTGGCTCGCGGAGCTTGTCATCGGGCCGGCCACTTCGGGCCGGACCCGTTGGCTCGCACCTCAGGGTGACGGAAACAAAGATGCTGCTCTGCGCCCGAGAAAAGTGCACGCGTCCAGGGAATGCCAGCAAATGCTCAGTGCCTTGTCGCGGCGGCACGAACCAGTTCCAACATATCGTGCACGGCCGGCTGGCTCTTTGTCGTTTCGTCGGCGACTGGATCGAGCAGCGTCTTCATGCGGGCGAGATCCTCGGTGGGCAGCGCATGCACCGTGCCGCCCAACGCGGTCCAGTCGCTCGCCAGCTGTTTCGTGAAATCCACTTCCCAGGCCTGCGCCTTCGCCTGCACCGCGGCGCCGGCGTCGGTGACGATTTTCTGCAAATCCGGCGGCAGCGTGTCGAGCCACGGTTTGCTCACCACCGCGATCGAGATGATGAAGGTGTCGTTGGTCACCGTGACCACTTTGAGGAGATCGATCATCTTGAAGGCGACGAAGACCGAGAGCCCGGAAATTGTGCCATCGATGGTGCCTTGATCGAGCGCCGGCACCACTTCGGAAAGCGGCATACCGATGCCGGTGGCGCCGAGCCTGGCCATTTTCTGTCGCTCCAGCTCGGTGCCGTTGATGCGCAGCTTCTTGCCGTTGAAATCGGAAAGCCGCATGATCGCATTCTTCGCGCCATAATTGGACGACCCGAGGTCCAAAGTGGCGATGCCGACCATGCGCTTCGGCCCCGCTAGATCGAACATCGCTTTTTGCACCGCCGGATCATGGACCGTTGCGGCGGCGTTCGGCTCGTCGCGGAACAGCATCGGCGCGGAGAACACGCCAAAACGCGGATCGACGCCAACGAAGAAATCCACCGGCCCGATATAGCCCTGGATATTGCCGAGCTGCACGCCTTCGATCTCGCGCGGGATCGGACCGAGCTGGCTTGCCGGATAGATCTGCACCTCGACGCGCCCGCCAGAAGCCTTCTCGAGTTCTTCCTTGTAGAATTTAATGAACTGATGCTGCGTCTCGTTGATCGTCGCAGTGCCGAACTTCATGACAAAATCCGCCGCCGCCGCCGGAAGTGACGGCGCGCACCAGGCGAGCGCTGCGGCAACGGCGACGGCCGCCGATTTGCTGCCGCGGCAGCCGCAACTGCCGAGACGAATTGTTGGTGTCAAAGTCATCGTTCCTCCCCTCGATGTCATGCTGCAATCGATCTTACCGGCGAAGCTTGCGCCGGGCTTTTTTGTCAACGGTCGCGCATGTGGTCCATCAATACCTTGTCCTGGCCGCCGTCGATCTCGATCATCGTGCCGTTGACGAAGAACGCAAGATCGGAGGCAAGATAGGCGACGAGATTGGCGACTTCGTCGCATTCGGCGATGCGGCCGAGCGGGATGCTTGCCGGGGCGAGCTTGTCGGCTTCCTCGAAGCTCAGCCTCATGTCGCGCGCCATGGCTTTGACCAGGCCGGCCCACCGCTCGGTGCGGACCGGTCCGGGATTGACGGCGACGAAGCTGATATTGTCCTTGCCGTACTGGCTGGCGAGCGATTTGGTCAGATTCTGTCCGGCCGCGTTGGCTGCGCCCGGCGCAATCTCCCAGTACGACACTTTCACGCCGTCATTGCCGATCAGGTTGACCACGCGGCCTTTCTTTTGCTTTTGCATGATCGGCAGCGCGTGTTTCATGCAGCGCACATAGCCCATGAATTTGAGCTGCAGCGCTTGCGCCCAATCCTCTTCGGTCAAACGGTCAAGGACGCCGCCGGGCGCCGAACCGGCATTGTTGACCAGAATGTCGATGCGGCCGAGCGCGGCATGCGCCGACTTGATGAAGTTTTCCGCATCCGCAGCTTTGGTCAGATCGGCGGGAATCGGAAAAATCTTGCGGCCGGTTTCTTTGGCGATCTCGGCGGCAGTCTTTTCCAGCGGCTCCTTGCGGCGCGCGCAGATTGCAACATCGACCCCTTCACGGGCGAGCGCCCGCGTAATCGCCTTGCCGATGCCCTCGCTGGCGCCGGTGACGACCGCTTTCTTGTCCGTCATCGCCAAATCCATTGCGCGCCTCCCTTATTGTGATGCGGCCTGAGTTTAGAGCATCCTTACGCTGCTCAAGACATCGAAGCTGGCTCGAGGTTTTTGTTCGCTAAGTGTTCACATTAAAATCATCAAATGCCGAGAACCGTTGGGCAAAATCCTAAGAAAATAATCCTATGTTCCCGGCAAATAAAAAAACTCGGCCCAGCTTGGAGCCTCAACGATGTCACCGTCGCTGTGGGTTCGGAATGGCTCGTTGAGGCGAGCGGTATCGGCAAGCAGCTGATCCCCGCAAGGTCAAACCGAGGCCGCTCAGATCGCGATCGGTTACCGCGGTCGCAATGCTCTCGCGTCAACCCACCTTCACCTGCATTGGCGATTGGCGGCAACCGAACGATTTTCGGCGCACTCCGAACCAGAGTGCGGGCTAATCCTTTTTCCTTTGGCGCTTGCGCAGCCGCACTCCGGGGCCGCCACCGTTCTCGTCGATGAACTCGACGCCGGCGGCTTCGAGCGCACGGC
>Ga0193751_1000419_pt1 | contig 34090 bp, 24 predicted proteins | sample L1c2metaG_FD_143050 | JGI IMG/M metagenome (GOLD analysis project Ga0193751, IMG submission 143050) | Soil microbial communities from a riparian zone of the East river system, Colorado, United States - L1c2 | ecosystem: Environmental > Terrestrial > Soil > Riparian zone | place: USA: East River...
TAGCGATGACGATAGCGCCGCGGGCAGGTGAGGTACTGGCTGATTTGGGTGTAGCTGTAGGTCATCAGGCTACCTGCGGGTTGTCCAGATTGGCGGGTGAGAGTTCTTCCCACCGACTGGCGGGAGCAAAGCCGTCTAGCCGGAGCAATGCAGCGCCGTCGAGGACGATGCGGCTGATTTTGACTACACCCTGCAGACCAAGGAGTTGCCGCTCGTCCACCTCGTCGCGTCCGAGGAGTTCGATGTCGTAGCCGAAGTCGCGCAGGAACCAGTTCAGCTTCCAGAGGGCTTTCGGGGTGCAATACAGCCGGCTAGAAAGGACGTGACCAGAAAACCGGCCGGGCTCAAGAATGGCCAACGTCAGCGTGTAGTAGGGTCTCTGAGTCTGCCGGCGGAACTGTGCTCGTTGCACCCGAACCAGGAAGACACCGTCGGGGATCTGGTCCGAGGCAGAGCGATCGGCGGCGTGCAGGCCGTTGATCTGGCGTTTCATGCGGCACCTTCTTTCCGGGCGGGATAGCTGTTTAGCTGACACAGCAACGCATTGCGGTCCTTCTCAGCCCAGTCCGCCAAGTGCGAGACAAAGTTCTCCACTTGCTCACGAGTTGCTTCGCGAAGCTCCTTGACCCCGCAGAAATCGGTCGCATAAGACTTCACCAGTGCGGCATCGAGCTGGTGCTGCCGAATTATTTGGCAGAGGCGATCGCGAACTGTCGGACCACCGTGCCCATTTCCGTTGGCAGGTTGCGGCGGGACCTTCTTCGACTCTGGAGAGGATTTCGTTGGTTCGGCGAAAGACCCGATTTCCTCTACCGAGCAGATACCGATCCCGTAGGCCTTTCGCAGGGCACGGTTGACGGCGCGGGTTTCCGCCACTCGCATTTCGGCACCATGAACGAGCGACGAAACGTTAGAAGGATCCGCGTCTCCGTAGCCCACAAAGCCAGAGGAAGTCTTAGAGGGATAGACCGTTGCTTTCAGGACGAACCTATTTGCAGTGGAATCACAAAGGGCGTTGACAGCTTCAACGTTGATGCCACGACATCTCAACCGACGCGCTAGGCGGAGCAGGCCGGCGTGCGTGACATACCATTTATTGTTGATAATCTGCAGATCCCCGCCATTCACGGAAAAACCAAATTCTCGCGTTAAGACTCCCAACGAAACTTTGGCATGCGCTCCTAAGGTGCTACCGAGGGCTTTTCTTGCCCAGCTCAAGTTCTGTCGTAACAGCATTTTGTTATGGCGATCACTCCGCGCTATTCGGGGGGTGTTCTCGACTTCTCCTTGGTTCATTCGGAATCTCCTTACGTATAACAAGTATAACATGTAATACATAAAACGCAATATCGAATTGCGTTGCTCAAAATTCGATTGCAAAGATATATTTCAAAGGTGGCGAGGACAGGTTTTTTGGTATTTCGAGTAGACCCAGCTTTGAGGCGAGATATTCAACGGATCGCCGACGAGGAACAGCGCACGATCACGCAAGTCTGCGAGATGTTGCTCAACGAAGGAGTTGAGGCCTACAAAAAAGATGGACCGAAGTTCATCCAGCGCTTGGTCGCGAAGCAGAAGGCCAGGGCCAAAGATTCGTGATTCTCCCACGGGTCCGCCATTGAGTGTCCTCCCGGATCATCAGCCTTTCAGGCTGAACAATTAGCCAGGGTCACCGCAGTTTGGTGTAAAACATTTGCCGAATCTCGGCATCTAACGAAGTGACGTTTTTTCCTCTCTTAGGTTTGGCCTGGAACGTTCCACAAATTCAACTTAGACGCGGTAGTCAGCGTGGTCTACGTGCGTGGATCGCCGCGATCTGGAACTGATGGAGGAACTCCCGTGAGAAAAAATTCGAAAAAGCAAACGGCTGCAAGCCGCGCCAATGGCGCTAAGTCCAACGGCCCGACATCCGCGGAAGGAAAAAACAAATCCCGGCGGAACGCGCTGAAAAATGGCCTTTTCGCAAAAGATCTGGTTGTTACTGCCGCTGGGGAAAGTATTGAGGATTTCGAATCCTTCAAGACATCTGTGTGGAATTCGGTTAAGCCCGACGGCGCTGTGGAAGAAATGCTGACCGACGATCTCGTGGCGAACTGGTGGCGACGGCAAAGGGTGCGTCGTGCCGAATCCGCAGAGCTTAAGAGCCGTCTCGAACAACTTGAGATAAATAACACGTATCTGCGTTCTGATGAAATTGAAAGCCTGAAAATCCGATTCTATCTTTTGTTGGAGAGATACCAAGCCATGACACACACACCTGCCGCGGATGCTAAGGAAATCGTCACGGATTTGGAAAACGCTCGAAGTCGGTTGGCATCGACATCTCTCGGTCTGGAATTCTTAGTGGATAGGGTGAATGAAGTGAAGCTTGAAGCGAAATCAACGGGTCTGTTGTCGGATGCATCCCTCGGAAAACTGCGGGCGTGTGTTGGGCTTATGAATGACTCTATCCTCTGCTGTATTGGAGTGAACTCGGCCAACAAGATCCGGTCGGCGAAGGCGGCTGAAGCTGCGCGAGCCGGACAATGCGATGGCGGCAGACAAACCAAACGCGTTGAGCCGGCGGAAGGCAAACCCGAACCAAGCGGAGGCGAGAAGGAAACCCAAGACTGCAATGAGGCGGAGGGTAGGATAATGCTAGATTTCGCGATCGAATCTGCTGCAGGGCCCCTTCGGTTCAGGAAGAAACTGGTGGCATCGATCGAGAAGTGGCAAGACAAAACTCGATCCGAAGCCGCTGTTGTGCCCACTGACAGCACATGTGATCGATTCTCGCGGGCAGAAACGGCGTACGACCGTCGCTTTTATCGCGCGCTGGCGGCCTTGCTGACACTAAAGCGCGAAGAATGATACCGAAATCTTTTATCGCGATACAAATCAAAGGCCTTGACTCCACAACTCCACAGGGAGTTTACGGACTTGCTGCAGGGGCCACAAAGCTCGCCAACGACCTAGAGGTAGTTCCACGGCCGGAAGCTCGAGACAGAGTTCTTCGTGCGGATGCTGCAACGGAGAGAACCCTCAACCGGGCAACTGACCGACTGGAGCGCCTGCAACGGCACCGCAAAGGGGAAGTTGTTCCTCCTCCGCTCAGCGTCCGTTTCACCTGATGCAGCGGCAACAAGAAATCCGTCCTCGGGGTAAGGTTGAATTTACCAAACGAACCCAAGAACTTACGTGTTTTCAACAAAAACCGGCCGCACACGTCGGAGGCAGTTAGCCATCAGCACGTAATCTCATCTGGCCGTGAACGGATGCGTGGCAGACAGAACAGAGCGTGATCAGGTTCTCTTCGATGTCGCTGCCCGAGTGCCTTCGAAATTCCTTGTGGTGGACTTCCAGGTTCATCATTGCGCCGCACGACTGACAATGCCAGCGTGGATTTGACCAAGCTACGATCGAGTTGATGCTGCCGGATAATCTGGCAAAGCTGATCCCGAACTCTGCTGCCGCCGCAATTTCCGTTGCTGGGCTGTGGCGGCAGCTTTTGAGGCTCCTGCGACTGCGATAATGCAGCGAACGATCCGATTTCCTCCCGAGCTTCATTAGATCGCGTGCCGGGTTACGTCGCCCGCCTTGCAGAAACTCCGCTCCTTGCACCACGGGCTGCTAAGCTGCCGAATCCCAACTGGCAGGCCGCCACGCGCGTTGCGGGCGCCGATTCGAGAAAGGCCACCACCGGAATCGTTCTCGTGGCTCATCTGACCTTTTGCCTGCTGTGGAGCGTTCACAGCCTGCCTGCCCAAGCCCCATCGGCCATCCCGGTCCCAAGGCCCGCGCCCCATCAGGCAACGCAGCCCCGCCGGGCGGCTCCCGGCAAAGGGCCCGCGAAGACGGTGGAGCCGGCCGCATCGACGATCCAATTCGAGAACAGCATCGAACCATCAAACATCAAGTTCAAGCTGAAGAACAGCGTCAGTCCCCAGCGGTACACGTTTGAAACCATGACCGGTGGAGTGGCGCTCTTCGACTACAACAATGACGGTTTGCTGGACATCTTCTTTACGAATGGCGCGGCGATCCCGTCGCTAGAAAAGAGCGATCCTAGTTACTCAAACCGGCTCTTCCGCAACAACGGGGACGGCACCTTCACCGATGTAACTGAGATTGCCGGGCTGCAGGGCATCGGCTATTCGATGGGAGTGGCCGCCGGCGACTACGACAATGATGGATTTGTCGATCTTTACATTACCGGCGTCAACCGCAACCAGCTTTTCCATAACAATGGGGACGGCACCTTCACGGAAGTGACCGAGAAGGCGGGAGTCGGCGGCATCATCCCCAAGCTCGGCAAGGCTTGGTCGGTAGCTACGGGATGGTTCGATTACAACAACGATGGGCTGCTCGACCTTCTTGTTGTGAACTACCTCAACTACAAAATCAGCACAGCAACTCATTGCGTTCAGCAAGGCTTTCCTGCCTACTGCTCGCCGGTCGATTTTCTGGGAATGCCGAACATCCTCTATCGTAATAATGGCGACGGCACATTTACGGACGTCTCCGAACCATCCCACATTTCCCAGTATGTTGGCAAAGGAATGGGCGTAGCGTTTGCCGACTATGACAACGATGGATTTACCGATATCTTCGTCTCCAACGATACCTTCGAGAATTATCTTCTTCACAACAACGGAGATGGCACCTTTAGCAACGTCGCGATGCTCGCCGGAGTGTCCTACAACGCATACGGAAACGCCATAGCCGGCATGGGTGCGGATTTCCGGGATATCGACAACGATGGCAAGCCGGATATTTTTGAAACTGCGATGTTCCGGGAAGGCTTTCCTCTCTATAAGAATTCGGGCGATGGTCAGTTTCAGGATGTCAGCGGCACGGCAGGATTGAGTGTTCTCACGAGCCGCTCAACCGCCTGGGGAGTGGGGATTTTCGATTTCGACAACGATGGCAACAAGGATCTGTTCACCGCCAATGCCGACATCCTTGACAATGCCATGCAACTGGCACACAGGCCGTTTGCCCTACCCAATCAAGTGTTTCGCAATAAAGGTAACCTGACATTTGAGGATGTGAGTTCGAAAGCCGGAACTTCGTTCTCGATTCCGGCTGCGCATCGCGGCGCGGCCTTCGGCGACCTCAACAACGACGGCAAGGTCGATGTCGTCGTCACGGTTCTAAACGGCCCGCCCGAGATATGGATGAACCGATCCACCGATAGAAACCACTGGATCATTCTGAAACTCGTCGGCGTTAAATCCAATCGCGACGGCCTGGGAACAAGAGTCAGGGTGACAACTTCTCTGGGCAGTCAGTATAACCACGCGACAACCGCCGTGAGCTACAACTCTTCCAGCGATAAACGGGTGCACTTCGGGCTGGGTCCCGCCGGCGTCGTTGAAACCATTGAACTCACCTGGCCGAGCGGCATCAAGCAGGTTTTGAAAAACGTCAAGGCTGATCAGATACTCACCGTGACGGAAAGTGCGCCATGAGCCGAAGTGAACTTATTTTTGCGCGAGATTGGCCGACAAATGCTGCGCCAACTCCGTTTGTCCATTGCGGATGAGAAGCTCGTTCAGTTCTTTCATGACTTCGGGGTTGTTTCTTCCATACGCCGCCACGGTTTCCGCAGTCAGGTTGGCATCCGAGACCTTTCCCAGATGGAAGTAAGAATCGCAAAGCATGTAAAGCAACTCTGGAGTCATGGTTCTTGACTTGGCCAGTTGTTCTGTCGCCTCGGACCAGAGCCCCTGGTGGTAGCGGACTTCGCCCAGCTCGGCAATCGCCATCTGATAGTTGGGGTCGTTTGCGAGTTCCGACTTAAACTCATTCTCGGCCCGGCTCAGCTCGCCCTGTTTCAGAGCCAGTATTCCTTCATAGGTATGAGCTCCTCGAACGGTTGGCCGAATCTCCAACGCATGATGAAGACTGCGCAGACCAGCTTCCGTATCTCCCATGAAGAGATATAGTTTTCCAGCAAACACATACGCATCTGCTGGAGTGGCGGCCGTTCCCTTGAAGTGATCGCGATACAGCCGCAACGCATCCTCTTCGTGATGCTCTGCGAGCAATTGGCGGGCCTGAGCCTTAATGGGAGCTTCGCGTTCATCGCTCTCCACGGAGCGGACGAACGTCTTTTGTTCCATCATCAACTGATGCAGTGCCGCCTCGTGCTGTGCGTCCGCCGTCTTGCCCATCGCGGCAAACGCCCGCGATAAATAGAAATGCGCCAGGAGCCGCGTGGGGTCCAGACGTAACACCGATTGCAATCTGTCGACGGCGGCCGGATAGTTTTTCAGTTCCAGTTCGCATTGGCCAAGTCCCAATAACGCCTCCACATCGTCGGGCTTGAATGCGAGGATGCGTCGAAACGCATTCCCCGCCTCTTGCCATTTGGCGAGCTTTAGATTCGCGACAGCCAGCAATTGCAAAGACGTCACATCGTTAGGCTGGGACTGTACCGCGCGCGTCGCGTATTGCGCAGCACCGGCAAGGTCCATCAATTTGTAATCCGTCGCGGCAATGTCGTAATCAATCCGCGGCAGCGTGGCGTCCTCGTGCTGTGCCTTGAGCAGCCAGCGCAGCCCCGCTGCGCAATCTCCGGTGCTGCAGAGCAGTTCTCCGTACTTCTGCCAGACCGAGATATTGTCGGGCTCGGCCTTCAAGCTCTGGCGGACGGCGCGCAGCGCCAGGTCGTCCTGTCCATTCAGGTGATAGGCCTGGGCCAGATAGTACTGTGCGTCTCCGTCGCCGGGACGAACGCGAATGCAGTGCTGTAGCAACTGAATCGCTGCTTCCGTCTGGCCCGCAGCCAGTTTGTAGATGCCTGACTTCAGCAGGAGATCGCCGTCGTTGGGCACTAGCTTCAGAGCTTGTTCATAGGCGGCCGCCGCCTCGGAGGTATGGCCTGCCTCCTCCAGCAACATGCCCTTTAGCTTGATTGCCGGCGCAAAATCCGGACGCTGCTGAAGCAAGCGGAGAACAATGTTCATTGCCTCCTGTTTGTCACCGTGCTCGGCGAGGCTGAGCGCCTGGTGAAGTTGCCGCGTCAGGGGAGACTCAGCGGGAGACTTCGTGTTCTGCGCCGGTACAGCAGTTACTCCGGCAACGAACAGCGCCGAAAGCAGGAGTGCACGGAGACGATTTGCCGGGCCGATGTTCATACTAAGGAAGCTTGATGCGATGCTCAGGCATTTTGCTGGAGACCACTCCTTGCCCTTCACGCACCACATAAAACCGGTCGGCAGCTAGGTTGGTGAGCGTCTCCTTTTTTCCATCCGGCCACAAAATTTCTGCATGATCGAGACTCTGATGGATTCCGAGCCCAAAGTGGATGCGAAGATCGTGCTGCGACAGGTAGCTTCCGGCGCTGAGGACTTCGCCCGTCTGCACCAGGTCTCCGGCTGTGGCTCGCACGCGCGCATTCAAGGCCAGGCGATTGCTCTTTACTCCTACGCCTTCCAGTTGAAAACTGACCCAATGGTTCTGCGGCCCTCCTTCGGGACGCAGGATCATCGGCTGGCCCACCAGGTTTTCAATCACTGCTTCCATTTTTCCGTCGTTGAAAAGATCGCCCACAGCAAGCCCGCGGCTTACCTGCGGGATCTGAATCGCCTCTCCAACAAGTTTGCTAACGTTTCGGAAGGTTCCGTCTTTTTGATTGACGAACAGAAGCTTGGGCTCCAGGTATCTGGCTGCCGTGTGAGCACGGTCGACCTGAGGATACACGTGTCCGTTGACCAGGAAAAAATCCTGCCAGCCATTGTTGGCGAAATCGACAAAAGCGTCGCCCCAGCCCACATAGCCTTGGGTGCCTCTGGCAATGCTGGACGCGATCGACGTATCGGAAAAGTTCATCGCTGCATTGTTGGTTGCTGCATCGTTCATTCCACTATCGTTGCGATAGAGGGCGGCGTACTCATTGTCAAAGTGCGAAAGCGCCAGAGACATTCGCCCGGTATGCAGATAGTCGCCGAGGGCGACTCCCATGTTGGCCTGTTCCAGTCCATCCTCGTTCGCCGCCACGCCGCAGGTCAGGGCTACATCCTCAAATCTTCCCGTGCCGTCGCCACGGTACAGGTAGTTCGCCTGGCCGTCGTTAGTAACAAAAAGATCGAGCTTGCCGTCGTTGTTGAAATCTGACCAGATGGCGGTCAGGCCGTAGCGGCGCTCGGGATCGTCGACTCCGGATTTCTTCGATACATCGGTAAATGTGCCGTCCCCGTTATTGTGGTAAAGATTGTCGGGAGATCCCTTCAGTCCGCGCGGGCCGCACTGCACATCGAGTCCCAGATACTTGCACGATTTGCCGGAACCGAAGGCGGGCAGATCGTCCAGGTGAAAATCCACATAGTGCGAAATGAAAAGATCGGCCCAGCCATCGCCGTCATAGTCTCCAAAGGCTGCTCCCGTCGCCCACCCGGAATCTCCGGCAAGGCCGCTCGCCTTGGTTACATCGGTAAACGTTCCGTCGCCGTTGTTGCGATACAGCACCACTCCGCCCAGACAGGTCACCAGCAGATCGGGCCAGCCGTCATTGTTGTAGTCGCCAACCACGGCGCCCATCGCCCAGCAGGGGAAGCCGACTCCTGCCTTATCGGTAACATCGGTGAACGTTCCGTCGTGGTTGTTATGAAACAAGGCGCTCCGCGCTTTGACGCCATGCAAGGCCATTTCCACGCTCTGCGCATTTGTAAAATAAATATCGGGCCAACCATCGCCGTCGTAATCGATCAGCGCCACACCCCCGCTCATCGACTCCGCGATGAATTTCGCCTCAGGACTCGAAAGGTGTTCGAAATGTATGCCGGTGGAATCCGTGATGTCCACCAAATGCGGATAGTTGGCAAGGGTGCCGGTTGCCTTGCTCTCGGCCTCTGCCTTTTGACGCTCTGCCGGCGGCAGCGGAGTGGGCGTTCCCATCTGTGCCATCGCGCCCGTGCAGAGGAGCGTGCACAGAATGAAGAGCGCTGCACACCATCGGAGAAAAACAACGGGCAGCACCTTCGAAGCTCGAATGCGTCGCACTCCGATCCTAGGGCTGGTCGATTTCGTCCGCACGAATTTCCTTGGGTTGAACCTGCAATTCTTTATACAGTGCCTGCAACCTCTCTTTCATCTCCTTAAATTTCTTGTAGAGTTCAGTCTCGCGCTTGGCATCGTCCACGCGCCCTAGCTTCCGATAGAGTGTCGCCAGGCGGTAGTGCGCGGTGGCGTTGGTGGGCTCCTGCTGCACGGTGTCTTCGAGCAGAGGCAGCGCCTTGTCCGATTGATTCATCTCGATCAATGTCTTGGCCAACCCAAGTTTTGCGTCGGCGTCGGCCGGCTGCAGCTCGACGGCCTTCGTGTATTCCTTGTAAGACTGCTCGGTGTTTCCCTTTTGCGCGTCCATTTCCGCCAGCCTGAGGATCGATTTCTCGTCCTGAGCGTTTTCCAGGAGCGCGGTGCGGTATTGCTCTTCGGCCTCTTTCTTTACGGTTTCGTCCTTCGAGGTACGGAGCAGTTCCGCCAATTCGAAATGAACGCCCGGGAGACGCGGATCGATGGCAATTGCCTTACGATACTGCGCGATGGCGCCGGTGGTATTTCCCTGCCGGCTGTCTTCGTGAGCCAACAACTGGTGCATTTGGGCGGAGTCGGGCGCCGCCAGCGAGAGGGCGAGCATCGACTCGCCCGCAAGATCGGAATAGGTGCGATAGGCGGCATAGAGCACTTCCGGGTTATCGGGGTCGGCCTTCCGCAGCTGCGCGATCACGGAGGCGGCCTTGTCCAGGTCACCGCTTTGCGTGTAAAGGCCGACAAGCTCCAGACCAAGTTGCAACTGAAAGCGCGGGTCCTGGAGCGCGGGGTAGGCGGCTTCCATATCCTTGCGCGCATCGGCGAAGTCCAGCGCGCGCATCTCGGCTAGCCCCAGCAACCCTTGGATCTTCGCCAAGCCAGACTGCCGTTCTTCATTGTTTTTGCTTCCAGCCAGCGCGGCGCGAAAGTGAGGGATGGCATCGGCTGACTGCCCTTGAAAGAACAGCAGAACACCCAGATTTGCCTGCGCGTCCACATTTTCAGGATCAATGGCCACTGCCGCCAGGAACTCCGGAATCGCCAGGGCGGGCTGTTTTTGATCGAGATAGCTGTGCGCCTTTTGCATGTGCGCCGCAAACTCCTGTTGCTTGTCTCCGGCTGCCTGAGAGAGACACCACGTAGCAGCCAGCAACAGGACGAACCCAGAGGCTAATCCAAGTTTCGCAATCATTCTGAACCATCCCAGTATTTGGTGGGGCACAACATGAGTATGACGCAAAAAGCAAGAGACGGCGACGAATCGCCGTCTCTTGCATGGGCCGAACTTGGCCAGGGTTAGAAGGTCACGCGCATCCCAAGTTGCAGGTTGCGCCCGTTTACGGTTAGCGAGCTGATCTGGGTCTTGTTGGTGTAAGGTGTGCCCGGGCCGGAAGAGCCGCCCAGGCCGTTGGCAGGATACCCGAAGCTGGGATGATTGAAAACGTTTTGCGCATCGGCGCGAAGCTCGAATTTGATTCCCTCACGGTAAGGCACGGTGAACGCCTTAGCGGCGGACATGTTGAACTCCTTCAGTCCCGGCCCATAGAGGCTGTTTCTCCTCACGTTGCCGAAGGTTCCATCCGCGGGCCGCAGGAATGCCGCGGGGTTATACCAGTTGTTGATGGATTGGTTCGATGGTTTCCAATTGACTCCGGGATTCCGGTTCGGGAACGTCGAACCTGCTTGGGTGTAGTTCGCTTGATCGGAGTACACGGTGAAGGGGTTTCCAGTCTGGAGAACGACAGTGCCGGAAACCTGCCAACCACCGACCACCGCGTCCAAAATTTGATTACTGCTCAGGAACTGTTTGCCTCGGCCGAACGGTAGTTGATATACGGCATAGCCTTTGAAGGCATGGCGCACATCGAAGTTGGAGTTGCTGTAGTTGGCCCCTGGATTATTAGCGAGCTGAAAGGGCTGCTCGCCGGCACGGCTTCCCCAACCGGAGGAATCCAGGTCGTCGAGGAAGTGCGACCACACGTAATTGAAGCTCATGCTCAGTCCCCGCGTCATGCGTTGGGTGACGGAAGCCTGGAACGAGTTGTAGTTGGAAATCGCGTTGTTGGTGCTGCCATTGATGTTCTGAAAGTTCGGATAGGGGCGAACTGCCGTGACGTCCCCGGGATGGGCTAAGGCCAGCGGTACCTGGTTCAAATCGGTCGGGAAAGCCAGGTTGAAGCCATGACTTCCCACGTACGCGAGTTGCACCATGGTGTTCGTCATTACCTGACGCTGGACCGAGAAGTTCCACTGATAAATCTTGGGAACCGGAGCGTGGTACTGGGTGTAGTTGGCTCCCTGGCCGTTGAACCGGGCAGGGTCTTGGGAGGCAGCTGTATATGGCAGCGCTTTCGCGGAAACGCCGCCGGTAATTGGAGTGATGACGTTGCCGTTCCCACCGAGAAGGGCGACCGGCGTGATACCGGTGTTATCGCCCAGGCTGCCCGAAGAACTGACCGAACCACCCATGCCACCGCCATAGGTATCCAGGCTCCAGTTATAGGCATACAGGCCGAAGCCGCCACGAATGGTCGTGTTCGGTCGCATAGCCCAGGAGAATCCGATGCGCGGCAGGACGGTGTTGTAGGAATTGGCCTGAAGCGACGTCCGGCCGTTTGCCTTGGTTTCCCCGAACCAGTAAGCCCCCGGGGTGTTGGTTGCAGGGTTGATCACCGTGGGGTCAAACGTGGCTATGTTGCCAGTGACTTCGTTCCAGCCATGATTGATTTGGTAGCGCAAACCAAGGTTTAGGGTCAGGTTTGGACGCAGTTTAAAGTCGTCCTGAACAAACATCTGTGGACTCTTCAGGCGAGCACCGTACTCGGGCGAAACCGAAGCGTTCCAGCTATTGATATAGCCCAACAGAAAGTCCGCATACTCAAAGCCGGTATTGGGCACCGTACAGGCGGCACCGCCCGCAGCCGCTCCGCACACGGCGGGGTCAACCGTCCACTGCTTCGTGTAGGCTCCAGAATATTGAGTCGCGCCCGCATTGATATTACCCCAGGCGGTGGAATCGTCCCGGTACATCAGCAACTCTCCGCCGAAGTGCAGAATGTGTTTGCCGCGAATCATGGTCACGACATCGGAAGGATCGAAAACGTGCTCTTTGTAAGTCGAGTTGGTGCCGGGCTGGAGCCAGGAGTAGGGATACGTGCCAGTGGTTTGCATGGCCGGGATGTCATCGGCCTTGGCAAACTGCCAACCCAACTGGGCCGCATACCCATGGTTTAGGGAGCTATCGGTGAAAAAGTTTAGCTGGGAAGTGTATCCGAGTCTGGCTTCGTTGACGGTGCGCGAACTGATGTTCCACACGTCAGTGATCTGAGCATTGTTGTTGTCGACATCGCCGCCTTGGCAGCCGACCGGGCACGAAGTAATTGAGCTAACGCCGGGGTAATTGAAATCGGCCTGCGTGTCCGACATCGTGATCCGGTTGTTTGGCGTCACGTCGTAATCCAGCCGTCCGAAATATCGTTTCACTGGGCTAGAACTTAATAGGCTGAAATGCCAATTGTTTGTAGGCTCTCCCTCAGATCCTATAGTCGGATTGCCGACGGGGGTCAGGCCAGCCTTATGACTGGCAGCCGTGGGATAAAACAGCTGAAATTTGGCCGCTACCGCGTCCCACAGGCTGGAGGGAATTACGTTTGCTCCTCCATTTTCACTGGCAAAGCTTTTCCGCACTGGGTAAGGATTGCCTTTCGCGTCCGTCGCGATGGTTTGTGTAGTCGGATCGTACAGGGCGTTGATTCCGGTAAAGTCTCCGTTCTGGATCATGGCGTCAGTCGGAAGGCTATTGAACCCGGAAGAGTTGGCATGGTTCACGATCTGGTCGTAGTTGAAGTAGAAGAACATCTTGTTCTTCAAAATCGGGCCGCCAATAGCGCCGCCGAAGTTGTTATAGCGAAGGAACGGGATTGGCCCCAGCTCGGCTTTGGTGTGGCCGAATCCGTAGGGATACGCGGTTAAGGCATCGTTTTGCAAGAAATCGTAGCCGGTCCCGTGAAATCGGTTCGTCCCGCTCTTGGTGACCTGGTTGAAGATAATTCCGCCGATGCCATACTGGGCCGAGAAGGATGAGGTGTTGACCTGCAATTCACTCACATTCTCGAACGCGGCGGGATTCGCATTCTGGCTGTGCGAAAGAGTGGTCGATGCGCCGTCGGCAATGATATTGCTGTACGGCAGATTGCCGTTGACCGCGACTTCCTGACCAGGATTCGACGAGCCCTGGGCTCCGTTAACGGTACCAGTGGCTCCGGGCAGCAGGATTGTGAAGTTTTCCCAATCCTGGGTGACCTGGGGCAACGCAGCCATCGACCTCGCCTCGAAGGTCGTGTTCTGCTCGCTGGTCTCGGTTTGCAACAGGGGCACATCCGTAGTTACTTCGATGGTTTGCGACGCGGCGCCGACCTTCAGATCGCCATTGACTGTGGTGAAACCAACCTGCACGGTGACAGGACCACGAATCAACTTTTCAAAACCGTCCTTCTTGAAAGTGACCGTATAGTTACCGGTTACGATCGAATCGGTGTCATACAGACCCGACTGATTGGTGGTGAAATCTTTCGATACGCCCGTATTGACGTTCATCACCGTGACGGTCACGTCGGGAATCAAGGCTCCGGTGCTGTCGGTTACTGTGCCGCGAATGTCGCCGGCGTTTGTGCTCTGCGCGAAGGATGGGATGCTTCCAAGAATCACGAGGAAAGGCAGAACCCAAAGCATCATTTTCTTCATAATTGAAAATCTCCTGAACGCCGCTTTAACTGCTCCATCTCTTGCATCGAGACAAGACCGAGCCTGCCGCTGGAGGGATTGACCCTTGACGTGCACCATCGGAGGTTTCGTTTGCCCCATATTCCACAATCAACTGCGTAGTACAAAGCCACTAGAGGTCGGTTGTCAAGAAAAAACCGCTACTAAACCGCTTTTGTATCCCTACCGAACCGTTTCACTACAACAAATAGCTTCGAGTCGGGTGGGGATTGTGATTCTGATCACATTATTTGCGATAAAGACGCCTTCCGGGTGGAACTGGAAATGCCCTTGCCCTGATTCCAATCACCGCCTCAGCTTTCCCACTATTTATGGAGATTCCATTTGCTTGCAAATATCTACCAAACCGCTTCAGTAGAGGTGAATTCTGGTGTTATGCTTCATCGCATGCAGAGCCGGAATCGGCAGGGTTCTCAAAATAAGAACGGGCAGGTTCGCGAAGGACCTACAACCCTGCGGTCTTTATGCGACTATCTCAAGCTTTCTCCGGCGACCGTCTCGGTGGTCATCAATGATTCAGAGGCGGCGAAAGCGATTCCACAGCGCACCAAAGATCGCATCTTCAAAGCAGCGCGAAAACTGAACTACCGCGCCAACTTCTTTGCCCGTTCTCTGAGCTTGAAGCGAGGCTTCACAGTTGGAGTTCTGCTACCCGAACTGAGCGAGGGCTATGCCGCTGCCATCATGAGCGGAATCGAAGATCAGCTGCTCAAGGAGGGCTACTTTTACTTTGTAGCCAGCCATCGTGGCCGGCCTGACCTGATCGAAGAGTATCCCCTGATGCTAATCGACCGGGCCGTCGAAGGCATCATCCTGGTGAACACACCGGTCTCGTACACGCCGCCCATCCCTGCGGTCTCGCTTTCCGGCCACCGCAGGATGAAGGGCGTAGTCAATGTCGGCGTGGACAACGAAAAGGGCGCGTTCCTGGCGGTGGAACACCTGGTGAAATTGGGCCACACAGAGATTGCGTTCTTCAAGGGACACCCGGGCAGCGCGGACACAACCTACCGGTGGAAAGGTGTGCGCCGGGCGGCAAGCACGCTGGGAGTCAGGATTCGGCCAGAGTTGACGTTGCAATTGCAGAGCGGCGCGTCCCATCCGGGCCCGTCGCTTCCAGATGAGGGGTATGAGAATGCGCAGAAGTTGCTCGCTGTTGGCAGGCCCTTCACAGCCTTGGTTGCCTTCAACGATATCTCTGCCATCGGAGCCATGCGAGCGTTCCGCGACGCCGGCCTGCGCGTGCCGGAAGATGTGTCAGTCATCGGGTTTGATGACATACAGGGAGCGGCTTATCTGACTCCGCGACTCACGACCGTGCGGCAACCGCTACGCCGGATGGGAGAAATTGCCGCCGAGCAATTGCTGGCACGCATCTCGAATGGAGGAGGACAAGGGGCCCAGCAAGTTTCTGTTCAGCCCGAGTTGGTGAAGCGGGAGTCCACGTGTGAACCGCGCAAAGCTAAATGACACCGTGAATTGCCGTTCCTCCAAGGATAAGAATGCTGGCGCATGGATCAATGACTGTCTGCGGCGATCAAGTTCACAATCCAGATCACCTGCGCAAAATCGCCAGATTGTGCTTACGATTTCTAGTATGGATTGGCTGCTTTGTTCTGAGTAGCTGTTCGGGCCCGAGCAAATCCACACAGATCATATCCGGAGGGCCCACCGTGCAGGTCGTTGAAACCACCGGCGACCGGGCGATGCTGCTGCAAGCGCAGCCGAGCGTCCCCTTCGCAATGGGCGGGAATTCAAGCGGGCTCGTCATCACCGTGGACGCTAGCACCCAGTATCAGCAGATGGATGGATTTGGTGGTTCCCTGACTGATTCTTCCGCCTGGTTGATCTGGAACAAGCTCAGTGCTTCGCAGCAAACTACGTTGATGCAACAACTCTTCAGTCCGAGCAGCGGCATCGGTATTAGTTTTCTGCGCCAGCCCATGGGCGCGACCGATTTTTCGGCGAGCGGTAACTATAGTTACGACGATATGCCCCCGGGCCAAGCGGATCTCAATCTCAGCAACTTCTCAGTAACGCACGATGCCGCTTACATCATCCCCTTGCTTAAGCAGGCTCTCGCCATCAATCCGAACATTAAGGTAGTCGCGCTGCCCTGGAGTCCGCCCGCCTGGATGAAATCGAGCGGAACCCTGAATTCCGGGACAATGAATGGCGGGAACATGAACACGGCCTACTTCCCAAGCCTGGCGCAGTATTTCGTCGATTTCGTGCAGGCTTACGAGCAGCGGGGAATCCCCATCTATGCCCTGTCAGTGCAGAACGAGCCGCTATACTCGACTACGGGATACCCGTCCGAATATCTCGCCGCGACTGATGAGTCAACATTCATCACAAGTAATCTCGGACCTGCCCTGAACGCTGCCGGACTCGCAAATGTGAAGATCTTCGCCTATGAACACAATTGGGACAATACTGCGTATCCAGAGTCCGTGCTAGGCAGCTCCGCCGCGCAGTATGTCGCGGGAAGCGCGTTCCACTGCTACGCGGGAGATCCCAGCGCGCAGTCGACCGTAAGAACAGCCTTTCCCACCAAGGACATTTGGTTCACGGAATGTTCGGGCATTACTTCATCCACCTTCGCCGGCGACCTGATGTGGAACGCCGAGCACTTGCTGATCGGCGCCACGCGCAACTGGGCCCGAAGCGTCTCCCTCTGGAATCTAGCTCTCGATCAGAACTCTGGCCCCAAGAACGGCACGTGCTCCAACTGCCGAGGGGTAGTGACGATAGACGACAGTGTTTCGCCGGCCAATGTCACTTTTAACGTGGAGTACTACATCCTGGGGCATCTGGGAAAGTTCGTTCTTCCGGGCGCGCACCGGATCGATTCCAATACTTTTGGCACCGGCAGCATAGAAGATGTCGCTTTTCAGAATCCCGATGGATCGATTGTCCTGCTGGTGCTGAACTCCGCGAGTAGCGCCAGCGCGTTCACCGTAAGTTCCAAAGGCCAGTCATTTAATTACACGCTGCCGGCCGGAGCTGTGGCCACCTTTAGCTGGAAGTAATCTGCGTTATCCTAACGCGTCAAAGTAAACTTGTCCCGCAGTCGGATGTTGTCCGAGGAACCGCCGACCAGGATTGAGAAGTCACCTGGTTCGGCACGCCAGTCGTTCTTTTGAACGTCATAGAAGGAGAACGCCCTGCGCTGAAGGGTAAGTGTTACGCGCCTGGTCTCGCCCGGTTTCAGGTTTACTTTTGCGAATGCCTTCAACTCTTTGACTGGTCGCGGAACGCTGGCGTGGGAGTCGCCGACGTACAATTCCGCCACCTCCGCTGCTGCACGATGACCCGTGTTTTTTATATCGAAGGAAACCGAGACAGGCACGTTCAAGTTTCCATTCTGCGGCGTCACCGACAGTTTGCTGTATCCGAATGTCGTGTAGGAAAGACCATAACCGAAAGCGAATAGCGGCTTCGTCACTGAGCGATCGAAGTACCGATATCCCAGAAAAATGCCTTCCAAGTACTGCACTCGGTTCCCGCCGTTTTCTGGGTAGTAGCTGTGAAAGGCAGGATTGTCTTCCCAATGGCGCTCAAAGGATGCCGGCAGCTTGCCCGACGGGCTGTAATCGCCAAAAAGAATTTGGGCTAGCGCTGTCCCGCCCTCCTGCCCCGGATACCATGCGTGCAGGATGGCTGGAACATTCTCAATCCATCGAGTCATGTCCACGTTGCCGCCGCCAGTCAGCACGACGATCGTATTCTTGTTCACGGCGCTGATTTGCCGAATAAGTTCGTCCTGTCCGCCTGGAAGCTGGAAGGTTCGGTCGAAACCCTCTCCCTCCGTTTTGGGATCGAACCCTACGCAAATGATCACGGCGTCAGCCTTGGCAGCCAGAGCCTTGGTTTCGCGGCCGATGAATGCCTCGGCTCGGGTCACGCCAAAACCAACAATGGCGCTGCCCACGGATTCGAAGTATTCAAGGCGGATCTTGTAGGCTTGGCCAGCTTCCATGTGCCGCGCAGCGGTATCCATTGTTTGAGAATGAGGTAGCCAGTCATCGATCGCAATCTCGTCGCCGACGTAGAGCCGAACGCCATCGTCTGCGGAGGTGTAGAACTTATAGTCCCCGGACTCCTTGGGCACGAAATAGCCGGTCCAGCGTATCGAGAAATGATCGACTGGTTCGCGCGGGGCAAAGCTGCCTTCTCCCCAATCGAAGTGAACGTGCTTATCCGTGCGCACCAAAGCAGGGGCACCTTTGAGCTCTTCATTGCTGAAATATTCCCCCTTTAGACCGCTCTCGCCGCCGGGAACCGTAATGAAGTCGGAGCTTTCAAAAACCTCGTCAAGAGGAGGAACGTCGACCGCATACAATATCTTGGCTTTGGTCCCCAGGCGGTTGCTGACGCCTTCCAGATAACTCACGGCGTTGAATGGCTTCGTTTCTGCGCTGCCACCTCCACTAATCACGGCGGGGTAAGCATCGGGACCAAGTACGGCAATGGTCTTCAATTTGGTTTCGTCCAGTGGAAGCAGATTGCCTGAGTTCTTCAACAGAACCATGCTGCCCCTGGCCATTTCGAGCGCGACATGCCGGCCTTCCTGACTATAAGTAGGAATGCCGCTATCAGTCTGCGGCTGGTCGAAGAACCCGAACTCGATCGCCTTGCGGAGAATTCTTCTGACCTTGTCGTCAATAGTCGCCCCTGAGATATTGTCCTCCTTGAGAGCGGGAAGCAGAGTGTCTCGATTCATGAAGGTGGGAGAGGGCATTTCAAGATCGAGACCGCCTTTGGCGGCAGCAACACCGTCGTGGGTGGCGCCCCAATCCGACATCAGAATGCCGTCGAATCCCCATTCCTTCTTGAGAATTTCGTTGTTCAGATGGTTGTTTTGGGTCATGTAGGTACCATTCACCAGGTTGTAGGCATCCATGACCGCACTCACATTTGCCTCCTTGATGGACGCTTCAAATGCCGGCAAGTAGATTTCGCGCAACGTCCTTTCATCCATGTCAGAGCTGAGAGTCATGCGCGCAAATTCCGAGTTATTCCCGGCGAAGTGCTTGGCTGTCGCGATGACGCGTTGTCCCTGGATTCCTCGGATCACCGAGACCGCGATTCTCGACGTCAGAAAGGGATCCTCGCCGAAGTATTCGAAGTTGCGGCCATTCATCGGTGCGCGGTAAATGTTCATACCGGGACCGAGAATGAAATGCACCCCACGCGCACGGGCATCCTTACCCATCGCAGTGCCGAAACGTTCTGCGAGGTCGACATCCCAGGAAGCCGCCAGTGCAATGCCAGCAGGGTAGGCCGTCGTCAGCCCGTAGTCGTGAACGCCCATCGGGCCGTCCGACATTCGAAGGGAAGGGATCCCCAGTCGAGGAATTGGACGCGTGCAGAAGTCGTTGATCCCGCCGATGATCTCGATTTTTTCCTCGATCGTCATTTTGCTGAGAATCGAATCAACCCGTTTCTCAACATCGAGTTTCGATGGTGTGGCCTGTGCCATCCCAAACTGCGTAATAGACAGAAGAACGATTGCAACTGCGAAGCGTGGGCCACTCAACGTTGGCTTCATAAAGATTCCCTCTCTGGATTTGCGATTTCCCCAAACGCCGATCGAATCGTCCTCAGATGCGGATACTGTTGACAATTTCGTGACAAGTTTCGTAGGTGCCTCTCTTAGCATTCTTTCTCGGCGAACAAGTTCGGAGCTTTTCGGAGAAGCCGACCGCCCACCGCCAGACGACTTGCGACGATTTTAATCGCTGATCGAGCGCTTCGCTTTTCTCGGCGGCGAATGCATCCAGGAATGGAGTTCATTGGGGGTGTGAGCAACGAATCAATAGTCGTATGTTCGATGCGAGTCGGATCTGGCCCTGGGGCCCATCTCCTTGCGGAAGTCTCTGAAGTGAAATGAAGCAAGGTGGTCCGCGACTCGTTTCCAGCGAGAACGACTACTGTCGTCTATTTCGGAGAAGCAGCGAGCAATGTCCAGGACCCCACGTCATGTCACTGCGTTGGTTTCTGCGCTCAGTTTTGGGCGCCCGCAGCCTGAACTGCTGCAAACCCTCGATGATTCTGAGTGGCAGCAGCTTCTGGTTTTCGGTGATCAGATGCACTTAACGATTCCTCTGGTTCAGGTCCGTGACAGCTATTGTCCAGGTTGGGTGCGCTCGCAGGTCCATCGAAATATGGCCGATAATGCGCGGCGATTCGAAATGACCAAAACTACTTACGCCGAAATAGCTGACGCTTTGGGAGAGGCGCAAGTCGAGCACCTGGTCCTCAAAGGCTTTACCAAAATTCCGGACTATGCGCCGGATCCACGCCATCGGACTCAGTCCGACATTGATCTCTTCTGTCCTCCGGAAACCATTTTTCGTGCTCGCGACGCGCTCTTCGCTCTCGGCTATGAAGCGCAATACGGATTCGATCACATGCCCCAGGACCATCTGCCCCCTCTGCGCCGCCGAACGGCCTGGCAGTGGCGCGGAAATGCCTACGATCCGGAAATGCCACTAACGATCGAGCTACACCATTGCTTGTGGGATCATGTGGCCGCGCGATGTGGTCCCGAAGCCGTAAATCATTTCTGGCAAAGGCGTGTCAAAAGGAGACTGGAAGAGATCAGCTTTCCCGCTCTCTGCCCGATTGACAGCCTAGGCTACTTGGCTCTCAATCTTCTTCGTGACCTTTTGCGTGGCGGCATGGTGACCTCGCAAGTGTACGAATTGGCCTGGTTCCTGCACAGGAATTCCCGCACCGAGGGATTTTGGAATCGTTGGATGCAGATGCACGACGAGGAACTGAGACGCCTCGAATCTGTTTCTTTCCTCTTGGCCCGGACGTGGTTCCATTGTGATCTGTCAGAAGCAGCCGAGGCAGAAATCGAGCGTCTTCCGGTTGGCACACAGCGGTGGTTCGAGTCCCCTGCTACTTCTCCTTCTCCGATGGGATGGAGACGGCCTAACAAGGACGGCATTTGGCTTCACAGTAGCTTACTGGAGTCCGCCGCCGAGAAGCGGAAGGTCGTCCTTGGGAGGCTGCTCCCGAGACGAGTCCCCCCAATTGATTCTGCAATCGCCCACCAGATACCGAATAGCTCTCCGACGCGGGAGTCGGTTTCGTACAACTACAGTCGGTATGTTGCCTACTTATTTACGCGGGTGACGTATCACCTGTGGATTCTACCCTCTACGCTCTGGCACGGCCTTTGGTGGTGGTGGTCCGCAAGGAGCTAAGCCCGCATTCGTGGAGGGTCTTGCCGCTTAGAGTCCACCTGCGAGTTGCCGCAAAAGGAAGTACTACCCGGTGAAAGAAAACTCGACCTTGCGCGCGTCTATTTCGTCGCTGATTCGCAAACATCGATGGCTTCCGTCGATATCGGTCTTTGGGTGTGCCTCCGCCCTTGTGGTAGGAGTGATCAACGGCGTCCATTTCATCTGGATGCTGGGAATTGTGGCGGCACTCGCGTTCGCCTCCTATGTTTGGGGATACGCGGCGCGGGCCTTCAAAGTGATTAACTTTCCTTCGCTGCTCAACCTCCCGCGGCGACAATATGGCGAAGTCTGGGATGCGCTCGCCGCCACACCAGATCTGGCCAAGGCGGCCGCTTGCGGGCACGAGAAGGAGAACAAGCTTCGCCGCTCGGCGCAGACTCCCGTGAACAATCTGCGCGATCTGGCCGGAGTCCTGCCGGAGGACGATATTCTTGAGTTCGGCTGCGGAGTGGCGCGAGTTGGGCTGGAACTGGCACCTCGCTGCCACTCATGGACTGGGGCAGACATATCGGCGAACATGCTAGCCACTGCTGCGGAACGATTGCGGGGAGTTAACAATGTCCGTTTGGTAAAGTTGCAGCAGGTTGGATTGGATCAGCTGGAGAGCAACTCCTTCGACTTGGTCTACTCCACCAACATGCTGGCCCACCTGGATGAAATGGATCGCTGGCGTTACGTGAAGGATGCCTTCCGCGTGCTTCGTTCCGGGGGACGGTTATGCATCGATAATATAGATCTCGAATCGGATGAAGGGTGGGGAGCATTGGCCCGCGGAACGGAATCATCACAGGAGTTGGAACGGCCCCCGTACATTCCAACGCCATCAACGGCGACAGAGTTGACCACCTACGCGTCGCGCGCGGGCTTCGCGCAGATCCAGGCGCACAAACGGTCGCCTCTGGTCATCGTTACTGCGGTCAAGCCCGCCTTCCCGGCTGGAATTGCTTAGGACTTCTAAGGGAAGACGAAATCCACCGTTTTCATTTCACCAACTCCGACGGTTATCTTTTGCATTTTGCTGCCTAACTTCTCGTGCCATGCCTGGAGCGTGTAGCTGCCCGGTGGAAGGTCTTTCAGGTCGAAGTTGCCGTTCTGGCCGGTCACCGCGAAGTAGGGATTCTTTATGACTGCAATGTAACTGCGCATCCAGGGATGAACATTGCACTTCACCGAAATGGCAATCTCTTCCCGCGCAAAAACCTGTTCGATGGGAACGCCGTGGGGCTGTGAGATGTTCCACTCCCGGTTATTGTTCGGCATGGGATGGATGTTGTGCGTAGTGGCATCGCTGTTGACGACATTTAGCTTCTGGCCGGCTCGCATGGCAAGCACGTGCGGCTTATACTGGCAGCCCTTCTGCTCCATCACAGCAGGCCGGTCGGGGACGGGGAAAGTAGTGGTTCCGAGACCCTCGGAGATGTACACGACAACGTTTTCGAGCCCGCCGTTTGCGCCGGTAAGCAGATCTTCAGTGGCCACGGGCGAGGAATGTGCCTGGGCGCAGAATGGATCTGCAGACATATCAATGCGGGTTGGTCGCGGAGCGGTTCCTTGGTATCTCACCACTCCGGTTACCGAAGCACCGCCCGGGGCAAGGCCGGGCGACAATCGTCCAGCTCCGCAAAGCATAATCACTCCGGGGAGGAGTAGTCCCCGACTTGCGATTGAAAGACATTTCCTGTTCATTAATTTCATAAATCCTTGCTGCCAATGACAAATTCGCAGTCTTCAGGAGACTGCACCACTGGATGATCGATCTCCACCTTAGCGCGACTCGATCGCAGTCATTGGGGTCTCGATTCATGGGTCCTGGATTCCGACTTGACGAAATGGAAAAATCCCCGGCTGGATTCCTCGTTCAGAGTTTGAATGTAATGCACCACGTCCCAGATCTGGTCAGGCCGGAGAGCAGTGCTAAAGGACGGCATAGGTGTGCCGTCCAGGCCGGTCGTCAGATCCTTAAACAAATCGCTGCTGGTCCCGCCGCATTTGAAGTGGCTTCCCCGGGTCAAGTCGAAGGGGAGAATCGGATAGCCTTTGGCGTCGGTCAGAGTAAGGGCTGAAGGGCCGTTTCCGCGGCCTTCCTTTCCATGACAACTCCAGCAATTCAAGCTTTGAAAAAGTTCTGCTCCACGGTGCACGCTGTCGGCCGACCGAGCTGGCTCGGGGGGTATGACAACGGAAGCGCTTGGCGGTTCTTCCTGAAACCGGGTGGAGAAGGTCTTGATGTATGCCACCAAGTCAGCCCGTTGCTGCTGGGTCAAGGGTTTCCACGGGGGCATCGCAGAGTTGTAAATGCCCCGGCTGATGGTGTTGTATAAGTCGCTATCGGTGGGCAATTCGCCGCTCGGGGTGGAGCGGCATTTGAACGTCGCCTTGGTAAAGTCGCGCGGCTTGGGGTCGAGGTGAGGTGCATTTTCTCCCGTTCCGTCGCCGTGCGGGCCGTGGCAAGTAATGCAGTAGCGCACGTACAAGGCTTTACCACTCTTGGCATTGCCCGTGAGTTTGTCAATTTTGCTTTGCTGGGCGAAACCGAACACACTACACGACAGCAGCACAGTCAGCGCAACTCCACTTCCCTTCAAAATCATGACTGGTTTCCCTGCCTTGTGCTCTTCGCGCTCAAAAATCGAAGTCAAATCCCATCAGGAAGCTGCCGCTTGTGTCATCACGCCCGGTCAGAGGAGCGGTTCCGACTGTGCGGGCAATCGAATACTCCTGGTGCCACGCCAGCCCGGCCCGGCTGCTCATGATCGGATACCAGCGATAGCCTACCGTCCACACCCTGACATCGCCCAAGTCTTTGCGCGCCGCTGCATTGGCCTGCCGAGACATCTGTACTGTCTCGAATTTGCTCAGCAGAATCAACTGCGGGTTGTAGGTGTAGTGGGCCTCGACGAAACCACCATTCCACGTGGGTCCTACGGCTCCGGGGGGCAGATTGAACGGTTGATCAGCGCGCACACCATTTCCCAGGAAGACATTGTCCTGTCCATGCAAATAGAAAGTGCTGAGGTCGAATTTTCCCAGATACCACAGTCCATAAAGGCCGGTGCGACTAAACCCTCGATTGCCCATTCCCGTTCCCGGAATCGGCGCACCACTGCTGGTTTGAGAGAACGTCGAGCGTTCTCCCACATAGCCGAAAACCCCAACTCTTTGCAGCCCCAACTTTGGAATCTCAAATCCCTGAGTAAAGTCGGCGTAAACATCGTAAGTATTGGTTGGTGTATCCGCCTGTCCGTCATTACTGTTAAGCACAGCGATCGAGTAGCGCGTGTAACTATTGCTGGAGTGCCCCAACAATTCAGCTCCCAACTGGTGATCACCGAGACCGAACGAAGTGCGAACGCCGATCGGAGTGAAGTGGAAATTCTGATAAAAGCCTCCAGTGTTGGTCAAGAAGAGCTCGCGCTCCTCGGAGATTAGAGTGTCCAACTCAAACTTGCCAACCTTGAGGTTCAGCCAACGAGAATCAAGCAGATTGTCGAAACGCACAAAATAGGTGAGCAGGTGGAAATTGCCGTTGTTATCCAGAGCCGGTTGGACAGCGAACGAGATGTTTTTGTAAAGAGTCCCAGCGGCCCAGATATCCAGTCCGGAGATGTTGAACCCTGATGTTGTGATCCGGGACTCCGTCTGCCCACCAGCGGAGTTTTGGGGAATGATGTCAGTGAGAGCGCGATTATTCGATTCGCGGTGCCACACTGGAATCGTACGAAACATAATCGGAAAGTAGGAAGCCTGCTGATAAATGGGGGCGTCGCGCCCAGTCATCAATTGGTACCCGTTGTCCTTGAACGTCTGACCGAAATTATTGAGCTTAGGCCAAGCCTCGTGACAGTCAGAACAGCGCAGATTGTACTTACGGGCAAAGGCAGGAATACCAAACGCCGGAGCGGCTGCACACAGCATGACCGTCGCGAGCACCCAGTGAGCCCACCGGCGCCTCCATCGAAAAGCAGTCGTGTCTGCAGTGCCCAGTGAGGATTTGCCGTCCATTATTCGACCGAAGAAACAGTTCACGCCGCTCTACGATGATTGACTCGAATGCACCAGAGGTTAGAGTAGGTGACCTTGGAGGGTTGTCATGAAATTGTCACTTTTTGGTCACTTTGGTGTAGGTCGGCGGGAACACCTCTACAAACATTATTTCGTCCCAGCAGTAGCTTAAACAGCAGTGCGGCTGCAACTGCCAGACCCGCAATCACCGCCAACACGGGTGGATAACCGAATCGCGCAAAGGATTCTCCAGCTACCACGGCCGCCGCGGCATTGGCCAACGACAGGAAGAGAAAATTCAAAGCTGACGCTCCACTGCGTTCCGACGGCAATAGCTGATTCATCAGAAGGCTATACATCCCGGGCTCGCTCATCCACTGAAATGACATAAAGCCGACATAGACCACCGCCGCAGCCGAAGCAGCCGGGAGAGCTGCTAATCCAACGAGTGCCAGCGCGGTCGCGAGTTGCATGTAAACAATCCCAGACACCAAGCCAAACTTGCGGTACACAACAGGTGCGGCCAAGATGGCCAGGACCTGGGAGAACTGCGCGACCGAAAAGACCAATCCTATTTTTCCCACGGGCATGCGAAAGTGTTGCGAAAAATAGACGTTGAAAAAGGGACTGAATGAACCCGTAACAAACCCCCAAACGGCAATCGCCGGGAGGAAACGGAGCAAGAAGGAATTGTGCGGGTAGAACTTCTCGTCGGGAGCCGCAGACGAGGCGAACTTAACGAACAACAGGGGCCACAGTCCCAAAGCGACGAAGCAGCCGGATATAAGCAAGGCCCCCTGTTTGAGGTGAACGGGCGAAGCGGGTCCTGCAGTGTGTGCCAGCCAACCCGGCAACGCTCCGCCAAAAATCCCGCCCAGTCCTGCCTCTGCAATGCCGGAAGAAAAGACCAGGCTAAAGCCCCAGGCCCGGTTCGATTCAGATGTCAACTGCGAAATGGCAGGCGCAAGGCAAACGGCCCATGCGGACGTGAATGCTCCGGCAAGAAACGCAAGTCCGATCTGCTCTGCCTCCGAAACAAACAGTATCCTGAGTACCGAGACGACTGACACGGTCCCAAGGCTGGTAAGTAGGGTTCTTCGTAAGCCAAATCGATGGGCAGCCAGACCGGAGGGGATGGTGCCCGCGAGACTGCCTACAGCGAGTGCACTGGTGACCCGTCCTACAAGCCTCGCGTCGAATCCACGGTCCAGCAGGTAAAGGTTGAACAAAAGGAAGAACAGAGATAGGCCGACATCAAAAAAGAAGGCCGAGGCGAGAAACGTCCAGTACTGCTTGCTTAACTCTCTGGTCGACAACCACCACCGAAATCCGTGCATAACGTACCCGAAGAACGCTTAACCTGCAGGTGGATCGAGATGCTGCCCGAAGCCTAAGGGCTGAAAACAAGGCAGTGCCGTGTCGCGGGATCCCAGACATGTTCGCTTCTTCTACGCAAGACCAGAGGGTCTACGAGCCCGTACGAACCAGTGTCTCGAGCCTGTCCACGGCAGCAGTCAAGCCGCTATAACGCAATTCGAATACTTCGGAGGAAAGGAGCTTGCGTAGGGAAAGCCGATGAGCATCACGAAGATCGGCATCTCCCCAAGTGATGACTTCCTCAAACCATTGCATAGCTTCGTTCTTGGGAAACCTCGACAGCCTCGGTCTGTCTGTCCCTTTGCGGTTGAGAAAGACGATATAGTCGACAGGACATTCATAAATCGTGCGGATTTCGGGCAGGGTGGCAGTTGCTAGCTCAATCGCCAACTTTCCCGTAGAACGTCGGGTAACGTGTTTCTGCTTCAGTTCGGGGAACAGCTCAATCGCCGACTCACGAAAGCGCATCTGATGCGGATTGCCGACGACAACGCGTTCTCCATTGTCGCGAAGAAGTTTGCAGGCATCATCCGCAAGAAACCCCCAACCGCTACGAGCACACGCAAAAGCCATGGTTGACTTGCCCGCACCTGAATCGCCACACAACAAGAGTCCGCAGCCGTTCAATTCGACACACGCTGCATGGACTGAGGTCAGATATTGAACCTCCAGCAGTGTTGGGGCCACAGCCTCCAGGAACGCGTACCGCAAATAGCCCACGTTCTCCGCCACGGCTTGGGTGAGCCAGCAGCTCGCGCGGCCCTGCCTGAGGTGCATGACCGCGAAATTTTCGCCGTCGGCGATTAGAATCATGAGATTGTGTCGGCCGCGGCATATCGTAAGCGGGGGGCAATCTGGTGAACGTCCATTGATCACGGTAATGTCAAAGTGCACAGGAGGATAGTCGAAACGCTTTTGAAACTGCCCCCAGCTCTCTTCGGCCCCGGCCAACACTGCCGGGGAGTTGGTTTCGATTTCCACGGAGAATCCCAGGGGGTGGTACGTATGTCGCAGGGGCAACTCAACGTTCCACAGCAACGGATCAAGCTCGATGTTTGGGGACGGCATCGGTTCTTGCAAGTTGGCCGCCATCATTTGCCTTTCCTCTCCCTTACGCCCGTCTTATGTGCCCGTTGCTCTATAGGCGCCAATTTCTGCGGTCAAAAATTGTACTTGAGAGCCAACTGAATGATGCGTGGGTTGGCGGAAGTCGATGAAATCAGTCCGAAGGCGGGGCCGGCAGCGAAATCGGAAATGGGCTGGCCGAATTTCGGCGTATTGGTGAGGTTGAAGAACTCGGCCCGAAACTGAAGAGCGCGGGCCTCTCCCAAGCTAAAGTCTCTCTGAATGCCAAGGTCCAGATTGAGCTGGTTCGGGCCCCTCAATATTCCAATCCCACAATTGCCAAAACCTGTTCCATCGCCAATGACCGGCGCCGCGGTGAAGGCCGAAGCATTGAAATATCCGTTGATACGGCGAAATAAAGAGCCGGAACTTGCTGGATTTGCGCCGGTGCACTGCGCCCGGGAAAATCCGGGAATATTTCCGTAGATTGTGCCTGCGGTGCTGTCAATCACCGTAATTGGTACGCCCGACTGCAGCACTGAGACGCCGGAGAATTGCCATTGCGACAGCACTGGTCGCAGCGCAGCGGGCCCTACCTTCAGCTTGGGAGGCTGGTACACGAAACTTAAGACGAATCGCTGCGTCCGGTCAAAATCATTCAGCCCTCGTGCCTGCCGCGGGTTAGTTTGATCGTTGCTTACGAAGGACAATAGAAACGCGGAAAGCGAGCCTAGCCCGCTAGTGAAATCCAAATTCTTGGAGAACGTATAGCTGGCCAGGAAATTCAGTCCGTGGCCTAATCGTTTTGTCAGGCTGCTCTGGAGCGAATTGTAGTTTGCAGTTAACGATGTCTGACATATGTAGGATCCACCCGCGATCCCTTCAAAAGGAACCCTCTGCGCAAGGTTTTCGAGTGTGCTGTCGGTTTGGCCGTTGACCGGATGTTGAAGCGTGGCGAGATCTGCCTGATTGAACTGTAGGCACCCCGCCTGATGCGTGGTCTTGGACCCGAGATAGCCAACCTCCCACAGAAAATCCCGACCGAACTCATATTGAACGTTAAGGTCGTATTGTTGCACATAAGGACTCGTCAAATGCCGTCCCACTGCGGCTAGCGAGAGACCACCATCTGGCGTCCTGGGGAGAAAATTCGGAAAACTGGAATCAGGCGGCAAAGATGGGACGTAGGGCTGCTGAAAAGTTGCTGCGGCGTTCTGCGCCCCTGCGAACGACTGCTTGAAGGAAAAAGGTGGTTGCCCGACCGTCTGCTCCACCAAATCACCAGAGAGTTGGTCATAATAGATGCCGTATCCACCTCGCAGCACCAGAGCGGGACTGTCAGAGAGGCGCAAGGCGAAACCTACGCGAGGGCTGAAGTCCCTATAATCGGGGTTCCACAGACCAGAGGTTTGGGACTTCAGGACGCCAGCGGGCAGCGGCCCGTGATAATTGGCAGGCAAAACATACCCGCTGAAACTGCCACTTAAAGGGACCTGGTGTGCAGCGATGGCCGGGTCGAATGTGGGAAGCCGACCTTGCACCTCAGTGGGTGGTCCAAAGAATTCGTAACGCAAGCCTGCATTCAGAGTCAAGCGCGGACTGACACGGAAGTCATCTTGGACAAAGCCCGCCAGGTCAGTGTAACGCTGATCCTTACGAAAGCTGCCTGACGATCCGATACTGTTGAAGATGTTGCTGGTGCTGCTACCGTTCTGAGCCGCGCTTTCGCCTAACAGAAAATCCGGGAAACTCAAGAAGAACAGAAAGCCATCCTTTACGAAAGGTACATCCAGAGCGAGCTGGTGACGCCTGGTCTCAACCCCCATGCGGATGGCATGTCTGCCTCGAGTTACCGAGAGCGTGTCCTGCCCGATAAAGCTGTTGGTATTCTCGAAGTAGTGCGGCTCTCCCGCAGTGCCAATAGTAAAGAGTCCGGCTATCGCAATGCCTGGAGTCTCAGGAAGCCCCGAGGGAGTAGCCATACCGACGTCGGCAGCCGTGATCGGTTGCGCGATCGAACTTAATCCCTGAAAACGCATGAATCCAAACCGCGCGACATTAGTGAGGCTGGGACTCAAGACCTGTGTGTCGGAAAGAACGAACATATGATTGCGGTCGGTTTCGTTTGTGCCCCATCCCGGTAGGTTAGCTCCAAAGGGGGAGAAGGGCTCGGTGAAGGGGGCACGCGAGTAAAAAAATCTGCTCTCAAGCTGATTCTGGGAGGAAATCTTGCGGTCTAGATTCACGGTAAACTGGTCCTCCCGATAGCGAGCTGGAATCGAGAAGACTGATTGTCCAACGCCACCAGGCAAGAGGACCTGCGGCGTGGGAATTGCGTATGCGCCGTTGGGAAGTTTGAAATTCAGCAACGCCAAAGCTACGGGATTGATGTTAGATCCATCGGAGGCCACGGCAGCGCCGCCGAAGGCGCCCGGCTGGCCCGCAAAAATACTACCCAGAGTCTTCGCGCTCCGATCATTGGTCAGAGGTGGAAGAAAAGCACTCTGCAAGGAGACGTTCGAGTCACCGTTCCGTTGGATGGTGCCCTGATACGATCCGAAAAAAAAAGTAGAGTCCCTGCGAAGTGGACCGCCGAGAGCGAAGCCGAATTGATTTTGCTTGATCACGGGCCGGCTCTGGCCGTTACGCTTCAGGAAAAAATCATTGGCGTTAAGAGCATCATTGCGAAAGAACTCCCACAGATTGCCGTGGAGATGATTGCTTCCGGATTTGCTCACAATCTCGACGTTAGCGCCAGCGCCGCGCCCGAAGTCTGCGTCGTACATGCCGGTTTGCACTTTAAATTCGGCGATCGTGTCGGGGGCGGGAATAGCGATGCCGATCTCTGAGCCGAACCCTGATGCGGAGTTTTCGGAGAGGTTGTTGGCGTCTACTCCGTTGAACTGAAAATTGTTGGATGTGGTTTTCGCACCGTTTGCGGAGACGTTCTGGGTGTTCCGGCCCAGGTTTGCCGCGTTGGGCAGTTCTACGAGTACGCCGGGAGAGAGCGCCAGAATTTGAGAAAAATTGCGATTGGAGAGGGGCAGCTCAACAATCGTGTTAGCGTCAATGGCCCGGCCCAAGGTTCCACTTTCGGACTGAACCATTTCGGCTGAGCCGGTAACCACGACCTCCGCCGCGACCGAGCCAATTTCAAGCCGCACTTCGATTACGGCCGTTTCTGTGACGACTAACGGGATGGAATTGTAAGTTTGTCGCTTAAAACCGGGGGCTTCAACCACCACCGAGTACGTTCCGGGCAAGAGCAGCGAAACGAGAAATGTTCCGTCAGAAGCTGTAGCCGCAGCTCGTGATAAGTCTGTGCTGTCACTAGTAACCGTTATGTGCGCGCCCCGGACCAAGGCGCCGGAGGGATCCAATACTTTGCCGGCAATCGCGGCCGTGCCGGGAGCCTGGGCATGTAGAACGGCGGACGCCAATATCGAACCCGCCCAAAGGATTCCCAACGCCACCGACCGCATTGCGATTATTTTCACCTTTGCCATTTCCGTGCTCCTTCTCACTTTCCCCATCGCTCTACGGAGACTCCGTAAACTTGGTTCAGAATCCACTGGAGTGCATCTTTATCAACGACGAAGGCTTGCGAGCTGCTGAGCCTCAATGTTCTCGACGCTCCGCCGATCCCGCTCAATCTGTTCATGCCACGCGGGCGCAGTCTCCCCTGGAACAAACTTGTAGCCAACCCCGCGGACAGTCAGAAGATAAACAGGATGTGCAGGATCCCTCTCGATCTTTTGCCGCAATCTCGCGATGTGATTGTCCACTGTCCGGGCACTGGAACGCTTCCGTTTTCGCCAGACCGCTGCAATCAACTTTTGGCGCGAGACGACAACCTCCGGTCTGGAAACGAAGAACCTCAGCACTTTGAACTCCTGGAGAGTTAGCCCAACAGGCCGATCCGCCCGACGTAGCTCCATTTTTCTGAAATCCACGGAGATCTCGCCGAACGATACTCCCTGACTAATTCTCCTGACTTGAAAAGTTTGCATATCCAGCTTCGTGGTTTCTGCCAAACAACATCGCCGCACGAACTTACCGCTGCTCGCCCGATGGACTTGTCACAGATCTGTCACATTGTTGTTAAATTCGTGCGTCCGAGATGTCTTGGGCAAATTGGCTTCATCTGTACGTGCTTGCGGCATCCTGTGACGCACTGACGTCCAACGGCGCGAGTCGGTCGCGGCGGAACTAGCGGAATCTATCCGAAACGCCGGAGCTGTGGTCTGGCCTGCTGGCACGATGGCTTAACATATGGGGCTATGCCATCGGATTCCGTTTCCGTGACCCTCGGTGTGGGATCGGGCCCATATCAAAAGACGCTGATACCATGCCTGCTGCGGATGGGCATGCTGCGACGTGTACTGAGTACCGGTCGGTATTTCGAGATTCAAGATCCCGCTCCCGACGGAACTCTGCGAGTTGTCAAACGGTTTCCCGTGAGTGGGTTCGTGAACCGCGCTCTGTGGGCCTTATGGCGGCGTGTCCCGGTGCAAGTGCGGCCTTTTCCCCCAGTCATGGCCGGGGTCCTGCTGTCCGACCAGTTGTGGTCACGCTGGATCCCGCCTTGCAGCATATTTCACGCGTGGTCCGGGCTCTGCGCGGCCAGTTTGCCCGCAGCCAAACGGCAGGGCGCCATCACATTAGTGGAAAATGCGGCGCGCCACCCCCGCCACTGGCACGAGGCTGGCGTGGACGAGTGCCGGCACTTTGGCATCAACCCGCGGGAGCGCAGCACGAAGCTGCCCTCTTCGCTGATTCGCCGTATTGAGCTCGAGTACGAACTGTGCGACCGCATCATTGTGCCGTCTACCTTCGCCCACCGCAGCCTTGCCGAGTTTGGCCTGGAGGATAAAACGGTCGTGGTCACTCCTGGGGTGGATACGGAGTTCTTTTCTCCGCAGCCGCGGCCTGAAGGAAGACCCTTATTCCGCGCTTGCTTTGTGGGGCGCGTCGAATTGGCCAAGGGCGCGGGCTATCTGCTGCAAGCATGGAAGCGTCTCGCCTTGCCCAACGCCGAACTCGTGCTCGTGGGAGAAGTCAAGCCGGAGATGAATTCGTTGCTTCGAACCTATGCGGACTCCACCCTCCGGACGACGGGAGTTCTGCCGCCGAAAGAGCTGACAGACCGCTACCGGGAGTCCGACCTGTTTGTTTTCCCGTCCGTAAACGAAGGGTTAGCCCAGGTGCTGTTCGAAGCGATGTCGTCGGGGCTGGCGGTCGTAGCCAGCGACCACTCTGGCGCGGACGATTTAGTCACCGAAGGGAAAGAAGGATTTATAGTGCCAGCTCGCGATGTGGATCGACTGGCGGAGGCGATTTCGTGGTGTTATCACCATCGCGACGATTTAAGAGCTATGGGCCGGGGGGCACGGGCAAAAATAGAAAGCCAGTTCACGCTTGAGCATTACAATCAGCGGCAAATCGCATTGTATCGATTGCTGGCGGCATGAGCAAATGGGCCAGACCGGTCAATGGGTCGCGATGCAATCCTCTAGAGTTGACCTGTTCCCGACCAAGAGGGGTGCCAAGTACCTAAATCAGTATTCCCCAAAAGTAATAGGGAGTCGCTTACAACTCGCATCTAACCATCTGGCATTAACTCAACCCGGGCGATCGGGAGATCTTAACTCGGACGGAAGCTTATGTGACGTAAGCTTATGTCACGAAAGCTGCGAGGAAAGTCGCAGCCAACTGCCAAAAAACTCTGATATGGATTCGGTGGCGTTCGGAGGAGCGCTGCCAACATTCACGAGACAGCGTTGTAATAGAGGAGAGCCGTGCAGCTTGGTGCCCTTAATGAATCTTCTCCTTCGCGCGATCGAAAACTGCAACTTCGAAGAGCGAATCGCGATTTTGGAAAAGCGGTTGGCGGCGGCTGAGGCGGTTGAGGGAAACAGAGCGACTAGGGAGCCGCTTGAGAGCGGTTAGCCATATGCTTTCGAGGCCGGCTAATACTACAACAACTAACAGCCTTCGATACCTTAAGCCATGCGCTGCTCCCAAGCCATCACAGAGTCACGAAGGGTTGCTTCCCCTCTGGGTAGAGAAATCGAGGACACTTCCAGTTCTGCTTTGGGACTACGGAGCAGGAATCTGAACGTTGGAAGCGATGTTCGAGTAGCCGCTTTCTTGGTTACTCGAATCCACAGCTGTCGCGGCGTAGCAGTAGGAGGTGCCATCTACTACCGCGGAGTCCGTGTACAACGTACTTGTATTTAGCAGAGAGTTGATCTTGGAGAATGATCCGCACGAGCTGGTGTAGACGGCGCGATAGATGTTGTAGCCCGATATGTTGGACGACGTGCTCGCGGTCCACGACAGATTCACCGTGTGTATCGGTGCGGGCGTGCCAGTCCCTGTCAGTGTTTCCGTTGTGGTGGTAGGCTGAGCATTGCTGGTAAAGGTGAGTGTAGCGCTGGCCGCTCCAGATACCTGCGGGCTAAAGGTGACTGTAAACGAAGCGCTCTGGCCCGCCGGTATGGTCACCGGTAGGGGGAGACCTCCCAGGCTGAACACGGAGTTGTTTGAACTCGCAGCCGTGACTGTAACATTCGCGCCGCTGGCTGTCA
>Ga0193751_1000420_pt1 | contig 33949 bp, 31 predicted proteins | sample L1c2metaG_FD_143050 | JGI IMG/M metagenome (GOLD analysis project Ga0193751, IMG submission 143050) | Soil microbial communities from a riparian zone of the East river system, Colorado, United States - L1c2 | ecosystem: Environmental > Terrestrial > Soil > Riparian zone | place: USA: East River...
ATGCGGAGAAGTTGAGCTCTTGCCAAATCGGTTGTCACGCGTCATGATATCGACATGATGATGCGCTCCCGCACTCTGGTGTTTGTTTTCTTCGCGGCTGCGATGCTGTTCTCGGTGGTCCGGGAATGGAGCGCGCCGTCAACCTGCCCGCGACTGCCCATGACTGGGAAGGTTCGTCTCCGGTAGCTCGCTGCGTCACTTCTCGCACGCTACGATCGCTGCCCGGGATTAGCCGGGAGCCGAGTATCAAGAACGCTTGACAACTCATAGCTCCTTCCAATCGTTGCTGCAAACTCTTTCATCTTGGCCGAAGCTGCGCGGCAAGCCACGCTGGATTCGACTGTCCCTCCCTTAAATTACCGCCAGAAAACCGTGTTTCTGCCTCCTGGGATGAGCACTTTTGCTCAGACGAATGGCCCGTGGAGTGCTAGCGTCAAGGTGTACATCCAGAAGGTGTGCTTCCAGCCGAATCGCCAAGCGGCCCCGCGTGCTGCTTTGCAAGCGAACTGCACCAATCCGGGTCATATCCTTTCTTCTAGTGGTTGCTTGCGCGGCGTTGTGCCAGAGCGAACCTCCTTCGCCAGATGTGCTTCAGGGGTTACACTTTGACGGGTCAAACTCGTCCGAAGCGCAGCGCCAGGAGATGCGTACGTGGAAGGCACTTCCCGATGCTCCGTCGTTCCAACCTCCAACTCAAGCGGAGAAATTTCAAGCGTTCGTCGATGAAGCCCGCTCGCCTTTGATACTTGGCGCGGTGGGGGTCAACGCGGGGGTAATGCGCGAAACCGAACTGGAACATTTCACACCCGGACCGCAGCCCAGCTTTACCGCTCTCTATCAAGTGGCGCTTATTCAAAAAGAGTCCAGCGCCTTTTTTGGTAAGTACCTGTATCCGTCTTTGCTCAAGCAGGACCCACGTTATTACCCTTCGACCAGCGACAGCCTTATGGGCCGGGCCACCTACGCAGCTTCGCGCATTTTTATCACGCGTGACGACTCCGGGCAGAGGCGGCTGAACACTTCGTATTTCCTCGGGGTGTTGACTTCGGTTGCCATCGCCACTGCTTACCGTCCATATTGGGCGCGCTCCACTTCGAGGGCATTCAACAATTTTGGGACGACGATTGGGAGCGACGCGGGGATCAACGTCCTCCACGAGTTTGGGCCTGGCATCCGGCAAATGGTGAAGGCCCATGCACCGAAGTTCGTGTCCAGAATCGAAGAGCGCATCACCCACGAGCAGTTCCCGAGCGACGTTGAGGCCCGCATCCCGGCGGGAAGATAGAAAAGCGCGAAACGGACCACCCCCGCTGCGAAGCCAACGATTGACTATCCTCTGAGGCGCACCTACAGAACTCAAGGATGCTGGTTCAGACTGGGCAGAGGTGGCTCCTGGGGTTCTGATTCGTCGTGAACCGGCCTGGTGTAATCCTCGGCATTCGTTACGTAGCAGGGCAATGGATTCTTGTGCCGCGACAGATTCAGGGGCGGCGCGGAGGCCGAGTATTTGAGTTGGGACTGATCCTGGCGCCAGTCTCCCGTCTGGCCGGTCGTGATCTGAGCCAGCGTCTCATCGCACTGCGGATCTCGCACCGCACGCATTTCATGCAAAGTGGAATAGTCGAGACCCTCATCAGACAATCGCGGCTGGTAGGAGAGAAACATATACACCAGCTTCACTAATCGCGTTTCGTCTTTGACCAATTCCTTGTCAGCGACAAAGACTTCTTCATTCGCGGAAAAAGAAGAACGCGGATGATTCCAAGCCAGGGCCACCAGGCGTAAACGGATCGCTTCCTTCTTTGGCGCCGGCCATGGCAGATTCCCGCTAGCGGTCTCCGACCCGCTCAGAATGCACACCGCCACCATCAGAACCAAGCTCACAAATCTTACTCTGGCCATCGTCGGGGGCCTCAGTCCAAGTGGTTTATTCTTTGATGCTAGTTGCTTAAGATGGGGAGCGTAAAGTCGCGGCAAAATCGGTAGGGCATTCCCCTTGCAATTATGTTAAGGAGTCTCGACCTAAACCAGAGTAAAGGAGAGCTTATGACTCGCGAAGCCAGAATGATGTCTGGGATCATCCTTATCACCGTGCCCACGATTCAGTACGGTGGATATTTTCTGCTGACCTCCCTGATCACCAAGGGCAGCGGCTACATGGACAACCCGCTGCGCCAGAATTTTTTTCGTGCCGGGCATGCGCACGCGGGCGTGATCGTGATTCTGTCGCTCATTTGCCAGGTGCTGGCGGATGCGGCCGTGCTGCCCGGTTCATTGCTTTGGGCAGTCCGAATCGGAGTGCCGCTGGCCGCGATTCTCATTTCGTCGGGCTTCTTTTTCTCGATGCTTCCGCCCACCGCTACCGAAGCCGGTGGAGCGGTCTCCCTGATCTACGCCGGAGCAGTGATTCTTGCTCTCGCAGTGGTTACGCTCGGCGTGGGATTGTTGCGTGCGCCGCAGGCGAGCTAACACCGGATTCCGCATTTTTCGATTGCGACGGAGCACCCTTATGAGAAGGAACGGTTGGCGCGGGCCAGCCGTCCGCGGCGGGAATCCCACTCATCGCAAACCGTGCGCGATGAGTGGGGCACCCGACATAAGTTTTCGACACGCTTAGAACGTATACCGCAACGCAAACTGGAAGGCACGCGGTCCGCCCGCCCCGAAGAACTTGCCCGCTGTTTCGAGCGGCTGATTGAAGGTTGGCGAGTCGATCGTATTGCTGAATCCGGAGTAGTTCCGGTTGGTCGTGCCACGGATGTTCGTGATGTTGAAGAGATTGAACACTTCGGCGATCGCCTGCAAGGAATGAGGCTCCTTGAAATGGAACGTCCTGCTGATCCGCATGTCGAACGAGTTGAAATCGTCACCGAACTTGAGTTTAGAACTGACGAGGGGCAACGGGCCCGTTACCGATACTGGCAATCCGGTTACGGGATCTTTTTGCGAAGGTTCGCATGGTACAGGCCCCGCTACATTGCCGTCGAGTAGGCAGAGTGGCAACGCATTATATACCGTGATTGCGGCGTTTAGCGCCGCCCCGTCCGAAATCTGGCGGCCTAATGCGTTTCGGGGGATGTTAGGAAGTCGCCCACTTAACCCGGATACCACGGAATCCATCGGAACGTGTGAAGCCCATGTCCAGATGGGCGAAACGTTCAGTTTCCATGGCATTTCCATGTTCCCAGATACCACGAAGCGGTGCCGCTCATCGCCCGTTGAATAGCCCTTTTCGAAACTCAGATTATTAAAGTGCATGGAAACGATTGCCGGATCCTCCGTTGAACCGCCACTCGGGCTGACCTGATCATCCGGTTGTTCGTCGAAAGTTTTCGACAGGGTATAGCTGACATTAAATCCCGGTCGCCATGGTCCGGTTCCCGGGCGCTTCTTGAACGATATCAACAATCCGTCATACCATGTTCTTCCCACTGACATGAAGTCAGTAACCTGCTGGCACGTGGGGTCGGAGGGGCACCCCGTGGCCGCTGGCAGGCCCTCAACCGGATCAATGATTGTGCATGGATCCCTGCCATTGCGACAGTCAATGTAGGTGGGATCAACTCCTGCCGGCAAGCTGCGCAGAAATCTTGGCACGAGCTGGCGGTAGCCGCGATCGTGAAGTCCATCCACTGACAGGACAAAGTTATTTCCAAACTGCTGCTGGACGCCCAGCGTGAACTGCTCCATGTAAGGCGTGTTGGAATTGTTATCGATGATATTCACACCAATTCCGAACGGGCTGAACCCGCCTGAGAATGGGCTGGCCAAGGTAGGAGTGCCGGTGTCGTAGATCGCTCCTGGTGAAAAACATCCGTTGAGTGTGCCGCCGCAAGTTGATCCGCCGAATGCTTTCAGCGGTAGCACCCGACCATTGAGTACCTCCTCCAATTCAGCCGGCTCGAGGATCACTCTGTCGTAGTAAATGCCATACCCGCCGCGCACCACGGTCTTTCCCTGACCGAATGGGTCCCACGCAAAGCCGACGCGCGGGCCGAAGTTGTGGTACTTGCCGTTACCTTTGTGCGGTCCGAGGATGTTGCGAATGAACTCGCAGTTGGGATTTGAAGGATCAAGGGCGGTAAGCGACGGACACGGTTTGTCGCGATCGGTCTCGCCCAGGGAGTTGAAGTCGATATCCCACCGTAGTCCCAGGTTCAGCGTGAGCCTCGGTCTGACTTTCCAATCGTCCTGCACGAACATTCCCAGATAGTTGTTATGCACAAATGGCCCGGACGGAGAGCCAGGAGCGTCGCTTTTCAGCGCGATGGCAATCGGAATGTCCGTATCGTCACAGGGAGTGGCAACCGAACAGGGTGTGCCGGTAAATAAGTTTTGGCTGGGGAAGTCCTCGGTCATGTATGCGGTTCCGCTGCCGAACAGGTCAAAGAAGATGTCAGATCCGTAATGCTGATATTCAATTCCGAAGTTCAAGCTGTGCTTGCCTGCGGACCAATAGAACGTATCGCGGAACTGGTCGCGCGCCAGCCTGGTGCGTTGCGGGATGCGATAGTTGGCGCCGTCCTGAAGGTCAGGGAACCGGACTTCATTGCCTGCGGCCAGCCCCGCCGGATTGGTCAGAGGATCATTTGGCGAAAAGAAGGGAATAAAATTGATGAAGTAATTTTTTTGGTAGACGAAAGTGTTGACCTTATTGGACGAAATCGTTCTCGACCAGTTCACCAGAAACGAATTGTAGCGGTTGAGGGACTGCTGACGATTGGCCGCAGAACCGAAGGGCCGCACCTGGAAGCCATTATCAACGTCGAGCGATCGCTCGAAAGAGTAGCGCAGAGCGATATGGTCCTTCGCCGTAGGAACCCAGTCACCTTTCGACGTGATCCGCACATCGTGTACGAAAGCGAGCGCGGAACCCCCGATCAGCGTCCCCGAGCCATCGCTGTTGAATTCCCGAATGCCCACGGGAACCGCGTGGTCTTGATTGAGGTATTCTCCCGCGAAGAACCCGAACAGCTTGTCGCGAACAAGCGGGCCACCCAGGGAACCGCCGAACTGTTCACGGGCAAAGCGCGGCGTGGGCTGGCTCCGGTCGAATGTCGCGGGCAACCCCTGGAACGCCTTGTGGCGAAAGAAGAAGAACTCCGACCCGTGCACGTGATTGGTCCCTGATTTTGTCGCGATGTTGATGATGCCGGATTCGGAACGACCCACTTCCGCCGTATATTTGTTCGTCGCGATCTGAAACTCACCGATTCCATCTTCCGGGAAGTTCATCAAGGTCCCGCCTACCACTTCGTCGTTGTTGTCCGCGCCATCGACGATAATGTTGCCGCCTCGTCCGTACGCTCCCGCCGACGAAACCTCCAACGTGACCGTCTTGGTCGGGTCAAAGCGTGGTGCCGGCCGGTTGCCCGGAATCAGAAACGCCAGCTCTAGAAAGTTCCGTCCATTCAGGGGGAGGGCCTGCATTTCTTCAGACCCCACGACGCCCTGCACCTCCGACTGCGTAGTATTCACGGCAAGTTCGGACCCGGTCACTTCAATGACCTCGCCCGCCTTGGCGATCTTTAGCGAAACATCCAGCGTGGAGGCGCGGCCGACGTCGAGACGAACCTCTTTGAATTCGCTGGTTGCGAACCCTGACGCACTCACGCGCACGGTGTAGCCGCCAGGAGTCAGGTCGGCGACAGCGAAGCCACCGTTGCCAGCAGTGGCGGTTCCCTTGCTCAGGCCGGTTGCGTTGCTAGTGATTACAACTTGTGCACCCGCTACGGCTGCACCTTGCGGGTCAGTCACCGTGCCATTAAGGGTTGAGGTTGGAAGTTGCGCGGAAACGGCGATCGAGAGAACAACCACCAAAACAAGACCCAATACTGAACGCATAATCTCCTCCTTGCGTGAGAGCTGCGATCCGCTGGAATCTAACCTGTGAAGGGACGTGGGGCCCCTCCACGGTTCGAGGCGGTACCTCATTTTTGGACTTGCGGATAATGTTCCTTCGCGCACCGATCTGTCAAGTGGGTTCTGGAGGGATGTTATGGAAGGCAGATATTATGGGACTTGACGACAGATCGCTAAGAAGCCTGGGCGGACGAATGCGTCCGCCCCACGTGGTCGCGAGTTATTTATAATCGCTTGCTTCCAGTCTTTAACTTTTCACTGGGCAAGGACACTCATTGGCACTCGACGAAAATATTTATGAAATCCGGCGCGAGAAGCTGAAGAAGATTGAGGCTCTCGGGCATCCGGCTTATCCGCGGAAGTACAACTACAGCCACACCGTGCCGCAGATTCTGGCTGAGTACAGCGGGCAGACTACGGAGGAACTGGAATCTCCGCGGGTGACGGTGCGGGTTGCGGGACGCATCATGGCGATCCGGTTGATGGGCAAGGCTGGGTTCGCGCACTTGCAGCAGGACGGACAGCGGCTGCAGATCTACGTCAAGAAAGACGCGATCGGCGATGCCGGCTATGAACTGTGGAAACTGCTCGACTTGGGCGATCACATCGGGGTTCGCGGATATCTGTTTCGCACGCGCACGGGCGAACTCAGCGTTCATGCCGAGGAATTGACGTTTCTGTCGAAAGATCTGCTGCCGCTGCCGGAAAAATTTCACGGGCTGACCGACGTTGAGTTGCGCTACCGCCAACGCTATGTGGATCTGGTGATGAATCCGGAAGTCCGCGAAGTGTTTTTGAAGCGCAGCAAGCTGACGCAGTCGCTGCGGCGGTATTTCGACGCGCAGGGATTCATGGAAGTCGAGACGCCGATGATGCATCCCATCGCCGGTGGGGCAGTGGCTCGTCCATTTAAGACGCATCACAACACTTTGGATATGGATCTGTTTCTGCGCATCGCTCCAGAACTTTATTTGAAACGGCTGACGGTGGGGGGATTCGACCGCGTGTATGAGATCAACCGCAACTTCCGCAATGAGGGGCTGGGGTGGAGATGGAATCCTGAGTTCACCATGCTCGAGGCGTACCAGGCGTACACGGATTATCTCGGCATCCTGGACACGACGCAGGGAGCGATCGAGCAGGCGGTGAAGGATGTATCCGGCGGGATGAAGACGAAGTGGGGCGAGCATGAGATTGACTGGTCGCACGCGAACTGGCGGCGGATGACGATGCGGGAAGCGATCGTGCAATTCTGGCCGGAGAAGGCTGGCGCAAAGCCCGAACGCAGCGACTTTGCTGCGCGCGAGTCGGTCGAGGCGCTAGTCGAGCGAGTGCGCGGCGCGGGGATCAATTTGAAATATGACGCGGCGGCGCCGGTGGGCAAGACGATTGCCGCCATCTTTGAGGCGGTGGCGGAAGAACACTTGATGCAGCCGACGATTATTTATGAGTTCCCCACCGCCGTCTCGCCGCTATCAAAGCAGAAGCCGGACGAGCCGGACTGGACCGAACGCTTTGAGATATTCGCGGGGAAGATGGAGATCGCAAACGGCTTCAGCGAACTCAATGATCCCGAGGATCAGCGGCGGCGGTTTGAAGCGCAGTTGAAAGAACGCGAACGCGGAGATGAAGAGGCCCACCAGATGGATGAAAATTACATAAATGCGCTGAGTTACGGCATGCCTCCCGCGGGCGGGGTGGGCCTGGGAGTGGACCGGCTGGCGATGCTGATCACCGACTCGCACACAATTCGGGATGTGATTCTGTTTCCGTTGCTACGGCCGGAGAAAACTTCGAGCGTGGGCGACGCGGAGGAGAAGTAGGCTTGGCTCCGTCCGCACCTAAAGAATCACTTGAAGTCTTGTTGTTGACAACTCATGCTGCCAGTAGTTTGAACACGGGGCAGCGCTGCTGTAATGGCCACTTCGGGCGTTGGGTCGGCAGCGCTTTGCTCTTGTGCGATTTTGCGAATCCCCCCGGGGCGTCCTGGTCAAAGGCACCTGCCGAGCTGCGCTCGGCTTGGACCCTTCGACTTCGCTCAGGGCCGGCTCGCGGAAGCGCGCGTCCCCATATGAGAAACTAGTCAGCTGCGTTTCCGGACTTCTTTGCTGCGGGCTTCGTTGCGTCCTTGGCTGCGCCTTTTCCGGGACCAAAGTTTTTCGTCAGGTAAGTCAGCAAGGCATCGCGATCCGCGTCGGGGATAACGGCGCCCAGACCTTCCATTTTGTCGAGTTCGTCAGACCATTTCTTTCGAGTCATGTGCTGCTCGGTGATGCGGCTGGCGTTATGGCAGGAAGTGCAAGCGGCCTTCACTTTGGCTTGCATAGGTCCGGGAGGAAGCGGTTTGCCTGGGGCACTGGGCGCTTGCGCGCTCGCCGGAATAAAGGATGCGAGCAGAAAGATTGCGGGAAAAACTCGTTGGATCAAGCAGGATCCCTTTCTCAGTTCTCAGTTCTCAGTTCTCAGTTCTCAGTTCTCAGGATTGGATGTGTTTCGTGTTTTGTGGTTGCTATTTCTTCGCTTTAGCTTGCGAATATCGGGATGTTACGCCAACAAGCTATTTCCGTGGCATTATTGCTGTGTCGGACGAGAGGGTCGCTATGATCTACGGCGCGGTCAAGGCGCTTGCTGGAACCTTGTCCATTTGCCTGCTCTTCTCCGGCACCTTCTCATATGCCCGGTGCTCGGTTGATGTAGTCATTGTGAACGGTCGGGTTGAACATGCACCTCGCAAAGGCATCGTTCGGGTGCAGCTTGTTTATCCGAAACAGAAACAGCAGATGGGTGAATCGGGCGATGTGACCGTGGAAGGCGGATCCTTCCGTATCCAGATCCCTTTCCTCACCCAGAGTCGCGCACCTGGACTGCTTGGTGTCCGGGAGAAGTGCGACCGGAAGCCGGAAACGGTCGTCGTGACCCTGGTGGAGGCTGATCAGGAACGCGACCACGAGTATGATCGCGTTTCCCTGGATCTAGCTAAGGACTTCAAAATGGCGGATCCAAGTGCTTACGCCTTGCGCTCTGAGATTCTGCTACATGGTCCGCGGAGTACACCTCCGATTCGATAGGGCGCGGATCGAGACTCTGGTCAACTCCTCGCGCCCGGCGACTGAGTTGCGCGTTCCCCCTCCCACCGTGGATACTGAAGATAGTCCATGAATACAAATCTCTCTTCCTCCGTTCCGTCTCAACTGGAAACCGATTGCCTGGTCGTAGTGGTCCTTGATCGAAGTGAAAAAGATCAAAGCGAAAAAGATCAAAGCAAGAAAGACAAGCTCGCCGTAACCGTCGAATCCAGCGACGCTGCCGTGCGCGAAGCTGCCAGGGACGTGATTTCGAGCGGCGAAGTCACCGGCAAGACGTTCGAAACCACGCTGCTGCATCGCCCCGCGGGATTGAAAGCGAAACGATTGCTCCTCGTCGGCGGCGGCAAAGCCAAGACTTTTTCAGCGGCGGAACTGCGCAAGCTCGCCGGTGCCGCGGTGCGCACACTGAAAAGCAAAAGCATCCGCAGCTTCGCCTTCGTTGTTCCTGAGACCGCCGTTCCCGCGAAACAAGGCGTGCCCGCGATCGTCGAAGGCGCGTTCGTAGGCAACTTCGATCCTGGGTACTACAAAAGCGACCGCAACGAGAAGGACCAGAAGATAGACGCCGTCACCATCGTCGTGCCAGGCAATGTGCATGGCGACGCGCACGATGCAAAGACCATGGAAAGCGCGATGCAGGCCGGACGCATCGTCGCCGAGTCGCAGAACTTCACGCGCGACCTGGTCAATGAACCCTCCAATCGCATGACTCCGACCATGATGGCCGAGCGCGCCAAGAAAATGGCGGCGGAAGTTGGCTTGAACTGTGAAACCTACGGCGCCGACAAGATCAAACAACTCAAGATGGGCGCTTTCTGGGGAGTGGCCCAGGGATCCGACGAGCCTCCCGCGCTGATCGTCCTGCGCTACGATCCTGTAGGCGCGGCTGACAAAGTTCATTTAGGTCTGGTCGGCAAAGCCGTAACCTTCGACACCGGCGGCATCTCCATCAAGCCCGCCGACGGCATGGAGAAAATGAAGTACGACATGGCCGGAGGCGCCACCATGATCGGCGTCATGCGCGCCATTGCTCTGCTGAAGCCCAAGGTCAAAGTTACCGCCGTCATCTGCGCCACCGAAAACATGCCTTCCGGCAGGGCGCAAAAGCCGGGCGACGTGCAGATCGCTATGTCCGGCAAGTCGATCGAGATCATCAACACCGACGCCGAAGGACGCCTCGTCCTCGCCGACGGCCTCTGCTACGCCCGCCAACTCGGCTGCACTCATCTCGTGGACGCTGCCACCCTGACCGGCGCCGTAGTCGTAGCTCTCGGCTACGTGAATGCCGGAATTTTCGCCAGTGACGACCAGATGTATGAGCGCTTCGCGAATGCCAACAAACAAGCCGGCGAAAAGATGTGGCGCCTTCCGCTCGACGACGAATACAAGGAAACCCTCAAGTCCAACATCGCCGATATGGTCAATGCCGGCAGCCGTTGGGGCGGCGCCATCTTCGCCGCTATGTTCCTCAAGGAATTTGCCGAAGACACTCCGTGGATCCATCTCGACATTGCGGGCACCGCCTGGATGGAAGAGGCCAAACCGTGGATCGCCAAAGGCCCCTCGGGAATCGCCCTGCGCAGTCTGGTGGAATTCGTGAAGGGGTGGGAGTCGTAAAAGGCCGTCAACAACTTCCCCAAAATCGAATCAGCCCCGCGGTGGGCAGATGATCGGAATCATGTCCCGCCTATTCCGCCGATAGACGCGGAAATCGCTTTCATCGACTGTGAACACAGGCAGTCTTTCGTACAGTTCGCTCATTCGAATGAGGCACAGATCTGCAAGGTCGGGATTGCGATCTCGATAACGCTCAGCGAGATCCCGAACCTCACCAAGATTCCCTCGAAGATCAAAGGCAAGCTCTAGGAATCCCTCCTGCACCAGTCCTAGAACTGCGCACGCCGATCCCACCTGGAAAATGGTTTCCGCCAATACCGCTTCACATGTCAATAACGGCCCTGAAATTCGCATTGCGATTTCGTCAGCCCACCCGTGATGGCGGTCGGAGCGGTTTAGAAACGCCACCACAAAGCCAGTGTCCGCGATGCCCTTCATTTCTTGGAGAATCCTTTGCGCGAAGAGAGATCGGGAGGGCCATCGATGGAACCGGAAAAGCGCATGAAGGACTTAGTTCCGTTTTCCCGCTTCGCGCGCTCCAGTTCTTCACGCACCAAACGGCCAACTGGAACTCCCGTCTTACGCGCGGTGCTCTTAAGCCAGGCGGCAAGCTCTTCAGGAAGACGTATTGTGATTGTGTTACTCATGACATTATTGTAACACATTTCTGTACAACTGTTTTACATTAAACTAAACATAGCAGAAAATGGATCTCTCCCAGAAAATCCGCAGCTTGCCCGCTTCGGCTGGCGTGTACCTCTACAAGAACGCCGAAGGCGAGGTGATTTACGTTGGCAAGGCCAACAACCTGCGTGCGCGCGTCTCCTCCTACTTCCACGAGGGCCGTTGGGAAGACGCGAAAACCGGCACGCTCGTCCGCGAGGCGGTCGACGTCGACTACATCGTGGTCGCCAATAATAAAGAGGCGCTGGCCCTCGAGAACCACCTCATCAAGCAAAAAAAACCGCGCTTCAATATCCTGCTGCGCGACGACAAGACGTATCCCTACGTGAAGCTCACTCTGGCCGAGCGCTTCCCCCGCGTATATGTAACCCGCCGCCTGCGCAAGGATGGCAGCGCATACTACGGCCCCTACTTCCCTGCCAATCTCGCCTATCGCATCGTCGACCTGATTCATCGCCACTTCATGGTCCCATCCTGCAAGGTGGATTTGACGCGCTACCATCCGCGTCCGTGTCTCCAGTACTACATCAAGCGCTGCCTCGGTCCGTGCGTGAAGGAACTGACCACGCCCGAGATCTACAGTGAAGCTGTCCGCGACGTAAAGCTCTTTCTCGAAGGCCGCCAAACCGACCTCGTCAAATCTCTGCGTGAGCGCATGTCGGAAGCTGCCGAAGCGCAAGAGTTCGAGCGCGCCGCCCGTTATCGCGACCTCATTTCAACCGTCGAACAACTGCAGGAGAAGCAGCGCATCGCCGCCGTGGAAGGCGATGACGCCGACGTCTTCGGATATCACTACGAGAACCAGATGCTGGCCGTGAACCTGTTTCACATGCGCGGAGGAAAAGTCCTGGACCGCCGCGAATTTTTCTGGGAAGACCTCCCCGAATTCGGCACACAACCAAACGAACAAAACAATGGAGCGACGGGCGTCCCCGCCCGTCCCCCCGCCGATTCCTTCCATCCCAACGAATTCTTCTCCGCCCTGCTCAAGCAGCTCTATCTAGCCCAGCCCTACGTCCCCAGAAACATCTACGTCCCCGTAGACTTCGAAGACCGCGAAGAACTGGAAGAGGCGCTAAGCGAGCAACTCGCCGGCGAAGGCGGACGAGCCACGCGCGTCCACATCACCGTCCCGCAGCGCGGAGACAAGCGCGAGCTCATCGATCTCGCCGGCACCAACGCCAAGCAATCGTACGACCAGCGTTTTCGCGTGATGAAGCCGAACGCACACGCCATTCAAGAAGCACTGCAAGACGCGCTCGCACTCCCCGAGCTCCCGAAGCGCATCGAGTGTTTCGACATCTCGCACATTCAGGGAGCAGAAACGGTCGCATCGATGGTGGTATGGGAAGACGGCAAGATGAAAAAATCGGACTACCGGAAGTTCATTATCAAGACCGTTGCCGGCGTCGATGATTTCGCCTCGATGCGCGAAGTGGTCACGCGCCGTTATAAGCGCTTGTGCGAAGAAAAAAAGCCCATGCCCAGCCTGGTACTAATCGACGGCGGCCTCGGACAGCTCCACGCTGCCGCTCAGGCGCTCGACGCCCTGGAAATCATCAATCAGCCCCTCGCTGCCATCGCAAAGCGAGAAGAGATCATTTACGTCTACGGACAGGAAGATGAGCCCGTCGTTCTCGACTATCATTCTCCCGTCCTGCATCTGGTGCAGATGATCCGCGACGAAGCGCATCGCTTTGCTGTAACCTTCCACCGGAAGCGTCGCCAGACGCGCGACCGCGCCACCGAGTTACGGGAAATTCCCGGCGTAGGCGAATCCACCACCCGTCGTCTGCTGGAACATTTCGGCAGCCTGCAAGCCGTAAAGCAAGCCGACGTAGCGGCACTGTCCGCAGTCGTAACGAGAACACAGGCGCAGGCGATTCTGGAGCACTTCCGGAGCGTGCAATGAAAATATTTGGCAACAAAAAACCTGCTCCCGAGCTGGTGACGACCGGCCGCTTTGAACTAGAGCGCGACGGACACGTGGCTTCCCTGCAATACACGATCGCCGGCCATGTGCTCGCGTTACTTCATTCCGAAATTCCCGAGGCCCTTCGCGGTAGCGGCATAGCCTCAACCTTGGCACAGACCGCATTCGATTGGGCCCGAGCCAATCACATGAAGGTCGATGTGGTCTGTCCATTTGTCGCCGCATTTCTCGAAACCCACCCTGAATATTCGGATCTGGTCCTGCTCTGACGGGTGCTTCGCCCTTCATTTGGGAATTCTTTCGCTGACTCCAGAAAGGAAAAAGCCCCCGCCAATGCAGGGGCAGACCGAACCAAATCAACCGAACGAAGTCCTTTCACTTGCCAGACATGCCACCGGACTCGCCCTCGTGCGTATCGATCGAAATCAGAAAGGCGTTGCGGTCGGAGTAGGAGAATTTGTGTCCTTGTACATTGGCGCTGTGATCGAGGGAACGATACATTTCAAAACCGTCATTGTTCTGAGCCCCAAAATATTTTACGTTCTTCAATACCACGCCGTTGCCATCGGCGCCCGCCTCACGCTTCAGCTTCATGGAGGCCATTTCACCACCACCAAGCCTGGCGTTGACGATATCCCCAGCCCGACTGATCTCGATCGGAGCTTCCTGCACCTTCAGTTCGCCCCATTCCAGACCGTACGTCTTGAGAATCATGGGCGCGAGAGCGTCCCGTTGCTCTTTGTTCGTGGATGGATCGAACGATACCACCACCCATTCTCCTTTTTTGTTTGTGCCCCACTCGTCGCCAAGATCCCCAGTCAGCCAGTACTTGGCCCCCGCCAGGTTCGTGTTTCCCGAGTGCCCTTCGCGCACTTTGACCGCCATGTTGAACTCGCAGTGCGGGTGCTCGGCATGTTTGTTGAAATAGCAGGGACAAAACAGATGACAACTGCAAGCTTCCACGTAATCAGCTTTCATCTGCCATGCAGGTTTTCCGGGAGTCGAGGCCAACAGGATCAGCACACACAAGATGAGAAGGCCTATCTGCATCCAGCGTCTCATATCCACCTCCTTTTTTTGGAAATAAGTTTTCAAAGGGGCCTGACTTGCTTTGGTGAGCGAGAGGATTTTACTGCGCTTGAGCAAGTTTCGCTAGTGCAGCTTTCGCCGGAGGATGGGGCGCATGGGCGGCACGGCGGCGCTAGCTCGGGCTCACGGACAAGCGGGGTTTGTCGGCGTACAATTCCAACCGTGGCTCGTGATCGCAATCGAGCGGGAGGCCCCCATGCCCGTGTATGACTACGTCTGCAAGGACTGTCACGAAACCTTCGAATTAATTCTCACCCTCAAAGAACACGAAGTAGACGCGAAATGCCCCAAGTGCGGCAGCAAGCACGTTGAGCAGGAAGCGACTGCTTTTTATGCCGTGACCGGGAAGAAGAGTTAGGGCGAAAAGCCAGGCGAGAAGTTGGGCCGGGAACAACCAAGCGATGCCCTTTGGCGAAGTTGGCAGGCTTTCTGCGCCCCACCGACTCGGCTTGCGCCCGGCCCTATATGAGATAAACCGCGATACCTGGAACCTGGGGCACCCGCCGTCCGGGACCAGTCTTCGTAGTCTTGTTATGGCGTGACCTCGTAAACCACGCCCCCATTGCCGCCGCCGGCTGCCGTGCCGTAGAGGTTCCCTGCATTGTCGAGCACAACGCCGCTGTAGATTTGGCCCCCGTCAGCCCCGCCGGTGAAGCTATACAGCAGGGTGTGGGTCCACTTGTTGTTCGCGCCAGGAGTTAGTTTGAAAACGGTGCCGGCATATCCTGGGTCTGCTCCTCCAAAAACAGTTGTGCCGTACAGGTTCCCCGCAGGATCCATAACCAGGCCAGCACCCGGGTCAGCGCCGTCGGGCCCGGAAAAGTGATGCAGAACGGAGGTAAGCCAGACGTCATATTTGTATTGGCTTGCCGTAAGCAGGTAAACGGCGCCACGACCACCAACCCCTCCAGCGTATGTGGTGCCGTACATTTTCGGCACCCCAGTTGGATTCTCGTAGAGCAGCTCACCTAGAGGATAGCGGCCCGGTGCGCCCGTAAGATTAAAGACATGCTTCACCAACAGGTGATGGCCATAGGTCCACTCGTACACGTTGCCAACTCCCCACTTTCCTCCGTTGTAGGTGGTGCCATAGCTCCCGCTGGTGCCGCCCCATGGATGGTTCCCATTGTTTAGTGCAAAGGCGGCGTTAAAATAACTGCCACCTGAGGTCTGGAGCCTGAAGACCGTGCCCTGGTTACTGGGACCGCCATAGACAGTCGTTCCGGAAAGATAGCCACCACCGTAGTGCAAGCTGGATCCGGAAGCACATCCATCCGTGCCGGCAATAAAGGTATGCAGGACGGTGAATGTCCAGCCGCTGTTGGACGGCGCTAGCTTGAAGACCGTGCCACACTGGGCTGAGGGATCGCCACCGCCGGCGGCGGTGCCGTAGAGATTGCCTGCCTCATCGATGGCCAGGCCACCGATTGGGTCATATCCGTCCGGCCCTCCGGTGAAGTTATAAAGAACGGTTTCGGTCCAGCCGCCGCCCGAAGGCGTGAGCTGAAACACCGTCCCAAGGCCATAGAAGCCGCCCGATTCGGTAGCCCCATAGAGATTGCCTGCCGCGTCAAAGATTACCCCCGCGTAGGGTTCGCGCCCGTCAACGCCGCCGGTGAAGGCATACAACACCTTCTGGGTCGCTGCGTGGCCAATGGAGATTGAGAAGAGTAGAAACGTGAGAACTACAACAGTCTTCGGTCGCATGATACTGTCCCCCTGGGTTGATGTCGCAGAGAGAAAATCCCGATGGGGGTCGGACAGTCTGCCGGGCCCGAGTATAGACCGAAACCAGAAGAATTGCAGTGAGATAGTTTTCAGGTGGGTGTGAGGAACCAGATCGCGATCTGATCCGCCTGTCGCAAAAAACTGTGATGAGCAGAAAAAGTAGTCGAGATAAATAGAGGATGTGGGTTCAAAAATACTCTTCGGAGGACGGGAGCATGAAATTCTATCGTCTGGCATTTGCGCTTAGTGTAATCAGCGTTGCCCTCCTGACAGCAGGGTGTAACTCAACTCAGAATAATCCAAACGAGAGCACCGCCGAAAAGCCAGCCTCCGGCGCACCACCGCAGAGTAAGGAACCTGTGCTTTACACCGGTCAGGAGGCATTCAATCGAATGATGGGTCTGGCAATGAAGTGGTCGCGGGACGTGCAGCCGGCTCGACTGGAATCCGTCCCCACCACGGAAACCACCGGCCAGAACGGAAAATCAGCCGTCTGGCGAGGATACTTTGCTTCGCCCAGTCGCCGGTCCACCAAGACCATCGTTTGCTCGGGAAGCCGTCGGCCGGATGCGCCGCCCTTCGGAGTCTCAGCCGAGGGCAGTGAAGGCGCCTACAATTCCGACGCCGCCAATCTTGCCTTTTTGCCGTTGTTGTTGAAAACCGATACGGATAAGGCATTCGAGATCACGCGGCAGCACGGGGGCGACGCCATCCTCAAGAAGAATGCGCAGCAGCCCATCACGTACCTGTTGCTCAAGGACCGGAAGCAGAACGTGCCCGTCTGGTACGTCATCTACGGTACCAGCGAGAAGGACAGGAAGGGCATCAGCGTGATCAACGCGACCACCGGCGCTTTCGTAAGCGCCGGCAAGTAAGCTTCCTGAAGGTGGAAAACTGGGGGCTTTTTTCTGAAACCGGCCTAGCGCCCATCCGTAATTTTCGTCGCCAGAAACGACTTCACCACTATCTGGTTGGGTTGCATGCCGACGGGGATGATGGTCAGCAAGGAATATTCCGACGGCTCCAGCTTCTTCGGCTGGCGTTTCTGAATCACGGCTAAGTCTCCGGAACCGGAGTCGACCACCAGCAAATAGTTCTGATTCTGTGAGAGGGCCAGCGCATCCGGGTGCGTTCCCACGGGAAGATATGCGATGACCTTTCCGAGGTCGATGTCATAGACCGCGATGTTATTCGATCCGAAGTTAGAGATGTACAAGCGGGAGTTATCGAGCGACACCACGCCGCGAGTAGGCTGAGCGCCGATAAGATAGCTGCCCGATACTTCATTGCCCGTAGTCTCGATGATGGAGAAGCTGCCGGCGTCGAAGTTGAAGGCGACCAGTTCGCCGCCGTCAGGCTTGAGCGCAAGGCTGACCGGAGATTTTCCGACATCGAGGAGCGCCAGCAGCTTGTCGTTTTTTAAATCAATACTGGCAACCTGCCCCGATCCCGAACAGGACACGAACGCCTTGCTGGAATCAGGCAGGATGGCGACGTCCTCGGGATGGATGCAGATGGTGATGGCGGAACGCACGGCGAGGCGCGCGGTGTCGATAATGGAGACGGTGTTGTCGGCGCGATTGGTGACGACCACGATGGATCCGTCGGGCGAGACGCGGGCGAGTCCGGGACTTCCGCCGACGTGGAGCGTGGCAGCGACTGTACGACGGTCAAGATCAAGCACAGAAACATTGGCAGATCCGGAATTGGCGACGTAGGCGCGGTGGCCGTCAGGAGATACATCGATAAAGAAGGGGCGTCCGTAGACGCCGATGGTGGCGACGACTTTATTCTGCTCGGCGTCGATCACGCTGACGTTCGAGGAGCCGGTGTTGACGACGTAAACTTCGTTGCGCTTGGGATTGGCCACAACTCCGGTAGGATCAGCCCCAACTTGTAACGTTCTTACCGGCCGAAAACTGCGGAGATCGATAACGGTAACAGTATTACTCCTGCCATTCGTGATGTAAGCGTACTCGCGGTAGAGCGGTCCGTAGGCGGGAAGAGTGCGCTCGTGGAAGTAGTACCAGCCGGCAGCTAGGACTAGCGGGACGAGGACGGCGAGTAGCAGAAATTTTCTCAAGGACGAATTGGCCTCGCTAAAACAGATGAGAGTATCGGAGATAACACGATATTATTAAGGTCCCACTGTCATTTCGACGTTGATCATTACGGCGACAGGCTGATCGTCTTTGGTTGCAGGGGCAAACTTCCACTTCTTCAAGGCATCGGTCGCTGCCTCATCAAGCTCAGGACTGAGGGGACGCTTCACCTTGATACTACGATACTACGCGGCAGGCCGTCGCCTCCAATGACGAACTGGAGGACAATGACGCCTTTTGGATGCTCCTTGCGTGCTTTTTCAGGATACTCAGGATCGGGAGCATAAATCGGGCGGGGCGCCTTCACAACTCCCCCCACATGGTAGACCGGCTCAGGCGCAGCCTTCGCCGAGTCATCCTGACAAAGCATCATTGGCGGGAGAAGCACGGAGGCAAGCGCGAGAATGAGAAGCCGGTATCGTTTCATCGAATCAGTCCGCGGAACTTGTGACTTCGGCCTGAGCACGGCTCGGTGTGGGGATACCGCGTCCCAACACAGCGGCAATCTGTCTCACCTGCACCATGAGCGCGTCGAACTGATCGGGAAACAGCGACTGCATGCCATCGGACAGAGCGCGGTCGGGATCGTGATGAACTTCGACGATCAAGCCATCCGCTCCAACGGCGACGGCGGCGCGGGAGAGCGGCGTCACTTTGTTGCGCTTGCCGGTACCGTGGCTTGGATCGACCACGATGGGCAGGTGGCTGAGGCGCTGGACGGCGGGCACAATGCTGAGATCGAGCGTGTTACGGGTGTGATCGGCGAAGGTACGCACTCCGCGTTCGCAGAGGACTATGTTGTAGTTACCCTCGCTCATGATGTACTCGGCGGCCATGAGAAATTCTTCGAGCGTGGCCGAGATGCCGCGCTTCAGCAGGACGGGTTTGCGGGCGCGTCCGGCGCGCTTGAGTAGAGAGAAGTTCTGCATGTTCCGGGCGCCGATCTGAATGACATCGGCATACTGGTCGACGAGATCGAGCGATTCGTAATCGACCGCTTCGGTGACGATGAGAAGTCCGAAGCGGTCGCGGATTTCGGCCATGATCTTCAGACCCTCTTCGCCCAAGCCCTGAAAAGAATAAGGGGAGGTGCGAGGTTTGTAGGCGCCGCCGCGGAAGAACTGGGCTCCGGCCCGGGCTACGCGCTCGGCGATTCTGAACGCCTGATCGCGAGTCTCGATGCCGCACGGGCCGGCGATAATGGCCAGATCGGGGCCTCCGATGGTTACGGGCGAACCTTTCAAGTGAGAATCTGAAAACTTGATGACGGTGTTGTCGGGCTTGGTATCGCGACTGACCAGCTTGTAGGGTTTGGTGACGCGGATGACTTCCTGCACGCCGGGCATTTCGTCCAGTGTCCCGGATTCGACCTCGCCCTGATTGCCGGTGATCCCGATCGCGGTGCGCTGCGCGCCGGGCATGGAGTGGGCGCGGTATCCAAGCGATTCGATTTTCTTGCAAACGGCGCGGACCTGCTCTTCGGTGGCCTGCGCTTGCATGACTACGAGCATAAGGAATACTCCGAGATATTAAGTTTAGCGGGTGGTGGGGAACAGGGCAAACGGTGGGCACCAACACCCATCTCGCTTGTTCGCGACATTGTGAAAAACCCTTCGTAAGAAACTGCTTATTCTCATGGCCTGGTTTAGAATGACCTATCGTATTGCACTCCTAGGAGGATGTATGAAGCTCACTCCCGGCAAACTCGCCGGAATGAAGGCTGTATCGAATGAACGCGGCGTAATCGCCGCTGCTGCTATGGACCAGCGCGGCTCGCTCCAGAAGTCTCTCGCCAAGGAGAAGGGCTCGGCTGTCTCCGACGAAATGATGGAAGAATTCAAGATTTTGGTGAGCGAGGTGCTAACGCCACATGCCAGCGCCATCCTGCTCGATCCCGAGTGGGGACTGCCAGCTTCGAAGCGCCGCGCCAAGAACGCCGGCCTCCTACTGGCCTATGAAAAGACTGGCTATGACAAGACGGGTCCGGGCCGTCTCGGCGATCTGCTCGACCATTGGTCCGCGAAACGCCTGAAAGAGGCGGGCGCCGACTGCGTCAAAATTCTGCTCTACTACACTCCTTACGATCCCAAGGACGTCAACGACAAGAAGCATGCCTGGGTCGAGCGCATCGGCGACGAGTGCCGCGCCAATGACATCCCTTACTTCCTCGAGTTTGTCGGCTACGAGGAAGGTGCGGACGAAAAAGGGCTGGAGTACGCCAAGAAAAAACCGCAGATTGTCACTGAGAGCATGCGGGAGTTCAGCAAACCGCGCTACGGCGTTGACGTGCTCAAAGTCGAAGTGCCGGTGAACATGAAATTCGTCGAGGGCACGAAATCGTTTGGAGGCGAGAAAGCATACACGAAGAAAGAAGCCATCGACCTGTTCCACAAGGCCGCCAACGTCGCGACGAAGCCGTTCATTTATCTATCGGCCGGGGTCAGCAACGCGGAATTCAGCGAGACGCTCGAACTGGCGGGAGAATCCGGCGTGAAGTTTAACGGTGTGCTCTGCGGACGCGCCACCTGGAAAGACGGTATCCCGATCTACGCCAAACAGGGCGCAGCTGCGTTCCGCAAGTGGCTTGAAACCGAGGGTGTGAAGAACATTAACAACGTAAACGGCAAACTGAAAGCCGCGACCTCGTGGCACTCGATTTACGAAGTGGAACCCGCGCTGGTCTAGGCATTTCGGGTTTTTAACTCTAAGGCGGGTCTGCGGATCCGCTTTTGTTTCCCGCCTAATTACTAAGTGCTAAATGCTAATCGCTGAATGCTGAGTGCTGAATGCCCGCTCCCACCAAAACCGCTCTCATCACCGGCGCCTCGTTCGGCATCGGACTGGAACTCGCTCGCGTCTTCGCGCGCGAAGGCTACAACCTGGTTCTCATCGCCCGCAGCGCGGACAAACTCCGGCAACTCGCCTCCGAACTGGAGAAGGCCCATGGCACCCGTTCGCTGATTCTGGCTGTCGACCTGACTGAACCGGGAGCTCCAGCGTATGTACTCGACCAGACGACGCGCGCCGATATTCAGGTGGATGTCCTGGTCAACAACGCGGGATTCGGACAGTATGGTTTGTTTGCGCAGAATGATCTCGAAGAATGTCTGCGCCAGATCCAACTCAACGTCACGACTCTCACCCACCTTACGCGCCTGTATCTCCCGGCGATGATTGAGCGGGCCAAGGTTGAGACAACGGCTGAGCGCAAGAGCGGCGGCGTCCTGAATGTGGCGTCCACTGCGGCATTTCAGCCGGGGCCGCTGATGGCCGTTTATTTTGCGACTAAGGCTTACGTTCTGCACTTTTCAGAGGCGCTGGCCAATGAGCTCAACGGGTCGGGTGTCACCGTAACCTGCCTGTGTCCGGGTGCTACGGCCACGGAGTTCCACAAACGTGCGAATGCGACCGGCATATACCTGCTGAAGTTCGGCGCAATGGATGCGCGCACCGTTGCCGAGGATGGCTATCGCGCATTGATGGCTGGAAAGCCTGTTGTCATTTCGGGGTTCAAGAATTGGCTGCTGGCGCAATCGGTGCGCTTCTCCCCGCGCCGGATCGTCACGGCGATTGCGCGGAAAACGCAAGAAGCCGGTAGTCAGTAAGACCCGTCTCAAAGTGCCGATTGCAGAAAAACAAAACCCGCCGCGGCTCCTCCTTAGTAAGTCACACGAGGAGCGCGGCGAGTTGTTTCAACTTAGCTCGACACGTCGACTCGGCACATCAGCTCGCCGTATCAGCTCGGCACATCGACTTTGGTCGTTTGGCCAACCATGACCGCGACGCGCTCCTGGAAGAACGTGCGGCCACCAGAATCGCGCAGCTCGATGTCGTGGTTACCGGGTCGCAGCGCGAGCTTTTTGGTTTTGTGGGTCTTCGCCGCGTACCCTCCATCAACGTAGATGTCGGCGTTCTGGCCGTGGGTATTGAGCTTCACGTAGCCGTAATTCCGAGCCACGTAGTAAGGCCCATAGGGGTACGGATACGCGTAGGGGAAGAATGGGCCATACACTGGGACCGGCTCAACGTAAACTACGCCTCCCCTGAATCGTTGCCCCGATGCCATCGGAGGCGAGCTCAAGAACAGCGCCCCCATGATAGCGACCGCCAAGGGTAGTGAAATCCATCGCATTGTCTTGCGCATATTGACCTCCTTTCACTAAATCTGATGCGTGAAGAGAGGTGAAGGGTGTATCGGTAACAGATTGATTTAAAGGGGTTTGTAAGATTTTACAGGCGAGATAGAATCGGGCAACCGACGCTCCGCCCCCCGATGAATTTACGGCGAGAGACGCGGCAAGCCGCGTCTCTACGGGGACGTGATTAGGGTGCCTTGCGGCCTTCCAATGCTGCCTGCACCCGGCTGTGCTTTCGGCTATAAGTGAAATACACCACCATCCCGATCACCAGCCAGATAATCAGTCGCGCCCAGTTGATCCAGCCGAGTTTGTACATCATGTAGCCGTTGAAGAGGATACCCATGATGGGCACGAACGGCACCCACGGCGTCCGGAAGGGTCGAGGTTGTCCAGGGTTCGTGCGCCTCAGGGCGAGGATGGCGATGCAAACAATCACGAACGCCAGCAAGGTTCCGATGTTCACCATCCGTCCGATATCGTCGATCGGCGTGAGGCTCCCTACAATCGCCGCCAGCAGGCCCACGAGAATAGTGTTCTTCCACGGAGTACGGAAGCGCGGGTGAATGGCAGCGAAGAACTTCTTGGGCAACAGGCCGTCGTTCGCCATTGAGTACAACACGCGGGTCTGTCCCAGGAGCATGACAAGCATCACGCTGGTGAGACCGGCCAACGCTCCGAGCGTGATGATGTGGGATGCGCCGGTAAGGCCACGATCCAGGAAGGCGCGCGCAATCGGCGCTTCGATGTTGACATCTTTCCACGGCACCATTCCGGTCAGAACCGCCGCGACCGAGATATACAACGCGGTACAGATCAAAAGCGACGCAATGATGCCGATGGGAAGATCACGCTGCGGATTCTTCGCCTCCTGGGCGGTGGTGGAAACTGCATCGAATCCGATGTACGCGAAGAAGATGTAAGCCGCTCCGGCCCCGATTCCGGAGAATCCGTAAGGCGCGAAAGTCGACCAGTCCGATCCCCAGTTGGCGGCGTTGACGTAGCGGATACCGAGGCCGATAACAAAAAGGACGACTGCAACTTTGATAGTAACGATCGTGGCGTTAAAGCGGGCGCTCTCCTTGATGCCAATCGCGAGTATCGCCGTGATTACCATAGCGATGACGAAAGCCGGCACATTGATCCCGATTTCATATCCGAACAAATGTGGAGCTCCTAACAGGTCATGAGCTCGCTGTAACAGGTCCGGCGATTGTGCTCCCATGATGGCCGTCACTTTGTCGAGGAAAGCCTGGGTGCCGGGCACAAGCGTGGAATCGGATGCCTGCGCCATCTGGCGAGCGACGATATTTTCAGCGGTGTGGAGGCCGGTCCAGTGGTCATAAGCCAGCCACAGCGGCATTCTGATGTGGAAGATATTCAGTAGTTCGATGAAGTGATTGGACCAACCAGAGGACACCGTGCTGGCGCCCATGGCGTATTCGAGCGTGAGATCCCAGCCGATGATCCAGGCAAAAATTTCGCCCAGCGTGGCGTAAGCATAGGTATAAGCGCTGCCCGCCAACGGAATCATCGCCGCAAACTCCGCGTAACACAAAGCCGCGAAAGCGCATCCCAATCCGGAGAGCACGAAGGAGAGCATCAGCCCTGGCCCGGCATAGTGAGCGCCCAATCCGGAGAGTACGAAGATTCCGGCACCGATCACCGCGCCGACGCCCAGCGCCGTTAACTGGAATACACCCAGCGTGCGCTTCAAACTATGCGTGCCAGTCTCTCTCGCCTCCTCCATCAGCAACTCAAGCGGCTTTTTCGCAAAGAGGTCAGTCATCAGTAGCGTCTTCTCCTATTAAATTTGGACAGAATTCGTCTGGGCTCGCGGTCGCCAAATGTAGTACACCGGAATGCCGAGCAGCACGATGAACAGCCCCGGCCACGTGAATTGCGGTTTGTAGCGTAACAGCACAATGTCAATAAACAAAGCCATCACGATGTAGATCGCTGGCAGAATCGGATATCCGACGGCTTTATACGGACGCTCTGCCTCGGGATGAGTGCGGCGCAAAACGAAAAGTCCGAAGATAGTGAGAACGTAGAACACCAGCACCGCAAAGATGATGTAGTCCAAAAGCTGGCCGTAACTGCCGGAGATGCAGAGGACACAGGTCCAGACCATCTGCACCATCAGCGAGACCGCGGGCGTCTTATAGGTGGGATGCAGCCGGGCTACGCTGCGAAAGAACAGACCATCCTTCGCCATGGCGTAGTAGACGCGGGCTCCGGAGAGAATCAAGCCGTTGCAGCAGCCAAATCCGGAAATCATGATGGCGACGGCCATCAGCGCTCCGCCCGCGGAGCCGAACATCTGGGTCATGACCGCTGTGGCAACGCGGTCTTCTTTAGCGAACTGAATTCCCCGCTCCAGAAGAGTCGCTCCGGTCGGATTGCCCACCAGCGGCAGCGCGGTCAGATAAATAAAATTGCATGCGATATAGAGTGCGATCACAACGCCGGTACCGACGGCCAGCGACAACGGGAGATTCCGGCTGGGATTTTTCACCTCGCCGGCGGTGAATGTAACGTTGTTCCAGGCGTCGGCGGAAAACAGCGATCCGACCTGCGCAATTGCCAGCACCGTGAGCGTCGAGACCAGCACGCCTCCACCCACGTCGTGAAGTGTTCCGAGGCCGGCGTTGCGCCAGAAGTTCGCGCCGAAATTCGCGGCGATGGCCTGCGCGTTCCGGCCTAGAAAGATTCCAAAGAGCACCAGTCCGAGCAGTGCCGAAACTTTTGCGGCAGTGAAGATGTTCTGGATGATAGCGCCGGTCTTCACGCCGAAAATATTGATGACCGAGAGCGCGACCACTACCAGGATGGCGGTAAGATTCTGCGTGTTGAGTCCAACATCCATACCGCCGAGCATCATGGGGCCGATTTGAAACTTCGGCACCTTCCAGATGTGGACAATCCAATTACTCGACGAAATTGCCGGCCAGAAAATCCCGAGGAATTTGCCGAATGCGACGCCGACAGCAGCGATCGTGCCCGTCTGAATCACGAGGAACAGAGTCCAGCCGTAGAGAAAACCCCAGAGTGGACCAAGCGACTCGCGCAGATAGACATACTGCCCGCCCGCCCGCGGCATCATGGCAGCCAGTTCGCCGTAGGTGAGCGCGCCGACAATGGTGAGAAAACCGGTTATCAGCCAGGCGCCAATCAGCAGCGCCGGGGACGCGACCTCGCGAGAAATTTCGGCGGACACAATAAAGATGCCCGAGCCGATCATGGAGCCCATCACCAGCATGGTCGCGCTGGTCAGGCCGAGACCCTTGACTAGCTCTTTGTCTTGATGGGTGTGCCGCTCCCAATCGCTGGTATTCAAAGCGACTTTCGAAGCGGGAACTGTCGGTTGAACGTCGGTGCTCACGAACCTCCTAGTTTCCGTAGCGCCGCCGTCTCGGCGGCTGTCGCGGGGACGTCCCGTCCCCGCAGCGACGGCGGGTCGTCGTCGCGACAGCCGGCAGGATGCCAGCGCTACGCGAATCACGACTTTACCTCAATATCCTCAAAAATTCCTCTGCTGATTTGCCGGGATCCAGTAACAAGTCGGATATCACCGCCACAGCGTCGGCCCCGGCTTCAATGACGGATCGGGCGCTGGCGCGAGTAATGCCGCCGATCGCAACGAGCGGCTTACGGGTCAGCCCCCTTGCCCGGCGAACCCCTTCGAGTCCGACCACGCGATCAGGATTCGCCTTACTGGATGTCGCGAAGACGGGGCCGATGGCAAGGTAGTCAGCGGAAGTTTTATCTGCTTCCGCCAATTGCTCCGGGTTGTGCGTCGATACTCCAAGCCAGCGAGCGGGGCCAATGATGTGACGCGCGGATTCAGCCGACAAATCGTCCTGCCCAACATGCAGGCCGTCATACTGCGCGGCCAGGCAGAGGTCGGCGCGATCATTCATGATGAGCTTGACGTTCGCTCCGAGACGCGCCCTGAGTTCCCGTGCCTCGTCGAGTATTTGCCGGGCGTTGCCAGATTTGTTCCGATATTGGAGCAGCGTGACTCCGGCGGCGGCGAGTTCCTCGGCGGCGGCGAACATTCCGGCAGCGTCCAGGAAGCACGCAGCGTCGAGAATCGCGTAGAGTCGGAGAAGTTGCAACATGGTCTCAACTGTAGAGAAGCGGCCTACCGCGTCTCGTCCCTCCATTGTGATTCAGCCCGCAGTTTCCTTTTTCGCCAGGAATCTCTCAATAAACCCAGTATCGAAATTCCCCGCCCGAAATTCCGGATCCGCCAGAATCCGCCGGTGCAGCGGAATCGTCGTATAGATTCCCTCCACAATAAACATTCCCAGGGCACGGCTCATGCGCGAAATCGCTTCGCTGCGATCCTTGCCACGCACCACCAGCTTGGCAATCAGCGAATCATAATAAGGAGGAATCGTGCCTTCGGCATAAGCGGCCGTGTCGATGCGCACGCCCGTCCCTCCCGGAGGATTGAACGTCGTGATCTTCCCCGCCGAGGGCGTGAACTTCTCCGGATGCTCGGCATTGATGCGGCACTCGATGGCGTGTCCGCGATGCACGATGGGGCCTTGCAGCACGTCGGCCAGCTTTTCGCCCGCGGCGATCATGATCTGGCTCTTAACCAGGTCCACATCGGTGACCATTTCTGTGACGGGATGCTCCACCTGGATGCGCGTATTCATCTCGATGAAGTAAAGCCGCCGCTGTTGGTCCATGAGGAATTCGATGGTGCCGGCATTGTGATAACCGACCTTGCTGAGCGTCTTGCTGAGTACCTCGCCGATCTCCTTGCGCAGCTCGGGCGTTACCCGCACGGATGGCGACTCTTCGAGCAGCTTTTGGTGGCGTCGCTGAATCGAGCACTCGCGTTCTCCCAGACTGACAACGTTGCCGTGCTCGTCGCCCAGTACCTGGAATTCGATGTGGCGCGGGTTCTCGACATATTTTTCGAGATACAGATCGCCGTTACCGAAGGCGGCCGAGGCCTCGGACTGCGCCTGACGGAAGAGCGCGGGCAATTCATCCTCATTGCGCACGATGCGCATGCCCCGCCCGCCGCCACCCGCCGTGGCTTTTAAGATGACCGGAAATTCGACCTTCCGCGCCCACTCGATCGCTTCCTCCTCCGAAGCGATCACGCCGTCCGAGCCGGGAAGGATTGGCACCCCGTGCTGTTTCATGGCGGCCCGGGCCTTTTCCTTTTCGCCCATCAGCCGGATGACATCGGGAGTCGGGCCGATGAACTTGATGTGACACGCCTCGCAGACTTCCGCGAAGTTGGCGTTTTCCGAAAGCAGGCCGTATCCGGGATGGATGGCGTCGACGTTCGCGATTTCGGCCGCGCTGATCACCGCGGGGATGTTGAGATAACTCTGCGCCAGTTGCGGCGGGCCAATGCAAATCGCCTCATCAGCAAAACGCACGTGCAGCGAATTCCGGTCCGCCTCGCTGTAGATCGCAACCGAGCGGATGCCGAGTTCCTTGCATGCGCAAATTACGCGCAATGCAATCTCGCCACGATTCGCTACCAGAATTTTCTTGAACATGGTGTGAAAGCTCTCAGCTGTCAGCTCTCAGCTCTCAGGAAAATCACGTGACTGCACAGCACTGGATTCCCCAGAAAGCTGAGAGCTGAGAACTAAGAGCTATTTCGTTGGCCGGACGGCGAATAGTTCCTGACCGTACTCGATGGGCTGGCCGTTGGCGACGAGTTTCTTGACCAATTCTCCCGCCACGTCGCATTCGATTTCGTTCATCAGTTTCATCGCTTCAACAATGCACAAAACCTGGCCCACTTCCAGGGGGTCGCCGACTTTGACGAAGGGCGGGGAGCCGGGCGAAGGCGATTCGTAGAACGTGCCCACGATCGGCGACTTTACAATATGCAAGCCCTCCTCAGGTTCAGGCGCAGCGGCGTTGGCGGCCAGATCCACCTGAGCAGGCACGGGAGCAGGAGCCGCAACCGGAGCCGGCGCGGGGTGAACCGCGAAATAACGCGAGTCCGGCAACGCCCCGTGCGCCGGTTCGGCGGCGCGCTTGATCTTCACCTTGACATCGCCGCGCTCCAATTCAAACTCGGCAATGTCCTTTTCGATTAAGAACTCGATAAGTTCTTTCAGCTCTTTTTGATTCATGTAAACGGCGGGTTCCGGTTTGCTTGCACGCTGCTAAATAATAACCAGCTCTTTATCTGTGGGCGTCAGCACTTCGCAGCCCGAAGGGGTAACTACCACCACATCTTCGATCCGCACACCCCACTTGCCGGGAACGTACACGCCAGGCTCAATCGTAATGACCATCCCCGGCTCCAGTTTCTGGGCTTGCCCCTCCGCCAACCTGGGAGCCTCGTGTATCTCCAATCCTAAACCATGCCCGGTGGAATGCGTGAAATAGCGGGCCAGCTTCCGTTTGCGAAGCACACGGCGCGCCGCGCCATCCACCTCGGCGGCAGTCGCGCCCGGACGAACCGCCGCGATGGCGGCCCCCTGTGCTTCGAGAACAGCTTCGTAGAGCCGCCGAGCTTCTCGCGAGGGCCGTCCGACATGCACAGTTCGCGTGCGATCCGAGCAATAACCGGCGAGTATAACACCAAAATCACAGACCACGAACCCGCGCCGTGGAATGCGCGCGCCGGAGGCCCGTCCATGCACGATTGCCGAGCGCGTTCCGGAAGCAATTATCGTGGGAAAGGACATGCCTTCGGCCCCGGCACAACGCGCTTCGTACTCCATAGCGGCGGCAACTTCGACCTCAGTCACACCAGGCCGAATTTTCTTGCGGGCGATATGAAAAAGACTGGCGCCGAGTTCAACCGCCGGCCGGATGCGCAGGATCTCTGCAGCGTCCTTCACCATGCGGGCACGCTCGACCAGTGGTGGCGCGGAACGAAGCCGCGCCCTCCCTTTCAGCATGCCGGATAACCGGTCGCGCATGCCGGCGGTGATCGACTCCGGCTCGATGCCCACTGCCGTCGAACTTCTTCGCTCTGAGTTCGCAGCCAGCCACTCCGCAGCCGCGATCAATGGAGATTTGCGAGCGATCACAATCCTCGCACCTTTTACTTCCTCTTTTGCCTGGGTTCTGTAGCGGCCGTCGGTAAAGAGGATGGCGTCACGATCGGCAACAACCAGCGCAGCCGCGCTGCCAGTAAAGCCACAGAGATAGTGAACATTGGGGAGATGCGCGATCAGCAGCGAGCCCAGATCATTCGCTACGAGTGCAGATCGAAGACGACTCAGGCGGCAAGCATGATCCATTGGAGAAGTGTAGCAAGGGGCAGTTCTCAGGTCCCCAGGTCTCAGGTGTCAGGTCTCAGGGAACCTCAGTCTCCTCTTGAAAGGGGTCAACAAGATTCTGGAGAGCCGGCTTTGATTTTCCTGAGACCTGAAAAGCGAAGCCGCCGGACTCTCGGCAGGTTCTCCGAGAAAGCCGGCGGCTATGGCTGTTCTAACTTCGCGCTTACGTTTGAATGATGCGCGGAGTAATGAAGAAAATCAGCTCTTGATCCGACGTTTTGATTGACCGGTGCTTGAACAGGTTGCCCAAGTACGGGATATCCCCGAGCAAAGGCACCTGCGACACGTTCATCGAGTTGTTGGTCTGGATAACGCCGCCAATCACAACCGTGCCGCCGTCAGTGACCAGCACTTGCGTGGTCGCCTGCTGGGTGATCAGGGTCGGGTTGCCACCGACGTTGTTGCCGAAATCGGGCAGCGTGTTCTCCACATCCACATTCAGGAAGATGGTCCCTTCCGATGTGATCTGCGGCGTCACCGTCAGCCGTAGGAAAGCATCGACGTAGGTAGTGGTCGGCGGACCATTCAACTGGGAAATGGTCACGATCGGTACTTTCACACCCTGCTTCACCACTGCCTGAATATTGTTCTGCGTAACGATACGCGGACGGGAAAGAATTTTCAGCAACCCGCGCGACTCGGCCATGGTGAGGATAAGATCGATCTGCATGTTGTTGGTGGCGTTGATAAACTGCAGACCGCTGGTCGGCCCGGTTGCGCCCAGGTTTGAAAACAACGGAACCTGAGTGGCCCCGGCCGTGCCGGCGACGGGGTACAACGGATTCACCTGTGGACCGACAATGATCGGCGAGTTTCCAACGGCCGACACGCCGCCAAGAGCGGTTGTGCCGTTGCCCCAGCCGAGGCCGAGTTGCACACCGATGTCGCGGGCAAAGCTGCGGGTGGCTGCCACCACGCGGGCTTCAATCTCGACTTCCTGCGTCTTGCGGTCCAACTGCTGGATGATGCGGTCAATCTGCGGCAGAACCGCCGGTATGTCGGAAATGATCAGCGAGTTGGTGCGTTCGTCGGCGACCACATCGCCACGCTGACTTAGGAATTTCTTGACCGGCAGTAATACGTCCTTGGCATGCGCGTAGCTCAGGAAGCGGGTGATGCTGACTTTATCTACCGCGAGCGCCTCGGCGTCGATTTGGGCGCGGCGGTTCTCCGCTTCCCTCTTCAACGTGTCAACGGTGGCAATGCGCAGTACGTTGCCGTCCAGTTGGCGGGACAGGTCGTTATTCTTGAGCACGATGTCCAGCGCCTGATCCCACGGCACGTCATCGAGCACGATCGTCAGATTGCCGTGGACCATGGGATCGAGCACAACGTTCAAACCGCTGATCTCGTGAATCAGGCGGAAGAAATCTTTCAGATCCACATCCTTAAGATTGACCGAGATCGGCTCGCCCGTGTACTTGGCCCCGTTCGTCGCCGGCTTCTGTTCCATCTGGACCTTCTGCTCAGCGGCCAGGTTTACGGCCGGCTGGATGCCCTGAGCATTGCCATTGCCATTGCCATTGCCGGCAGTTTGCCCGAGAGCGGCATTGGCACTGGTGGCAACAAGTTCCGCCGCCGTCTTGTCGGCAAAGCGACCCGCCGCTTCCTGGGCCTTCGCAGCCGGCTGCGCGGCTTTGTCGTCCTGCTTGTTGTCTTTAACCGAATACTTGGGCTCGACGAAAACAAAGTCTACCGGTTTCTGGACGTTCTCGGCCGGCGCCGGAATGGGCGCGACCGCCGTTGCGGTTGTCGTTGTCTTTGTCGTTGTCGGAGTCACCGGAGCCGAAGCCAGCACCAGTTTCGGCGCTGCACTGACGGCCACCGATTTTGCGGCCGGCGTTTGGCGATGGGCCACCACGGCGTCATGGATCTGGAGAACAAAGCTGCCGTCCGGACCCGCCACCAGTTCATGCTGGCGGCTGCCGCCGGCGAGGTCGAGATCGACGACCACGCGCGTGCTGGGCGGAACTTGCCCGTCCATCCCGACGCGGACGTCCTTCACGCCATCACGGCCAACGCTGATGCGGCTCTGTGCCGTCGCCATCACGGTGTTGGGAAAGTCGACGACGATGCGCGCCGGAGAATCGAGCGTCGTCACTTGGGGCGCCAAAGCGCCCTTCGCCTTAAACTCGACCCGCAATCCGTCCTGGCTGTGAGTGACCTCGAGCCTCTGCAATGCAGCGGTCGTTTCTTTGGCCACCCCCTTGCCCGTGATGTCAGCCGCGGCGGCGATCAACACGAACGCCAGCAGCGTAACAAAGAGACCCAGCAGTTGCTTTCGCATTTCCCTATCCCCCCATGCGAGGCCGTTTCGCCTCCATGTGTTTCTAGAACGCATTTCTTCGAAATCTATTTGTTCTCCAGGCCTAGACTGCCGGAGTCGTAATCTTCTTCACTACTTCCCGTGTAAAGGTCTTGCCCAACCGGTCTTGCAGTGTTTCCTGGAAAACTACGGAGTCACCCGTGATTTTCATCACGTAACCGTTGAACACCGGATCGTTTTCCCGTAGAAAATAAGCTTTATTCAAACCATTGCTGACCACAGCGATGAAACCGCTTTCGGCGCGCACCACACCTCGCAGGTTGATGGCTCCGATTTCCAGACACTTCTTGCCGGTGTTACAGCCGGAACCGCCCGCGTGGCTCACCACCGGACTGATGAAAGGATCCCGTCGCCCGTTCGCGGCGTACTTGCCGTCGGGAACGACCGGTTCTTCGCTCGCCGCGCCTTCTGCGCTCCCCGAACTGCTGTGGGCTGCGCTGGCCGCCGCTGGCGGATTGCTTTTCGGAACCGTAGGGGCTGGCTTCGCTTGTGCCTTGCGCCCGGCCGCGACTCCCGGAACCGGTTTCGCGCCGCCCGCTTTTTTCACACCCACCGAACTCGTACCCACATGGGTTGGAGAAGACTTCACCGGCGTAACCACCGCGACTCCGCGCGACTTGGCCGGCACATGCTTGGCGCTCACTGCCGCCGGCGCTGATTGGTGAATGCCCAGAGCCTCATTCGAGGCAGACGTGGCATTGTTGCTCACCGTGTTCATGGTGTTGCGAGTGTTCTGGATAATGCTGGGACTCTGGGCCGAGGCCAAGCCAGCGGCCAGTATGCAACCGAGAATTGTCGTCGTTGTCGTTAACGCTGGCTTCATCATGTCCCCCTATTTCTTCACCGGTGGTCCGGGCTTGCTGGCCGGCCCTGCCGGATCCAGGTCGTGGCTGAAATACGTGGTAGTCAGGCAAGTGGCCACAACACTCTCACCCGGCGCGTATTGATAGGTATGCTTCGCCTTGGCATCGGACGGCTTGCGGGTCGAGGCCACCAACAGGTTCGAGACGTTGACGATGCGCTCCACTTTTCCCAACCGGTCGAAGAACCCAAGCATCGAGTAGTACGGACCGTCCAGCTCAACTTCAAACGGCACTTCGGTGTAGAACTCTTTCGCGACGTACGGACGCGAAGTATAGCGGCGGATCTCCACTCCCGACTTGCGCGCTTCTCCACTCACCAGGCGCATGAAATTGTCCACTTCTTTTTCATCGGGCACGATGCGCCGCTCGATTTCCAGTTGCTGCTTCAAGCTGGCGAGCTGACGCTCGATGTCGGCCAGTTTCGGCCGGTAGGCTTCGAGTTCCGCGTTCTCACGCAGTTTGGCCTGCAGCTTGATCTGGGCCGCCGCATTTTGATCGCGCTGCGACTTGAAAACCGTGTAGTAGAGGGCGCCCGTGCCCACCACCGCCACCAGCAGCAGAACTCCCAGCAGCTTCACACCTGATAATTCGCCAAGATTCATAGTCGGTTCCGCCTTTACGACTTCGCATTTTCGCAGGTCAGAGTAAATTGAAATGCCTGCATGTCCTTTACCCCGTCGTCCTGAACGCTTTCCTTGATCTCGATGTTGCGGAAGAAACCGGTCTTCTGCAGGTTGGAAATCAGGTTGGCCACCGCGTCACTGCTCAGCGCCGTGCCATCAATGGCAACGCTCGCGCCCTGATCCTGCATGCTGTTCAGCCAGACCGCTTCGGTGCTGTTGACCGTATCGCCAATCATGGCCAGCAGGGTGACCGGACCCAATTGGTTCGCGCGCAACTGGTCAATCACATCCACCCGGTGTTTGTAGGAGTCGGCTTGCCTCTGCCGCTCCAGATATTTCACTTTGACGGCGGCCAGTTCGCGATTCTTCTGCTCCGCCACCAGGGCCCGCACCTCGATCGATTTCTTTTCCCGGTCGAGCTGGTACCAATAACCCGCATTGAGTGCGCCGGCAATCAGCAGCACGGCAGCCACCTGGATCATCGGGCCGCCTAAGTTGCCGACCTCGAAGCTCGGCATGGTGAAGGCGGGACCTTTCTTGCCTTTCGGTTTCGGAGACCCCAGCAGATTGATTCGGATCATAGCTTTTCAAAGCTCCTCAGGGCCAAACCCACGGCC
>Ga0193751_1000422_pt1 | contig 33927 bp, 36 predicted proteins | sample L1c2metaG_FD_143050 | JGI IMG/M metagenome (GOLD analysis project Ga0193751, IMG submission 143050) | Soil microbial communities from a riparian zone of the East river system, Colorado, United States - L1c2 | ecosystem: Environmental > Terrestrial > Soil > Riparian zone | place: USA: East River...
CATCAATGTCGGCTTCCGAAACTGCTTGCTGATCTGTTCGACGCCGCGCCACTCAATGACGCGCTGGCCGTTCTTCTGTTTCAACGTGAGCCGTCCAGATACCAAGATCTCCTCTTCACCATATCCTTCGCTACACTCAAGATTGCGTAGTTCCTCCCAAACTTTAATGACGCGCCGCGTATGCTGGATCGTATCGATCAGTTCGGCGTTGTTCGCCAGTTTCTTGATTTCGGTTTCAGACATCCCTGGCCGTAAAAACTTCTCGATTTTCGGCATCAAGGTCCACTCGCGGCCGATGATAATTTTGAGGTCAATACCAGACCAACGCCAAAAATTGTTGGAGGTGACGACACCACCGTTTGCCTTCTGCTGCTTCAGTGCCTCTCCCAAACGATGCCGCTCACGGTCACGCATGCCGACGTCATCGCTGCCTAGCGTCTCCGGCTCATCATGCAGCAGACTGCTGATCGCGATACCCCACTCGATCTCGTTCTTTTTCCGCTCGATGCCGCGAAGCCCCTTCTGCCAGAAACCTTCATCGATAAATATCGCGGCCGGTTTGCCGAAGACTTTCTGTGTATGAAACAACATGTCGGAAGCGACGATAAAGACGTCGATCCTCTCGTCTTCAGCGGGCTGTTGCCGGAAGTAGCCGCAACGTTTTTTGAAGAAGCATTCCTTCTTGCCGTCTACGCAGCAGGTCTTGGTGACGTCGGCGTGAGCCTTGACCGCTAGCTCGACCGCCGTCAGGTTCAAGCACATCTGCTGTCCGGGGTTTTCCGGATCATCGGCGGTGCGGCCACGAAAGACTTTCGCGTTGATGTCGTCCGGAAACTGCTCCTCGATCTTGTCTCCCAACTTATGCCGTGGCACCACATAGATGACGGGCCCCTTGAGCGTGGCCCTGACTTCGCGGAGCCACGTCACTATCTCCTCGACCGAGTATTTGGTCTTGCCACCGCCGGTGGTGATCCGCATCGCTTTGGCGACCGGATCGCTTAAGCCTTCAAGATAGTAATCGAGCCAGACGTTGCGCTCGCTCTCTGGACAGGCGATTTCCCGCGTGAGAAATTCGCGTACCAAACGCCTCACCTCACTGCGTGCGGCTTCGACATCGCTGTAGGTTGTCGCTGGATAGGTTGGCTCAACAAACCATCGCCACCCATGCCCACGTGCGATCTTGTAGATCTTATCAATGCCGGTGCGCGTCGGCGGACAGCCACTGACTTCCTGCCAGCACTGGCGATCGGCGGCGGGACCGGTCGTGGGATTGTATTCAGGACATTTCTGTGACCAGCCTTGAAAGAGCGCGAAGCCTTCCGCGCCCTTGACGCCAGCGTTGATCCGCAACGCCATATTCTTCCATTCCGTCCAATCTAGTTCTTCGTTCGGGATCCACTCCAGCGCATCAGCAAGCTTATCGAGGTCGACCGTACTATTGCTCGGGGCAAACGCCGGAGTATTGCTTGGGATAAACGCTTTGACTTCCGGCTTTACTTCAATCTCGGGCGCAGCCTCTTTCAGGATTTCAAACGCGGCATCGAGGTCGATCTCGGCGTCTGGATTAATAGCAATGATGCGGCACAGCTTCGGGTCATACTTGCGGTGCCACGATCCCGGCCAGCGGATTGGATGCACGATTGGTTCGTTTGAGGCATCGCCGCCGACAATCGCGGTCGCGAGGATGCGGGCCAACTTCAGCTTCGCGAGCCCAATCTCACCACGTTCCGGCACATTTAAGCGCCAGTGCGCATGCAGCCGTGGTTTTGCTTCGCCAGTTTGAGGATCGTTCCAGACGCCGCCGCTCTCAACGATGATCGTTGCTGGACCGAGCAGTGCTTCGAGCTTGGCGCGGGCCTCTTGCGCATGCTCATCGCACTCGATACTCAACGCCAGCCCTTCGGCGAGATCTACTTCACGGGCTTTGTATCTTATCTTGAAGGTTGCAATCGGCGGGCAAAAAACAATTTTCTCAGAAAAGTTCGCCGCTACCTCGGCGTCGTCATATGCCTTATCAATCAGCGCATCGAAATTGCCGTTCAGCTTGTGCGGTGTGACGTTAAACGGCTTCTGGTTCTTCTCGCCTTTGTCGCGAAACGCCCGCAGCGATATCCAATTACCGGCGGTCGCGTACTTAAACAGCGTGCTGATAAACAGCGCCAGTTCGCCGCGATCAGGCCGCAGCCGTACGACGTCAGCGTTGGGGTCTTTCTTCTCTGCACGCAATGTGCAGTACTCCTACTTATAATCGCGGGCGCCACCCGCATGCTTAGACTTTCCATTTTCAGATCCTCCGGGTCTCTGAGTTTGGGATAACGAGCTAATTTATTATCGGTGACATATTCAGATCACATGATCATTCTCCATTTCATGACATCACGAACTGCCCGTAGCGTTTGAAGCAGTCTGCGCAAAAATCGACGCTGTCACGCTTCGACATCTTGTAAGTTATCTCAACGGCACCGAGCATGTAGAACGATAGGGCTTGCAGCATGAGGTGCGGATCATCGTGCTCGACCACGGCGTTGATCTTTTTGATAATCTCGCAAATCTCAACTTTCTCTTTCACCGTCATTTTGCGGAGGTCGGTCACCGCCGCCTCCTATATTTCGGGTCATTGAGCACAGCCCACAGCGTCGCCGTGTGCGCAATGTTATAGAAATCCTCGTCGCTGCAGGCGTCAGGCGTCAGGATTGCGACGTGCAGTTCTCGGACCTCACACTGTTCCGGCGACAGCCTGCCGATCCGCCGCATGTATGCCAGCTGTGCAGGGGTCAGGCGGGCCAGCCGTTCGGCCACGAACGATGACGGCTCCGGCGCTGCAGGTCTGCTGCGTTTGACGTTCTTGCGGTAATGAGAGGTCCGATAAGTGGCCACATCCATGGCGAAACTCCTTCATCATCTGGAGCCGCCTGAGGGGCTGGACACTGCGGGGGGAGGGGTTTATAAACGCAATGTCTTCGCGCACCAGCGAGACGGCTTGTTAAACCAAAAAGCGAACGGTTCGGTTTACTCGAGGGAGAGGCCGGGCCGTTTGCTTTTTCAGATTCAGATTACGCCAAGCCCTCCATTTTGCAATCCTCGCCAACCTGAATTCGTCACCATCGACCAGAATTTCGCGGCGCCACGCGTCGCTCGCGATCAAAAGTCGTGTCATGGCCAGCTCGACCTGGCGAACCTAGGCTTCGTCGGCGAAGATCGGCGCGATGACCAAGTCGAAAGGTCCACTATCAGGCTTGCCCGAAGTCGGCCCCAGAAACCGCTTGCGTGAAAAGCGGACCCGTTCCTGCAGCTCCTCCACCGTCATCCGCACGTCGCGGGTTTCACCCTTGCTACCGAAGCCATGCACGATGCCCTTGCCCAGCAGCGGTTGGGTCCAACCGTTGCTCGTCCGTATCTGGAAATAACCACGGACCCTCGGGCCGTTCTTTTCCAGTTCGTCTTCTTCCTTGAGGAGGCCGTCGTCGTCGATAAAGACTGCGTGAATGAAACACCTTGATGTCGCCGTCGATCGTCACACCATCAATGCGGTCGCAACCCAGCAGTTCGTAGTCGGACTTCAGGCCCTCATCCTCAGTTTGGACTTCACTCACTATCCTTGCTTCAGCGTCGATCAGAATCGCTCGCATGTTATCCTTCTCCTATGGCTTGCTTGATACGATGAAGCCGCCGCCAAAAGCAGGATCGTCATCGATGGTGTAATTCCTCTTTCTGCGCGAGACCGTCACGCGGCGGTATTATCGTTCTCCTCTTTCAAAAGTTTTTCTTTATGCTTTTCCCACAAGGCATCCCGAACCGCTTCGGGGAGATCGCCGAACCAGACCCAACCTTCCGAATCCATCCGCTCGCGTGCGTATTCCCCGTACGGCGAGAACGCAGGCGAGCGGGCGTAATACAGGCGGTCCCAACCTAGCTCCCTGCGGCTGTAGCCGTAGTAGAGCCAGAGGCGAAAACCAGCATACGGATAGTCTACGTCCCCGAACCTCCAACCAACCTCGGCGGTTTCCGGATCAATGTCGTGCGCAATCTTCTTGGCGGCCTTGCAGCTATTTGCATAGCGTTCTTCAATTTGTTCACGTTCTGTAAGTTGGTCTTCAACGTCGGGGTCGTCTGGCTGCCAGCTTCTCAATGCCATCTCTTCCATCTCATCGACGCTCGGGGTTACCATTTGAGTTCTCCTCTTTGATGCGCGATTGCCGTCGCGCGGCGGTATTAGTTCGCTATCTTCCGTTCCACGCCTCTCCGGCGCACAGCCGATTGAAAATCTTGGTGCCGTACTTGCCGAGCGTCTGATAGCTGGTGTCGGTCAGACCAAACTCTTGCTTCACGGCTTCCATCCGTTCCTTGCTGATCCGGTTCATGGTCTTTCTCTCCTTTTAGCTGTGCAGCATGCGCGGCTTGTCCGCAGAACCGGATGCGATGTACTCGGCAATGCATGCGTCGACGAATTTGCGAATGTCGGCCTGCGCTTTTTGGTCATGCACCTCCATGACCTCGGCGATGATCTGCAAGCACGCAGTAACAATTTCGCCGTCGCAAATGGCGCCACGCTTCTTGACGTATTTCGTGATCGTGTTGACCAGTTCGCAATGCAGGCATTCTTCTTGATCAGCCATTTTCAGTTCTCCTTTTTGGGTCTTCATCTGCTTCTCCTCTTTTCGCTTTCGTGAATTTTTGAAAATTCGTCGAGACGGGGTGTGAGATCCTCTCATCCTCTCACCTCCGCATCTTCCGCTTCTTCCGCTTTCCACCGTCGCGATCGGAAGAGAGGATGAGAGGATCCGTGACCCCCGGCCCGACGACCCGGAAGGTAACGCTCGAAGGCGTCGACGAAGTCGGCGGCGCGATAACCACGGATGCGCTTGGTGCCGATGTTGACCGGGAAAATCCCGATACCCCTCAAGAGGTGCGCAATCTGGCGCTGCGTGATCTTGCCGCGACCGTAGTCACGCCAGACCGAGAGCTGGTCCGCCATTATCAGCTTGCGAAAAGCCTCGCTGGTAATGTCCTTGCGGTTCTTGAAGACGTCTTGGAAATCCGCCAGCAGGAGTTCGAGCCAACTCGGCTCGTACATCGTGCGCGTCAGCACACGAGCCGCTTCCAAGGCCCGCACCGGCCAATCGCAACCGGCAAGCTCGGCGATCGCCAGCTGCAGGTTCCAGTTGTCGCTCTCGCGGTTGATGAAGGCCGGCGACGGCGGCGCGTCCTTGAGCGCGGCTGCATTGTCATCGGACCATCGCTTGAGCTTGCGGCAGAGCGTCGCGAACTCTTCGTCGTCTTTCGGCTTCGTGACAACTTCCGATGCCTTCTTCTTCCGCAGCCTGATGAGAATGCAGCGACTGTGCAGCGGGCTTGGCAGTTTGGTGCCAATCAGATTGCAGGCCTTCGGGGTGAACGGGTCGAACCATTGCGTCATCCATGCGCCACCGATCCGTTCCATTCGCGGGATTTTTGCGCCGCGCTCGTGCCCGATTTTGAAGATCGATGTCAGCTCGGGCTTGCGCTCGAACAATGTGTCGACATCATCGAACAACAACGTCGGCTTATGCGCGTCGGCGGTGCGGAAGACAGTCGCCGGTGTCGGTTCGCCGCCGGGGAACGGCCTCGGCGTCAGACGGCCAACGACGTCCAAGATCAGTGTGCTTTTTCCTTCACCACGATCGGCACTGGTCGCGACCAGATACGGTGAATAGTTCGCGGCGACATCATGGATCCAAGCGAGCATGATCCATAGCGCGACGGCGACCGCTTGATGCGGCGCCATCACGACATGCTTCTGTATCTTATCTGTAAGCTCCTGCAGCAGTGCCGAGGCCGCGACGGGCTCATCCCAAGCCTCGATATCCCATATCGATGTCGCCGATGTGCTGGTAACACTATCGAGATACTCCGCGAACTGCTCACGGATCTCACTGACATCTTCCTTCAGTCGCTCCGCGAGTTTCTGTAAGCGCGTATCGCGGTCAGCCACCGGCAAGCGCGCAATCGTTGCGAACTCTTTCGCCTTGAGCTTGGCTTGGGCCTTGGCTTCCTTCTCGCCGGCCTTCGACTGCTCGGCCTCGGCGCGCTCCTTCTTCTTCTGCTCGCGCTCCTTCTTCTTCTCGGCATCCTTGCGAGCCCGTTCGGCCATCTGCGCGCTACGACGGTCTGCGGCAGCTTTCTCACGCGCCTTCTTCTCATTAGCCGTGATGATGTCGTCGATGAGGGTTTCTAAGGTCTCGCGTGAAATATGAAGATGCTCGGCATTAGCATCGATCCAGATGCGCCACTCGCCCGGCGCCAAGCCGGCCAAGCGCGTCGCCTCAGCCATGATGCGGCGGCATTTCTCTTCGGTGAAATTGGAGAGCTTGCTGTCGCCGGCCTTGTCATCATCCCCAGATGGCACTATTGATGGTCCCGACATCGGACACCCTTCCGTTGTTGGCGGCACTTCCGGTGCCGCAGGATTCAGGTTTCAGAACTTGGCGTCTCGGTTTGGGGCGCCTTTTTTTCTCGCTCAGGCGGCTCGCTTGTCACGACGACGGGGTTTTGGTTTGCGCTCGACCGGCCGCGACGCCAGCCAAGTATCGACCTCATCCCGGCTCCAGCGGCGGGAGTTCGGCCCTAATTTGCGGCCGAGCGGAAAGCCGTAGTATTCCTGCCAGAGTTTCAGTGTTTGCCAATTCGTGATGACGCCCAGTGCTTGCAAATCGGCAAGACTCAGCCACTCCGCGTGCTTCAGTTCTTCGGTACTCATAATAAAAAACCTCACGTCTTTTGTTGGCGTGAGGTGAATTTAGGTGCGTTGAGAAAAGCTAGATACGACAGCAAATAAGATTTATTTGCTGCTGCACTTTCAGCACCACAGCGGATCGACGTCGGGTTCGTTCGCGGTGGACCGGTTCAAGATATTTTCAAGTGCCTTGACCGATGGAATGTTTTTCCAGCCGCTCAGCTGCTTATGCATGTACTCCGCGACGCGCCGATTGAGGACATACCTGCCGCCCGTGGCCCGCGTGGCGCGCTTCAGCTCCCGCTCGGCAGGATCGTGACGCAGCCTGATCTTGATCCACTCCATACTATTCCGCAGCATGCGACGGTTCGCCCCTTTGATGTAGTGCTTCATCGAGTGGCCCCGACGATCAGGCTTGCACTTGCGGATATAGGTGATGAGCAAATCCAACTCCTTCGCCGTCAAGTTCGGCTGACGCCCGGCGTCAATGGCCCGCTGCAGCTCGGCCACCACGGTCGGCAAGTCGCGGTCGGGGGCGCGCATCACCGCCCCCTACGCTTGGGCTTAAAGACCCGCACGTTGTCGGCCGGTGGATTAACAATAAGATCGATCTGCGCCGCCAATTCAACCAGCGCGTCGGACTTCTCTTTGAAATAGTCATATCTATTATAAACCTTCTTTACACCCTGAAGTTTATGCCCGAGGGTGTGCTCGGCGTGTTCATCGCTGATACCGGCGCGGCCCATGAGCGAGCGAGCGGTCCTGCGTAAGTCGTGCAAGGTCCAATCGCTGACGCCGCAGATCTTGTCGAAACTCGCCTTACGTTTATTGAAGCCGTTCAACGGTCCATTGCCGCGAGCAGCAGCGAAGATATACGGATTGCTCTTGAACTTCGGCTGTGCCTCGATGATCGACAGCGCATGCTTGGGCAGCTGCACGGCATCGGCGGTGCCCTTCATGCGATCCTCAGTGGCGATCTCCCAGACGCCGTCCTTGAGATCATCCCATTTCATGTTGACAACGGCGCCGCGACGCTGCGCGGTCAGCAGCAGCACTCGGACCAGAGCGCCAAACGTGCCGCCGGGGGGCTCGGCGGCGTCGGTCACTTCTTCTTGCTTGCTCGATCCCGATGGTTTGTCGGTCTTCCCTTCGGCCGCCTTCCAGACCTTGCGCAGCTCGTCATCGTTGAGAATACGGTCGCGCTCGCGATCCTCCGAGCGGGTGCGGCGCATGCCCTCTACGAACGGGCTGCTATAATCCTCATCCCGGGTGGCGTGCCACTTGCTGATCTTGCGGGTGACGGACAGAACATGATCCGCATTCCAAGCGCTATCCTTCTCGATATTGTCGAGCAGCTTGCTGATATCGCTGCGCCGGATAGAAACGAAGTCGCGCTCGCCCCAGTGCGGGAATACGAACTTGCGCAATAAGCGCTCGATCTCGGGAGCAGACCGCAGCCCTTTCTTGGCGACGTACAGCTCCAGATATTTCGTCGCCACCGCCTCATAGCTATCCGGCTTGACCGGCACCGGCTCAAACGCAGGCTTGCCGTCCTTGATGCGACGGATGACGGTACGGGCCCGGTCACGGGCCTCATTGATGCCCAGCTCGGCGGTGGTGCCGATGGTAGCCCAGGTCTGCTTGCCGTAGGGATCACGGGCCACGGCGCTGAAGGTGATCGGCCCCATCGGCGGCACCCGCAGATAAAGCCCCCGCAATTCCGGGTCCGCCTTGACATAGCGGTGCCGCTTACGGGGCAGGGCGGCGACCTGCTTATCCGTCAGGTTCTGACGGCGCTGGCGGCGTTCTGCTGTTAGCCCGTTAGCCTGTTCGGGTATCTGTCCAGACATCAAAATTCCCCTCGGATTGACCTTGGCTAACGGTGGGCTAACAACAGGTGATTTATCACACCAGATTAAGCCCACTCAAGCCGTCTCAAGTTCTGACCAGTAAAATGGGTATTTCTGGCGGCGTTACAAGGGAAACGTGAGCGGGCGTGAGCCTAATTGGGAGCCAAAAGTCAGACTTCGAATCTGAGGGTCGGGAGTTCGAATCTCTCCGAGCGCGCCAATCAAGTGCCGGTCTCCGCCGGGATTGGTCGATTGCACTGAGCGCAACCGGCGCTCGGGAAAGGTTCGGTGCTCGTAGCGCGCCATTGCATGCAAATTTGACACGCAAATGTGGCACCCAAATTTTAGCACGCAAATTTGCTGTCACAATTCTCGATCGAGTGCGTGAAGTGCCGACATGTTTCGGGCGGCGGTGTAGGCTCCGCCGCCCGATCAAATCCCGCTGACTAGCGAACTCGCAGCGTCTAGCGAGTGAGTGCGGGATCACGCACTTGTGCAGTTTGCGGCTGCTTCATGTCGCTGTGATCGTGCGGAGCCGCTGGCAATTGCAGCACCGTCGCAGTCTGGCCGGGAACCAGCCGCGTCACCATCACGATTTGGCCATTGGGGAATTCCAGCGCGTCGTGATGGACATGAGGATCGTCCATGTTCACTTGGCGAAAGCGGGCCACGCGATGTTCGACGCGCGCTTTGCCAAACATGCTGAAAGCACGGTCATATTGGACGTCGTCATCGAAAGCGACTTCGGTGCCGGGGAGCAGGCAGACCGCCACGTCGGGATGACCGACTTCGGTAAAGCCGCGTGTAATCGACTTCACGAAGTCGGTGGAGACGAGCTTGTCCGCGACCTTGGCGGGCCGCGAGGCGATGAGATGCAGACTATAGTCGCACATGGGAAAGGCACTCCTCTCAAGGGCCGTGTTCCGGCTCTCTTTTCCCTGAACCCTGCTCTTGAGCAATTGTTCCTGTGAGGTCGTCCCGCATGCACGCGCTGTTATGCCGGGCCAAGGTCACGCCGGTTTTTCCCCGAAAAGTATGTCACGGACGAGACATATGCCATCATTGTCCAGGCGAAGCTGACAGCGCGGTCTTAAGGAATGGACGATCGAACGGCCGAAAAGCGGCAAACCGCAGCAGCGGCCGGCGCTATCGATCGCAAATACGGCAAAGGCCGCAATGACGATGTGCCTCGCGGCATAATCTGCATGGTCGTCGCCACGATTTTGTTTGCCGCGGCCTCGGCGGCGAGCAAATGGCTGGTGGGACTTTATCCGGTCGGCGAGGTGCTATGCCTGCGTTCGTTCGCATCGCTTGCCGCCGGGGCGGCGATGATCTTGCCGGTCAGCGGGCTCTCGGCGTTTGCCACCCATCGTCCACGCGACCACTTGGCGCGCGGCCTTTCGCAATCGATCTCGCAGCTTTGCCTGCTCCTGGCGTTCAGCCTGATGCCGCTCGCCGGCGCGGTCGCCATCAACTTCTCCGCGCCGCTGTTTGCCGCTTTGGTCTCAATCGTCTGGCTGCGAGAGCCGGCCGGTTACGTCAGGGGCTCAGCATTAGTGATCGGCTTCCTCGGCGTGCTGATCGTAACCAATCCCGGCAGCAATTCGCTGACGCTCGGCGCGTTATTCGCGCTCACCAACGCCGTCATGTACGGCACGGTGACTGTCGCGGTGCGCGGCATGACGCGAACCGAGTCCGCCAACACACTCGTGCTCTGGCAATTGGCGGTGCTCGCCTTCTTTCATAGCTTTCTTTTGCTGTTCGGCTGGCGCTGGCCGACCCTGACGGACGCGGCAATGCTGTTCGGCAGTGGGTTTATCAATGCAATCGGCCAGTGGTTCTGGACCAAGGCCTTGCAATTGGCGCCGGCACCCGCGGTAACGCCATTCTACTATCTCATGCTGGTATGGGCGCTGATGTTTGGATTTTTCATCTGGGGTGACGTTCCCTCAGCAAGCCTACTCGTCGGGTCCGCTATCGTCGTGATGACCGGCCTGTTTTTGTTCTTACGGGAAGCCCGGCTGCAGCGGCGGCTTGCGCCGCGCTGATCTGCCCGATATCGAGCTTGCGGCAAGATGCTAAACTCAAGAGCCGGCGATAGGACGGCCAACATGAGGGATGAATTGTGGAACGCCGGAATTTTCTAAAATTAAGTGCGGCAGTCGCCGCGATGCCTTTCGCGCAGCGCAGCGCGATTGCACTCGATTATCCGACCCGCCCGATCCAGGTGATCGTTGGCCAAGCGGCAGCGAGTTCTTCCGACATCACCGCACGGCTTATCTCGCAATATCTTTCGCAGCATCTCGGACAGCAATTTATCGTCGAAGTCCGCCCGGGCGCGACCGGCAATATCGCGACGGAGCTGGTGGTGCGCGCGACGCCGGATGGCTACACGTTGCTCCTGGTCAATTCGCAGAACACGATCAATGCCGCGTTGTTTCCCAATCTCCCGTTCGACTTCGTGCGCGATATTACCCCGATTGCCGGAGTATTCCGCGTTCCGCTGATCATGGAGGTGTTGCCGAGCTTTCCCGCCCAGACCGTCCCGGAATTCATCGCTTACGCGAAAGCCAATCCGGGCAAGATCAACATGGCCTCGGCCGGCGTCGGCGGTCCGCAGCACGTCGCCGGCGAATTGTTTAAGTTCATGGCCGGCCTCGATCTCGTGCATGTGCCCTATCACGGCTCTACTCCGGCAATCACCGATATGCTTGGCGGGCAGGTCCAGGTCATGTTCGATGTCACGCCGACTGCCTTGCCGCAGGTCAGGTCGGGCAAGCTGCGCGCGCTTGCGGTCACCACGCCAGAACGCTTGGACATGCTGCCGGGCGTGCCGGCCATGGCCGAGTTTCTACCCGGCTACGAAGCGTTCGGCTGGATCGGTTTCGGCGCGCCAAGGAAAACGCCGACCGCGGTCGTCGACTTGCTCAACAAGTCGATCAACGAGGCGGTTGCCGACCCAACGATCAAATCACGTTTGCTCGATCTCGGCGGTCTTGTCATGCCGCCGAACTCGCCGGCCGATTTCGCAAAGTTCATCGCTGGCGATACCGAGAAGTGGATCAAGGTCGTGAAGTTTGCCAATCTCAAGCCGGAGTGAGCGGCCAGCACGATCGACGGGGGAGGGAACATTATGAAACTGGCGCGCAGGAAATTTTTGCATCTGGCATCAGGTGCCGTTGCCGCGAGTAGCTATACCGGCTCGGCCTTTGCACTCGATTACCCGACGCGACCGATCACGATCGTGGTGCCGTTCGCAGCCGGCGGCGCCACCGACGTGCTGGCGCGGGTTTTATCCGATCCGATGAGCAAGGCGCTCGGCCAGACCATGATCGTTGAGAACTTGACCGGCGCCGCAGGAAGTATTGGCGTTACCCGCGTGGTGCGCGCCCCGGCCGATGGCTACACGCTGAGTATCGGCACCTTGACGACGCATGTTCTGATCGGCGGTCTTTACAAGCTCGATTTCGATCTGCTGAACGATTTGACGCCAATCGCCGAATTGGCCTACGAGCCGCTGCTCATCTGCGTCAAGAACAGCTTGCCGGTGCACAATCTGCAAGAGCTGATTGCTTGGCTCAAAGCCAATCCCGGCAAGGCCAGCGTCGGCATTCCGGGCGCTGGCTCGACGGGAAATCTCGCCGGCATTTCATTCCAGAACGTGACTGGTACCACGTTTCAATTCGTGCCGTATCGCGGCGACGCGCCGGCGGTGCAAGACATGATGGCGGGCCAGATCGACATGATGATCGAACCATCGTCGAATTTCACCGCCCAGGTGCTCGCCGGCACGATCAGGGCGATCGCCGTGCCGTCCAAGACCCGTCTGTCCAATCTGCCCGACGTTCCGACCACCGACGAAGCCGGCTTACCCGGTTACTACGCTTCGATCTGGTTCGGTATGTGGGCGCCGAAGAACACTCCGAAGGATGTGATAGCGAAGCTCACCGCCGCGGCCGTTGCGGCATTGGCCGATGAAAGCGTGAAAGCGAGGCTTAACAAGCTTGGACAACAAGTCGCGACGCGCGATCTGCAGGAGCCGGCGGCATTTGCCGCGTTTCAAAAATCCGAAGCCGAGAAATGGTGGCCGATCATCAAAGCCGCCAACATAAAAGTCGAATGAACATCGCGCGGTGGTGGCAATCGGCTCATTCGCCGTAATCGGCGGGCTTGGTCTCGGAAACAAACATCGCAATCAGGACCGTTGCGGCGGTCGCGACGCCCGTGATGGCGAGGAATCCAGCCGTCGTACCAATTCCTTGAAACAGGAAACCGGTGGCCAGCGTGCTTATCGAGGCGGCGATGCCGCTCATCGCGCCGACGGTGCCCTGCGCCAGGTTGAATCGTCCGGTGCCGGCGGTCAGATCGGTGACGACAAGGACGGTCAACACGCCAATGATGGCCCCGGTAATGCCGGACAATAGCTGGCCGATGACGAGGAAGACGTAATCGTTGCTGAAGGCGAGCAATGCGGCCCGTATAGGCTCGGCGGCGAAACCGATCAACAGCAACGGCTTGCGCCCACGCTTCTCGCAATGATAGCCGACCCAGGGTGCAAAAACGGCGACGACGATCTGTGGAATGATGATAAGTCCGGACATCCAGGCCGAAGATCCGATCACTTTGGTCTTCGCCAAGTCCTCGCCGATCAGCGGCAGCATTGAGGCATCGGCAAGCTGGAACAGCATCAACGCCCCTGTGAACAGGACCAGCCTGTGATTTTTCAATAGATCGCGGACGCGTCCGATTTCGGGCGTCTGCTTGCCGGTTCCCGCATTTCGCGCGCGCGCGTAGTCGATCTCGTCCGGACGAATGAAAGTAAGCGCGATCAGTGCGGGAATGCAGAGACCTGCGACAACAATGAAGATCGTGCCAAGCTCAAAATAGCTGCCGACCAATCCCATGACCGCGGCGGTCGCCGCGTGCCCGGCCGCGGCAAAACGATAATTTCGACCGGTCCGCAACGACATTGCCCGGCGGCCGACGAGGCCGAGACTAATGGCGCCGATCGCCGGCGTGATGATACCCCCGCTGGTTCCCTGGAGCAGCGACGCCGACAACACCAAGACATAAGAGGGCGCAAGCGCCAGGATCAACGCGGCAACGCCGATCATGACGATGCCGGCGGCGATCAATCCGCGTTTCCACCGCACGGCGTCGGTTAGCGCACCGCCCGGTATTTGGCTCACGACCGCGGCGAGGGTTCCGGCCGTCAGCATGAAGCCGACATCGCTTACCGACCAGCCGCGAAGCGCCAGATAGAAAGCCACAAATGTGCCGAAGCCGGTCTGCACATCGGCGACGAAGAAATTCATCCAGTCGAGCCCGTAGCGGCTCTGTGGCGACGCCGGTGTGTGGAGCGATCTTCTGGCGTCGCGATAGCGCGCAACGGCGCCGTGTAGGCGCGATTTTCTATGAGTTTTCGTGGTCATCGGTTCGATTGAGTAGGGATCGGTCGCCTTTCGCGAAGGTTTCGTCCATCCCAATCGCCGGGCGCAAAGTGCAGTTCCTCAAAAAAATGTCATCAAGGAAGGCCGCTCCGCCAATGCGGACGCGCCTTCCCTGAGACTTACTCGCGGCGATCAGCCGACGTAATCGACCCGTCGCAGCTTTGCGGCTTCTTCGGTGGTCTTCGGCTGCGCCGGCATTTGCAGCACAGTAGCCTGCTGGCCTTCGCACAAAAGCGTCAGCAGCACCTGCCGGCCATCGGGAAATTCCAACGTGTCGTGGTGGGCAGCCACCTTGTCTTTATTGATTTGCCGGAAAATGGCCGTGTTGTAATCCAGCGCGCGCTCGCGCCACGGAAATAGACCAGTCGCGAGACACATCACCTCGCCGATGAACGACAATTCCGTTCCGGGAAGCAGGCACACGGCAGTGTTAGGATCCTCCGGGGCGCAAAACCCGCGGGTTCCAGTGCCGAAATCGCGCACCGTCAGCTTGTCACCGATCCGGGCCGGCCGTGATCGGACATTGGTTAAACTGTAATCACACATGGGGCTCTCTCCTTTCTGGACAGCCCCACGGTCAAAACGAGTAGGAAGGCGTTTGGTTTCGCCGCGCCGGCAGAATTCATAATTTAAGTCGGAAATATCGCTTACGGCTTTTCGGCTCAGGCTCAATAAACGACCACGCTGCGGATCGATTTGCCTTCGCGCATCAGCGCGAAAGCCTTGTTAATGTCGCTCAGCGGCATCGTATGCGTAATCATCGGATCGATCTCGATCCGCCCGTCCATGTACCAATCGACAATCCTAGGCACGTCGGTACGGCCGCGAGCGCCGCCAAAGGCGGTGCCGCGCCATACGCGGCCGGTCACCAACTGGAACGGACGCGTTGAAATTTCCTGGCCGGCTCCGGCAACACCGATAATGATGCTCTGTCCCCAGCCGCGATGGCAGCTTTCGAGCGCAGCGCGCATGAGATTGACATTGCCGACGCATTCAAAAGTGTAGTCGGCGCCGCCGATCTGATCGGCACCGCTTTTGGTCATATTGACGAGATGAGCCACGAGATCGGTGCCGAGTTCGGCCGGATTGACGAAATGCGTCATGCCGAAGCGCTCTCCCCAAGCTTTCTTTTCCGGGTTCATATCGACGCCGATAATCATGTCCGCGCCGACCAGGCGGAGACCCTGAATGACGTTCAATCCAATCCCGCCAAGACCGAAAACGATGCATTTGGCGCCGGATTCGACCTTGGCGGTATTGATCACCGCCCCAATGCCGGTCGTCACCCCGCAGCCGATGTAGCAAACCTTGTCGAAGGGCGCGTCCTCGCGGATTTTTGCCAGCGCGATTTCCGGCAAGACCGTAAAATTGGCGAATGTGGAGCAGCCCATATAGTGATGGACTTTGTTACTGCCGATCGAGAAGCGAGAGGTCCCGTCAGGCATGACGCCCTGGCCCTGTGTCGCACGAATGGCGGTGCACAGATTGGTCTTGCGCGACAGACAGGACGGACAATCTCGGCATTCGGGCGTGTAAAGCGGAATGACGTGATCGCCTTTTTTGACCGAAGTCACGCCGGGACCGATATCGACCACGACACCCGCACCCTCGTGGCCGAGAATGCTCGGGAACAGCCCTTCCGGATCGGCGCCCGATAAAGTGAATTCGTCGGTGTGACAGATACCGGTGGCCTTAATCTCGATCAGGACCTCGCCGGCACGCGGACCCTCGAGCTGAACGGTTGTGACTTCAAGCGGTTTGCCGGAGGCAAAGGCGACGGCAGCGCGAACATCCATGCGATTCCTCCCCTCTATTCGCAAACAACGATGGCATCGGCCGGTACGAATGGCAAACATCGGAGCGGCAGGATTCCAATTCACCCAGTCGGACGTCGAAGTGTGATAATGTTGCCCGTATTGCACGAGCGTGGTCGCATCGAAGAGGGGCGACGGCAATTCGCATTGGCAGGCGCAATTTAATAGCCGGTCTCGGCGCAGTGCTGACAGCGCCCTCCTTGGTGCGCGCGCAACAAGCCGAGCGGATGCGCCGGATTGGCGCGCTCGTTCCTGGCACCGAGGAAGACTCGCAATTGCGCGATCGAATTAAATCCTTCGAGCAAGGGCTCGAAAAACTCGGATGGATCGATGGTCGCAATTTGCGCATCGAGTATCGTTGGGCCGGCACCGATCAGCAGCGATTACGCAGCGCAGCAGCCGAACTCGTCAGCGCGAATCCTGAAGTCATTCTTGCCCCCACAGCCTTGGCGTTGTTGCCGCTGCAGCAGGCCACCTCCAGCATTCCGATTGTTTTCGTGTCAATGTACGATCCGGTCGGAAGTGGGTTTGTCACAAATCTGGCGCGGCCGGACGGTAACCTCACGGGGTTTGCGCTCGGCGAATTGACTTTGGGCGGCAAGATGCTGGAGCGGCTCAAGGAGGTCGCGTCCAAAATCGATCATGTAACAGTAGTCCTGAAACCAGACCAATCCCCTCAGGTCGCGCTGTTGCACTCAATCGAGACTGTCGCGCCCGCGCTTGGGCTCCGTTTGACAGCGGTACCGGTGCTCGAGGCCGGAGAAATCGAACCCGCGATCGAAGCGGCGGCGCGCGAGCCGAACGGCGGCGTGGTCGTCCTCCCAAATCCATTAATTCTCGCGCATCGCGACCAAGTTACCGCGTTTGCCGCCCGCTACCGCGTTCCCGCGGTCTATGGGGTCCGAGAATTCGTCACGGCCGGTGGTTTAATGTCCTACGGTCCCAGTCTCATCGATGAGTTTCGGCGCGCGGCGACCTATATCGACCGTATTCTCAAGGGTGCGAAGCCGGCGGATTTGCCGGTGCAACAGCCGACGAAATTCGAGCTGGTCATAAACCTCAAAGCGGCTAAGGCGCTTGGCCTAAGCATTCCACAGTCTTTGCTCGCGACCGCCGACGAAATGATCGATTAGGACTAAGGCCGGGCTTAGCTCTGTTCCGGCGGGATCACGATTTGAGTCTGAATCACCAGCGCGCATAACTTGCCGTCGCCGCGCGTAATGCGCGTCTGCCACACCATCGTGGTGCGGCCGCGATGAAGTGGGGTGCACTCTGCGCGCGCCACGTCGCCGACGGGGACGCTGGCGAAAAAATTGGTTTTGCTTTCAATCGTGGCCGTGCGGCCGCCCTTCGGCAGATTGGCGATAGTAGCGGTGCCGCCGAGATTGTCGGCCAGTGCCATGACGGCGCCGCCGTGAAGCGCACCGAAACGGTTGTTGAGCTCCTCGCGGACAGGAAGTTCGGCGATCACCTTGTCCGGTGAAACGTGAGTCAATCTCATGCCGATCAACGCGGCGAACGGCGGCTGGTTTTCGGCTTCCGGATTCATTGTGAAATTCATGGCTGCGCTCCTCGCCGTAGCCGCGCTCGTCGCGAGCGTGGCGGCCTTAATAGCAGAGCGTGGCCAGGCGGGCACCCCCGCCGCAGGCGCGGCGGAGGCGCAAGCGATCCCTAATGGGTCTGGAATCTGGGATACGACTATCGCGGTTGTGGCACGACGCGCATGTAAGGCTTCGGCGTCTTCCAACCGTTGGGATAGAGCTTCTTTGCCTCGTCGTCGGTCACCGCGCCGGTGATGATGACCTCTTCACCCTGTTTCCAGTTCGCCGGTGTCGCGACGCGGTGTTTCGCGGTGAGTTGTAGCGAGTCGACGACGCGCAACACCTCGTCGAAGTTGCGGCCCGTTGTCATCGGATAGACGAGAACGAGTTTGACCTTTTTATCGGGACCGATGACGAACACGTTACGCACTGTCTGGTTGTCGGCAGGCGTGCGGCCCTCGGAGGTACCTGTCGTGCTCGCCGGCAACATGCCGTAGAGTTTTGAGATTTTCAGATCGGTGTCGCCGATCATCGGGTAGTTAGGGGCGAAGCCGACGACATCCTTGATGTCGCTCGACCATTTTTTATGATTATCGACCGGATCAACCGATAGTCCGATAATCTTCACGCCGCGCTTGTCAAATTCCGGCTTGAGCCGGGCCATAGTCCCGAGCTCGGTCGTGCAAACCGGGGTGAAATCCTTCGGGTGCGAAAACAGCACCGCCCAATTGTTTCCGATCCAGTCGTAAAAACGGATTTTGCCTTCCGTGGTCTCGGCTTCGAAATCCGGGGCGGTGTCGCCAATCTGAAGAGCCATAAAAGCCTCCCTCTGGGATCATGCGATGTGCGGGCCTGACGCATATGTACGGCGCACCTGCCGCGAATACCAGTGTCCCGATTCCCTGCGCTTACGAGGCCTTTGCGCGCAAAACATTATTTGCTCGTTTTCACGGCGGCGATTGCAATAACGCGCTGATCGCCGGGCCAAATCCGAAACGATCTGTTTGTAGGCCGGTGCCAGGGTCCCTGCGACCCCGAGGCACTGGCAGCGGACCGCCAAACCTGCGGTTGGGCTTTGAGGAAGTTGATGGAACGCCGTGACTTTGCCGCACCGCCGCCCTCGCCGGGCCACCCTTGCATGAGAATTCAGGCCCCCACGTACCTAATTCGCACCATTAAAGGGAACGAGTAGGCCGGGACGTGAGTTTGAAGACTAGCACGGGTCACATAATGGCGACGTTACCTCGCAGACGTGCGGACTTGACCTTGATCGTTAGGACGATCGAGCGCTCTTCCATCATGGTCACCGCATACGTCCGGCGCCCTGCACCGCGCCATAGTGAGTTGCGCGACCTGCCCGCCGGCTACGAACTGGCCGACATCCTCGTTCTAGACTGGATTGCGGCCGAGGCGTTGCGCGCCCGTCGCAATTACCTGCCGCTATAGTCTTAAGACTACGCGGCCGCTACTGCGTCGATGTGCTAGGCAACACGGTCGTCGACAAGCCTACCGTCCGACCAGGAAAGCCTGCGGCGTCGAAATAGCGCGTCTCGCCAACCTGCTGCATATTGAGGACCGTGACGAGACCGTTGGCTGCGGGCTCGGACGCGATAACGCGGCTTGAGACTTCCGGAAGCGCGCCGCCTGGCAGCGCCTCAGACAGGACGCGCCCAACAAGCTTGCCTCTATCGCTCACATCGAGATGCATCAGGTGCGCGATGGTGCGGCCGATGTCGGCGTTGCTCGCCGGCGCCGGATCGGTGAATTGCGATTTAAAGTCCGGCCCCTGCATCGCCATGTAATTCCAGGTGTCGCCGCGGCTGAACGAACCGTGCATGCCCTGGCCTTGCTGTAGGACCGTGTCGGCAACCTCGACCGTGCAACGCACTGGCTCGCCGCAGACCGTGTCGAACGAGCGGAAGCTGATCGCGATCGCCGGGTGCGGCGTGATCGCGGAGCCTTCGAGCGCGATGTCATCGAGCGATAGCGTGCCGGGGAATTTACCGAGCTTTGAATCGACAAAGATTCCACTGACATAATCCTGCGTCAGCAACACATCGACGATCCGTTTGGCCATCGCTTTGTCGCCATCGGGAACGTAGATCAGATCGGAGCCGCCATTCGCAGCAACGACTACTTTCGGCTTGTTGCGATCGCCGCCGATCAGCCCGTTGCCGTTCTTGGTGTGCTCGCCTTCCGGCGCGATGGTCCGGTAACCATCGTCCGGGTCGATGAGCGGGAGATTGAGCGCCCGCGCCAGATCGAGCGCGACAAAACCGTATGGCAGGTGGCCCGGCAATGTGTCGGCGAATTTGTTTTTGATTGTTAAACTGGTGCGGCTTTCCTTGGAAATGGTCGAAAAGCCGTGATCCGAGGTTACAATGATGTCGGTCGTGTCGAGCAGGCCGAGCTCATCAAGGGTTGAGCGGAGGCGCGCAAGGTCATCATCGGCATTGCGGATCGCGGCAAGCGAAGTCGGGCCGTTGATCCCCGGCGTGAGCGTATTCAAGCTGTCGCCCTGATTGTGTTGGGTGCCGTCCGGATCGCGTGACCAGAACACCACAAGAAAGGGTCTATTGCGCTCTTTGAAAATCGGCAGGACGACCCGGGTCGTCACCGAGGCAAAGTAGTCCTGCTGCACGACATTGGCGCTCAACGTGCCGGGTTTGCTGACGTTACCGGGCATGCCGTTCGGGCCGCGGGTCGGTGAGGCGAGCGGCAAGCTCACCGCTTTCAGCCGTTCCGTCACTTCCGCCGAGAGCGGGATGCCTTTGGGCGTGCCGGTCGCATCATCGATCAGGATGGTCTGTTCGCCGGAGCGTTCGGTTGGATCGAAGACCAAAGCGGGGCCGATTTTTCCGACCGAGGCAGTGCTGTAGCCTTTGTCGCGCGCGAGCTTGAGAATGGTCGCTTCATCAAGGTAATTGCCGGTGAAATGCTCGTCGACGTCGCCGAGCACAACGTCGCTTTCCAAGAACGGCGTGAGGCTACTCCCCGCGCCCGGCGCCTCGAATCCGGTATAGATCGTGTTCGAAAAAGTGCCGGTGTCGCCCAGCAGGTGGCCGGTCGCCATGCCGGATGCATTGGCCATAGTAAAAGTTGGAAACAGCGCATGGCCGTTGCGCAGATTGACGCCGTCGCGCGCGAGTGCCGCCATCGTAGGGGTGAGATGGTCATCGACCATGCGGGCACGCAGGCCATCGGCGATGAACAGCACGACATTATGCGGCCGTGCGGTCTGTGTTTGAGCGAGAGCGGGCGCGTCCAGCGTGGTTTGTGCGAGGACCATCTGCAGGATTGCGGTACCGAGGAGAAGCGGCCAGCGCATGACGGAGCTCCGTGCAAAAGCGGGAATGTGCCGTTGTGACGAGGCCAGGTGACACTCGTGTGACGCCGCCATTTTGCAGCGTGGACGTCTTTCCGGGGCAGCTCTGAATAAAAAAGGCGGCCCGAACCGGGCCGCCAAAGTTTCCGCGCAACTACGCGGCGGGAGGACTAACTTGCGGGCGATGCTGCGCCCGCAAGCCAAAGCAACGAAGCGATTACTCGCCTTCGGCGCCGATCGCGTAGGCGGTCTCGCCGTGCACCGCGTCGTCGCCGACCTTCAGAGTGGCTTCGTCCATGCGCAACGGCACGATCATGCCGATCACCTTGAGGATGATGTAGGTGGCGATCGCGTTGTAGACGATGATGAACGCCGCGCCCGCTGCCTGAAGCCAAAGCTGAGAAGGATTGCCGTAGAGCAGGCCGGTAATGTTGACGCCCGGCGCGTCCTTATCGGTGCCGATGTACATCAGCATGTCCGGGTTCGCCAGTATGCCAACCAGCAGTCCGCCGGTGAGGCCGGCGACGCCGTGGGTGGAAAACACGCTGAGCGTATCGTCCACTTTCATCATCAACCGGGTCTTCTGCAGTTTGTTCATGCTGAGCCAGGGAATGATGCCCGCGGCGATGCCGATGATGATCGCGCCCCAGCCGTCGACGTAACCGGCGGCCGGTGTGATCGCCACCAGGCCTGCGATCATGCCGTTGACGGCGCCAAGCACCGATGGCTTGCCGTAGGCCATCTTGTCCATCAGCGTCCAAACCAGGAGGCCGACCGCGGTCGCGGTATTGGTGTTGAGCACCGCCGCGCCGGCATCAGCATTGGCGAAGTACGGGTCGCCGCCGTTGAAGCCGTTCCAGCCGATCCAAAGGATTCCGGCGCCGACCAACGTGATCAAGAGGCTGTTCGGCGGGAAATTGTCACGGTCGGCCTGAAGCCGCGGGCCGATCACCGCCGCGGCGACAAAGCCAGACGTTCCGGCAGCGAGATGGATCACGTAGCCGCCCGAGAAGTCTGCCACGCCCAGGCCGGCGAGCCAGCCGCCACCCCAGAGGCTAAACGCCCCTACGGTGTAGACCAGCGTCATCCATACCGGGCAGAAGATCATCCAGGCCGTGAAATTCATACGGCCTAGCAGTGAACCGGCAAGAATGATGACAGTTATCGCGGCGAACACGAACTGGAAGTACATGAGGGTCGCCATGGGAAAAGTGAGTGCCGGCATCCCCGATGCGGCTTCTGGTACGATCGCCTGGCCGAGCGTGAACGCCGCTGATGTTCCTAGACCAGGTGTGCCAAGAAAGCTTTGTCCGGCTATCGATAGCCATGCCGGCCCGAACGCCATGTTGTAATCGAACAAGACCCAGACGACTAAGACCGATGCAAATGCGTACATCGACATGAAGGCGGAATTGATCGCCCACTTCTTTTTGACGATGCCGCCGTAGAGGACGGTCAGACCCGGAATGCTCTGCAGCCCGACGAAGGTCGCCGCCGCCAACTGCCACGCATTATTGCCGGTATCCAGCCACTGTGGTGATGGTGTGAGTGCCATGTGCCTTTCCCCAAAAAATGCCCTCAGTGCGCCGACGGCACACGGGCCGACGTTTGAGCGGTCGCAAAAAATATGCCAGTTAAGCGAGCGTTGCCGGACCGGATTTCCCCGTCAGCTGGCAGCAAATCGGGCGCTCCGTGACTAGAAACTTCGCATCGTGAACATAAAATAGGCAGGGAAATGGGGGCCGCTCTAATCAGGACTCAGCCATTGGCTCTGGTATTGGCAGTATCTCTTGGGGCATTGGCCCTATGGGGAAATTGGCAAAATGGAGCTTGGGCAGCCGTTAGCGCGGTAACCTGCACCAATCCGGCCAGCGGGACGCATTGGCAGATCCGCATCGATTACGAGCGCAGCACCGTCGATTCCTATCCGGCCCGCATCACCGAGGGCAAAATTTCATGGCACGACGCTTCGGATGGCGGCAATTATACCCTTGATCGCAAATCTGGAAATCTCACTGTGGTCGTGGCCTCGAGCACCGGCGGCTATTTCCTCTATGATCACTGCAAGCTCGACAATTGACGCCGCGGCTGCAGTGGCGCCGTCGACATTCGTCTCATCCCAACCGAGGTCTCAGCATTTGGAGCGCTGGCCGCCGCCAGCAGCCACGCATTATCGCTGGAATGGCGGCGATGGCTGAGGGGTCGCCCGCCGTCAAAGCGAGCGTGGGCTTTGCCTCCGAGACGGGGCCGCGTGAACGCAACGAAGATTTCGCCGGCGCTGTCTTCGGCATGGAATTACCGAGGCCGCGGCGCGACATCATCGCCGCGATTGCCGACGGCATCGGCGGCGCCAAAGGCGGCCGGGTGGCGGCGGAGACCGCGGTGCGCGGCTTTCTGGATGGATTTTGCGACCTGCCCGAGACCATGGAGGTTCGCCGCGCCGGGGCTACGGTGCTCAGCGCGCTTAATAGTTGGATTTTTTCGCAAGCCCGCCGCGACAGCAAACTGAGCGGCATGGGCTGCACCTTCACCGCGGTGGTGCTGCGCGGCCGCATCGCCCATGTCCTGCATGTCGGCGACACCCGCGCTTATCGTTTGCGTGGCGATCGGTTTACCTGCCTCACGACCGACCACGTGCGCGAAGATGCCAGCGGGCGATCCAATGTCCTCACTCGCGCCCTTGGCGTGGAAACTGAGGTGCGGCTCGATTACGCCGCGCATCCTGTAGCGCTGCATGATCGCTTTCTGCTCTGTAGCGATGGCGTTCATGCGGTGTTGGGTGCCGAAGCCATGACCGACATTCTTCGCGCCCGGTCCGCGTCCGACGATTCCGCCCGCGCGCTCGTCACAGCTGCGCTGCAGTCCGGCAGCACGGACAATTGCACCGCGCTTGTTATGGACATTGTCGAGTTGCCTTCGGCCGATTCCGCCACGGTTGGCGCCGACATCATGCAATTACCGCTGATCCCGGTGCCGATCGACGGTCAGACGGTCGACGGCTTCGTACTGAAAGTTCTGATCTCCGATGGACGCTATACGCGTCTGTTCGGCGCGGTTGACGAAGTCGAGGGCGGCGAGGTGGCGCTGAAGTTTCCGAAGCCGCAGGTCGCCGCCGCGGCGACCTATCACGCCGCCTTCGTGCGCGAGGCCTGGGTCGGCGCCCGCGTCAACAGTCCTTGGATCGGGCGGATCATCGAACTGCCGCCGGGACGGCAGACCTGCCTCTATACCGTGATGCCGCTCTATCAGGGTGAGCTATTGTCGACGCGCCTGGCGCGCCGGCCGCTGGTCGGCTTGGAGGAGGGGCGCAACATCGCGATCAAATTGGCTCGCGGCGTTGCATCGTTACATCGCGCCGGCATCATCCACCGTGACGTCAAGCCGGACAACATCATCCTCGAGCGCGAAGGATCGCTCAAGCTGATCGACCTTGGCGTCGTGCGGGTGCCCGGCCTGGAAGATTTTCCGCCAGAAGATATTCCCGGCACGATGGCCTATATGGCGCCAGAAATGTTTGCCGGCGAGCCGGGCAACGAGGCGACCGACATCTATGCACTTGGCATAACGATGTTCCGCGCGTTCACCGGCGAATTTCCCTACGGCAATCTCGATGCCGTCAGCCCCCCGCGGCGCAGTCGTCCGACACCGCTTGCCGAACTGCGCCCGGATTTGCCGGCCTGGCTGCAGACGGCGCTCGGGCGCACGATAGCTACCGATCCTGCCGAGCGGTTCCGCGATGTGATGGAGTTTGCCCTCGAAATGGAGGCCGGACCTTCTCATGCGCCGGCTGTCCCGCGTCGGCCGCAGACACTTTATGAGCGTTCGCCGTTACGGTTTTGGCAAGGCGTTGCGGCGCTGCTCGCACTCGCTCTGTTTCTGTCGCTGTGGCTGCGCTGACACCGGCGCCAACGGACAATCTGGAGATGATGATGCGCCGTATCATTGGAATTGCACTTACTTTGCTGGCGCTAGCCACGGCACCGGTCCTTGCCGAGGATTATCCGGCGCGGCCGATCCGCATTCTGGTGCCCTATGCGCCCGGCGGCATTTCCGACATTGCCGCGCGGCTGCTCGGCGCCAAGCTGACTGAAGCGTGGGGTCAGCAAGTCATCGTCGAGAACCGGCCCGGCGGCAATGGCTTCATTGCCGTGACGGATGTGGCGCGCGCGGCGCCCGATGGTTACACGCTGGTCATGGTCACCACCGGCGACGTCGCCATCAATCCGGCGTTGTTCAAGGAGGTGCCGTACGATGTCGGGCGTGATCTGGCGCCGATCAGCGCCGTCAGCGATGCGCCTATGGTTCTCGCCGCGAATGGCGATGCGCCGTACAAGTCGGTGGGTGACGTGATTACCGCGGCCAAAGCCCAGCCTGGCATGCTCAATGTCTGTACGCCCGGTTATGGCAGTATCAATCAGCTGGTGCTGGAATCGATCGCGCTGAATACGGGCACAAAATTCGTGCATGTGCCGTACAAGGGTGGCGCACCAGCGGCGCAGGCGCTGGTCGCCGGCGACATTCCGCTTGGCATCCTGGCAAGCTCGACGGTGGCGCCGCATGTGCCAAGCGGCAAAATCCGCGTGCTGGCGGTGACGACTGGCGAGCGTTCGCCGCTAAATCCGGAATGGCCGACACTGGCGCAACAGGGCGCGGGCGCCGTTAACGCCTCGAACTGGACCGCCTTGCTGGCGCCGAAAGCAACGCCGCAGCCGATCATCGACAAACTGTCGGCCAAGGTAGTCGAAATCCTCAATATGGCGGATGTCAAAGCGCGCTTTGCCGCCGGCGGCGTGTCAACAATTCCGTCGACGCCGGCCGAACTGGACACCAAGATCAAACGCGAACTGGCGACTTACCGCCTGGTTATCGAGAAGGCCAACGTTCACGTCGACTGATTAAAAGAAGGGGGCTGCGATGACCGAGAAGCTGTTCGCCGCGATACGGCGCGCCAAAGTTAAACCAGGCATGGCCGGCGAATTTGCCAAGCGCGCTGCCGCCGGCGCATTGCCGGTTATGAAGCAGATGGACGGCTTCAAGGGGTACTACCTGATCGCCGGCGCCGAGGACACAATCATCGCGGTATCGCTGTTCACAAACAAAACCGTCGCCGACACTTCCACGGCGACGCTGATGCCTTGGATCAAAGATAACCTCGGCGCTCTCCTTGCGTCGCCAACTGAGCCGATCGAGGGCGAAGTGCTCGTGAGTGCCGTCGCCTAGCATTGGCGGCGCATTGACATTTCCGGGGCAGCGCCGCACAGCAAAAAGTCTACTCGCAGGATTCATCTCGGCATGTTCAAACGAATCCTGATTGCCAATCGCGGTGAGATCGCCTGTCGGATTATCAAGACGGCGCGGCGCATGGGCATCGCGACGGTCGCAGTCTATTCCGACGCTGACCGCGACGCGCTTCATGTCGAGATGGCCGATGCGGCGATTGCGATCGGCCCGCCGCCCGCTGCTCAGAGCTATCTCGACATCGACAAGATCGTTGCGGCCTGCAAGATGAGCGGCGCCGAGGCGGTGCATCCGGGCTATGGCTTTCTCTCCGAGCGGGCGGCTTTCGCGGCCGCGCTGACGGCAGCCGGTATCGTGTTTATCGGGCCCAATGCCAAAGCGATCGCCGCCATGGGCGACAAGATCGAATCGAAGAAGGCGGCGTCGCGCGCCAAAGTGTCGACCGTTCCCGGGCATCTCGGCGTGATCGAGGACGATGAGCAGGCCGTCGCTATTGCCGAGCAAATTGGCTACCCGGTCATGATCAAGGCTTCCGCCGGCGGCGGCGGCAAGGGCATGCGCATCGCTTTGAGCCGAACGGAGGTCAAAGAAAATTTCGCCCGTGCTCGCTCCGAAGCGAAATCGAGTTTCGGCGACGACCGGGTTTTCATCGAGAAATTCATCACCGATCCGCGGCACGTCGAAATCCAGGTCTTGGGCGATAAGCACGGCAATGTTATTCATCTCGGCGAGCGCGAATGCTCGATCCAGCGCCGTAATCAGAAAGTCATCGAGGAGGCGCCGAGCCCGCTGTTGGACGACAAGACCCGAAAGCAGATGGGCGAACAGGCGGTCGCGCTGGCGAAGGCGGTGGGCTACGACAGCGCCGGCACCGTTGAGTTCGTCGCCGGTCAGGATCGCAGTTTCTATTTCCTGGAGATGAACACACGGCTGCAGGTCGAGCATCCGGTGACCGAGCTAGTCACCGGCATCGATCTCGTCGAGCAGATGATCCGGATCGCCGCCGGCGAGCAGCTCAAGCTCAAGCAGAGCGATGTGAAACTATCCGGCTGGGCGGTCGAAACTCGCATCTATGCCGAGGATCCCTATCGTAATTTCGCCCCGTCAATCGGCCGTCTGGTGCGTTATCGCCCGCCGACCGAAGCGGTCGGCGGCGGCGGCACGGTCCGCAACGACACCGGCGTGACCGAGGGCGGCGAGATTTCGCTCTATTACGATCCAATGATCGCCAAGCTTGTCACTCACGCGAAGACCCGGCTTGCGGCGATCGATGCGCAGGCCGACGCGCTCGACGCCTTCACGATCGAAGGCATCCGCCACAACATCCCGTTCCTTGCCGCGATTATGCAGCATCCACGCTGGCGTGCCGGCAAGCTGAGCACTGCCTTCATTGCCGAAGAATTTCCCCGCGGTTTCGAACGTACCGTGCCGCAAGGCGCAGTGGCGCAGACCATCGCCGCGGTTGCCGCCGCGATCGATCACACCCTCGGCGAGCGCAAAAGGCAAATCTCCGACCAATTGAATAGCGCGGTCACGCGCGAGCGGCGGCGCGCCATCTGGCTGGGACCGGAAGAAATCCACGCCGATGTCGAACATCACGGCGAAGCGATCGTGGTGACTTTCGCGGACGGCGTCCGGCATAGCCTGTCCTCGAACTGGGCGTCGGGCGTGCCGGTTTGGCTTGGCACAGTGGACGAAACGCGCGTCGCCATGCATGTGAGGATGATTCCGAACGGCTTCGAGCTCGCCTACCGCGGCTTCGAGGTGAAAGCGTTCGTCTATACCGAGCGCGAGGCCGCCTATGCTCGGCTGATGCCTCTCAAGAAGCTCTCCGGCAGTGAGAAGGTAGTGCGCTGCCCAATGCCAGGGCTGGTCGTTTCGCTCGCCGTGAGCGAAGGTCAGGAAGTTAAGGCCGGCGAGACACTGGCCGTGATCGAGGCGATGAAGATGGAGAACGTGTTGCGCGCCGAGCGCGATGGCATCATCAAGAAAATCCGGGTGAAGCAGGGCGACAGTATCGCGGTCGATGCCGTCGTGATGGAATTCGCGTAAGCGCCCGCTCGCGCCATCAAGCTTATGGGAGGAAGCAGGTGCAGTCTTTAGCGTTCCTCTCGCCGCGCGGGCGATTGCAACCGCAACCGTTCCTGATCGCAGTCGCCATTGTCTATGTCGCCGGTGCGGCCTCGCATTGGCTCACGGTGCCGGATGTCATCGCGCGCGCCGGACTGTGGCCCTTTGCTGCCGTCCAAGCGGTGTTGACCTGGCTGTGGTTCATTTTGCATGCGAGGCGGCTGCACGACGCAGCGCGCGGACATGGCTTGGCGATCGCGGTGGCGCTAGTCTATGTGCTTTCGCTCGTACTGCTAATAATTCTGGCGACGAATTTTTTCGCCGGGTCCGAAAGCGGTTTAGGTGGAGCTAGCGCGACCAGTGCGCTCGAGCTGATACTGTTTCTCTACATTATAATGACGCTTCTCGGGTCAATTCATTATGATCTGGCGTGGATCGTGGTCGGTATCCTGACGCTATGCGCATTCGTGCCGATCTTGATCGCGTTGTTCTTCACGCTGTGGACCGCGACGCGGCCGAGCGTGGAGCAGCCGTAACCCGGTTTGGCTAAAATCGGCGCGATGCTGCATTTCGCCTATGGCTCGAACATGCATCGCGCGGTCATGCGCAAGCATGCGCCGAGCGCGGTGCCGCTTGGCGTCGCCCGCCTCGAAGGCTACCGCTTTATCGTCACCGCGGACGGTTACGCCTCGATCGACCCGTATCCTCGTGCCTGCGTGCACGGGCTCCTTTGGCGGCTCACGGCGCGCGATCGCGTCACGCTCGACCTGTGGGAGAATATCGCCGGCGGAATGTATCGGGCCGCAATGCTTCCGATCCTTCGCGCCGGCAAGCGCCAGCGGGTCCTCGTCTATGTTGCGCGGGCGCGTCCGCGCGGACAGCCGCGGCCCGGCTATATGGAAATCGTCGTGCAGGCCGCCCGCGAATTGGAATTGCCCGCCTATTACATAGCTTCTTTGCAGCGCTGGCTGCCGAAGCAGGCGCGCGGCGCCGGGCATCGCAGTCTTGGAGAATTTAATCTTGGAAAATTTAAACTTGGAGAATTTGCGTGAAGGTGCATCGCCACATCGGCATCAGCGGCCGGGTGCAAGGCATCGGCTATCGCGCCTGGACCGAAATCACGGCGCTCGAGCGCGGCATCGAAGGCTGGGTGCGCAATCGCGGCGATGGTTCGGTCGAGGCGCTGCTTAGCGGGCCTGAGGATGAGGTCGCCGCGATGATCGCAGAATGCCGGCGCGGCCCGCCCGGCGCGCGCGTGGACGCCATCGATCAGCGCGAGGCGACACCCGACGAAATCGCGCTACGCCGCGGCGGCGAAATATTCTCAGTGCTGCGAAGCGTCTGAGCTTCGCTCGCTAGTGTGGTGGATTTGAAGTTCCTACGATTAAGCGGCTGGCTCGGATAGGAACTTCAAATCCAAAAACCACACTAGAATCACAAATTTGCTAGGGTCCCTTTGATTCCGAAGTTCGCATCAGAAGCGCCGCAAATACTTGCGAACTTCGGAATCGGGACACTAGCGCCGAACAGCGGCGTGAATTCCGCGCGTAAGGCCATATCCACGTCCGACATTGCGGCCGTGCAGCCGAGCTCGGCGAGCGAAGTGACGCCATAGCGACGGTCGGCTACGCCGCATGGCACGATCCCGGCAAAGTGCGACAGATCCGGTTCGATATTGAGCGCAAAGCCGTGCAGCGTCACCCAGCGCTGCACACGAACGCCGATCGCGGCGATTTTGTCCTCAAAGCCGTGCCCTTTATCGGGCCGGCGAACCCAAACGCCGACACGATCGCCGCGCCGCTCGCCGCGCACATTGAAAGCGCCGAGCGTGCGGATGATCCATTCTTCCAGCGTGGCGACGAAGCGGCGCACGTCCGGCGCGCGGCGCTTGAGGTCGAGCATGAGATAACCGACGCGCTGGCCGGGCCCGTGATAGGTGAATTGGCCGCCGCGGCCGACTGTGTGCACCGGAAAGCGCGCCTCGATCAATTCCTCGGGGCGCGCCGATGTGCCGGCGGTATAGAGGGCTGGGTGCTCGAGAAGCCAGACCAGCTCTGACGCCTCGCCGCGCGCGATCGCCGCTGCGCGCGCCGCCATGACCGCGAGCGCGTGGTCGTAAGCAATCAAGCCATCGCTCACGCGCAACTCGACCGGCGATAAGCCGGCCGAAGGCAAAAGGCCGATGGTCAGCTCGCCGCGGGTATTTGCCGTTCCACTCATGGTTTTTACCGGGTGCGAGAATACCGCACCGCGGTGCGGTGGCGAAGCCGGGCCGGACGACCTTGTCGGGCAAGATTCTAGCTGTTACATGCGCCGCCTGGCGTGGCTTTCACAAACCACCCCACATGCGGCCGTGGCGGAATTGGTAGACGCACTAGCTTGAGGTGCTAGCGGGGCAACCCGTGGAGGTTCGAGTCCTCTCGGCCGCACCATCGGCAAAAATCCAAATTGATTTTATTAGTCTTTCGCCGCCGGTGCCCGCACCTTGCTATGAGGTGCGGGCATAGATGTTGCCAAATCGTTCGCGGCGTGCGTCACACCATTGTCCAGCTTGTGCATCGCCCCGAGCGCCAAGCGCCGCCGGTCGGCTTCGCGGGTGTAGAGCGATGCCATCGTGCCGCCGCGCCAGCCGAAGATGGCCTCGAGCTCTGCCACCGTCGCGCCCTTGTTGGCCGCTCGCGTCGCCGCGTTCTTGCGCACGCCATGGGCCGAGCCTTTGACGCCCGCAGCATTGCACGCTTTGGGAAAAAGAGTACCGAACGATTCTTTGGTCAATGGATGACCGTGCTCGCCGGCAATGAAGCTGAGATCGCCGCAGGGGCCCGCCGCCAAGGTTTGGGCCAGGACCTGCAGAATCGGCAAGGTGACCGTGACCTCGCCCTGAGACTTTTCCGTGGTCAATACGGCGACGCCGCCGCGAACGTGCTGGCGGCCGAGCCGCACCGCATCGCCTCGACGCAGTCCGGTGTAAAGGAGGACATCGAGCCAGACCCGTTGGCGGGTGCCGATCGGCCAGCGCCGTTCATAGGCCATCACGTCATCTTCGGTCCACGCCCGAAAACCAGGACCGCTCTTGCGCTTGGGATTCCGAACGCCCGCAGTAGGATCGCTTGCCGTATGACCCGCTTCTTGGGCCCAACGGAATAGGCCGCGCATCGCATCCAGGAAATTGCGAGCCTGCGCCGGTGTTTTTGCCGCCCGGCGATCGCGCCCGGCAATGATCGTCGCCTGGCTGATCCTGCCTATGGGCTGGCGGCCTGCCGATTCGATCGCATGCAGAAAGATGTTCTCGCGCTGGCGGCGGGTTGCCTGAGAAAGATTCCGCCAGTGCACGGTTTCCCTGTAGCGCGCGATTAGCCAGGCTAACGTGCCGACAGGGGGGCCCTTCGCCCCTCGTGCGACTGGCGCCGGCTGAGCGGCGATGACCGCCTGATAGGCGGCCATAAATTCGGGGGTGCCAAACGCCTCGCGGAGCCTGATACGGGGACCGCGGGTGCCCTTGCCGCCCCGGCGGACGTACCAGACCGTGGTGCCGTGCCGTGTAACCTCACGAACCAGATGAGGCGGGCGGGGGCGGGGCATGCCCGTTATCACAGCACCACCTGTGACTCGGGATCAATTGGCTTGTCGGGCTGTGGACTACTGGGCTTCGCGACCAGTACGGTGCCGTCGGGCCGGATGGCAGTCACCTGCAGTCCAGCTTTTTCCGCCGCAGCAATGGCGCGGCGCAGAGCGGCTTGGGTGAAAGTAACCGCACGGGTCATTGCAGGTTCGAACCCAAGAGTCCGAGCGTAGCGATCGGATTATTCCGCGATTTCCACAGGGCGATCTCGCCGCAACGGACAGAATCATCTTTCACTTAACCCGAATCCAATGAAACGAGTCGCTCGCAAGGGCGAGTGATCAACCCGCAGATTTCGGGGCGGGTACTTCCCCTAACTTGGAAAAGACCTATGAGAAAATCCGTCACAAAAAAGAGCCGCTGGACTTTGGACTGTAGCGACGACATTAAGAAGCCGAAGAAACCGAGCCACCTGGTCGCTACCGCTGAGCGACTCGGTCCATTCAAATTCGAAACGCAAAACGAAGCAGTGCGACACGGCCATTCAGTAATGTTGGGTGATCAGAGATGTGGGCTGTCACGAGAACTCGCGGAGGAACTCGTCAAAAATCTCGCTATCCAGTTTAACATCGAGGAACATCTCGCCCGCGGCGCTCCCCGATTTCGAGAAGTTCTGAATCGACTGAAGGTCATTCGTGATCAGCTGGCTGCGCTCGCCGACGCGTTGGATACACTCGATGATATTTCCCGATACGAACTGTTGGGGACCGATCTCGATGCTGAAGCGAACCGTTCAATGACAGCTACGCGGGCCCATAGCCTGTACGTCCAATGGGTTGGTCAGCTTCGGAAGCGAGCTTCGTATATTGAGCGCGTGCGGAAAGATTTGCTCGAACGAAGAAAGAAGCAAAAACGTGAATTAGCCGATCAAGGGGGCAATACAAATTACTGGAAAGAGCAGATGGGCGCTCCTCGTTGGAGCTTAGTGAACGATTCAATCCAGATATTCGAAATATTTAGGCCGCGTGAGGCGACTGGCACTGAACGAGGCGCGTTTCACGAATTCGTCAATGCCGTATTTGAATATGCCACGGGGCGGGAAGGCACTACCAACGCAAAAGTGGAAACTTGGATCAAGCGACTCGTCAAACCAAATCGGAAAGAACGCGAATACGAGTTAGAAGCCAAACGCCTGGACTCCAAGTGGAATAGGCTTACTGATCAAGATCCGAAATGCAATAACGTTGTTATTCAAAAGAAGCGCCAAGAAATAGTTATGGATGAAAGAAGGGTACATCAGCGTCGCGAGGAGCTGTGGAAGGCTATGTGGCCTCATGTGCGCTTTAAAGACCTTATGGCGCCCTGACACGAAATTGTTGAGCTTTCTCCAGAATGGGTGATTTAAGGACTGTGGTCCGGAGATCCTCAAGGCGGGAAAGACTCAAGAAAATCTGTGAAGATGAAATCATTGCGTTTATCCATGCCATGTGGCCGCCCGAGCGTGATTAGGAAAGATCACGACAGCACCTTTCCGACCGCCTGCTCGCTAACGGCTCATCGGGTCGAGCACGTTATCGTACCGCTCGCAAAGGATTAGGTGAGGAACCTGTCTCCGAGAGGGCAGGTACGTTCCTCGATCGAAAGTCTCGCTCGACATAACATCCGAATCGCATGGAGCACCGCATCCACATGCGGTGAACTCCTGTTTGGCTGCTCTTCGCATTATTCGATGACGCGAGCGAAACTTGGCCGTGTGGCTTCTCAGGTTCACAAAAATGGGTGGAGAAATGAACAGGAATAAACCCGCAGTGCCAACGTGGACTGTATTCATCGCAATCCCAGGCGGCACCCAAACACTACACTTGTGCGAGTTTGAAGAAGCAGAACGGTACAATGCCGATCCCGACCTTTATGCCGGCGAACTACACGGGTTGACAAGAGCCGAGTACCGCGAGTGGATCGGACTGAACGGGGCGCCGCTTTGCGGGGCGGAAACTAAAAATGGCCGTCAGTGCCGCAACGTCATCGGGCGCATTCAACTTCGCGCCGCAGAGTGGAAAGCGATGCATGGCAAAGGGTGCTGCATCGCGCACGGCGGCCGGAAAAAATGATTATCCGCCGCCGGCACACCGCCAACTTCACGACGATCGGTAATGTGTTGTTCGAAGATGAACGCCTTCAGGCCGATGAGGTCGGTGTTTTGGCGTATCTGTTGTCGCGACCTCATGACTGGGAGGTTCGGCGTCCGGCACTGATGCGGCGCTGGGGGATCGGGCGAGAAGCCATCAAGCGCATCGTTTCGAACTTGGTGCGATACGGTTGGTGCCGCACATGCCGCACCCGGCTCGCTGAAGGCACCTTTTAC
>Ga0193751_1000423_pt1 | contig 33783 bp, 30 predicted proteins | sample L1c2metaG_FD_143050 | JGI IMG/M metagenome (GOLD analysis project Ga0193751, IMG submission 143050) | Soil microbial communities from a riparian zone of the East river system, Colorado, United States - L1c2 | ecosystem: Environmental > Terrestrial > Soil > Riparian zone | place: USA: East River...
TTTCCCCCATTGTCAAAAATTCTCGACTGCTGCCACCCGTAGGTGTCTGGGCCGTGTCTCAGTCCCAGTGTGACTGGTCGTCCTCTCAGACCAGCTACCCGTCATAGCCTTGGTGAGCCGTTACCTCACCAACAAGCTGATAGGCCGCGGGCCCCTCTAAAAGCGGTAGCTTGCGCCACCTTTGATTTCGGAGCGATGTCGCCCCTGATCACATGCGGTATTAATTCGGCTTTCGCCGAGCTATCCCCCACTTTAAGACAGATTGCCCACGTGTTACGCACCCGTTCGCCGCTGGACTTCTCTCTGTATTGCTACAGAAAGAAATCCCGCTCGACTTGCATGTCTTATCCACGCCGCCAGCGTTCGTTCTGAGCCAGAATCAAACTCTCCGTAAAAAACGGTGAGACCTTTCGGCCTCAAAGTTTGCGTCGAACCCCGCTACGGGGCCGACAAAATCTGACCTTCTTAAACCTAAACTTCAATATGATCACAGCCCCGAATTTCTTCGGGGCCGAACTTCTAAAGAAGTTCAGGGTTCGTCCGATCTCTAATCTTTTTTCCAAAGAAAATCGACAGATAACGCACAATTCAATATTCGCTGACTTATCGCATTTTGAAATTCGCTTCGGATTTCATCGCGCCGTAGTCCCGCAATTGCGGCGACGAAGGCGGACAAATCCAGTCGTGCGCGAATCCAAAACCAAACTGTCAAAGATCGACATCCTCTTTAATCACGCCGTAGCTTTACGCGTAGGCGGACTCCGGTACAAAGCAAAACCCGACCCTCGTCATTAACCTGACCAGCGTCGGCTCGCTTCGAGCCAGAAGAGAACAACCCCGACCACATCGGGACCGCTTATCTGCGGGCCACCAACGTATTCGGGTTTAAAAAACCTGCAAGGGTAAATCGCAGGTTTTGCAAATTGCGAACTACAACCGCGGCCGCCTGCCACGCCATAGCTTCTGGCGACGGCGGGTGCCGGCTGCTTTCCGCTGTGCTGTCCTCTGACCTCTGTCCGCTGGACCGCGATGTGGCTTACCCGACTTTGTCGTAAACCGCTTTGCTCGTCATTTTCTTGCCCTTCGGTCCCATCCCGGTGGTGGTCACCGTGCGGCTTTTGCCATCCGGCGCAACCACAATTTTGCCGCTCGCCACGACCTTTCCGCCTTTTTTAACCCAGAACTCCATCGTGCGATCGTCGATCTTCTTGTACGCGCGGGCGTCCGATTCCGGATCGCCGGTAACCGGGTGATCTTTTCCGTCAAACATACCGGTCCATTCGTCATGCATCGGTTTTCCCTTGGCGTCGACACCGTCGATCGTGATTTTGGTTTCGAAGAACATCGACTTGTAAGCAACGGTATTATTTCGGCCCGTGCCGCGACCGAGGTGCGATTTTTTTGCGTTGAGCTTCCAAGTTCCATCGAATGCGCTCCCAAAACAAAGCGTCCCTGCTGCAAGCCAAACTGCGAGAGATACTAAAGTGATTTTAGATTTCATGGCGCAGATGAAGACGGGATTTGAACGTCGCGTCAATGCTTTTCTTGGTCCGAGCCGGACTGGCGGTTCGAGCGGATCAACTAAGGTTGCTGCTGAACAGGATCGCGAATCCAATTATCATCGCGAGAAAGAAAACGCCGGCCGTCCACTGAACCACCCGGTTGCGTGATATCAATCCGAATGCGGCGGCAATCAACAGCGCGATCGTCCCCAGATTTTCTTTCACCAACAGTGCCGTGTTCGGCGTCTTCAAAAAATCGAGATTAGCGAGCAGCGCCAGGACGAGGCAGACGATAATCGCGCCGTAGAAATAAGATCGTTGCCGCCAGAAAAAATCTTCCAGATCGACCGTGCCGTCATCCGGCGTCTTGGGTCCAACCAATGCGCAGATCACATACACGGAAATTGCGAACAAGAATTGAATTGCGATCGACGCGATGTCCCAACTCGTGACCGACCGCAGGTCCCAAAGTGACAACCAATTGACGAACACCATGAGAATTGCATTCACCATACCGAGCGCGAGCAACCCGGAGAACCTGACGCGGGCGCGCGCAACAACAAGTTCGGCAATACGCGCCAGCAGATGTGTCAACGCCAATGCGTAAACAAACGACAAGAGCGCAGTGACATGTTCGAACGCCGACATTATTAGGAAGTGACGAGTGACATGTGACCAGTGACAAGCAAGAACATCAAACCTCAAACAGAGCGGCGTTCGCCTCGAAGCTGTCGTTCGTACTCCGCGGCGTCGAAGTTGCCTTTCGATTCTCCGATCAGACCCTCATTGTCGATCTTCCAAAGTTCGTAGCCGCTGATTTGAACTTTATTCCCGGTGCCGCCGGGTCCGGTGTTGGCTCCCGTTAATGTCCAATGGAACGCAGTTGCGTTTGGTTGCGAGTCCAATTTGTCGAACGTCACGATCATGTCCGGAAATGTTGTCATGAACGCTTCCGCTTCCTTCGCGATCGCCGCGCGTCCGACCGCGGGCGGTCCGTTGTTAATGCTAATTGAGCCGCGCTCGGCGAAGAACGCGGCGACCTTCTCCGGATCCCGGCTGCACCACGCTTTCGCGTAACGCGTTGCGAACTTTTCCAACTCGGCGCGATTATTCATGGCTGTCATTCCGCCCGGAGCGCGATCATCGGATCGACCTTGGTCGCGCGGCGCGCAGGGATGAGGCAGGCAACTAATGACACCGCAGTCATGACGAGCGCAGTGCAGAAAAGAGTGGCGATATGCAATGTTGGCACGTCGAAGAGAACGCTCTGCATCGCTCTTCCTGCCAGCCACGCGCCGATCAAACCGAGGATGGTTCCGGCGGCGAGAAGGCGCAGGCCTAACGAGAGGAATTGCGCTCCGATCTGCTCGCGTTGCGCACCGAGCGCCATGCGAATGCCGATTTCGCGGCGACGTTGCGCGACGGCGTAACTAAGAACGCCGTAGGTTCCGATGGCCGCGAGCAGCAGTGCGACACCAGCGAAAATTCCTGCGAGTAATGCTAGCGAGCGTCGCGTGATCAAGCTGTCCGCGATGCGCGTGTCCATCGAGCGAATGTTATCGACCGCGAGTGCGGGATGCGCTGCGCGCACCAGCTTTCGCAGCGTCTCGGCGAACGCTTCCGGACGCTGGCTCGTGCGTGTGACGACGAAAATACTGGCGTTGTCGCGATAAGCGTAAGGCAGGTAAACCGCGCCTTGCCCTTGCGCTTCGGTGAGCGCGGCTTGCTTCACGGCGCCAACGACGCCGACAACTGTAAACAGCTGCGCGTCGTCTTTTTCGTCGCCGAGCGCGATCCTTTGGCCGAGCGCGCCGCCGTTAGGCCAGTAACGCCGGGCCAAATCTTCGTCCACCACACAGACGCGTTCCGCGCGGTGGGAATCTGCCGAGGTGAGGAAGCGTCCTTCGCGCAGGTGAATGCCGAGGGCCGAGAAGTACTCGCCGTGAACGGCATAGGAATAATGGCCGTGGACTGATTGACCCGGCGGTGGCACATAGCCCTTAGGTGTGACTGCGGTTTTGCCGCTGTCGCCGCTCAGCGGAATGTTCGTGATCGTTCCGGTGGCGGCGATTCCCGGTTGCTGGCGGATGGATTCGAGCAAGCGATCGACGATGCCCACTCGCTCCCGCTGCAGATCCCATGAGACGGTGCACTCGCCGGTGAGAACGTGATCCGGGCGAAACCCTGGCGAAACTGCCATCACTTTTTTCAAACTCAGACCGAGCAGCGCCGCGCCCGCGAGTAAGACAAATGCGAGCGCAATCTGGGCAACGATGAAGCCGTGGCGCAGTCGTTGCGTGGCGCGGTTGATCGTGCCCGTGCGCGATTCCGATTGCAGCGCGTTCGCGAGATGACTGCGGAGGTTGAACCAGGCGATCGGCATCGCGATTACCACCCCAAGAACCACCGAACCGGCGAGGCCGATCGACGCGAGCCATCCATCGAACGCGATATGTGCGCCGAGCGGCAGACGATTCGCGCCGAGGACCTGCAGCAAATGCGTTCCCCACGCGCCCACCAAGACACCGAGTAATCCGCCGGTCGCAGTCAGAAGAACGGTTTCAGTCACGACTTGCCTAACGACATGCCCTCGGCTCGCTCCCATCGATTGGCGGATGGCCATTTCTTTCGCTCGATCGCTCGCGCGGATCAGGAAAAGATTGATCAGATTCACCGCCCCAATGAGCAGGAGGAAAAACACGCCGCCCTGCATCAGCAAAAGGGTTGGGCGAATCGACCGCACGTGATCCGCGTGCAGCGGAACCACCGGCGAGCGAAAGCCGGCTTCAGCCATCACTTTCGCTTCGGGATTGTCCTTTTCGACCGCGGCGTTGTGCGCATCGATCTGGGCTTGCGCTTCGGCGATGGTGGCGCCGGGTTTTAACCGCGCGATCATGTAGGTACCGCCGCCGCCAGAGTGGCGCGCTTTCGGTCCACGCTGTTCCATATCGGATTTTATCGGGAGAAAAACGCGCGCCTCGGACGAGAGAAAACGAAAAGCAGGAGGCAGAACGCCAACGATCTTTCTTGGGATACCATTTATGCGGGTTTCACGTCCCAGAACGTCTGGATCGGAACCGAAACGCTGCCGCCAGAAGGCATCGGTCAGGATAATGACGTTCTTCTGATCGGCCGCTTCTTCCTCGGTAAAATTGCGACCGATCACGGGATTTACTCCAAGGGTCGTGAAAAATTCCGGCGAGATCCGCACGATTTGCTCCTGTTGCATGGAGCCCGGATCACCAACGGTTTCGGCTCTCTCCATATACATGGAAAGGCTCTCGAACGCCGGAATGTTACCCCGTCGCTCGTAGTAATTGGTGATCGACGAGCCATCATTCTCGACACCGGCTTTCGGATAGGTGTTGTAAATCGTCACCAGCCGATCGGGTTGCGGAAACGGCAGCGGCCGCAACAGAACAGAATCGATAACCGTGAAGATGGCGAGGTTCGCGCCGAGACAGATCGCGACCGTGGCCAGCACAGTCACCGTGAAGGCCGGAGCTTGGCGAAGTTGGCGAAGAGCGAAGCGTAGATTGCTCATGACATCTCGCGTAGATTGTAGGTCGCGTACGCTTTGGGCTTATTGCCCTTCGTGATGATCTCGTCCACGACGTGGCCAAACTCTTCCGTGTGCCAATGTCTCCGCTCCTTCCACCATTGTTGTACGCCGGGATAAGCAATTAAATCGCTCATCGTCCGCTCGATCTTGCCCCATGACGATGCTGTGAGTAATCCATCGCGATGAGAGAAATACATTGCTTCGAAGTGGTTTAAGAAACGGTTGAAGAACGCGCTGAACCTGAGTTTTGAGACAGGATCGAGATCGGCGAAAGATTGAACGCCGCGCAGGAAAATTGCACTGAACTCGGCGTTATCGTGCAGAGCGCAGGTCAGATCGCCCCATTGCGCAGTGAGAACATTGACCGCCGACTGTCGGCGTTCTTTTGTCTGCTCTCGGATTTGGGTGGCAAGATAAATGAGGGAAGGGATCCCGACGAATACAGCCGCTAATTGTCCGATCGCTGCCAGCATTTCCCAGTTCATAGGTGCGAGATCATTTCGAGGGAACAATTACCGTTCTGACGTGATCAATGGAATCCTGAAGTGCGTCGAGCGCCGCGTTAACCTGGCCCGCATTAAGATCGACAGCGCGCAGCGTCTCTGGCGGAAAACGAAGTTTGCCGCTCCGTGCTAATCCTATGAGCGTCGAAAGTTCCGTTGCCAGATGATCCGACACGCCGATGATCTCGACCTCTTTATTAATCAGGTCGGCATAGGGAAAGATCGACATCGACTCTCTCGTTAGTCCAACAAGCGCAGCTCGTCCGAGCACGCCCAAACATTGGACCGCTTGCCGCATGGTTACGCCGGATCCCACTAACTCCAGCGAGACATCGACGCCTTCTCCGGCGGTTGCTTCTTTGATCTGTTCAACCGGATCACCTGCTTTCGCATCGATCGCGACAGCTCCAAGCGTTTCGATTGAAGCCAGCTTGGCTGGATTGATTTCAACGACGTAGATCTGGCCACAACCAACAGCTCGCGCTAATTGCAGGGCCGAGAATCCCAACCCTCCGAATCCGAAAATCGCGACCGACTCTCCAGGTTTCAGCCGCGCCTTGTTCAAAGCATGCAGCGCAGTGGCTGACGAACACATCATCACCGCGCCGGTCTCGTACGGAATCTCCTCCGGAAGCGCGAACGCGTTCCTTGCCGGAACTTTGATAAACTCGGCGTATCCGCCATCGCGATGTTTCCCGATCATTTGACCTTTCGGACAAAACTGTTCCAAACCGCGAAGACAAAAATCACAGCGTCCGCAGCTCACCAGGTAATGCAGACAAACGCGATCGCCGGGTGCGACGTGAACGACTTCTTTGCCGACAAATTCCACACGCCCGGCGACTTCGTGGCCAAGCGTCATCGGCAAAGGATCAATTTTCGAAATGCCGGCCCGATAGTGCGCGTCCGAGTGACAGATTCCGCAGGCAGCAACCCGAATCAAAACATCGGATGGCCCGATCTCAGGAAGGGCAACGTCTGCGTCTTCCAGCGGTTTCCCGACCTCCGCGAGCCGTAGCGCTTTCATGCGCTTTCATTCATGTCGCCAGTTTCGCGCGGGCTCTCGCGTAAGCGGGAACGTAAGGACGCGTTTTACGATACTGCGCAATCTGAGTCGCAAGCCATTCGCACCATTCCAGAAATTCATCGTGGCCGGTGCGCTTCCGCCTTTCCACCGACCAATTTTTCGCACGCGACCAGAAACTGAGGATCGCGCCGCCGGCAAGATCGTTCACGGTGTGAACGTCAACCAAGCCGTGAAAAACCATGTAACCGATTACTTCCACCCGAAGTCCGAATAGAAAAATCTGGCGCCTCGTTTCTGCGTCTAAATTTTCGATCGCCGCGGCAGAAGCGCCTTCCGAAATTTCGCTGAGCAATTCTAAAAAGCGCGCGGAGTTCTCGCTGAGGGCGGCGGTTTCAATCACGGTCACGGCCGATTGCTCGCGACGCGCGCGATTGGCAGCGCGCACCTGCAAGCCGGTGAAAACGAGCGCGCCGATCAACGTGATGGTTGAAACAAGATTAAGCGCGTTGGCGAAATCGAAATGCATCGGGTCGAAGGGCTCGTGAATCGTGACCGGTGAATCGTGAATCGTAAATCGTAAAGCCAGGGATCATGACGAAGCTCGAATGACGAATGACGAATTATCGGAATCGCTGAATCAGCGCACGAGGAGATCCAGCTGGCGCACATCCAGACCGGCCTCATGATAGTAATTCCGAGTCAGCTCGAGAAGAGTGAAGCCATCCTCGTAGGCGGCAACGCTGCCATTGACCGCCTTGTCCAGATAGATGAGGCCGCCTCCAACCACAAACAAAGTTACCATCGGCTCCGGTGAATCCTCCGTGATCACCAACGTGTGAGCCTCTCCGGCAGGTTCGTAAATGTAGGTTCCGGGCTTTGCAATCCAGTCATGCTCTAGATACCGCCAATGACCACGCATGGTATAGCCATGCACGGTGCCAACGTGGTAGTGGGTTCCCACCATAGAGCCAGGGAGACCTTTCAGAACGACACTGAATCCTCCAGACGTGACGTTGAAGCAGCAGGGCTGGAACCAGACACCATTCGCGTAAGGCACCCAGAGACGCTCATCTTCCAGGTTGATGTTAGTAATGAAGTGTTCGCGGCTCCTTTGATTCGGATCGAGACCGTCGGTGAAACTGTTGAAGGCAGTGATCGGCATAAGGCAATGATCGGAGGTGACGCCTCGGCCTACCAGCTCTAACCGCACATGATCTCGACCATCGTTGGCACGTTCGGCGCGGGGGAAGATTCGATAAAGGTTCTGAATCGCGGGTTAAAATTACATCGACGCCACTCCCACCACATCTTCACGCAATCATTTTCCTGTCGGACCAGTCCGGTTGATGTTGCGCGCGAATTCCTGTTGACCTCAAAGCGTATTTTTGCCGGAATCGGCGCATGAACAAATCTCGAATCGCGGTAGGAGCTGTGGCCGTTTCCTTGATGGCGGCAACAGCCTGTTTTGCAGCCAACGCACAGATCGGCAGCTGGAAGCTGAATAATGCGAAATCAAAGCTGCCGGCGGGGATGGGAAAGAACAACAACGTTGTTTACACCGAGGAAGGGGACAAAATCAAAGTGACAGTTGACGGGACAGATAAGGATGGGAAGCCGACGCACAGCGTCTGGGTTGGGAAGTTTGACGGGAAAGCCTATCCAATCAAAGGCAACCTGGCCTACAACTCCGTCGGTTACAGAGTCATAAATGATCACACCAACGCGATCCAAGCGTTGAAAGATGGAAAACTGTTGTGGTCGGGGACGATCACGGTCGCGAAGGATGGCAAATCGCGCACGGTGACGATCAGGGGCACGGGTGCGAACGGCAAGAAGTTTAGCGGCAAGGCCGTTTACGACAAGATGTAGGAGACAAAGCGGAGTTTACTCGTCAGGGACAGATGCAGGTGACGCATTCCGACAGCGCCGTGGCCCGCGTTCTCCATTCAGCTTTTCAGTTTTCAGCGTGTCAGCTTTTTGCGACATTGGGCAATGCCCACAATTGCGGAACGTAGAACAGCTTTTAGCGAGCTTCACGAAAAAGGGTGCTTCGCTCTCCCTAACCCCTGGGATATAGGGAGCGCGAAGTACCTTCAACATCTCGGATTCAAAGCGATCGCGACCACGTCTGCCGGTTTCGCGTTCTCGCGCGGCTTATCCGATGGCGCGGTCACGCGCGACGACATGCTCGCGCACATCAAGGAATTGGTCGAAGCCACTGACATTCCGGTAAACGCAGATTTCGAAAACGGTTACGCCGATGATCCAAATTGGGTCGCGGAAAACGCGCGCCTTTGCGCCGAAACCGGAGTCGCCGGTCTGTCGATCGAAGATGCAGCCGATCGAAAGGAAAGTCCGCTTTACGATCTGAATCTTGCAGTGGAGAGAATCCACGCTGTGCGCGAAGCACTCCATGACACCGGAGTCTTGCTGGTCGGGCGCGCCGAGGGATTTCTCGTCGGTCGCGAAAACATTGATCAAGTAATTAAGCGACTCGTCGCTTATTCGGAAGCGGGCGCGGATTGTTTATATGCGCCCGGTTTCAAAGAACGCGATCACCTCAAAGCGATCGTCGAATGCGTTGCACCGAAACCATCGAACATCCTCATCGGCGGCGCGATCGGCCTGACGATGAAAGACGCGGCTTCATTAGGCGCGCGTCGGGTCAGTGTCGGTGGCGCGTTCGCGCGGGCGGGCTGGGGCGGCTTTATTCGCTCGGCCAAAGAGCTGATCGAACGCGGAACGTTCGACGAGCTCGCGAACGCCGCGTCCTACGCCGAGTTGCAGGAATTGTTTAGAAACTAGAAAGTGTCTGCGTGGCGGCGCGGAAAGCCGACTGAGCCGCCACAGCGCGCTGGAACTGATGCTCTCGGGTAACCGCGCTGAGTGAATCCCATCGCGGCGACAAGAATTTTGACGGTCGTTTGCATAACTCTATAGCTCCGTGGGCTTAGCGAGTTTAGGACAAGCGCACCTATCCAAACAATTAATGATAACGGAAACCTTTCAAACGCAGCGCCTTACGAGTCTTCGGTCGATTGCTTCGCATTAATTTAAAACCGGTCATTGCGTGAAAAGCGAACATGAACTCAGAAACCACAACACAACAAGGGATCAACGTTATGATGGAACCAACGGTAACACAGAATAGCGCGCTTTATTTCGCGCAACACAAGAACTGGGCGCCACGGGCCGAATTTTTCCGGCTTTTTCGTTTTGGCGCTCGCAAGGGGCGCCTTCCCCGGAAAGCAGCAACGATGGGCGAATTATTTTTCTGGGCACGACTTCACGGCGAGGGCAGAACGCTGAGCCGTCGTTAGTGTTCAGCCGTGAGGCGGCCGCGCCGGCCGCGAGAACCGGATGCAAGAGCCTGCCCTGAGCCGAGTCGAACGGGTCACGTTGCCTCCAGGAGAAATTGAATCCGGGGATTGACGGGCGAGGGGAGTGTAGTCAGATCGAAGTCGGTGCACGAAACCAACAAGCTCAACCCCACAGAGCTTGCCAGTTGGTCCATTTGTTCAGGCGTAAACAATTGCCATTCGAGTCGCCCCATGCCACAGCAGATGTCCAGAATTTTGCGGAAATCGGAGAGAGGCGCACAGCGGCAGGTAAATTCCGTTTCCCGAACCGTTCGCGCTTCATCAATCCCAGAATGAAAAAACTCGAACCATTGTGGCGAATAGCGATTCGGTTCCGTTGCCATGTTTCAACTTCTTAACGGCTCAACGCCTCATCCTGCCGCTCTGCGGCAGTCTACAAATCCGGGCTCACTTTTGATCCACTAGCGGGAGCGTAACTCCTCAACATCTCAACTTGGAAAAGCCATACGTCTAAAAGCCCCTCGGTACGCGAAACGCTGCCAGAATGAGTATGATCAAAAACATCGCCAGTCCGGCTCGGACAATTTCTCTTTGTGCTATCGTTCTTTTGACCCTCGGTGCGCTCGTTTATTCGCAACCGACCAGCAGCAGTCCCGATCCCAAGGCCGGGGCCGAAACCACCGGTACTATTAAAGAGTACACGCCCGGCACCATTCTGATCCTGAATACGTTGGCGCCGAATGAACCGATCCAGTTCAAACTGAGCAAGAGTGTCGTTTACGCCGACGCCGATGGAAAGCCGCTCGAAGCGCCGGGTTTAACGACGAACCAGAAAGTCCGTGTCCATTACATGAAAACCGCCGGCGAAAACGTGGCAGATCGCGTCACTTTAATTAAAGAGTGAGGCGGTCTGACAAGACGTCGCCAGTTATTGGTTATCGGTTATTAGTTCTTTGTCCTCTAGGGACAGTTCGGGCAAGAGGAACTTCGCTGTCTTTGTTATCCTCTGTTGAAACGGTTTCGCTGTAGCGGCGGGGCCGTCTGCGTTTTCTAATTCCTACTTCCTACTTTTTAATTTACTTCGTATCCAGACAGCTCCCAGCAACAGCCCATTTTCGTCAGCACGATTTCTTCCGTCGCCGCCGCCTTGTGCTCAAAAGAAGTTTTGAATCGCAGGATCGCGTGCCGTCGGAATTCGGGATCGCCCGGAACAGTCGATGCGTAATTCACCTCTGCGATCTTGCGATTGTTCACGCGTCCCAAAGGCGCACGATGCGCGGCGAAATACTTCGTCCAATCCCGCGACCCGCGCACTTCCTCCGAGATTAGGAGCGCGGCATCTTTGTAATTGCCGGAATCAACAACTCCCAGCCACTGGAGCGCGATGTCCCGCGCCGCTTCGTCCTCCGGCGATAATGATAGCGACAGCGCAGAACATGCGCCTGCAAATGCCAAAGTGAACACTGCCGCAAATCTCATCGATCAAATACAAATGCACACCAATTCTCACTAATTGAAAGCTGTCTTACAAAAGGAAACGAAGGAAACGAAGGGACAGTTCGGGCAGGGGGAGCTTCGCTGCCTTCGTTATCTTGAAACTCATTCGCTGCCCGGGCTCGCTCGCTGCTACCTCGCAGCTTTGCCTTCTATGTCGCTCGACCCAATCGCTCCATTCTGTTCAAACCGTTTCGCTGTAGAGGCGGCCGTGTCGGCCGCGGAAACTGGCAGCCAACTTGACGTTACCCGCTCGAGAACAATTTAGATTCGCGGATTGGCGGGCGACCCTCTTAATATAGAAGTAGAAGGTGCGCTTTCCGGCCCCATATGAAGGACGAACAAATCGAAAAGATCCAGGCAGCCGTTGAATCGGCCGAGCATATTCCAGACGATAAGAAGGCTGAGCTTTTGGGTTTGTTGTCGAAGCTGAAACCGGCGATCGCGAAAGCGTCGCAAACGCATGGGGACCATGCCGAGAATATTGCCCGTCTGGTCGAAGCTTCGGTTCACGAGGTCGCCCGCCCCGAACGAAAGCCGGAGTCGATCGGGAATTTATTGCACGAGCTCAAAAACTCTGTGGAGAAATTTGAAGCGTCGCATCCGCAGCTGGTCGCTCTGGTGACGGAATACAGTGCGTTCCTGTCCGCCCTGGGTATTTGATCGCCAGCGGCGCGCGCCCAATCCGCACAAAGAGCCGGAAAGCGCCGACGAAGTTTTTTTCGCCGCGCCAATCCGGCTCTGATTTACTCAGCCTCGCGAATTACTTGAGCTCTTCCACGTTGATCTGATCCACTACAGTGCGATCTCCCTCTTGCACCACATGCAGGCGGACCTTGGCATTTTTCTTAAGAGCGGTAGCCGGGAGCATTTTTCCGTCCGGCCCCAGCACTTGCACCTTCTCGCCAATAACGAAGCGCACCGGCTTTACGGTCCCGGGATCGAGAGTGATCGCCGCTCCGGGCATATAATCGGTCACCGTTCCCGAATTGTTCGTAGTTGAGGACGTCGTGCTGGTGTTGCCCGTATCTGTCGTCATCGACCTTGTCGACGGGTTTGAGCTCGTCGTTGACGAGCTGGTGCTGGTTTGCGTTTGAGCGTAGGCGACTGACAGGGTCGCGACGCACATTAGAACTAATAATGTTTTCATAATATTGCCTTTCCCGTTTTTGGTTTGCCTGCGTTTCGAGTGACCGCCCAATGCAGATGTCTTCTGCTCGAAAATGAGCAATCAAAGGGAGCGCCAGGTACTCGACTATCGACTCTCAAGCCGGGATTGGCTTGGTAACTAACGTTGCCATTTGACTACGTTCCGCGCCGGGCTGGTTGTGAAGTCGCCATGCGCTTGCCGGGTCTCCCGCGCTGCTTCGCGCGCGGATGCGCAGTGGAATCGATGCCGTAGGAAAAATAACGATACACAATCTGCGCGTCGCCTGTGACGCCGTTCGCATTGAGCAACGCCAACGCTTTCTCATCGGCTTCGGCCTGACTTGTGCCGCGACCGACCGCGGTAACATCTTTGTTCTTCGCAATTGTCTTGCCCTGCGCCACCGCGACGTATCCGGTCCGGTCGGACTTCCCAATAATTTCCGCTCGCACCAAGTAATCGCTTGCTCGGACATGAAGATCGCGCATGGCAAAGGTGCAAGCTTGGACCGCGTCATGATAATGCGGACCACCTTTCGGAGTGGACGAACGATTGTAGGTCACCGCCGTCCAGACGCCGTCATATTTGTATCCGATCGCAATCGCGTCTCCGGCCAGAACCGCGTGAACGAAAAAACAAAAGAGCGAGCCGCAAATAAATATCTTCATCGATGAATGAAGCGCGCAGCGTAAGCAGGCGAGGGGACGCAAGGCAAGGGGGAAGTCGCGCTGTAAGTGCCAAAGGCCGCGCCCGTTATTTGTTCTCGGTTTCGGCCGAAAACTGAATGCAACAGCCTGCCCTGCCTGCCACGCCGAAGCCTTCGGCGAAGGCCGGGAGCGTAGTCGAACGGGCCATCGCCTGCGTTTTCTAATTTCTAATTTTTACTTCCTACTTTCTTCAGGTCACTGGTCACTTCTTCAACATCGAACCACAGAAATGAAGCGGAAAGAAGAAAATGGGGTCAGATCTATACTTTTGACATTCTGTTTGTTGAAACACTGACAAACTGAAAACTGAGACGCTGAAATCGGATCCGGAATCAAATTGCCTAAGCCTCGATTCGCGTTGAGCGTCGTCGGCATGAAACGAGACGTGCAATGCCTGACGACGATTTTCCTAATTGCGCTCTTTAACGTTGGTGCGAGCGGCGCTGGCGTTGCGCAGCAAACAGTTTCAACAACCGATCCGACGTTGCCGATTCCGAAAGTGGAGTTCGATGCCAAGGGCGATCTCAAGATCGCCGCTTCGGCGACGTCGTCTCAGCGCGATTTCGATTTTCTAGTTGGGAAATGGAAGATGTATAATCGCCGGCTGAACAAGCGGCTGGAAGGGAACAACGAGTGGACCGAGTTCGATTCCTACGATGAGAATTCCAAAATCCTGAGCGACACAGCCGATATGGACAGGTACTCCACGACGGCGATGCCGGGAATGGAAGGGAAACGTTTTGAAGGACTCACCCTGAGACTTTTCAATCCGAAGACCAGACTGTGGAGCTTGTATTGGGTCGCCAGTAACGTCGGTGTTCTCGATCCGCCGGTAATCGGTTCTTTTGAAAACGGTGTCGGGCATTTTTTCGCCAAGGACACTTTCAAAGGTAAACCGATCATCATGATGTTTCGTTGGGACGCGCGGAACAAAGACCGTCCGATTTGGAGTCAGGCCTTTTCTCCCGACAACGGTCGTACTTGGGAATGGAATTGGTACAACGTCTCGGAGCGAATTCAGTAAATGAATTCAATAATGAATCGGTAACGGAAGTTCACGGTTTCTTTTCCTCACATAGCTTCTGGAAACGGGGATCGCCACGCAAAGGGTCCCATTTCGGATCGAGCCTTAGAAGCGCCGGCGTAACGCAGTCACTGTACGGAATCTCTAAAAGATGCTGCAGCGTTGAAATCGCGCGGTTTTTGTCGCCGACTAAGGCCTCGACAAACGCCAACTGCTCCTCGAACGAAGGCCCATCCACTGCATCCTTCGCACTTGGCATTAGGGCGATCGCACGCTCAGCTTCTTTTATCGCTGCATCCTTCTCGCCAAGGATGGCATGAACTAGTGAAAGCCCTGCCGCAATAGGCGGGCTATTCGGGGCCTTCTGGGAGAACTTTTCTATCGGAGGCAGCATTTGTTGAGCAGTGGCTCGCGCGCCGGCAATGTCGCCGGCACATTCCTGGGCGACGACCAGAGACCCTTGATCAAAGAGCCTTTCGATGGCAGGCACGTCGCGAGATTCAGTGAGTCGGGTATTAATCCATCGAATGGCCTCATCGCAATGGCGCTCTAGCAACAACTGGTTAAACTTTGTTCCGACGACAGGAAATGAATGGGTCTGTGCGTTTACGCCGGCAAGCAATTTTCCGGCTTGTTCCAGATTGCCCTCGGCCTGATAAACTCTTGCTTCGGACGCGATGGTGTTGGGGTCATTCGGAACGATGTCCAACACTCGATCGTAGGTTTTTAGCGCAGCGGGAAATTGCCGAAGCCATGCATAAGTCTCTGCGGCGTTCGCGAGCCATTGAGTGTTGCGCGGATCGAGCGCAAGAGTTTGCTCCCAGTAGGCGACGCTTTGATCCCACTGGCCTTGTCGTCGTGCGATCAGAGCGAGAGCACCAGGGACTTCGCTGCTCCCCGGCAAGAGTTCCCGGACGCGGCCGAACGTCGTTTTGGCAAGCTCGTAATCCCGCAGCACCCAGTACTGATAGTAAGCCTGCGCAAGCAAGGTTTCGGGCGAGTTTGGTTGGAGTTTTTGCGCGGTGTTTAAGGCCCGCTCCGCGGCGTCACGGCGTGCGGTAGTGCGATCTAGACCGCCGAAATACACCTGAGAGTTCGCACGAGAGAGTCTCGCCCAGGCGAGCGCAAAAGCTGGGTCCAGTTGCACTGACCGCTCGTAAAAGTCGACGACTTTCTCTGAATCGGTTGGAGAGGACGCGCGCGCTTCAAGAGCCAACCCCCGGAGGTAGGCATCGTAAGCCTCTGGATTGTTTGTCGGCTTAACCGCCAGGGCCTGTTGTTCGCCACCAGTCAGCTTGGCTTGCAACGACTCGGCGATTGCTTTGGCAACTTCGCTCTCGACACCGAAGATGTCGACGAGCTTGCGGTCGTAGGTGTCGGCCCACAGATGCGAATCGCTGGCCACCTGGATGAGTTGGACGTTGACGCGCACCTGATCGGCGGCTTTCTGGACGCTGCCCTCCAGGATGTTCGCCACGCCAAGCTGCTTCGCGATCTCGGAGAGATTGCCCGGCTTGCTCTGATATTGCTGGGTTGAGGTACGCGAGATTACCTTCAAATCGGCAATCTTCGCCAGTCTCGTGATAATCTCGTCCTGAATACCCGACGCGAAATACGCGTTGTCCGGATCGCGGCTCAGGTTGTCGAACGGCAGGACGGCAATCGATTTTGAGGAAACCTCAGCCGACACGCTTTGCTTCGTTGACGCGGTGAAACGGCCAAGGAAGAACAGGCCGGCCGACAGCGCTCCCGCGATCAAAACCACGTAAATCCATGCGCGACTTCGTGATCGTGGCGCGGGAGCCGCGTCAGCAACTTCAGTTCGCTTCAGACCTTCCGGTGTCAGCTCAAACGCCCACGCGATCACGAGCGCAATTGGAAAACCGATGATGATCAGCAACACGACGAGCCGCACCGTCCAATTCGGAATTTCAAAAAATGGGAAAACCTGCGTTGCAACTTGAATCAACAGCCAGGCGACCACCGCGTAGGCGACCGCGACCTTGTAGACGTTGCGCCGCTTCAGCTCAGTGAAGAATTTTTCCAGGTTCATCTCGGATGAACATTGCGGCCTTACTTTGGCCGTAAACGGGGAGATGTCGATCTTTGCATGCCAGCGCCCGAGGCCTACGTTCCAGACATGAGCGCTCTCTCAAACTTCGTCAGCAGTTGCAGAAGTGACAAGTGACGCGTGACCAGTGATGAGTCGAAGAGGGAACAGAATTATACGGTGAAAGTTGAGGATCAAACAACCGCGACTTAGGTTGATCTTCATGACTCGGCGAAAATTTCTTGGAACAGCAATCGCAAGTGGAACCGGCGTGATGGCAGGAACTGCGTTTGTTCAAAAACTTGCTTCAGCAGTGACGACTTCAACTATGAAATCTACTTTTCAACTCGGCGGCGATCTTTCGGTGAATCGGCTCGGCTTCGGCGCGATGCGCATAACGGGCGAGGGAATCTGGGGTTGGCCGCCCGATCGCGAGAACGCAAAGAAAGTTTTGCGACGCGCGGTCGATCTAGGCGTGAATTTGATCGACACTGCCGATGCTTATGGCCCGGAAACGAGCGAGTTCTTAATTGCCGAAGCGCTCCACCCGTATCCGAAAGGAGTGGTGATTGCGACCAAAGGCGGGCTGACGCGGCCGGGTCCCGGAGAGTGGGTGCCGAATTGTCGTCCGGATTATTTATCGCAGTGCGTCGACAAAAGTTTGAAGCGATTGAAGCTGGAACGGATCGACGTGTATCAATTGCACACCGTCGATCGCAAAGTGCCGATTGAAGAATCGCTCGGCGCGCTGAAAGCCGCGCAAGACGCCGGAAAAATTCGACACGTCGGATTATCGAACGTCGCGGTCCAGGAGATCGAGCGGGCGAGAAAAGTTCTGCCGATTGTCAGCATCCAGAACCGATACAACATCGAGGACCGCGATTCGGAGGACGTGCTGAGCTACTGCGAGAAAGAAAAGATGGGATTTTTGCCGTGGGCGCCGGTTGGCGGGAACGGGAGAGGTTCGTTAACCAAGTCGGGCAATCCGCTCGAAGCCGAAGCGAAACGGCACAACGTTACCGCCGTGCAACTCGCGCTCGGGTGGTTGCTGCAAAAATCGCCGGTGATGCTGCCTATTCCGGGAACCGCGAACATCGCGCATCTGGAGGAGAACATGGCAGCGGCGAAACTTCAGCTTACCCCGGATGATTCGAGGAAGATTGAGGCGCTGGTGCGCAACGGTTGAGCGTTGAGTGTTCAGAGTAGGAACTGGAAACGCCTACAGATTTCACGCGCTAGACCGTAGCGGTCGCGGTTTCCCATTCGTTGGTCAGGCGAGCGAGATCGGCGGTCACGGCGGATAGTTCACGGTTGATCGACACGGCGCGCCCGCCGACTTCGTAAACGGCTGGATCTTCGAGAGCGGCTACGAGTTCTTTCTGCTGCGCTTCCAGCGCTGCGATTTGCGTTTCGATCTCGTGCAATCGCTGGTCCTTTTCACGCTTCGTTTTGGAGATCGCGTTGCGTGCTTCCGCCTCCGAGCGCTTTTGCGCCTTATGCATTCTCACTCCAGGGACGGTTTGCTTTCTGACCTCTGACTTCTGACCGTTGACCTCTGGTACGTCGCTGCCGGCGGTCAGCGCCGTCGTCGCGGACGCGGCTTTCGACTTATCTATATAGTACTGATAATCGCCGGGATAGAACGTCAGTTTGCTACCCGTGCGGTTCGCACCCGCAGTGATGTGCAGAACGCTGGTGGCGATAGCGCGGATGAAGTGAACGTCGTGGCTGATGAAGATGAGCGTCCCGTGATATTGTTTGAGCGCGCCGATGAGGGCGTCGATCGAGCCGACATCGAGATGCGTGGTCGGCTCGTCCATGAGGAGAAGGTTCGGCGGATCGAGTAGCAGTTTGACCAGCGCTAATCTCGATTTTTCGCCACCGCTCAGGACCGCGACTGATTTGAAAACATCGTCGCCGCGAAAAAGGAATGAGCCAAGAACAGTACGCGCGGTTTGTTCGGGCACAGGTTTCGGCGAGTCCAACACGCTCTGAAGAACGGTGAGTTTCGGATTGAGCACGTCGATCCGATTCTGAGAAAAATAGCCGACGCGAACATTATGCCCGGGCTCGCGGGTGCCGCGTTGCACCGGCAACACTCCAGCAAGCAATTTGAGAAGAGTTGACTTGCCCGCGCCATTCGGGCCGACGAGCACCGTCCGTTGCCCGCGTTCGGCATGAAAGTTCAGCCCGCGATAAACAACGAGGTCGCCGTAGGCATGATCGACATCATTCAACGCGATGACGCGGAGACCGCTGCGCACCGGTTGCGGGAAATGGAACTTGATCGTTTTCCCGCGCGCGGCCGGCGCCGCGATTTTTTCCATGCGATCGATCTGCTTCAATTTGCTCTGCGCTTGCGAAGCTTTGCTCGCCTTGGCGCGAAAGCGATCGGCGAACAATTGGAGCGACGCGATTTCTTTCTGCTGATTTTTGTGAGCGGCCAGTTGCTGTTCTTCGCGCGCGGCTTTCTGTTCGACGTAGCCGTCCCAGTTGCCCCGATAACGAATGAGTTTCGAGTGCGCGATCTCGACGATGCTGCCGACAAGTTGATTCAGAAATTCGCGATCGTGCGAGATCATGACAATCGCGCCCGGATAACTCTTTAGATATTCCTGAAACCACTGGAGCGATTCGAGATCGAGATGGTTGGTCGGTTCGTCGAGAAGAAGGAGGTCGGGCTCCATTACCAGAAGTCGCGCCAGATGCGCGCGCATGATCCAGCCGCCGCTGAGCGCACGCGCTGGCAGATCGAAATCTATTTCGCGAAAGCCGAGTTCCGCGAGCACACGCTTCGCCTTTGGTTCGAGTTGCCAGCCGCCGTGCTCGTCGAAAACGTGCAAGGCGCGATGATAGGCTGCGTCGTCGGATCCATTCCCCGATTCGTGTTGCTTGATAATTTTCTGCGCATGAACAAGCTCCGGCGTTGTCGCCAATGCCAGCTCGAGCACGGTTTCGTCTCCCGCCGCTGCGGTCTCTTGCGGAAGAAATCCAATCGTAGCGCTCTTTTCGAGTGCGATCTGTCCGCTGTCGGGAGAGGTTTCGCCGAGAATCAGTGAAAACAAAGTTGATTTGCCCGCGCCATTCGGACCGACTAATCCGATCCGGTCACCGCGATTGACCTGGAGCGAGGCCTCATCAAAGAGCAGTCGGCCGCTAAAAGATTTGCTGAGTTGAGAAACGGTGAGCATGGCGGGAGCGCGCAGTGTTCACCTTCAGCACGTTCCACGCAACTCGAGTTCATTTACGCGCGGGCTTCCTCATTTAAGAAAAATGATGTCAGCGCGCACGAGCCAGGCGAAACCGACCAAGAGCAAAATGAAGAATGCTGTGCCGAGCGTTGTCGCAGCGATGCTGAAAAACAGGGAGTGCGGAACACTTTTCATCAGCTTGCCGATGCTGATTCAATCGGTTCACTGAGCGCCGGACGACGAGCCAACAGAGCTGGAGGATTTCTAACTGACTTTGAGTCCTTGAAGGTGAGCCGAAAAAGAATTTCGGCCAGCGGTGAGCTTGGTTGCCGATGTTGGACCTGATAAAGAGCACCATTTTGCGTAATCGTCGGTTCGGTCGTCTTACGATGTTTGCTTATTGCGGAACTTAGCGGTCCCGAATTTTTCTTCCCACGCGTTCGCATCATGATAAGAGACCGCTAGGAAAGCCGATTGGTTACATACCATTATTGCGGCCGACCAGTCTTCGTCCCGCAGTCGAGGCACTAGGACTTGGCAGGCACCCGCCTTCGCTACGAGCCACGACGTGGCAAACGGCCGTATCTACAGGTCATGCATCATAAGCGGCTTATGATGATCAGCATTAACATCGCGCTCGGAGAGCACGATCCACCTTCAGTTCTTCGGCAATGGAAAGCCGGGGATAAGGCGCGAGGGAAATGGCGATTGAGGTCAATCGCCCCCCTTCGGACAGATTATTTCGGAGCCAATGAGCTCACCCGCGTTGTATCTCGGCAGCTCCCGCTGCGCTCGACCGCTAAACACTCCTCCCGGGTCGTGATCCCACCGGCCATGAAATACAAGTGCGGTTCGCACCTCATCCCACTCGCACCATTCGCCGAGGCTACGGCGTCGTTAGAAACGAAAGGGCTACTTTGGAGCGAGAGAAGCGACAATTTTTTCGAAACGCGGATCGCCGCGGAGCGGGTCCCAATAGGGGAGCAGTTTGAGCTGGCCGTAGCTGAGCGTGCCCGGCAACCGAAGTACCTTTGCAAGCTGTTCGCAGGCCAAATCCTTCTCACCGACCCAGGCCGCGATCATGGCGTAATATTCGATCATGTGAGCGCCATTGATTGAATCTTTCGTGACAGGAAGTAGTTCCACCGCCCGGCGTCCTTCCCGCAATGCTTCTTCCTTTCGCCCGAGCCCGGCGTCGATCAAACCCAGGACGCAAAGCACCGGACCGTAGTTGGGTTGCTTCTGGACGAGCTTTTCCTGTTTGGTTCGCGCGGCAGCGAACGCAGCGCGCGCTTTCGGCTCATCTTTCGTCATGCGAGCGATTAGGCCGGTAGCAAACTCGGGGTTGAGATAAACGGCGTCGTTGCCGAGATTGTTCTGACCCAAGGCGACCAACGCGCGCTCGGCTGCGGCCGGATCGCGCTCTGCTATCGCGCACTGAAACCAGGTGTCGGCAACATTCTTGATCGCTTCAGGATCTGTTGCCAGAGTCGACTCAATCGTCTGATGCAATGGCCGGGTATCAGCTTTCCAATCCAAATCTACGGAGCCGCGGGTCGCTCGAATCTCGAGATCACCCGGTTTGACGGCTAGTCCGCGGTCCAACATTGCCGCCATTTCCGAGTAGCGATGCAGAAGTTGAAAGCTGAGAGCAATCTGCTCGAGAATAAAAAAGTTTCGTGGATCCAGTTCTAGCGCACGCTGGAGATATTTGACTGCTTCTTCGTGTTTGCCCTGACGACGAACGATGTAGCCGATGAGTTCAGGCACACGCGAGTCGTTGGGAAGAGTCCGCCGAGCGATCTCAAGTTCGGCCAGAGCCCCATCAAAATCGAGATATCCGCGGTAAAGATTTTCAGCGCGCGCGTGATGCGCTTCGCCGGCATCAGGACGCAAACGAAATGCCGATTGGATCGCCGTTTCTGCCAAGGCCAGCCGCGCCGGAGTGTGATCGTTTCCGAGGAAGTAGAGATTGTCATGCGTGTAGGCCAACAGGCAATAAGCCTCAAAGAATGACGGATCACGTGCGATGGCCTGATTGAGCAGCTCGGCCGCTTGGAAATAGAGCGGCTGGACATTTGCGTTAAAACTGGTCGTTAAGAGGATGTTCTTGGCCCGGGTGTAAAGGTCAAACGCAGTCACGTCGGAAGTAGGCGCACGCTCAATCGCTGTCTTCTCGCTCGGCGAGAGTTTCGCCTGCAGTTGGTCGGCGATTGATTTGGCAATTTCGCTTTGGATCGCGAAAACATCGGCAATGTCGCGATCGAAACTTTGCGCCCATTGGTGCCCGTCACTGCGCGCGTCGATCAACTGTGCGTTCACGCGCACTTTGCCGCCGGCGCGTTGGACGCTGCCTTCGAGCAGGTGAGCGACGCCGAGCTGCTGGCCAATCTCGCGCAGATTTCGCTGCGCGCCGCTCTTGTATTGCATGACCGAAGTGCGGCTGATTACTTTCAGATCTGCGACCTTGGCGAGGTCGGTCAGGATTTCATCCTGCACGCCATCGGTGAAAAATGCGTTGTCGGGGTCGCGGCTGAGATTTTCAAATGGCAAAACGGCGATCGATTTTTCCGGCATCGCCGAAGCGGCAGTGGTCGGCGTTGTCGAAGTGACAGCAGGGGCTGCAGATTTGGGGCGCAACAACTGAAACGCGAGCAAGCCCGCGGCGATGACAGCCAAGACCACGGTGGTCCAAATGAGCTTTCGCCCTGTGTGTTTCGTGATCGATTCCTGCGGTGAAACATCTTCCGCGCGCTTGATTCCTTCCGGCGTGATCTCGAACGCCCAGGCAAGAAAGAGCGCGATTGGGAAACCGAGAATTAAGAGCAGCACCACAAGGCGAACTGCCCAATTTGGAATTTCGAAAAACGGAAAGACCTGGGTCGCGACCTGAATGAGCAACCAGGCGACGATCGCGTACGCAACCGCAACCTTGTAAACGTTACGCCGTTTCAGCTCGGCGAAGAAATTACCCGAATTCATCCAGGGACGACCATTGCCACGCGACTTTGCCTGTAAATCCGCAAACCGCAAAACAAACTTGCCCGGACGAACCCGCCGTGGCGACCGACTTCTGACCTTTAACTGTCCGCACCGTCCGTTTTTTCGTCGGGATGAAGACCGGGACTTTTTGAGCCGCGCTCGTGTTGTCTCTCGGCAGCTTCCACTGCGCTCGACCGCTACCCTCGCGGCTTAACCGGACATGTCGCTCGCCCCAGTCGCTCCATTCCTTTCCGTCGATTAATTGTTAGCGCCATCAGATTTGTCTTCAGCATGAACACCGGGAGACTTGTCGCCACGCTCATGTTCGCTGCCGGCGACGGTTTCGCCATCAGTTGATTTTCGGCGCGGGGCGCCCGGATGTTCGTCGTCAACGTTGACGTTCCGTGAACGCGGCAGGCTTTCGGGATAATTGCGAACGAGAAATTGGATCAGGCCTTCGCGCACGTCACAGCGGAGATCGCCGAGTTTTCCCGGATCACTCCCGCTGATCAGCGCGCGCACTTCGATGACGTGTTCCTTGGTATCGGTCACCTGCAGCCCGCAAACTCTCTTGTCCCATTTCGGATGGTTCTCAACCAGGCGTTTTAATTCTTTGCGCAGTTCGCCTAACGGCACTTGATAATCGAGATAAAGAATCACCGTTCCCAACAACTCGGTCGATACGCGGCTCCAATTCTGAAATGGTTTCTCGATGAAGTAGGTGATGGGCAACACCAACCGCCGCAGGTCCCACGTCCGCACCGTTACATAAGTGAGCGTGATCTCTTCGATCTGGCCGAATTCGCCTTCGACCACCACGATGTCGTCGATCAGGAGCGGTTGAGTCAGTGCGATTTGAATACCGGCGAGCACGTTGCCGAGCGTCTTCTGCGCCGCGAACCCGAGAACGATTCCTGCGATTCCGGCTGAGGCCAGGATGCTGGTGCCGAACTGCCGCACCGGATCGAAGAGCATCAGAACGGAACCGGTCGCGATAATCACCACGGCGGTGACAATTATTTTGCGAATCACCGACACCTGGGTGTAAATCCGCCGGGCGGGAAGATTATCCGGCACATCCATCCGGTGCCGGCTTAACAACGCCTGCTGCACGGCGTTGACGCCGCGAACGATCAGGACCGACAACGCAACGATCAGCAAACTGCCGAAAGCCTTTTGCGTTACCCACGTCCAGTTTTCCGGCAACCTCAGCAAAGGCAGCAAAAGAATGACGCCGAGTAACGGCACCGCCAATCGCAAGGTGTGACCAAGGATCGGCACGATCACTTTGCCAAGCAGACTGGCCGTCCGGTCCGCCCACAAATTCATCCGTTTTTCCATTGCGCGGATCGCGCGGAAAATGAGCCAGAGCAACGCGATGATCCAGCCGGCGTAGAGAATTGCAGTGAGCGTGCTGGCCCAGAACACGCGAGTCGGACGCCCAACGATGCCGGTGACGATTGGCATCAGCGCGAAACCGCCCCCGCACACCAGCAGCAAGAAAGCGAAAGGTTTGCGAATCGCGGATGCGCTCAATGCCAGCCATGATTGGTATCGGTTCGATTGAATCTCGCCCGCGCGGCGCCTAACGATCCAAACGAACCAGCTTGCGATGACGGCGAGCAGCGCGAGTGCTACGGCGCAACTCAGCAGTCGCATCCACGTGACGCGATCGAAAACCGTTCGTTGGAGAAATGTGCTGCCTGAATCTTTCGCAACCTGGTCAAGCCATCGGCTGTAGGTTGCGCCCGAGCGGTAAATCTTCGAGCGCTCGGCCAATGCATGTTGCGCGGATAATTCCGATACAGACTGCGCGATGGTGGCGGGTGGAGATGCGGATTCGGCCGGCGATGGCGACGCGCTCGGCTCCGCCGCTGTCATCCGGCCCGAGCTGAGACAGAGCAAGCAAATCAGCGCGCACAAAATCCTCTTCCGCGAGGTCATCAGTCACCATCGCATTGGCCTATCAAGAGGCAACGAAAGGGCAGGGAATAGATTTAGATCAATGATGCCCGCTGCTTTCGCACCGGGCGTTTGGCGTGGCGGAAGTGGCGACGATATTGTCCCGGCGCAATTTTTAGCGCGCGCTGGAAAACGTTGCGCATCGAGTTGACGTTTCCGAATCCGCACTCACCGGCAATCGTTTCCATGCTGTTTTGGCTTTCTTCCAGTCGTCGTCGCGCTGCTTCCACGCGCAAGCGTTCGACAAATTTCGCGGGCGTGGTCTTCATTTCCTTGGTGAAGACGCGGGCGAAATTCCGTGGACTCATCGCCACTCGCTGCGCCAGCATGGGAACAGTGAGCGATTTGTTCAAATTATCGAGCACCCATGATTCGAGCTCGCGCAACGGTTTGCGGTCGGTCAATTGCAGGGAAAGCGCGGCGCTGAATTGCGATTGTCCTCCTGGCCGACGTAAATAGAGCACGAGATTGCGCGCGACCTGCAGCGCCAAACGCGAACCGTAATCTTCTTCGACCAGCGCCAACGCCAGGTCCATTCCCGCCGTAACTCCGGCCGACGTGTAAACGTTTTCGTCACGAATGAAGATTGGGTTGGGATCAACGTCCGCGCGCGGGGCCCGTTTGATCAGAACCTGGCACCAGTTCCAATGCGTCGTTGCGCGGCGGCCATCGAGCAACCCGGCGCGAGCAAGAAGCATCGCACCAGTGCAAACCGAGCCGATTCGCCGGATTCGTCCGGCAATCTTTTTCAACCAGCGAACGACGTCCGCGTTTATTTCATCCTGCTCGATCGCGCTGCCGCCGGCAATGAGCAGAGTGTCGATCTTGCCGCGCAGTTCTCGAAAAGTCTTATGCGCGGCGATCCGCACACCGCAGTTCGTCACGAGCGATCGTTGGGACGAGGCGCTGATGACTTCGACGGAATAAATTGGAGGAGATCCGGGATTTTGTTTGCCGAACATTTCCGCGGCGCGGGCGAAGACTTGCAGCGGCCCGACCAGATCGAGAATCTCGGTTCCCGGCGCGGCCACGAAGACGACGCGGCGCGTCCGCGGTGAACTGCCATTATTTCGATCTTTCGTCACTATTCTCTTAAGACAGGTCTTTAGACAGAATTTACAGAACCGGCAGAATGGATTTCTTTAATTCGGACAATTTTGTTCATCCTGTCCTCATCTTCTCAATGTTGTGTCAGCGAACTTGTCTGGGGCCGAGTCGAAAGTTTTCTTATCGTCATCAGAGCAAAAGTAATACGTCTTACCTTTGTAGACAGACTTTGGATCGGTCTTAGGATCGACATCCATTCCACAGACGGGGCAGAGTGGATGTTCGGCGGTGGAGGCGGGCGCGGCCGCATAAACCTGATTGGAATCCGCGTTCATCCAGCCTTGCCCCTGATATTCCATGTTGTAGGCAGTTTTTTGCGCAACCTCGCGGCCGTAGTAGCGCTCGACCACCCGAAGCGCAAGATCGATGCCTGAAGAAAGTCCCCCGGCGCTGGCGAGGTTGCCATCTTCCACGAAGCGAGCTCCGCGCTTGAGTTTGATATCGGGGAACTCCATCGCAAAAGAATTAAATGCGGCGTGAAACGTGGTGGCGGATTTGCCGGACAAGAGTCCAGTCTTGGCCAGAACAAATGCGCCGGTGCAAACCGACATCGTTACGTCGGTGTTTTTGGTCGATTCGCGAATCCATTTCAGCATCGCCTCGCTCGGTTTACTTTGCGCTGGGATGACGATGACCTTTGCCGCGGGCGCGTTGGCAAACGTATAGTTGGGGACAATTTTCATCCCGCCGCCCGCTGTAATCGGATCAGTTTTATCTGAGACCGTGTAAAGGCGGAATGGGTGATCACCGCCGGAAACCATGACATCGCGGAAAACCTCCCACGGTCCGCAGAAGTCGATGACCACCGCGCCTTCCGAAATGACAAAGGCAACTGGGATATCTCCCTTCGCTGGAGGTTTGAGGGAATTTGCTTCCGCCGAAGCTGCGCTAACGGAAAGCTGACCGGTAACAAAAAGCGCGATTGCGCCCGCCAACCCGAATTTGATTTGTGAATTCATGACCGCAATCATCTCGCCGCAGGTCAGTGGCAGCAATGCCAATAATCACCACTTTTCTGCCAGGTCGCTACTTTTCTCTATCCTTTGATTTCCGGGTGTCGCAGTACCTGAAGTTCGTCGACGCAAGCGACGCAGCCTCCTGCGTCCAAGCCCGCCGGCGGAATATTGATCGGTTGCTGTGCGAACTGCCACATCGCGATCAACGGACCAAGAATCAAAAGTGGATAGATTGCCACCTCGAGCGCGTTGCGGCTCCTTTCCTCCGAGCGAATCAGAAGCGCGTAAGTGGACTCTTCATGTTGATCTTTTAGTTGATCTGTCGTGCCTGTTTGTTCTTTCATGACACAATTTTCGAGCGGGATCTGACTGGCCGCGATGACAATGGTCATCACATTTCTGCCACATCGGCCCGCGTCCCAGCCGGCCGCGGCTATCTGCTATCGGGCTGCGAAGCCTGAATCCAGCGTGGTTCGTACTGAGAAGCTAAACGTTGAAAAACTGAAATTCAGAAATCAGCGGAAGTCCGGCTCATTTTTTGTAAACTGGGGTCGTGGATCGAGAGCCGCTGTTGAATGTCGCCGACTATGCGAAGGCTGCGCGCGGCGCATTGGCCAGAGACGTCTGCGATTATTACGAAGGCGGCGCGCTGGATGAAATTACGCTGCGGGAGAACGTCTCCGGCTGGGAAAAACTAAAGCTCTACTACCGCGTGCTCGCTGGAGTTGGCCCGCGCGAGTTAAGCACCACCGTGCTGGGACAGCCCGTCTCAATGCCGATCGTGATCGCGCCGACCGCTTTCCATAAACTTGCTTGCTCAGAAGGCGAGGTCGCGGCGGCGAAGGCGGCCAGGGCGGCGGGCACATTGTTCGTGCTGAGTTCGCTCTCGAACACGGCGATGGAGGCGGTTCTTGCGCAGGCGGGGAGTCCGCGCTGGTTCCAGCTCTATATATATAAGGACCGCGAGATCACGCGTGCGCTGGTGCAACGAGCAGAGGCGGCCGGCGCGGAAACGATCGTGCTGACGGTGGATGCGCCGGGTCTGGGCACGCGGGAACGGGACAGCCGAAACAAATTTTGTTTGCCCGACGGTTTGGCGGTCGAGAATCTCGCGCCCGCGGGGAAGGGGAACATTCCAAAAGTAGAAGGCTCGGGAATGGCGGCGTATGTCCGGGACAATTTTAAATCGGACCTCGGCTTCGACGATCTCGATTGGTTATGCAGCTGCACGCGATTGCCGGTGGTGGTAAAAGGCGTCTGCCGCGGTGACGATGCGCGCCGGATCGCGGACCATGGCGCAAAAGCGATTGTGGTTTCCAATCACGGCGGACGGCAGCTCGACACCGCGCCTGCAACTTGCGAAGTGCTCCCATTTGTTGTCGCTGCAGTGGGCGATCGCTGCGAAGTTTACGTCGATGGCGGAATTCGGCGCGGGAGCGATGTGCTCAAAGCGATCGCGCTCGGGGCGCGGGCGGTGTTGGTCGGCCGTCCGATTCTGTGGGGCTTATGCGTCGGTGGTGAGCGGGGCGCACTTCAAGTACTGGAAATTCTGCGACGCGAACTTGATGAAGCGATGTTGCTTTGCGGTTGCACGACGCTCAGCGATATCGACGCGTCTCTGTTGCGACCGTGACGTTTGCGAACTGGCAGAAGAGCAAAACATCGCGGTTCCTTTTGTGCGGCGGCTGAAAGATGAATTTTCAAATCATGAAAACATTAACGTTGCTTTTTTCTGCCGCGGTCGCTGCTGTGATTCTCAGCTCATGCGCGTCGAATCAGCCGGCGAGTTCGACAACAACGACGACGACAACCACAACTCACCAACAAGGCACCGGGCTTCCATCGCAAACAATGGAGCGGCACGGCATGTGAGGATCAGGTAGGAATCAGAAGTCAGAAGTCAGGGGCGAAGCTATACGCCCGCGACGGATCTTCATTTCTTTGCGCCAACAACCTTCTGCACCAATGCGTCGAAGCGCGGATCTCCGCGTAGATCATCGAACAGTGGATCCCCTTTGATCAAAGAAATGTAGAATCCGGTGTCGTCGTAGCCATGCTCCAACTCGTCGATGGCGTGCGGCTTATCGCCTAACGCAGTAAGAACAACCGCGAAAGCATAGGGCGAGATGTATTGCGATTTTGCCTGTTCCCTCAGGCGGGCGAGTACCTTTTGCGCCTCGTCCGTTTTTCCCTGGCGTGCATACGCCTGCCCCAACATGGCAAGCGAGAACGGATCGTTATTTGAATCGTAGGCTTTTTGAAATTCAGCGATCGCGTCAGCGAGCTTTCCCTTAAATTGAAGGGCTTCGCCAAGATAATAATGCGCCACATAAAAGCGCGGGTCCATTTCCAAAGTCTTGCGCGCCTGCGCTTCCGCCTCGTCGTAGTGGCGGCCATTAAAATAGACCCAGCAGAGATCGGCATTAATGATCAAGGAGAGGGGATCAAGTTCGATCGCGCGTTTTCCTTCGACAATTCCGCGATCAGACTGGCCGATCGCCGTCAGGGGAAGTGCAATCCAGTGATGCGCGGTCGCGTAGTTCGGATTTAACTGAATCGCCCGCTCCAATTCACTAATCCCGCGCTTGAGGTCGAGTTTGACGGTAGCCAGCAATCCCGATGATGCGTGGGCCTGCGCCAGCGAATCATCCAACTGGAGCGCTTTCTTTAGAGCAGCCCTGGCGGGCGAAGCTGCCTCTTTCGGAGAAAGAGTGCCGTAGGCGGTAAGAAGCAGATGAGAATCAGCCAGGCCGACATAAGCGAGCGGGTAACCAGGATCCTTTGCGATCGCTTGATCGTAATACTCGATCGATTTACGCAGGTCCGCGCCGGTCCGCTTCTCGGCAAAGAATCTCCCTTTGAGATAGAGCTCGTAAGCTTCCGGATTCACCGTCGGTGTTTTCGCAATCGAGCTTTTCTCCGAACCGCTGAGTCGTGCTTGCAACGTTTCCGCGATTGTTTTCGCGATCTCGCTTTCGACCGCGAAAATGTCGGTCAGTTTTCGATCATAGGTGTCGGCCCAGAGATGCGCGTCGGTCAGCGCATTAATTAACTGCACATTCACCCGCACTTGGTCGCTAGCCTTCTGCACGCTTCCTTCCAGAATGTTTGTTACGCCAAGCTTCTTTGCGATGTCGCGCAAATCTTCCGGCGCGCTTTTGAAATGTTGCGTCGATGTGCGCGAAATGACTTTGAGATCGGCGACTTTCGCGAGCCTTGTCAGAATTTCATCCTGCACGCCTTCCGCGAAGAAGGCGTTGTCCGGATCCCGGCTGAGATTGTCGAAGGGCAGAACTGCGATCGACTTTTGCGCAAGTTCCGATGTGCCGGTGCGAGCGGCACTGCCACTATTGCCGGCGGTATAGCGGCCGAGCAAAAACAGTCCGACGGAAACTGCTACCCCGATGACGACGACATAAAGCCAGGTGTATTTCTTCGGTTTCGCGGCAGCCGGCATCGCATCGGCCGTTGCGGTGCGCTTGATCCCTTCCGGCGTGATCTCGAACATCCAGGCCAGAACAAGCGCGATCGGTAGCCCTATTATTATGAGCACGACAATCAAACGGATGACCCAATTCGGAATGTCGAAGACCGGAAACACCTGAGCGATTCCCTGAGAGAGAGCCCAACCGCCCACAATGTAAGCAATCGCGACTTTGTAAACATTGCGCCGCTTCAGCTCGGCGAAGAAGTTACGCGGACTCATTCTTGTTTTACCGGGCCAGCATTTGCGCCGGCTGAAAATTGATCCGATGCAAAAGATCGGCACATCGCGGGTCGGATCGGATGGCAGCAAAGTCCGGATCGAATGCGATATCATAAAGACCGCCAGAATGCTCGACATATGCCCGTTCGAGCCATCGGAACGCCTCGTCATTTTCTCCGAGCGCGACATAGATCGATGCGATTTTGTTTCCCTCCACGTAACCAGTTCGCGCTTTTTCCAGCAGATGATTAAGGACCCGACGTGAATCTTCCTTGCGGCCCATCCGCGCGTAGGTAATCGCGAGACCGGCACTCGGGGAATGAGTCAATTCCTCCGCTTTCATGTATACTGCCAGAGCTTGATCGTACTGACCTGTCTCGCGGTAAATTAAACCCATTACCGGATCGTGATAAATGTAGTTCGGATCGACCTGTTGAGATCTTCGGGCTGCTGCAACCGCCTCGTCGATCAAACCTTTCCTCAAGTACACGGTGCACACTGCATTACTGATGGCCGGCGAGAGCGGGTCGGATTTTTCTGCGTTCCGCAAGTGCGCAATCGCTTCGTCATAATCGCCCTCGCTGGCCCGCAGCAATCCCCGCATAAAATGGGCCAGCGAAGAATTCGGTTCGATCTCAAGCGCGCGTTTCAGTTCCGCATCGTTGCCGGCAAAATTCCAATCCAGAATCATGACCGCCAGTCCGAGGTAGCAATGTGCGTCAGCCGACCGCTCATCTAGCGAGATCGCTTTTAAGGCAGCTGCTTTCACGGCAGGATACGCTTCGAGCGGTTTGACGTAGGCATCAGCCAGCCAGGACCACGTAGCCGCGATCCCGATCCAGGCACGAGCTGATGTGGGCTCTTTATCCAACGTGTGCTGAAAACAGACGAGAGCTCTGCGCAACGATGTCTCATCGCTTTTATTCGCGAAATAAAGGCCCTGTAGATAGAAATCATGCGCCTCGGTATCATGTGCGGCCGGTATTGTCGGCGCGAGCGCGAGCTTGATTTTCAAGGCATCGACAATCGCGCGCGTGATCTCATCCTGCATGGCGAATACATCCTGCAGCTCTCGATCATAAGTTTCGGACCAGAGATGAAAGCCATCGCGCGCGATCAGCTGCGCGCTTACGCGAATGCGGTTGCCATTGCGCCGTAAACTGCCTTCGAGCACAGTCGCAACGTTTAGCTTCGTTGCCACCTCGGTCACGTCCGCGCTTCTTCCTTTGAAAGAGAATGACGACGTCCGAGCGACGACGCGCAGGCCCTCTACCTTAGCCAGCGTGTCGAGAATTTCTTCGCTGATGCCGTCGCAGAAGTATTCCTGATCCTTTCCCTGACTCATGTCGACGAACGGTAACACGGCAATCGATTTCGCCGGCAGACCTGATGATTGGCTTTGCCGTGTTGCGGCGCTGTAACGTCCGAGAAAAAATAATCCGATCGACAGAAGCCCGCCGAGAACGACCACATAAATCCAGACGTGTTTCTTCTGTCGCGTCGCCGCTGGCATCGCGTCGGCCGTTTCCGTGCGCTTAATTCCCTGCGGCGTTAGCTCGAACATCCACGCCAGAATCAGCGCAAGCGGCAAACCGATGATGATCAGCAAAACGATCAATCGAATGGCCCAATTCGGAATGTCGAAGACCGGAAAGACCTGCGCGATTCCCTGAGAGAGCGCCCAACCCGCGACGATGTACGCGACCGCAACCTTGTAAACGTTGCGCCGCTTCAGTTCGGCGAAGAAGTTTTGAAGATTCACTTAGCGAGACACCAGATGGCAGGGAGTTTGCATGGCGTCATTTTTCAAGACCATCTTTTTCAATGAATGAAATTCAAGCCGTTAGGAATGTATTGTGGCAGAACGTAGGCGTACAGCGTTACGATCAGCCCGACAATGGCTGCCAGGGCCACGGAGTGCCAAAACAGGAATCGAAAAATGGAGCCTTCGTTCCCGACCTGATTCGTTGCCGCGGTGGCAATGCAAATCGATTGCGCATCAACCATCTTACCCATCACGCCTCCGGCACTATTGGTCGCGCACATCAGAATCGGGCTAAGGTTCAGCTGCTGCGCGGTGATTTTCTGCAGGCTGCCGAAAAGAGCGTTCGAGGCAGTGTCGCTACCGGTCAGCGCTACGCCAAGCCATCCGATGTAAGTGCCGAAAAACGGAAAAAGCCAGCCCGTTCGCGTAAATGCCAGCCCCAAGACCGCGTCCATGCCGGAGTATCGCGTCACGTAACCAATGCCGAGCATGCAAGTCATCGCGATGATCGCGAAACGTAATCGGAGCAGCGTTCTGCCAAAAATGCTGAACATCCGGGCGAATCCGAGCCCAAGTAAAAGTCCAGCCAAGATCGCAGCCAGAAAACAACCGGTACCCGTCGCAGTGAGCCAATTGAAGTCGAATCGCGCAGCTTCAGCCGTTGGTTTGGCTACCACCGGTGCTGCTCGTGAAACTTTGCCGTGAAGATAGGGCCAGTCCCATCCGGGTGGACCGGGGCGGGGTTTGCCATCGGCCATGACGACTTTGAACGAAGGAGTCGTGGCCCGATTAAGCGTGTTCTTGATTGAGGGAAGTCCCCAGCACAAAACGAAAATCGATAGGATCGCGAACGGCATCCATGCTCTCGCGATTTTTCGAGTTGAGTAATTCTGGATGGAACTTCTCGCAGAGGATGCATCGAGGGTGGCTTCGTCGGCGAACCGCCAAATTCTTTTCGGCTTCCATACCCGCAAGAAAAGCAACGTCACAACGAGGGAAGTAATGCCCGCGGAAATATCCACGAGATTACTGTCCATATGATTGGCCCAGAACCATTGCGTCGCCGCGAAAGAGCCGCCGACCACTAGGATTGCCGGCAGAACTTCCATTGTTTCCTTCCAACTCACCATCGTCCGGACCAGCCACACCGGAACAATCAGTGCGGTGATTGGAAGGATGCGGCCGATCATCGCATTCAGATCGCTTTCGTTTAGCGATGTCACAGCAGCCAATGTGTGGACCGGCGTTCCGATCGCGCCCCATGCCACCGGTGACGTATTTGCAATCAAATTCAGAACCGCGGCCTGGAACGGCTTGAATCCAAGCCCGATCATGAATGCGCCGGCGATCGCCACGGGCGCCCCAAATCCGGCGCAGCCTTCAATGAACGCGCCAAAACAGAAGGCGACGAGCAAAAGTTGCAGACGTCGATCCGGCGTGATGGCCGCGACTGACTGTTTCATGATTTCGAATTGGCCGGTCGCAACCGAAATGTCGTAGAGAAAGACTGCTGCAATGACGATCCAGACGATCTTGAGCAGACCGAAAGCGGAACCGTAAAAAAAACTGCTCACCGCGAGAACAGCGGGCATTTTGAAAGCTACGATCGCAACGATCACAGCAGTGGCGGCGCCGGCAATCGCGCAGAGATGCGCTCGTACCTTGAATCCGGCAAGCAGGCCTAACAAAACAATGATCGGCAGAGCAGCGATCAGCGTCGACAGCCACCAGTACCCGGCCGGGTCATAAACTTGTGTCCAAGTCACAGGATAACCTTG
>Ga0193751_1000424_pt1 | contig 33774 bp, 39 predicted proteins | sample L1c2metaG_FD_143050 | JGI IMG/M metagenome (GOLD analysis project Ga0193751, IMG submission 143050) | Soil microbial communities from a riparian zone of the East river system, Colorado, United States - L1c2 | ecosystem: Environmental > Terrestrial > Soil > Riparian zone | place: USA: East River...
CTTGTCGCTATAGGATCGGGGACCGAAAAGAAACGAATAGCTTGTCCCCTCGCCTCGGGTGTATCGTCGGGAACGCAGGCATCTGGCTGACAGCGTGAGGAACCGCCCGTGGAGATCTACACCTTTGACGAGACAACCTACCCAGGCATCCCGAAAGAAATCGGACCCGAGACCATCCAGACCAATCGCTTCTGCGACCCCGTGCTTGCCGCCCAGACGGTTCGCGAGCACATGGAGGAGTTCGAGCTCTCGGAGGAGCTGGGCTACGATGGCACCTTCATCAACGAGCACCACTTCACCTACTTCAGCCTGAATCCCTCGAGCACGCCGCTCGCCGCCGCCCTCATCGCGCGAACCAAGAAGATCAAGGTCGGCGTCATAGGGCACGTGCTCCCGCTCCGCCATCCCGTCCACACCGCCGAAGAGTTCGCACAGCTCGATGTCCTGTCCGGCGGCCGCTTCATTGGCGGAATCGTCCGCGGCGTCCCGCAGGAGTACGTCTCCTACAACGTCGATCCGTTCACGAGCCGCGAGCGTTTCGCCGAGTCCTATGAGATTCTGCAGAAGTGCCTGACCGAGGAGATCTTTGACTACGAGGGAAAGTTCTACAACCTCAAGTCTGTCTCCATCTGGCCGCTCCCGCTCCAGAACCCGCTGCCCATGTGGATGCCGGCAGGCTCGGCGGACACGATCGAGTTCGCGGCTGAGCATCATATACCTATGGCCCGCGTCTGGGAGCCGCCCGAGTCTTTCCAGGACGTCTTCAACTTCTACCGCAAGGTCGCCCACGAGAAGTTTGGCTGGGAGCCGGACCCGCGCTACTGCATCGGCGCGCGCTACGTCCATGTGGCGGAGACCAACGAGCAGGCAATTGCGGAGTGCGAGGAGGCGGTCATGTACGTCCGCCGCCTCTCGACCTTCAACCGCCCAATCATGATTCCCGCGCCGCTGCCGGGCCTGAACACCGACAGAGCCTTTGAGTTCCGCCGCAGTCCGAAAGGCATGCCCGGTCCAGGTGTGCCGTTCGAGCAGTTGCGCCAGGACGGCTACATCGTCTGCGGCGACCCAGACTATGTCGCCAACTGGCTCAGGGCCGACATGGAGGGTGCTCGGTACGGCCGCTTTATGGCAATGTTCCATGTCGGCAACATCGCGCACGACGCCGTCATGCGCTCCAAGCGCCTGTTTGCCGAGCATGTTATGCCAAAGCTCCGGCCGATCAATGAGGTGGCCGTGCGGGCGCCCGAGCCTGCGGCGCCGGTGCCGATCTTGTCGCCAGGCGTGACTCAGCCGGTCCAACAAATTCCGGCGGACGCGAACTACCAGCTGACTCGTGAGTCGCCTGAGGTGCTTGGCGAGTTCGTCGAGCGCACCAACGGCCGCGTGACCGCCGGCTGGGAGATGCGGCTCAGTGAGCGCGCCGCGGATGGCGTCCCCTACCGAATAATCCTGGTTGGCACCGATGAGCAGCGGCGAGGCCACATCCTTCGCGTGCAGATGGCAACGAAAGCTGGCGGAGAGGTCGCGACTGACGCAGAGGTTGTCGTCGAGGTCCGCCCAACGCTCGGCGAGCGCAATATCGTCTTCGCCGGCAGCTACGGCGATCTCGGCGGAAACGGAGACGCACGCGCCTGCCTTCAGGACCGAGCTGAGTTGGGCGACAATGCCATCATCCGCGTCATGGTAAGCGTCCCCGCCGGAAGCGCCGATCCCGACCCCGGCGGCTTTAACTCATCCTTCGAGCTGGAGTGCGTCAAGCTCTGGTGGTTCGAGACGGCATGACAGGGCAGTGGACGTAGGCAGTGAAATCGTAGCGGCTGGATCTCGGCTTTAGTACGCACGGGAGCGGGGGGCCCGAGCCCCGACACAGCTTCCAAGCCGCGCTGGTCCACCGCGCACCGCGTTTCGCCCTTGTTGCGGGGGCGGAGCCCCCGAGTTGGAGTTACCTCCAGCCTGGGTGGGTGGGCGGGCAAGACGACCCCAAGCTATCGTCAGGTAAGAGGGACTCGACATGGGCGCAGCCGACGGATCAGTGTTTACACGCAACCGAGTTCACGTTGGCGAGCACGAGATCCTGTATCTGCGTGGTGGCCGCGGGCAGCCGCTCGTTTATCTGCACGGCATGGGCGGCGGCGGCAAGTGGGAGTCGTATCACATGGCGCTCGCCAACGACACACTTACCTACGCGCCGCAACTGCCCGGCTTGCAGGACTACGCGATTCCTGCCGGCATTCAGTCGGTCGCCGATTACGTCACGCTCGTGCTCGCCTACCTGGACACCATCGAGGTCGAGAAGCTGGTGCTCGCCGGCCACTCAATTGGGGCTTGGATTGCCCTTCGCATCGCTATGGAACATCCGGATCGGGTCGAGCGGCTGATCCTCGCGGATTCGCTCGGCCTGGAGACTCCAGATGCGCCCGCGGTGCATCTGGGCAGGCTCGACGAGGAGGAGTTCGGCAAGCTCCTCCTCGCCCGCCTCGGCGCTATCGCCACGGCCAACCCATACGGCTTCGGCGCCGAGTTCACGAACGCACGCACGAGCCCGGAGTTCGATCGCCAGTGGAAGGGTCGCGGCCTGATTGCGGAGCTGGTGCAGGGGCGGTACACCGATCCCGACCTGATCGCCGGATTGGGCCGGATCTCAGCCGAGACCCTGATTGTTTGGGGTGATCGCGACGGCCTCGCGCCGCCCGCGCACGCGCGCCTCTTGCACACATCCATTCCCAACTCGAGGCTCACCTTCATCGAGGACGCGGGCCACCTTCCCATGGTGGAGCGCCGTGAAGCCTTCCATCGCGTCTGCCGCGACTTCCTTGTGGGCGTCGAAGAGGAGGTCCCCGGCGCCGTCGCCGGCTGAGCCTGCGGGAGCGCGGACGCTGCCGGCCACGCCGAGCCTCGACCCATCGCTCTGCTCATCTCATCCCGAGCCCACCCGCCCCGCTCATCCTGAGCCTGTCGAAGGATGAAGCCCGGGCTCCCGCCCCGGTGATTGTCCTGACCGCTCATTGCTCACGGCTTACAGCTCCTCACGCCGGTGTCAAACGCGCCTGTGTGAGAGCAACCACGCATACAGCTCCGGCTCCGCATAAGCGCTCGTCCACGAATCATGTCCAGCCTCGGGGTATACCGTGAATCGCACGTTTCCGCCACAGCGACGGAGCGCCTCCACCATCTCTTCCGATCGCGCGGGTGGGACGACGGGGTCGAGCGCGCCGTGGAAGGCCCAGACGGGCACATGTGCTATGGAGCCGACAGCGTCCGGGTCGCCACGACCGCAGACGGGTGCGATTGCGGCGAAGCGATGCGGCGAGGCGATAGCGAGCGCCCACGTGCCACGGCCACCCATGCTCAAACCTGTCACGTAGACCCGGTCTGGGTCGATCGAATAATTCCGCTCAACCTCGTCGAGCAGCAGCCCCAGCGACTGCGGCGACCAGTCCTGCTCCAGCGGGCACTGTGGCGCCACGACGATGAACGGCAACTCGGTCCCATCAGTGAGTCGTTTTGGGATCCCGTGCAGCTTCACCAATCCCGGGTCGTCACCCCGCTCACCCGCGCCGTGCAGACTCAGCATGAGCGGCCAAGCGGCGCCGGCCCCGGTTTCATAGCCCGCCGGCAGAAAGACGAGGTAGTGCTGCTGCAGTCCGGGGAGGCCGCCTCTTGGCAGCTCGCAAACCAGTTCCATGGCCAGTCCCCCCAACGCACTTCGTAGCGAATGTTACGATCTCCGAGTTCCCTGGGACCGGGGAGGTGTCCATGCGCAAGACGCTCGCATTGGTGGTTGCCGCGATTGCGGTAACTGCCGGCGGAGCGTGCACACGTCCGGGGCAGGTTACGCTGCAGACAACACGACTCCTGCCATCACTCTTTGGCTTCGAGCCCCAACTACCGCTGGGCATCGGCTCCGAGCCGGTTGCCAAGAGCACTCTTGATGTCGGTGCCCGTTATCCAGGCGCGACGATACAACTCTATCGCCCGGCCGCCGGCAGGCACTCTGCGCTCGTCATTTCGCTCGGCATCGCTCCGGCGCCGCCGGATGATCCGCGCGTAGTCCGCCTGCTTACTGGCCTCGCGCAGAGCGGCGTCGTCGCTGCCCTCGTCGATTCACCCGACCTCGACGCGTCCCGACTGACTCCCGCAACACCCGGTCTCTTGGTGTCCGCGTTCCAGCTCGTCTCGGATCAACCATCCGTGATGCCGGACCACGTTGGCCTGCTTGGTCTTTCAGTGGGCGGATCGCTCGCGCTGATCGCCGCCGCCGATCCACGAATAGCTGGCGATATCCGCCTCGTCGAGGCGGTCGGCGCCTATGACATGGCAAGACACGCAACGATGATTAGCCTGCGCACCTCGGGACAGTTGGTTAGCACTCTCAGTATGTGTGCGTGGCTTGCACTGCCTCATCGACCTCGCCCGCTCGATAGTGACGAAGAGTGAGGACCGTGGAGATCATTTTGAGACCTGGGAGCCGGCCCCGCTCGCGGTGCAAGCGGTGCGACGCAATCTGACCGACCTCATGCCACCCTCGCAGGCGGACCGTTTGCTGGCGAGCACAGATGCGCAGACGTTTAACGCCGGGGTAGCGCTCCTCTCCCCAAGCACGCGTGCTGACCTTGACTCACTCTCCCCGAGCTCCCGTCTGAGCATGATTCGCGCGCCGGTCTACCTCATGGTCGATGAGTCCGACACCCTCATTCCGCCGGCTCAGTCCGCGTCGATCGCCGGCCATCTGCACCAATCCGGTGCCAAGATCTACCTCTCACGATTCCACATCTTTCAGCACGTCGAGCCCGGTGGGGGGCACCCTCCAGTCGCTCTCATCGTTGATGTGGTGCGTCTCTTCGTCCATATTCGCACGGTCCTGAGCGGGCTATAGCGCAGGGGCGCCCTCTGTCGCCGCCGCGCGTGAGCCCTATATTCAGCAACGCGGGCGTCGGTCCGATGTACAATTGGGGACGCCCTGTGGGGTGCACAGGCAGGAGGCCGCCATGCCGGACAAATTCGAGCGTGAGATCGACGACATACTGAACAGGCTCGACAAGTTTCCCCGGCAGGGGCCGGCTGATCGAGCACGCAAAGCCGTTTCAGGACGCGTCGGCGTTTTTCAGCGTCGCATCGCGCTTCGTATCGCCCGCCTGTCCGTCGGCCAAATCATGCTCACGGGCATCGTGATGATTTTGTTTGGCTACTTCTTCCGCGCCCTCATTCCGGAGATCTGGTACTACGTCGTGATTCTTGGTCTTATTCTCTTCTTCACGTCGTTTGCGCTGTCCTTCTTCGGGGCGGGACGCGCGGGGGGGAGTCGCCAGGTGTACTGGCGTGGACGGCCGGCGCAGTCCTACTACTCCTCAGGACCCGCCCTTGCCAGGCGCCTCCGCGAATGGTGGCTCCGTAGGCAGGGACGGCGCTTCTGACCGCATGCGGCTGAGCCTTACCCTCGCCCTCGTTTGCGCAGCCTTTGTCGTAGCCGGTTGCGGAGCCGCGCCAAAGACCACCGCGACGAGCGCCTCCGGTCAGCCATCCGACCCCAAAGCCGTACCGACCGCCACCCTCCCTGCGGTTCTACCGTCTCCCATTCCGGCCGGCACGGTCACCGAAGGCGGTATCACCGGCCAGGCCAGCACGGATCCGACCACCTACGTGGTCAAGTCCGGCGACACGATGGCGGCCATCGCCCAGAAAGTCGGCGTCCCTCTCAGCGTGCTTCAGTCCTACAACACCGATGTGAATCCGTCGCGACTTATCGTCGGCCAAGAGTTGAAGGTCCCTCCAGCGCCGACGGCTACAACACTCTCAACCTCGGCGCCGCTGCGTCCCGCGACCTCCACTCCCCAGGGCGGCAGCGCCGTGCCCAGAACCGCGACAGCCAACGTCGCGTCTACGCCGTCCAGCTCGACCCCGAGCTCTGCTGGCGGCGCGCAGACTTACACTGTCCAGTCCGGGGACACGGCCTGCAATGTCGCGGCCAAGTTCAACGTCAGCCTTCAGGAGCTGGCCGCCGCTAATGGCGTGACGCCCGCCTCGCTTGCCAGCTTAAGGATCGGCCAGGACCTTAAGGTACCCCCGGCCAGCAGCTCCCCGCGAGGGTGCTAGCCGTCCCTTATGCCGCGCTGCAACCCTTGATGTGAAGAAATTGCATGGCGGGTGGAGGGGCAGAAGGCGCCCGGGCGCGCCGGAAGCTTTTGCTATACTCGGTGCGTAATCCGCCGGGCGCCTCCCGGCGGATTCATGCGCGTATCGGCTTTGGGGCTGGAGTTCAGAGGAGTCTAGCGGTGGAAGATCCGCGTTCAACAGCCGAGCGCATCATTGCAAACGTCGAAAAGGTCATCGTCGGCAAACAGGACGAGCTGCGGCTGGCTGTCATCGCTCTGGTCTGTCAGGGTCATGCGCTGATCGAGGACGTCCCAGGGGTTGGCAAGACAATGCTCGCGCGTAGTCTTGCCGCATCCACCGGCGGCAGCTTCCGTCGAATCCAATTCACACCGGACCTCTTGCCGAGCGACGTCACCGGCGTCTCGATCTACAACCAAAAGACTAACGAGTTCGAGTTCCGACCTGGCCCCATCATGGCCCAGGTCGTGCTCGCGGACGAGATCAATCGTGCCACGCCAAAAACGCAGTCGGCCCTCCTCGAGGCCATGGAGGAGCGACAGGCGACGGTCGACGGCGTAACACGCAAGGTACCGAAGCCGTTCATGGTGCTAGCAACGCAGAATCCGATCGAGTATGAAGGCACCTTCCCGCTTCCGGAGGCGCAGCTCGACCGCTTCCTCGTGCGAATCAGGCTTGGCTACCCGAGCCTCACTGACGAGGTGATCATCATGGACAGGCAGCAGATGGTGCACCCCGTCGACGAGCTGCAGCAGGTGACCGAGACGAACGAGATCCTCCGCCTCCAGGAGGCGGTCAAGGCAATTTACGTTGACCCGCTGATTAAGCAGTACATCGTCTCAATCGTGGACTCTACACGGAAGCATGAGGCAGCCTACCTGGGAGCGTCACCGCGCGGATCGCTCTCGCTCTACCGGACGAGTCAGGCCCTTGCCCTGCTCTTGGGTCGAGACTTTGTCATCCCCGATGACATCAAGGCGCTTGCGTTTGCCACGCTGAGCCACCGGGTGATCGTCAGCCCCGCCGCTCGGGTGAAGAGTGTCACGGCCGAAGACGTGGTTGGCGAGTGTCTCAACCGCGTCCCCGTGCCTGGCGCCCGCGCCCGTGGCGCCTTCTCGTCCTAACGCCAGCAAGCGCATCACGCAGAGGCCTCGCGATGATCAGAGTGCACTCGGTTCGTTCGCGCACCGTGCCCGTGGTCGTAGTCCTGTTCGCGCTGTGCGTCATCTTTGCCTACGCAACCGGATTCTGGTTGCTCTTTCGCCTCGCCTACGTGCTGCTGGTTGCGGTCCCGCTCTCTTACTTCTGGGCAAAGTTCAACATCAATAATCTCGAGATCATCGTCGAGCGCCTGGTAGACCGGGCCCAGGTTGGACAGTACGCCGAGGAACGGATCACACTCGAGAACCCGGGCCTTTTCCCGAGAATTTGGCTCGAGGTTGAAGACCCCTCACCGTTGCCCGACCACCATCAGGGTCGTGTGATAACACTCAGTGGCAAAACCCGTTGGCCCCGTTACCGTGTCGAGCGGCGACCCGTTTGGTCTCTTCCGGATGTCGCGCACCTACGGTAACGCCGGATCGATCATCGTCTACCCGGGCTTCATCGATCTCCCGCACTTCACCGTTCCTCCCGCGAACCTTCCGGGCGAGGGACGCTTCAGGAAGCGCACGCACTATGTCACGCCCAACGCCGCTGGTGTTCGTGATTACGAATACGGCGACAGCCTCAGCCGGATCGATTGGAAAAGCACCGCGCGGTTCAGCAAGCTAATGGTCAAGATGTTCGAGCTCGATCCGGCCAGCGATATCTGGATCGCCATGGATCTGCAGGCCTCCGTCCAGGCCGGTCAGGGAGACGAGAGCACCGAGGAGTACGCGGTTAAGATCGCAGCCTCAGTGGCCCGTTTCTTCTTGAACGCCAATCGCAATGTCGGCTTCATGGCCTTCGGCAACCGGCTTGACATCATCGAGGGCGAGCGCGGCGGCCAGCAGATGACGCACATCCTCGAGGCGCTGGCGCTCTCAGAGGCGGTTGGGGACGTTCCAATTGGCGACCTGCTTAACGTCGAGGGGCGCCATTTCGGCCGCCACACCACACTGGTCGTGATTACCCCGTCTATGGATCAGAGTTGGGTGATGAGCCTGCTGACGCTGTCACAACGCGGTGTGAAGGTCGCCGTGGTGCTGCTCGAGGCAAGCACCTTCGGCGGCAGCGAGAACTCCCTGATGGTCGTCAGCTCGCTCGCTGCCGCCGATATCTGGACGTATCTGGTGAAACAGGGGGATGACCTTTCGAATGCTCTCGCCCCGGCGGGCGAGAGTAACGAAGCGACCGCCCCTGGTCCGCGCTAGGATATCTGAATGAGCCAGGCTAACTGGATAGAGTACTTTCGAACACAGTCTCAGCCGGTGGAGGAGCCGGAACAGCCCCAGATCCGGCTGCCTGCCTGGATCACTGACTGGGAAACCTGGCTCACGCTTGCACTGAGCCTTCTCGTCTTCCTCAGCGTCGCCCGCTCAATCGAGAGCGCCCATTGGGTCGACGGCATGCCGTCGCTCACACTGCTCAGCCTCATCGGGATCTGCGTCGGCTTTGCCCTATCGCGGATCCGAATCCCAGAGGCGATCCTCGATGTGCTTGCGCTGCTCATCGGCACGCCGATCGTCCTGGGCATGACGCTGAGCTATATGCACGCGACCAGTGTCAGCGCCGGGCTTCCAGGCTTCCTGCATCGATTTGGCGACTGGTTTCTCCTCGTCCGCACCGGCGGTATCAGCAACGATGTGATGCCCTTCATCGCGATGGTGTTGGCGCTGACCTGGATCGCGGCGTTCCTCTCTGCATGGAGCATCTTCCGCTGGCACAACGCCTGGATCGCGCTCATTCCGGGCGGCATCGGACTGCTCACGAACATCAGCTACCTTCCAGGCCAGTTCAGCATCGATTTCGTCGTCTTCCTATTCGGATCTATGCTGCTGGTCATGCGCTCCAATCTGCGTAATCGCGAGCGCGATTGGGTCCGAAAAGGCCTGCAGTACCCGAGCTTTATTAGCCTGACGCTGCTCAACGCGACCGTCTGGGTCGCAGTGGGATTACTGATCGCGGCTTGGATCATCCCGCTGGCCAGCGAGGCGCCCGTCGTCTCAACGGTCTGGAATGCCATCTCGTCGCCGTTTACCGGCGCCACAGACTGGAGCCGCCTGTTTTCGAGCATTGACTCCAAACGCGAGGTCCCCTTGCACAACTTCGGCCAGACTCTTCCCCTGCAGGGGAAGGTCGTACTAAGTGACCGAGAGGTGGTGGAGGTCGATTTTGGCGATCAGTCCAACTACGGCCGCAACCTGCGGGCGGCCGTGTACGACGAGTACACACCGACCGGCTGGAAGGCCGGGACGCGTCAACCAGCAGACTTTGGGAGCAACGGAGTTGCCGGCAGCGACCCGGCCAAAGGACAGTCGGCGTTCAGGGATCGCAAGAACGTCACGGTCTCCATCCTCGTTGAGACGCCGGAGCAGGCCCTGATATCGATCGGCGAGCCGGTCTCATCCAACATGGACTCCAGGGCGGAGGTGATTAACGAGAGTGCGGGCAGCGATGTCGGAGCAATCCGTCCCCGGAAAGCGCTAAAGCCGGGCGATACGTACACGGAAACAGGGAGCGTTTCACAGGCTTCGGTAGAGAGCCTGCAAGCGGCCTCGAGCAATTACCCAGAATGGCTGCGCACCCGCTATACCCAGTTGCCTCAGAGCCTTCCACCGCGCGTTCGCGACTATGCTCAGCAGCTGACGCAAGGCAAGGCAAATGGGTTCGATAAGGCCACGGCAGTCGAGACAGCGCTTCGGGCGCTGCCTGACACCTACGACATCCCATCGGTACCACCCGGACGCGACGCCGTGGATTATTTCCTCTTCGATCTGAAGCGCGGTTACTCCGATTACCACGCATCTGCAATGGTCGTGCTGCTTCGAAGCCTCGGCATCCCGGCGCGGCTTGCCACGGGTTTCTCCGTCGGTGAGTTCGACCTGAACTCGCACCGATACGTTATCCGCGAGCAGAACGCCATCTCGTGGCCGGAGGTCTACTTCCCGGGCTACGGATGGGAGGAGTTCAGCCCGTTCGGGGGCTCGCCACTTGTCAACCGGCCGTCCTCCGCGGCCGCGGGAACCGGAGACGATACGAGCGGCAACGTACAGGACCCGAACGCGGACGACACGCCCGATGACACGGGCGACGCTGGCGGGGCCGCGCTCAACGCCAACCGCGGGCCGGACGCGCTCCGCATCATGCTCTACGCCGGATTCGGCATGCTGGTCCTGCTTGGGTTGGGTGCGATCGGGGGCGTCGGTGCGCGGATCGCCTGGGAACGAGGTATGAACGAACTCGACTACCCGGCGCAGTTATGGGAAAAAAGCATTCGCCTCGCGACTTGGGCGCGGCTCGCGCCTCGGCCGTGCCAAACTCCAGCAGAGTACGGCAGCCAGCTCCGCCGGGCGCTCCCCGACGCAGCAGGGATACAGCCCATAGCCGAAAGTTACCTGCGCTCGCGGTTTGGCCGGAAGTCCGCCGACTCAGAGGAACGTACTCGGCTCAAGACCCAGTGGATCTCCCTTCGCAACGCACTTCTGCGGCGCGTCCTTCACTGGCGTCGCTGACCTGTCGCCATCGTGCGCAGCTACGCCATCGTCGAGACTGATCTGGGGTGGGTGGGGCTGATGCGTTCCAATAGCGGTCTCAACGCCTCGACGCTGCCCCAATTAAGGGCATTTGCTGCGCTCCAACATCTCAGCCCGCGTGATGGCGACGTCGACGCCGGTGAACCGTCGTTTCGGAGCGTCGCCAAGTTCGTGCGTTCCCTGCTCGCCGGGCGACCCTGCGACTGCAACGAGCGGCTAGACCTCTCACGAGGGACAGCCTTCCAGCAGACTGTATGGCTGGCCGTGCGGGCGATTGCCTTTGGACGGACTCGGAGCTACGGCTGGGTCGCGGAGGCGATCGGGCGCCCGCTCGCTGCGCATGCGGTCGGACAGGCGATTGCCGGAAATCCGCTGCCACTCTTTGTGCCCTGTCACCGCGTCATCGCCGCGAGCGGCGAATTGGGCGGGTATGGGCGCGGGTCCGAGGCGCTGCCAGCGAAGCGTAGCCTTTTGCGTCGCGAGGGGATTTGGTTTCCGGGGCCAACGCTCGAACAGGTCCGCGGCATCCCTCAGCCTCCGGTCTGAGAGCCTCAGGGGTCTTGTATGCGCGTTCAACTTGCCTATGGCAGCAGCGGCCTCGACGTCGAGCTTCCCGACTCGCACGTCACCGTGATTGAACCGGTCGAGCTTCCAGGAGTCCCCGATGAGGAAGCGGGTATTCGCCAGGCGCTGCTGGCGCCCACAGCCTCACCGCCGCTGGCCGAATTGGTCGCGACCGACGGCGAGGTTGCCATCGTCTTTCCAGACGTCACCCGCCCAATGCCATCCAGCCGCGTCCTACCAGTGCTGCTCGACCACTTGGAGTATCTGGGCGTTCCCGACCACCGAATCGTCCTGTTCAGCGGAACGGGAACGCACCGCGCGAATACCCTCAGCGAACTGGCGGATATGGTCGGGCCGCGCGTGCTTGGCCGCTACGAGATTCTGAATCACGATTGCCGCGACGCCCAGGCGCTGACGCAGATTGGCCTCCTGCCGGACGGTGTGCCAGTCCTGCTCAACTCTCGCTACGTCGCCGCGACCACGCGAATCCTTACCGGCTTCATCGAGCCCCATTTCTTCGCCGGGTTCAGCGGCGGGCCCAAAGGCGCTTGCCCCGGCCTGGCGGGCCTCGGGACGATCCTCGAGTGCCACAACATGGACCGCATCGGCAGTCCCCTGGCGTCCTACGGCGTCCTCGACGGTAATCCCGTTCATGACATGGTTCAGGCCGTCTCCCGCATGGTGCCGCCTTCCTTTTCGATTGATGTAACGATCAACAAGTGGCGAAACATTACAGCGATATTCGCAGGCAGCCTCCCCGAGGCACACAGACTCGGGTGCGAGTTCGTTCGCGCAACCGCCATGCGCCAGGTGACCCACCGTTTTGACATCGTGATCACCACCAACAGCGGCTACCCGCTCGATCAGAATCTCTATCAGACCGTCAAAGGCATGGCTGCCGCAGCGCGCATCGTCCGGCCCGGCGGCTCTATTGTCGTCGCCTCCGAGTGTCGTGATGGACTCCCCAACGGCGGCCACTACGCCCGCCTTCTCGAGACATCGAGAGACCCCGCCGATGCACTCTCACATCTCGCACCTGCCGGCGCGACGATCCCCGATCAGTGGGAAGTGCAGGTCCAGGCGCTTATACAACGTCACGCGACCTGCTATCTATACAGCGAAGGGCTGACGCCGGCGCAGGTTCGAGGCGCTCTCCTTGAACCGATCGAGTCGGTTGATGAGACTATCACGGCGCTCGTGGGCGCCAATCCGGAGGCCGAGATCGCGGTTCTGCCGCAGGGACCACAGACGATCCCGTATGTCGTTGACTGACGGATCTTCGTGTTGGCCGCAGGAGTGATCGTGACTACTCAGCTGAGTCGACCCCGCGTATATTCGAATGAAGGTTTTGCACTGTGAGCACCCCAATCGCGTTTGGAACCGACGGCTGGCGGGCAGTTATCGCGGAGGACTTCACATTTGCAAACGTACGTGCCGTGGCCCTTTCAGTGGCGCGCTTTCTGAATGGCCACGGACTCGCCAGCCGAAAGTTGGTGGTCGGGTACGACACGCGCTTCGGCTCAGACCGGTTCGCGGAAGCCGTCGCCGAGGTGGCCACTGCTGCCGGAGTCCCCGTAAGCCTCGCAGACCGCTTCTGCCCTACCCCCGCTGTTTCCTATAACGTGCTCGCGCGCCATGCGGGCGGCGCCATTATCGTTACCAGCAGCCACAATCCAGCATCGTGGAACGGGATCAAGTACAAGCCCGATTACGCCGGCTCCGCCTCGCCGGAGGTAATCACTGAGCTTGAGGCGCCACTTGAGGAGATTCTCCGAGGCCAGATTCCACGCATGCCCCTGGACGCAGCCCGGAGTGCCGGCCTCTTTGAGACGTTCGATCCTCGAACTCCCTATCTCACGCGTCTTGCCCAGATGGTCGATCTGAGGGCACTGCGGGGAGCGGGTCTGAATGTCGCGGTCGATTCGATGTACGGGGCCGGGCAGAGCTATTTGGCCGAGCTGCTATCTGGCGGAAAGAGCGCGGTTACGGAGCTCCACGCGGAGAACAATCCGCTCTTCCCCGATATCCATGCTCCCGAACCGATCGCTCGTAACCTCGATTTGCTCAGCAAGACCATGCAGGAACCGTTCGACCCCCTCCCCCCACCGGCAGCCGGCAGCCGCCCGGCCTTCGACGTTGGCATCGCCACTGATGGCGACGCCGACCGGCTCGGTGTCATGGACGAGCGTGGCGTCTTTGTGGATCAACTCCAGGTCTTCGCATTGCTTACCTACTACTTCTTGGAGGTGAGAGGCGAGCGCGGCCCTATCGTTCGCTCCGTCACGACCACGCGAATGGTCGACCGGCTGGGCGAGATCTACGGCGTCCCTGTGCATGAGACGGCTGTTGGGTTCAAGTATCTGGGCCCGAAGATGATGGAGGAGGACGCGCTGCTTGGCGGCGAGGAGTCCGGCGGCTATGGCTTTCGCGGCCATGTGCCGGAGCGCGATGGAATCCTGGCAGGTCTCTACTTTCTCGATCTCATGGCGCGGACCGGCAAGCGACCCTCAGAGTTGCTGCAGCAGCTTTATGCCAAGGTCGGCCCCCACTACTACGACCGCAGCGACGTCGAGTTCGACCAGCAGCAGCGCAGCGCAATCCTCGAGCGGCTCAGCGCTGCCAAGCCTGCCGAGCTAGCGGGGCTTGCTGTGACCAGCACGAGCACCATCGATGGGTTTCTCTACAACCTCGAGGGCGGCGGTTGGCTGTTGATTCGTTTCTCAGGTACAGAGCCACTGATGCGCGTCTACTGCGAGGTGCCTTCTGAGGATCTCGTTCCCAAGGTGCTCGCAGCCGGAAAGCAATTGGCCGGCATCGGCTAGCCGGTAGGCGGATAATGGGTTCCTTGCAAGCGGCCCGCTGCGGGCACTGCCTGCGCTGCCCTATCATGGGACTGCTGTCTACGCAAATCCGATCCTCATCGCGTTCATGAGAACAGGCCGACTGGTTCGGCGGAGTAGAGTCATGCCAATCTACGAATACATCTGCCCAAAGTGCGGCGATACCTTTGAGATGATGCGCCCAATGTCCCGCGCGACCGATCCCGCCCCCTGCCCTGTCTGCAAGGTCGACGCCCCGCGAGCCGTTTCCCGCCTCGCCCATGTGTCCCGCGGCGGTGGCGATGATGATTTTGGCGGCGGCGACTTCGGCGGCGACGACGATTTCGGCGGCGGCGATTTCGGTGGGGGCGAGTTCGGCGGCCACAGCCATGGAGCGCCGGGACATAGTCATTGAGTTCGGACCTGCCAGCCGAGCTCATGCTCCGGGTCAACGGGCGTAACGGGACCTGGCTCGGAGACTTCTACCAGGACACCAGCCGCGACGTCGCGCTGCATCTTGACCCCTACCGCCGCGCCAATACCTCGGTTTCCCTTATCCTGCGCCGGGGCGAAAACGTGCTTCTCCACGCCCTCGTGGACGTCGGGTTTGGCGCCCTGAACTCGCTGCTGGACTTCCAGTACCAATCGCGCGTCAACCGCATCGACGCGCTTCTGCTCACCCATCCGCACTTCGACCACATTGCCGGACTGGACTGGCTGGCAGCGATGATTCGCCGAAGCGAGATCGCGGATCAGCCAAAACCGATGCCGCTTTACTGCACCATTCCTTGTTACGAGGAGGCCATCGGTCGCCGCTTCGCCTGGCTCAAAGATCTCTACAGCTTGCGCGTGATCAACTCCAGCGAACCGTTTCGCCTGGAAGGCAAGGAAGGCGCCTCACTTCTTGTAACGCCGCTGGCGGTCTGGCACGGACCGACAGCGCCCGGATCGGTAATCTATTCAATTGAGGCCGGCGCTCAGCACAAACGCATCGTCCTCGCCTGGGACATGCTGCATCTGCAGCCGGGCGTCGATGACGCCCCCGTTCGAGACGCGGACCTTCTTCTGGTCGATTCGACCTCGTGGCACCCTCAGTACGCCGCCGACGATCCGACAGGAATGCGGCACCACAACACTTGGCATCGATCGGTCGAGGAGTGGTTGACCCAGATTCCGGTCTGGCGCCCAAAACGGACGTATCTGATCCACTACAGCGGCTTTAGCGACTCCGCTCCGCACGCCGGTTGCCCAGACCCAGAATGGGTGAAAATCAACGGCGTCCTCAGCGAGCAGGAGCTGCGTGTGCAGGCGAGGCGGGAATCGGAGCGTCTCGGGTTAGACCTGCGTGTGGCTCAGCATGCGATGCTCGTCCCAGTCGACGAGCCATGGCCTTGAGCGATGACGCTCCATCCGCATCGGCCGGTGCCAACGAAACGCCCGCGGAGCTCGAACTGCAGGCTGCTGGGGTGACGTATAATCTCTCACCGCACGTTGATGGCGCGCGGACACTTGTGGAGTTCGCGGCCAGGAGCGGGCTTCGGCCCAGTCAGGTGATCAAAAGTCTCCTGCTTGACGTCGACGGCGGGCGGCAGGCGATGCTGCTGTTACCCGGTGACCGCGAGGCCTACTTCACGGCGCGAAGCGTGCGCATGGCGGATCGGGATCGGGTTGAGGCCATCACTGGTTACCGAATCGGCACCGTAACGCCACTGGCTCTTCGCACTGCGGGTCTGCCGGTCCTGCTGGAGGAGGCATCGCTTGCAGAGACGCTCGTGAGTATCGGCACTGGCGTCGCCGGCCGGCACATCCGGCTCAGCCCACCGGACCTCGTGCATGCCCTCGGAGCGAAAACGGGAGCGTTCTCACGCCGGCCGGCGAATCCCCAACACACCTGACTTCTGCGTTGTGCGGCGGAACGGTACACTGCTCCGCGAGCGCAATGTCACGGCTGACGTGGCACACATGCAGCCGACGATCTACGTCACTGGAGACGACCGATGGACAGTCCCGAACCAGACCCACGCGCGCCCACGTACCTCCCGGACGCGGTCTACGCGCAGATTCGTGACCAGATCCAGACCAGCCCCCGTGGCCGCGGTGCCGGCCTCGTGGCCTGTGTTGTGTTCGTCCTCGCTGCCCTACTGCTCCTGATACTGCTCGAGACCGGCACGGACGTCCAGGAAATCCTCTTGACCGCCATCGCTATCGCGGCCGCCAACCTTGTGATCGGCGTCATTTGGGTCACAGCCTCACAGCGTTCGCAATAGCGCCTACAGAACCCTGCGTGACGTTCAGCGACGCGACATAGATATTATTGTTGGGCTTGACGTTCTATCACAATTGTTGCACACTCATCGTGTAATCCACATTCGATAAATTCGCGTCGCGCGATGAGTAGGCGGTCGATAATATGGATGCCGTGCTGCGGGCTCGGCACGACGCGCTCACGGACGAGTTCGTCTGCGCAGCGACTGAGCTCACCATTGTTCGAACCCCGCCCGGCTCCCTCTTCAGCCGCACGATTGATGCCTTTTGCAGCGACGAGCGGGCGCCGCGCTTTGGTGGTCTGCTGACCGACTACGGAACGTGCTGCGCCGGTTGCTTGTTTCTGAACCCTCGACCGGAAGAGCTCGAGGACTCGGACGCTGCCGAGGACCTCGCCCTGGAAACTTCGTAACCTCCACCGCAATCCCGCCCATCGTCCACGCACTCCGCCGGGGACAAACTTGGTAAGGGCGTCCCCGCCAAGCGGATCTGTCCGGACGCGTCTGGCGGTGTACGCTTCTGCGTAGAGTCAAGCAGGGGGCGCAGATGAAGCCGATCGACCTTCGAAGTGACACCGTCACGCACCCAACTCCCGCGATGCGCGAGGCCATGTACCGCGCCGATGTCGGCGACGACGTCTACGGCGAGGACCCGACGGTCAACCGCCTGGAAGCGCTCGCGGCCGAGCGACTTGGCAAAGAAGCCGCCGTCTTTGTCACGAGCGGAACGATGGGAAACCTCGTCGCGCTCCTGGCGCACGCCGGGCGCGGCGACGAGGTTATCGTCGGCGATAAATCGCACACGCTCGTTAACGAGGTAGCAGGAGCCGCTTGCCTGGGAAGCATCCAACTTCGTTCCGTACACAATGATGATCGCGGCCGGCTCGATCCCGGCGAGGTAGATGCAACGATCCGCGGCGAGAACATTCACTTCCCTCGAACGGTGCTCATCGCCCTCGAGAACACCCACAATCGCTGCAACGGCGCGGCGCTGTCCCTGGAGGACATGCACCCAATTGTGTCGCTCGCGCATGGGCGCGGCATCCCCATCCACATTGATGGCGCACGCATCTTCAATGCCGCTGTAGCACTGGGCGTGACACCGGCCGACCTGGTGCGGGAGGCGGATAGCGTCCAGTTCTGCCTGTCCAAGGGCTTGTCGGCGCCCATCGGCTCGATGATCGTCGGCAGCGGCGAGTTCATCAGCCGGGCTCGCAAGTTCCGAAAGATGGTCGGCGGCGGGATGCGCCAGGCGGGAATCATGGCAGCGGCCGGCATCGTGGCATTAGAGGAGATGGTCGACCGAATGGCCGACGACCACGTTAATGCCAAGGCGCTCGCGCAAGGGCTGGCTACAATCGAGGGCGTCGAGGTCGATCCGGATGTCGTTGAGACGAACATCCTCTTCTACCGCGTGCCCAGCATGGAGCAACCGGCATTCGTCGCCGCTCTGAAGAACCGCGGCGTCCTCGTGGGGCCCGGGCGCATGGTGACGCATTACGGGATCACGCGTGCGGACATCGATAACGTGCTCGAGGATATCCGTGCTGTGCTCCGCGCGCGGGAGGGCGTCGCTGCCGGCTAGAAGCTGGGCGCTCAGATGCCCGGCGCGCCAAACCGCCTGAAGGCGTCGGAGAACCCCCAGGCGGCATTGCAGCCATGGCTTATGACAAGGCCAACGGCGTACTCGCAGCTGTTGTCGGCGGGCGGCCGCCATTCACCGTCGGGGCCCCGATGGATCTCCCGGAGGGTCTGGAGACTGAGACGTGGACCTGGGACGGGACTGTCTGGAGTCAGCAGCCCGCGGCCAGCCCGCCGCAGGGTGGCTTGATGTGCTTCGACGAGTCGAAGGATGAGATCGTACTCTTCGACGCGGCCGACACGTGGACCGAGGACGGCAGCACCTGGACCGAGGCCACGATTCCGCCGGCACTGTCCTCGCCGGCGCCTACCAACCTCGCAGCGGCCGGGGAATAATCGGGCGAATCTGGCTATTACTCGGGCATCACCGGCAGCCGAGGCAATTACGGCGGCCATGCAGCTCAGAGGCGGCTCCGCACGTAGTCCACGATCTCGTGCGCGAGCCGCAGCGCCTCGTCCGCCTCGGCCAGCGCTGGCTCAAGCGGCCCGCCGGGGTATCGGAACTGCTCCGCGTAGGGCGTCAGACCACGCGCCGCTTCGCCAAGCTCCGAGAAACGTTCGGCGACGGCCTGGCACAGCTCGACGAGCAGAGGCAAGTTGTGGGTTCGTGGCAGCGCCTCATCGCGGGCAGCGAGGTACGCCTTCTCCGCGGCCTGCTGGCAATGGTAAACGACGATATCCGGCAGCCTCACTGGACCATTGAGCAACGAGTCGGCGGCCGCCAAGTCCCGCTCGGCCCGTGTAAACCAGTCGCGGCCCTCCCGCGCTGCCTCAGGAGGCATACAAGAGGCGTCCCTCACGCAGCACCGTCGCCGGCAATGAGGCGCGGGCCGGTTTCCGGCTGTCGAACTCCCCCCGGGTCATGACGATGATGTCCAATGGCTTGAGGTGAGGGCTCACTGCCCGGTAGGCAATTTGGGCGAGCCGGTAGGGCGGAAGATCCGACTCCGGAACGACGACGAGCAGGTCCACGTCACTGTCCGAAGCCGGCGTCCCGCGCGCCTGCGAGCCGAAAGCATAAATACGCTCCGGACGCAGGACGTGGACGAGGCACTCAATGGCGTCGCGGAGCTCAGCCAACTCCTCCGCATTCAGGTGGGGCAGTTGCTGGCCGAGCCGTTCCTCGCTGTAGTCCTGCCTCATAGCCTCGGCTTCGCCGCCAACGATTCTCGGGTCAAATCCTTGCAGATCCGGCCGCGCTTGAGAACCATGTGGATGTTCGCCGGGTCTTCAAGGCAGGCGATATCAGCCGTCGGGTCGCAATCCACGAGGATCAGGTCGGCGAGCCTGCCCTCTTCAAGCGTCCCGATCTCCTCCTCCAGGCGCAGCAGTGCGGCATTCGTCTTCGTGCTCGCAACCAGCGCGCCCATCGCGCCCATCACCCGAGCCTTGAGCGCAAGCTCGCGCGCCTTCATTGGCTGCATCGGACCAAGCAGATCCGAGCCCGATGCGATCTGGACCCCCGCGCGCAGCGCGATCTCGAGCGCCTCAAACGCACGATCCAGCCCCTGCTGAATCTTCTGGAGCTGCTTCTCACCGACCCCGCCTGCCACGCCGTGCGCCGCGATCTGCTCGTAGGTGACGATCGTCGGCACAAGGAATGCGCCCTGCTCCCTGATCAGCGCCGCCGTGCGCTCGTCAAGAAAGTTCCCATGCTCGAGCGAGCGGACCCCGGCCTCGAGACAGTTCTGCATGCTCTCCGCCGTGTAGACATGAGCGAGTACGTAGGTTCCGGCAGCCTTCGCCTCCTGGACGGCGGCCGCCAGCTCTGGGATCGTGAATTGCGTCGACGTCATCTCATCCGTAGGCGACATCGCACCACCGTTTGCCATCATCTTGATCTGGTCGCTGCCGCGCCGCAGATTTTCTCGCGCGGCCCAGCGTACCTGTTCCGGACCATCCACGATGAATGGCTGGGCGTAGACTTGACTGTCGTGGCCGGGAATCGCGAACTCGATGCGCGAGCGATGGTCGGCGTGACCGCCGGTCTGGGAGATGAAGGCGCCGCTGATTAGCAGGTCGGGACCGTCGATGAGGCCGAGACGCACGGCCTCCTTGTATCCCCACGGCAACCCGCCGGCGTCGCGCACCGTCGTGAAGCCGGCTTGGAGCGTCGCCTCGATCAGCGCCGCGATTCGCAGCGCGACCACCGGCGCGGGATGGCGCGCGTTGGCGCTCATGTCGATATCGACGGCCGCCAGATGGACGTGCGCGTCGATCAACCCAGGCATTAGGGTCCGCCCCTGACAGTCGATGACAGACGTCCCGGCGGCTATGGCGAAGCTTCCGGTCGGGGCGATGCGCGTCAGCCGTCCGCCCTCGACGGCAACCGACATCTCCGGCCGCGGATCTGCGCCGGTGCAATCAAGCAGGCGGGCATGCTCGAACAGCAACATTGCGTCAGTCCGGCCGCGCCCGAGGGAAGTGGTCGTCCAGGTAGTGGTCGGCCGCGATTGCGGCGGTGGCGCCGTCGCCGGCCGCGCTGACGAGCTGGCGGGACGACTCGGCGCGCAGATCGCCGGCCGCGAACAGCCCCGGACGTTTCGTCCGCATCCACGTGTCGACGGGTATGTGCCCGCCGCGATCCAGAGACACGAGGTCCCCAAACAGCTCCGAGTTCGGGTGCTGGCCGATGAAGATGAACACCGCGGTGACCTTGAGCGAGCGGTGCTTGCCGGTGCGCTTGTTGAGCAGGCGCACGCCTTTCACATTGTCGGCGCCGTCGATCGATTCGACGACCGTGTCCCATGTGAGGTTGAACTTCGGCTCGGCGAACACACGCTCCTGCAGGACACGCGACGCCCGCAGTTGCTCGCGCCGGTGAATCAGATAGACCTTCGACGCGTAGCGCGCGACGAACAGGCCCTCATCTGCCGCCGCATCGCCGCCGCCGACGACGGCGACGACATGATCGCGGAAGAACGGCGCATCACAGGTCGCGCAGTAGGAGACGCCCCGGCCTGTAAGCCGCTCCTCACCGGGAACTCCGAGCCGGTTGTAATCGGCTCCGGCCGTCGCAATGACGGCGTTCGCCATGACCGTGCCGGACTCGGCTGTCAGGCGAAAGCGGTCGCCCTCACGGACGAGCGAACGCACATCGTCATGCCGCATCTCCAGCCCGTGCTTGACTGCCTGCTGCTGCATCTGCTCGCCCAGCTCGAAGCCGTTTACTGGGTCCACGAAGCCGGGGTAGTTTTCAACGAGGCTCGTGAGAGCGATCTGACCCCCGGCGTGCCGGCGCTCGAAGCAGACGGTCCGGCGCGAGGCGCGCGCCGCATAAAGGCCCGCCGTGAGACCAGCGGGACCCGCACCAATCACGGCAATCTCGAATTCATCGTCCACTGCTCATCCTCAACAGGAGAGCAAGAAGGGGGGCAAAGCCCCCCTTCAATGCCTCTACCGCAGGTTGAATCTAGAGCACCGAGTCGAGGCGCTTCTTGAGCGCGTTCTTGGGCTGAAACCCGACGATGCTCTGTACCTGCTCCCCACCCTTGAACACGAGCAGCGCGGGGATGCTGCGAATCCCGAGCTCCGTCGCGACCTTTGGATTCTCGTCCGTGTTCATTTTGAGAAATGTCACCTTGCCCTCGTACTCGTCCGCCAGCTCGTCGACGACCGGCGCGAGCATCCGGCAGGGGCCGCACCAGGGCGCCCAGAAATCGATCATAACAGGCTGTTCGGCCTTCAGGACTTCCTGATCCCAGGTTGCGTCGGTGACTTCACTCGGCTTTGACATCTTGCTCCCTCTCGCTGCCTTGGCTGCCTCCACGGCAGCGCAATTGACACCGGAATACTTGCCTACTAGGATGCTAATATACCCCCGGGGGGTATGTCAACCCGAGGCAGGTGGAACCGAAACGTGGCCAAGGACAATCAGGCGGTAAACACGCCTTTCGATGACAACGATTCCTGCGCTGTGCCGGTGGACAGCCGCACGACTGACGCGCTCCAACGACTACGCCGGATTGAAGGTCAGGTGCGCGGAATCCAGCGAATGCTCGAGCAGGGACGCGAGTGCAACGAGGTTCTGATGCAACTCATGGCCATCCGCAGCGGCGTCGAGGAGGTGAGCGTTCAGATCATCGACCTCCACATCGAGCGTTGCCTGTTTGAGGGGATCGAGATCGATCCCGTGAAGCGCCTCGAGTTGAACCGTTCGATCCGGCTCATGACGCGATTCCACACGCCGTCGGATTCACCCCGATCGTAAAAACGTTGCACTGCGCTAGTCATTTACGGCGCCAGTGAGGCTCCCGACCACGTCCACCGCGGCCGCGTCGCGGGCAGCCCGGAGGGCGCTGGTGATGGCGCGGGCGTCGCTGCGGCCGTGTGCGATCAGCACGAGGCCACGAACGCCGAGCAGCGGTGCGCCGCCGTACTCGGCGTAGTCAAGGCGCCGCCGTAACTGTGCAAACGCCGGGCGCAGCATGGCGGCGGCTAGCTGGTAGTGAGGTCTTGCGGTCAGCGCCAAGCGCAGCTCATGGACGATGTAGTCCGCTGTCCCTTCCGCCGCTTTAAGAATGATATTACCTGTGAACCCGTCCGTCACGGCCACGTCGATGGCGCCTCCGGCGACATCCTTGCTCTCAATATTGCCCGCAAAGTTGATGCTGCTGAGCCGGCGCAGTCGCTGGTTTGCATCGACCACGAGCTGATTGCCCTTCGAGTCTTCCTCGCCGATGCTGATCAGCCCGACCCGCGGCTCAGCGACAGCGAGTACCTCCCTCACGTAGGCCTGGCCCATCTGCGCGAACTGGACGAGCTGGCTCGGCCTGCAGTCCGCCGTCGCGCCGGCATCCAGCAGTAGCACACGTGCGCCGTCCTTAACGGGCATGACGGCCCCGAGCGCCGGTCGCTCGATCTGCGGCAGGCGCCCCAGGAGCAGCGTCGCGGCTGCCATCACCGCGCCTGTGTTGCCGGCCGAGACGAACGCCTGCGCCCGCCCGCTCTTGACCAACTCGATGCCGACGGCAATCGACGACTCGCGCTTTCGCCGCACCGCCTCCAGCGGCGACTCATCCATCTCGATCTGCTCGCGCGCGGGGACGATCGAGACTCCCGCGACCGGGTGCGGCGACTTCCGCAGCTCCGCGTCGATCGCGTCTGGCGGCCCGACAAGCGCAACTTCAATGCCTAACTCGCGGGCAGCGTTGACGGCGCCGCGCACAACCTCAGCCGGGGCACGGTCCCCTCCGACGGCGTCGAGGGCAATAATCATTGTTTGGGCTGCCTCCCGGACCTCAGGATTCGCCTCAAACCGGCCCGGCGACGCAGATCTGGCGCGCGCTGCCGGCCTCGAACGGACTGAGGTCATAGTCACCGTAGCGGTCAAGTAGCCTAAGTCCTACCGATGCCAGGAGCAGCTCCAGCTCTGCCGGGAAGACGAACCGCAGCCCGTACTCGACTACTGTCCTGCGTAGCGTTCCATCGGCAAGCGTCCGCTCGTAGAACTCGGTGACATCGTGCGTTTGCTGGCTCGCATCAGCGCTGAACGTGCTCAGCTTATCCACACGCGTGCCATCCTCGAGATGGGCGCTCCACGCCGGCACAATCGGGCGCGAGCCGGGCGACCAGTCCTCCCACCCAGACGCGGAAGGCGCCGGCAGGTCAATGACGAGCAGCCCGTCCCCACCCAGAACGCCGCCCGCGGCCGTCAGGCACTCGCGCTGCTCTTGGGCGGTCAGCAGGTGCAGGAACGTTCCAAGTGCGAGGATAACGAGGCCGAAATCGCTGCGAAGCGCCGGCCGGCAGATCGAGGCCTGCACGAGGCGCGGCGTGCCTCGATGGCGAACAAGCCGGCTCCGCGCTCGGGCGAGCATCGGGGCGGATCGGTCAACGCCGACGACCTCGGAGCCCTCGGCCTCAAGCCCGTCAAGCAGACGGCCGGTGCCGCAGCCCAACTCCAGAATCCGGCCATCGGTCCGCTTAGCGAAGCCAAGATAAAGTCCGACATCGTCGTCGAAATCCGCCATGCCGAGGTCGTAGTATGGCGCAATCAAATCATAGGGATCAGAGGCCACCGGGGTCACCGGGAAGCAACGGATTGGTCCATTGGAGGCCGATCTGCGAGAGGTCCGGGCTCAGCACATCGTCGCCTGCCGGCTTGACACCCTGCTCGACCCAAGCAACCAGGTCATCCCAGGCCTGGCGGCGCTCGGAGTCCGTAAACTCGCAATGGTCCGGGCGCCGAATCGCCCGCTGGACGAGTAGCTCGCCGGCCCCGGCGGCATCGACCGCTCGACGGTAATCCTGCTCGGCGCTGAACGGAACAAAACCGTCACCGGTAGTGTGGAGCGTAAGCAGCGGCGAAGTGATATGGCCCGTGAGCGGCGCGAAGGCCGGCTGCGTCTCCGTATTGCGCGCGCTTGGATCGGCGCCCTGCCGGTAGACGCCGCTGTTCAGTTGCTCATTGGAGAGTCCAAAGCCGCCGGCTATCGCATACGGTTGCGTCGTGTTGGTTGCCGCGCGCGCCGCAAGCGTCTGCCTGCCGAGATCATCATACGTCGTTGTGAAGTCGCCCGGGAAGCGATCGAGAAACCCCTGGTGGCGAAATGGCCGCGGTCCGCCCGTGAGGTTCTCGATCACGGACTCGAAGGCGCGGCCTGCGCGGGTCAGCCGCTTCGTCGCCGGATCTCCGAGAGCAGGCACTACCTGAGCATTCAACTTCTGCTTGTAGGCGCTGATATCCGAGACAGGCAGAAGGCTCTGGCCTGCTAGGTACTGGCCAACCGCGGCATAGCTGAGCAGAAAGTCCATCTCTTCTACGCCGGCGACGACGCCACACTCGGACAGTGCGCCGCTGTAGACGCCCGGACGCTCCTCGAGCGAGGAGACGACAACGTGGCCGCCCATCGACGCACCGTCGAGGTAGACCCGGCTCGGCCGGCCGACGGTCTGCCGGAAGTAATCGAGCAGCGCCAGGGTGTCATCGACGCCCGATTGGGGGTCGTAACCGTTGTCGCTGAAACTGGAGGCGGCCCAAGCGAAGCCTTCCTGGACGAAGGTACGGCGTAGAGCCGGCGGCGCAACGATCAGGAAGGGCTCGTAGCCGTTGAAGCCGTGCGCATACATCACCAGCTCACCGTTCCACTGGTCGGGAACCTCGATCTCATACAGGGAGCCGGCCAGGCGTCCCGACAGCGCGCGAGCGCCGGGCAACGGGGCGAATGACGGATCGGAGAACTGCCAGATGATATCAGGCGGTGCCGTCGCAACCAAACCCTGTTGCCGTCCGACCGGTGGGCGCGACTTCGACTGCGTGCAGGCACCCGCCAATACGGCAAGAACCGCACCAGCGACCAGCATTCCTTTTGAGATTTTCATCGGGGGTTGCACCCCCCCTCCCTCGCCGGACTGGCTCGCGCAGCTATACGCTGACGATAGGGACCAACGGGGCGCTGGGGCGGAGCCCCCCGAGATGTCACGGCCGTGGGCCGCCACCGGCGCATGAAAACTGCACCTCGGTGCAGTCGGGGATGCGGGGGCGCGGGGGCTTGCCCCCGAAAGATCATCTCGTGGGGAAACAGGAGAACCCCATGCTGAGCAATTCTCATAGCAGAGAAACTCCTGTGGGGTAACGAGACGAACCCCTCGACGGCGACGGACGCCGCACCAGCTGGTGCCGGCCCGCTTCCCATGGCAATCAGAGAGCTGAATGAATCTGCGTGTCATCCGGGCGTGCTTAGTCGAGGTGGTCGTAGGCGGGAATCGTCAGGAACTCGAGGTACGCCGGCTGCAGCGCAACCTGGTTGAAAAGCTCCGTTGCGTCGTCGACTCGGCTGGCGGCGTAGGTCTTGTCTCCGTAGAGCTTCCGGAGCGCGTCCAGCTCCTCGCGCTCGATCTGCTGCACCCGCGCTCGGTCGATGCTGCTGCCATCGTCGAGCCGCACGCCGTGGCGGATCCACTGCCAGACCTGCGATCGGGCGATCTCCGCGGTTGCGGCATCCTCCATGAGGTTATTGATCGCCACGGCTCCAACACCGCGAAGCCACGACTCGAGATATTGAATGGCGACGCTGACGTTGTTGCGGACGCCCGACTCGGTGACGGACCCTCCCGTTGCTGGAACGTCGAGAAGCTGCTTCGCACTGACCGATACCTCTGGTCGCTGCCGCTCGATCTGATTCGGTCTCGTCCCAAGGACTGCATCGAAGGCCTCGGTAGCGACCGCGACCAGGTTCGGGTGGGCGACCCAGGTACCATCGCAGCCCTCATGTGATTCGCGCGTCTTGTCCTCGCGCACCTTGGTAATGGCCAGTTCGTTAACCGCCTCGTCGCGCCGGCTCGGAACGAATGCCGCCATGCCGCCGATAGCATGCGCGCCGCGACGATGGCAGGTCTTGACGAGCAGCTCCGTGTAGGCGCGCATAAATGGCACGGTCATCGTCACCTGCGCGCGATCGGGCAGGACGAACTCAGGCCGGCTGCGGAACTTCTTGATGATGCTGAAGATGTAATCCCAGCGGCCGGCGTTCAGCCCAGCGCTGTGCTCGCGGAGCTCGTAAAGGATCTCGTCCATCTCGAAGGCGCCAAGGACGGTCTCGATCAGCACCGTCGCGCGAATGCTCCCGCGGGGGAGTTCGAGCGTGTCCTCAGTGGACTTGAAGACGTCGTTCCAGAGCCGCGCCTCGGTATGGCTTTCGAGCTTGGGTAGGTAGAGGTAGGGGCCGGAGCCGCGCTCTAGGAGACGGCGTCCATTGTGGAAGAGGTAGAGGCCGAAGTCCATAAGGCTCGCCGAGATAGGCTCGCCGTCGACGATGATGTGCTTGTCGGGAAGATGCCAGCCGCGTGGGCGCACAAGCAGGGTTGCCACCCGGTCATTGAGGTGGTAGACGCGACTATCGGGGCCGGTGAAGTCGATCGTTCGCTCGATCGCGTCGATCAGATTCGCGTGGCCGAGCGTGACATTCTCCCAGGTGGGGGCGTTGGCATCCTCGAAATCGGCCATGAAGACGCGCGCCCCCGAGTTGAGCGCGTTGATGACCATCTTGCGGTCAATGGGGCCCGTGATCTCGACGCGGCGGTCCTCCAGGTCCTTCGGCGGCGGCGGAACGGACCAGTCGCTCTCACGAACCTTACGGGTCGACTCGAGGAAATCGGGCAGCTCGCCGGCGTCGAAGCGCGCCTGCCGCTCCTGCCGCGCATCAAGCAGGGCGCGCCGCGTCTGCCCGAACTGGCGCTGCAGGCCGGCGAGGAACTCCAATGCCGCGGGAGTAAGGATCTCCGCGACCCGCCCTTCGATCGGCGCTCGGACCTCAACGCCTCTGACCGTAGTGCTGTTTGCCATGACCTATCCCCTGACCCCTTCCCCTCGGGGGAAGGGGAACGACCTCTCTCCCTGCCTCCCCCGGCGAGGGGAAAGGCGCGAAGAGCTCACGGTGGGAGTATACGTCTGAGTAAAGGGCCCGGCTAGAACCGGAGGGGTTAGTGGGACCTATCCACAGGTGCTTCCCCAGGTCACCTTCTATCTTCTTCGTCTAACCTCCATTAGACGAAGAATTCCGCCACGCGGAAGGGAGGCCAATGCCGCAACTCACTCACAAGCTGCTCGGCGCAGCCGCCGTACTCCAGGATGAAGCTGGTCGGGTCCTGTTGGTGAAGCACTCCTACGGCATGCTCAACTGGGAGCTTCCCGGCGGCGGGGCGGAACTCCACGAATCGCTGGTCGAAACCGCTCTCCGGGAGGTGCGCGAGGAGACCGGGCTGGACGTGACAGCGGAGCGCCTGACTGGTATCTACTACGACCCGACACACCCGCTGGGTGAGTTCGTCCACTTCGTCTTCGTCTGTCGTCGCACCACGCCACAGGATCCCGTGCCGGCGCCGCCGGAGATCACAGCCTGCGGCTTTTGGTCGCCGGAGGAACTGCCTCGCCCAATCAGCGATCTCACCATCCGGCGCATCCGGGACGCACTCGCACCGGCGAGGTCGCTTCTGCCGGTCACCGTCGGCACGCGCCTCTGGTTGGAATGACTTCATACGCCGTGTGTTCTCAGTCTTGGGTAGCATCCTTCAACGGACAAGAAGGGTCCAATCAGCTCGCCCCGGTCAAACGCCGACACTGGTGTTGGTGACCACGAGCGCTAGCGGATCGAGCTCCGCGTCAGCAGCTCGATGCTGTGGCCGTTGAGCTCATCGAAGTAGACGGCACGGCCGTCCCCACCGCGGCTGCTGTTGATCTCCATGTCGTAGAGCCTTGGGCCCGGGGCGCTGCCGTAGCGCAGATCCCTGTCTTTGATGCGGTCGAAAATCGCGTCGAACTCGTCGTCGCTCACCTCAAAGGCGTAATGTTGTCGGGCGTAGTGGCCCTGCTCAGGTTTCCAGAGGTCGACGTCATTCACGTCGGCGAAGTCGAGCACTAGGCTGTCATTGATCTTCACCGGCGCGAAATGGCCCACCGGCCCGCGCTCCAGACCCATGATCTCAGCGAAGTACTGGGCCGAGGCCACCTTGTCTTTAGCCGGCACGAGCAGGTGATTCAGTTTCATCGGATGGGTCTCCTCATCGCGTCAGATCTGCCTTTGGTGGGCGCAGTGTAGAGCCGCTCCTATTTTTCCGTCAATCAGTCGAACCGGCATCGAGCGGGCGCTGGCGCGGCTCATCCGCCGGTGACGATGAAGCCGTTGTCCTTGAGCACCTGCTGGCCTGCCGGCGACAGCACGTAGTCGATGAACTGCTGCGCTCCGGCCGCGTTCGGCGCGCCCTTTGCGACCGCAATCGGATACTGGGCGATGACGTTGAACTGGTCGGGGATGGCGAGCGTCTTGACCTGGCTTCGAGCCGAGGGCGTGACATCCGTCACATAGCAGATGCCGGCATCGGCTTCGCCCAGCTGGACCTTATTGACGAGTTGTTTAACGTCCAGCTCCTCCGACACGATATTCCTCAGCACTCTTGTGTCGAAGCCGGCGCCAAACGCGGGATCCTGTGCCATCCTTTGGAGCGCCTGCCGTGCATAGTTGCCGGCAGGCACATCCCTCTGGGCCAGCACGAGCTTCACCCCCGGCCTCGCGAGGTCCTGGAGCCGCGTCGGGGCTGAGGCACCGGAGGCGGGGACGATTGCGACGAGGCGATTCCGTGCGAAGACCTGCGCCGTACTCGCGATTGAGCCATCCTGCTGGGCCCCAACCATGTTGGGCTGATCAGCGGACGCGAAGACATCCGCACGCGCACCCTGTGCGAGCTGCGTCCGCAGCGTCGGCGAACCAGCGAAATTGAATGTAATCTTCGTGCCCGGATTCGACTGCTCAATCGCCGGCGCCATCTGCTTGAACGCATCGGTGAGCGAGGCCGCGGCAAAGACCGTGAGCTGCCCCTGAACCCGCGGCGGAGCACTGGCCGGAGTCGCCTCCCCAGTTCCCGCGAGCGAAGCGGGGCCGTTTGAAGCTGTTGCGCTGGTTACGGAGCCGCTCGTCGCGCTCGAAGGAGCGCAGCCAGACAGCACGGCCAAGATCGGGATCAGTGCCGCCGCCAGGGCAGCAGGAGAGAGGGCGGGGCGCCGGGAGGGGAGGGAAAGCATGGTGCTCACAGACTCTAGGTTTCGATTATGATCTGGCGGATAGCGGCGTGGGCACTGCCCTTTGAATAGTACTCATTTATTGAGTATTTGACTATTGGGTAGTGGGACCGCTCGCGCGTTTGAGATGGCAGGAGCGACCCGGTCGCACTTCGCCAAGCGCTCAGCCGGAGGGCAAGGATGCCCAGGACAAAGGCGCCCCCAACCGCGGCTGAGTACGCGGTCCTCGGCGTATTGCGGGAAACGCCGGCGCACGGGTACCGAGTGGCGCAGCGGTTCTCGCCGCGGCAGGACCTCGGCCTGCTGTACCCGTTAGAGCAGAGCGCCGTCTACGCCCTGCTGCACGACCTGCAGGCTCGCGCGCTCATTACGGGCGAGGTGGAAGCAGCCGGTCCGCGCCCGCCTCGCACGCTGTTCCGCATCACCGCTGCCGGCGAGAGCTACCTTCGCGCCTGGCTTGCCGTGCCCGTCGAGCCCATTCGCCGGCTGCGCCTGGACTTCCTTCTCAAGCTGCATTTCGCCACGAGGGACGACCCCACCAGCGCGAGACACCTAATAACCGCGCAGCTCACAATCGGCGCCGAGTACCTCGCTGGTCTCGACACAGAACTGGACAGACTCGATACCAACAGCCTCGAACGATTGATTGTCGAATCGAAGCGCGCGGCCGTCGAGAGCTTCGTCACCTGGCTACGCGTGAAGCGGGAGCTTCTCGAGCCCGTGCTGGAAGGCGAGCGACACTGACCGGGTGTTGCTGCTTACAATGCGGCCGACCACATTCCGGTTGCTCGGCCGCCGTTTTACACGAGTCGCAGCTCCATGCCGGCGACGGCGAGGCCGTCGATGCGCGTCGACCAAGTCTCTCCCGCAACGACCGGCAGCGCCGCCGTGAGCGTGCCGGTCGTCACGATCTCGCCGCCCTCAAGCGGCGGATGGTCAGGCAACCCGCGCAGTACCTCGAACAGATGGGCAAGGGCATTCAGCGGGCTGCCGAGCACGAACTCGCCGCCGCCCTCTGCCGCGGGCCATCCGTTCTTGAACGACGCGATGCGAAAGGCGGCGAGTTGTTGCGCCAGGGTGTCGAACGAGGCCGGATCGACCGCGACGGGTGGCCCGACGACGTAGCGGCCGTGCAGGCCGCCGTCCGCGACCGTGTCCGCAGCCTTGAACTTCCAGCGCGGAAAGTGACATTGCACGATCTCAAAGCCGTGTGACAGCCACTCGATGCAATCGAGCAGCTCGCGCGGATCGCCGGTGTCGGGCGGTGGGCGACGCAGCCTGAAGACGATCTCGGGCTCGATCAGCGGCTGCACGAGACCAGCGAGGGAGAGGCTCGCCTTCGCGCCGTCTGAGGCGTAACTCACGGTGCGGTCGTACATGTAGCCGAAGATCGGGTCGAAAACGCCGTACTGCTCCAGGATCGTGCGATTGGTGAAACCGATCTTGCGACCGACGCGGCGCCAGCCAGCGGCCTCGCGCCGGCGCAACACCTCGCGCGAAATCTTGTAGGCGTCCGCGATACCGAAGCCGTCCACGCGGGCGCTGAGCGGCTTGCCCAGCGACGCGGTGTCGGCAAGACGCATCATCTCCTCGGCGTAGGGCGCGACGGTGGCGGAGTTCATACCAGGGCCGGCAGCCCTACATCCGCGAATTCTAGACGGGGTTGGTGCCCGCGCCCGCCGGCACCAGCGGGCGGTACATGGCGGTGATCGGCCGGTCGCAATGCTCGCGCATGCGGAAGGTCCAGGGCGTTTCCGCGGCTTTCGAAAACGCCTCCGTCCCCCGGACCCTGACGTCCGCGTGCTCCCACAGCGTCAGGTATTGCAGGGGGCCTTCGACGCCCCTGAACCGTCGCACGCGCAGGACGCCCGGGACCTTGATGATGAAGGGGATATGCTCCTCGTCGTACCAGGCGTTGTACTCCTCCTCATAGCCGGTGTGCGGCTGCAGGCCGACCGCGTTAAGGACCTGCGGCTCGCCATAGGATGCGGCGCTGTCTGAGACCGTCTCCGAGATCAGCGTCATGACGCAGCGCATGTTGTTGCGGAAATAGGTCACCATCTCACGGTCTTCGCCGGTCTGAATCGGCGGCTGCGACAGCGCCTTGTAGTCGTTGGTCTTGAGGGCGTCCGGGCTCTCCGTGTCGTACAGGGCGGCGTACTTGGGGCCGATCTGGCCCGGATGCGCGCCCTGAATCAGCTCGTAGCGCTCCGCCGAGATAAAGCCGGGCAGCGCCTGTCGCTGCGGCACGTGACGGCTGTCGTACCAGCGATTGACGGCTGCCTCGTGGGCAGGATCGAGATCCGTCACCACGAACAGAAGCGCGGGATTGCCGGCTGCGGTCATGGTCTAACCCTCCATCACGATGCAGAACTTAGGCTGGGCGTTGTCGCCGTGGCCGGGACCAGTGGGCGATATGTGCCCGTGATCCAGCGCTTGCAATGGCTCACGACCCGCGCTGTCCAGGGTGTGCCGGCCGCTTTCCTCCACGCCTCGCTTTGTCTTATCTCAGCGTTCATAAGCTCCCAGATGGCTAGGTAGGGAAGGTCATCGCGGATGCGTTTGAAGCGACGGACGCCCAGCACGCCCGGAACGCTGGTGAGGAACGGGATGTGCTCCTGTTCATACCACGCATTGAATTCCTCTTCATGCGCAGCGTCGGGCTCTAGGCCAACGACCAAAAGCGCACCCGGATTCGCTCGCGATGGACTCCCCGGTGCCGCTGTGTCGGAAATCTGACTCATGATGCCCCGCAGCCGGTTGCGGAAATGCGTCAGCATCTCACGGTCTTCCGCATTCTGAATGGGCTCGCGCGAGAGCGACAGATAAGCCTCTGTCTCCAGGGCCTCTGGCCCCTCGAGGTCATACAGCGCGAGATACTTCCGGCTCGTCTCGGTTCCCTGCAGAACCTCAAACCTGCGGGCGCTCTGGAAGCCGGGCAGCCCCTGACGCTGGGGGACGTGGCGGGTGTCGTACCAGCGGTTCCAAGCCTGTTCATACTGCGGATCGACGTCGGTTGCTACAAACATCAGGGCTGGGCGATTGCTGGCTGCCATCGATGCTCCTCCTGCTGACTGTGTGGTCTGCACGTAGGGCTTCCGGCGCAGGCCCTCCCATACGACCCCTTCGCCCGGCGGCCGCCAGGATACACGCGGAGTGTACATCGGGATCGATGGCGTCGGGGTAGGCGGTTTGAAACCTACCCTTATGTGATCGGACCGGGTCGTGACTAGGATTTAGCTTCCGGTTCGACGCTGCCATTGCTCGGGGTCACGGCTGGCATGGAAGCAGGCGATGACGGTTGTAGCGTTGCGGGCTCCACGCGAAACAGCAAGGTGTAGGGGAATCGGCGCATAAACGCGCGGCGTACGTCGTGAATCTCTAACTGGAATTGAAGTGGGTTGCCCGCGATGCGCTGGACGGTGAGATCAAGCGCGGCTCGAAATCGCGCGCTAAGACCAGGAGCTCGCTCTTCGTACCAGTCGCTCGCGGCGGTGACATCCGCCCGGGCGTCCTGGGTAAAAAGCACGGGCCGCGCTACGTTCAGCGCTGCGCCAGTTCGTCCTTAAGGCTGCCCCAAGTGAGGGCTTGCGCGCGGTCAATATCGAACGTCGCGAGTCGGCGTTCAAGCTCGCTTTTCTGCGCGCCGGTGAGAGGGACTTCAGACTCAGCAAGACTGTCCCAGAGCTGCTCGATCAGGTTCAGGCGTTCCTGAGGAGTCAGGATTTCGTCGGGGGTAAGCTTCATACGGGTTAACACGGGTCAACGCAGACGATGGGTTAGGTGCGAGGCAGGCCCAGCCCGCGCTGGGCGATGATGTTGCGCTGGATCTCGTTGCTGCCGCTGTAGACCGTCGGCGCCACATTCTCGAGATGGCCGAGCTCGATCCGGCCGCCCAGCGGCGCCAAGGGAGAGCCTGGGCGCAGTTGGCCGTAGAGGCCGAGCACGTTGATACCGAAGTTGTACAGCCGCTGGCGCATCTCGGTGGCGAAGACCTTCATCATCGACGCCTCGTAGTTCGGCACCTGACCGGCCGCCTGCATCGATGCGATCCGATAGGACATCATACGCCCCACTTCGTTCTCGATCGTCAGCTCTGCCAGGCCGTTGCGGACAACGCCGTCGCGACGCGCAGCAGATCCATACCCACAGCCGCGGACGTACACGGCCAGCTGCTCGAGCGT
>Ga0193751_1000425_pt1 | contig 33765 bp, 32 predicted proteins | sample L1c2metaG_FD_143050 | JGI IMG/M metagenome (GOLD analysis project Ga0193751, IMG submission 143050) | Soil microbial communities from a riparian zone of the East river system, Colorado, United States - L1c2 | ecosystem: Environmental > Terrestrial > Soil > Riparian zone | place: USA: East River...
CGCAGTATCAATCAGACCCTGAGCAGAACCATCTTGACAGCGGGCCTAACCTTCCTTACCGTACTCGCACTCTTTTTGTTTGGGGGCGAGGTGCTCCGTGGATTCAGCCTCGCGTTGGTGATTGGCATCTTAATCGGGACGTATTCGTCGATTGCGATTGCGGCCCCCATCCTGGTGGCTTACCAGGATTGGCGGGTTGAAAAAGGCAAGCGCCCCTTGGCTGTGCCGGCTGGCCGGTCTAGGTAAGATACCCGATGGCGCGCTGGTAATGATTGCGTTAGCCCTTGTTACGTAGGCAGTTAGTGGTATCCGCTGAAAACGCCTTCCGGGTCGGTAGTCCGCAAGGCGCAAGCGAAAACTGGGAGCAAAGGGGAAGCGTTCGGTGTCTAAGTATCCGTAGGGGTCGAAGATGTACTGGGGAGACTCATATGTTTGAAGACAGCCTTATCGAATCCGGCGGCAAGCTGAAGACCAAACGGGGTCGCACGTCAGCGGTCGCGTTTGTGCTAGAGGTCATGATCATCGGAGTGATGGTTCTGATCCCGCTGATTTTCACCGAAGCTTTGCCGAAAGGTACAACGTTATTTATGCTGGTGGCCCCCCCGCCGCCTCCACCGCCACCACCTCCAGCAGCCGCTCCGGTGCATGTTGTGAAGCAGGTTCAGACCGACATCATCAACGGCGAGTTGCGCACTCCCACCAAGATTCCCAAAAAAGTTGAGATGATTAAAGAAGACGAGGCCCCACCACCGGTGATGGCTTCCACCGGTGTGGTAGGCGGCGTCCCGGGCGGTGTTCCGGGTGGTTCGATGGGCGGCGTGATTGGCAGCGTTCTCAGCTCTACGCCAGTCGCCGTGCCGAAGATCGCCACCCCGACGCGCGTGCGCGTATCGTCTGGCGTGTCCTCCGGGCTTCTGATTCGTAAAGTCAGCCCGACCTATCCACCGCTGGCCCGTCAGGCGCGCATTCAGGGTACGGTCATACTGCAGGCTGAGATCAGCAAGGACGGTAGTATCCAGAAACTACAGTTAATCAGCGGGCACCCGATGCTGGCTCCAGCCGCGCTCGAAGCCGTCAAGCAGTGGAAGTACAAGCCGTATCTGCTGAACGGAGAGCCGGTCGAGGTTGAGACCCAGGTACAGGTGAACTTCACCCTCGCCGGGGGCTAAACCCGCAATGGCGAAGTTGGGAGTTTTTCATAGCAGTTTGCGTGCCCTTTCCCGTTCGCCAACAAGACCCTGGCGGGCAGGGAAGACTTTCGGAAGCCCGGCACGGCCGCTGTATCGCAAGATTCTCCGGCACGGCCAGCTGGGTTCGTGCCTGTGCGGCGAAAGTCGCATTTTCCCTGGCAAATAAATTCTTAGCCAGCGATTGGCACGGCAAAGCGCATCAAAGGGTCCTGGTAAACAGTAAATGTCGAGAGTTCGGAGGAGGGAAAGCAACTCATGTTCGCAACTCACGTAGCAGGTAGTCTCGCTCACATCTCCGCTGCAGCCACCTGGATCGTCCAGGAAGGCGGCGGCACTCTGGCCACCGATCCATTGGGCTTGTGGAAGGCAATGGGCTGGGTCGCCAGAACCGTGGTCATTATCTTGTTCATCATGTCGGGTTGGTCCATCGGCGTGATGATCGATCGCTGGATGGCCTACAGCGCGGCCCGCAAACAATCGCGCGCCTTTGCCCCGGCCGTAGCCGGAGCTCTGCGCGACGGCCGCATCGACGAAGCCATCAAGGTCGCCGAACGCAACAAGAAGAGCCACCTGGCCAAGGTTGTCACCGCTGGCCTGATGGAGTTCAAGGCTCACCAGGATAGCCCCGGCGCCATCCCCGGCGAGACCATTGAAGCCTCCAAGCGCGCTCTGGAACGCACCGAAGCCATCGTCCACGCTGAGCTCAAGCGCGGATTGGGCGGCCTCGCCACCATCGGCTCGACCGCTCCTTTCGTGGGACTGTTCGGAACCGTGATGGGCATTCTGAACGCCTTCATCGGCATCAACAACTCCAAGGCCACCGGATTGGCTGCAGTCGCCGGCGGTATTGCGGAAGCGCTGGTTACGACGGCCATCGGCCTGCTCGTCGCCATCCCAGCCGTCATGATGTTCAACTATCTTACGGGTCGCGTGGAAGCATTCGACGTCGAGATGGACAACTCGTCCAGCGAACTCATCGATTACTTCCTTAAGAAGCGCGGCGATATTCGCCGGTAAGCCGTTCGCACAAGAAGTGCGCGGTCTGGTTTCCGCTGTGTGAGTTGCTTGTCCGGCGCTGGAGGGTTCCGGCGCCGGGCTTTCCCTTAAAGGAGCGGAGGAGCGTGAATTCCCAGACCGCAGCGGAAATAACGGGAGATATCTCGCTATGGCATTAGCAAAACGAAACGAAGGAGCGAAGATTAGCTCGGAGATCAACGTCACACCCATGGTGGACGTGATGCTGGTCCTGCTGATCATCTTCATGGTGGTCACGCCCATGTTGCAAAAAGGCATCAGCGTGGATATGGCTCCGGTCAACAACCCGGAACAGATGCCCGACGCGGACAAAGAGGACGCACTTCTGATCTCTATTACTCGAGACGGAAAAGTCTATTTCGGCAGCGAGCAAATGGCAGTCGACAACCTCACCGGCAAGGTAAAAGATCGCCTGGCCAACAAGCAGGATAAACGCGTGTACGTGAAAGCCGACATGCGTGCCCGTTTTGGCAGCGTGGTGCAGGTCGTCGATGCGGTTCGTGCGGCTGGGGTCGATGACCTTGGCTTGCTTACCGAGCAAAAGAAAACAGGTCCAACCGCCCCGCCCCCGGCTACGCCAGGGCAAGCAGGGCAATAACAGGAGAACGATCATGGGTATGACAGTCGGCCCGAGCGGAGGCCCAAGTGCAAACATCAACGTCACACCGCTCATTGACGTACTGCTGGTGCTGCTGATTATCTTCATGGTGATCTCGCCCGTCACCATGAAAGGATTGGATGCGCTGGTTCCCCAGCCCCCTCCGCCCAACGCGCCCAAGAACAACACGCCCGACCGCACCATTGTCGTGCAGTTGATCGACCGCGGCCCGGGCCAGGAGCCGGGCGTGAAGATCAATAACGAGGACGCAACCTGGGACAACCTGCAGGGGCGTCTCACCGACATTTACAAGCAGCGCGCGGAAAAGGTCATGTTCGTGAAGGGCGATGACGCGATCCCCTTCGCTAATGTCGCCAATGTGATCGATCTGGCTCATGCCGCCGGCGTGGACAAGGTCGGCCTGATTACCGCGAAGATTGAAGCGGGCGCCTGAACTGCCGCCCAGTTCAGATTGCAGCCGTAAAGCTAGGAATTTCGTACCCGGCCCACTGCACGGAAGCGTACACGCTTCCGTGCTGCCGCGGCCCGCTCGTGTCAAGCCGCTTGTCGTTACGCGTTTCAGGCCGCGCTTGTCAAACCGATGTCTCTGGGCCTAGGATGCTCTGTCGAGGGAGACTTATACCGCAATGAATAAGACCGCAAAACTCATTACGCTGGCGGCGGCGCTGCTGGCGCTCTTCTCCTCTGTAGGATGCGACAAGCTGCGAGCGCGCGACCAGCTCAATAAAGGCGTGGAAGCGTACAAGAACAACCACTACGAACAGGCCATCGACCACTTCCAGCAGGCGGTTCGCCTGGATCCCGGCCTCATCAATGCTCGCATGTACCTGGCCACTGCGTTTGTCTCGCAATACATCCCCGGTGTCGACTCACCCGATAATCTGCGCACCGCGCAGCAGGCCATCGATGAATATCAAAGGGTCATCGACGCCAATCCCACACGGGAGCAGAAGGTGAACGCCGCGAAGGGTATCGCCTACTTGTATCTGAACGAGAAGAAATGGGATGAAGCCAAGAAGTACTACCGCATGGCATCGGACCTTGACCCCAACGATCCTGAACCCTACTATTCCATCGGCGTAATCGACTGGACTGCCGCCTACCAGCCGCGTATGGAAAAACGCGCCGCGCTGGGCATGAGGCCCGAAGAGAATTTGAATCCGAAAAATAAGGACCAGAAAAAGGTCTGCGAAGAATTGAAGGAAAAGAATTCGCCCGCTATCCAGGAAGGCATCGATAGCCTTAACAAAGCCATACAACTTCGTCCCGATTACGACGATGCCATGGCCTACCTGAACCTGATGTATCGCGAAAAGGGCGACGTTGAGTGCGACGATCTCCCCGGCCGCGCCGAAGACCTGAAAACCGCCGATCACTGGGTCGACGAAACGCTCCGTGTCAAAAAAGCCAAAGCCGAAAAAGCCGCCCAGAACTCTCAGGGCGGAATCACAGTGGACAAGTAGTAGATCCGCGTAATCTTCCTCCGGAGATTCGGCCTCCTCGCCGCCCACGCGAAGGAGGCTTTTCCATTCTTATACCAGCACACCATTTTCGAGAAGGCTTTTCGAAGTCCTCCGTTTTTCTTTGGTTTTCTTTGCGTCCTCTGCGCCTTCCTCAGCGACCTCGGCGGTTCAGGCTCTTGCAGTCCCTCTCGGAGCCGCCTACCGTCCGCTATACAGCCGGACTTCGACCTTTGTGAACCGCCACCGCACCATCTTCGGGAATGATTCTGGCAGGACTTTACTCAGCATCGCGGTCGTAGGGTCAGGGTTCTCCTCCGAGCCATTGTTCATCAACATAACCCAGATGCGCGAATGGCTGTCCCTCGCCCCGCGCAACAACTCAGGCGTAGGTTTGCCCGTGAAATCGCGGTAATCCAGTCGCTCTCCATGGTAAGGAAACAAAATCTCCAGCCCCGCGAATCCCGGACCCGCCGTATTCTCTCCAGCGCGCAACGAGCGAAAAAACTCATAGGCAACGCGGGTCGCCGCAATATGAAAAACAATCGCGTCCCCCGGTTCGGAGTGGTCGAGAATGAAGTCGCTCGCTGCGCCCGAAGCATCCCGCTCGTCATCGAAGTCGTGACCGTAGACGAAAAAAACTCCCTGCAAGCCAAGCAGTAGGATTCCGCTGAGAACCGCCGCCAGAAGCCAGGCCGCCCGCAGTCGCCCTAATCCCGCCGCCACCAGAATCAGCAGGGGCGGCAGGCAGAAGATCATATAACGCCCCAAAAACACCGGACGCGCAAACGACAACAAAACCGTCAATAAGACAGGAAAGATCAGCCAGATCAGAAGAAACTGCGCCCGCCAGGTCTGCCAACTCTGATCGCGTGCGAACAATTGTTTGCCGACCGGCATCACCGCAGCAACGCAAGAGACGGCGAAGAGAACCAAGAGAACCCAGTTGTTCCCCCCTGCCAGATGCTCGTAAGACTCCAGCAGATAACGAATCCCCGGCCGTTGTATCCAGCGGATGGGTCCCGCTCCTGTCTTCGCCACAAAAACCACCAATGGCAGCACCGCCAGCCCGATCGTGATCCACGCCCGTCGCAGCTGCGCCGACCGTGCCGCGGTTTCGTCCCCGGAATGGTTAAAGGTGCCCAGTCGGCGCACAGCCAGCCACTGCACGGCCACTAACAGCAGCGCATAGAAGTGCGCATAGACTGCCAGGATGCTGACGAGGACATATCCATGCCAGTGGCGCCGCACGGGTTCTCGCAGAAACGAAATCAGAAAGCCTGAAGAAAGTGTCGCCAGCAGCAGAAACAGCGCGTAGCTGCGCGCCTCCTGCGCGTACCGGACGTTGTAGGCGTTAAATGTAAACAGCGCCGCCGCAATCAGAGCGACCCGCCGATCGTATAGCAGGCGAGCCAGCCAGTAAATTGCCGGCACCGTGGCCGCCGCAAACATCACCGAAAGGCTGCGAATGAAAAAGGGGCTCTGCCCATAGTGCTGATTAAGGCTCAGCCATGCTCGCAACAGAACGTAATACAACGACATGTTGGCTTCACGCCACCAAAGCAGGTACAGAAAGTCGCTCCAGCGAATTCGCGCGACTTCCACGCTGAAACACTCATCAAACCAGAAGGGCTTGCTGGCGAGATGAAGTAAGCGAATGGCGGCCGCCGCAACCAGCAGCAGAAGAATCTTTAGCCAATGGGCTTGTCGTGACTGTGAGGCGCCTGCGCTCGGTTTCACGGCGGCGTCGGGTGGCAGCATGCTGGGGATTGGAAGGCCGTCCAGTTCCAAATGATACTATGCTAGAAAAACCTCGAATAAGCGCGTATTTTCAAACTGAAGAGTAGGAGTGCGGTTTGAACAGTCTCATTCGCAAGGGCGTCGTCCTGACCGTAGCTGTTTTTCAGGCGGAAGGAAGCATCTCGCGCGCACACCGGCAGCCTTGCGTGCAATCAATATTACGGAACTAAGCATGAGTATGTCGTCCTTGGAAACCATTCCGCGCCACGAAACGACGCCCCCCGATCGCTGGAAGGAATCCGTGTCAGTGATCGTCCCGGTTTACAACGAAGCCGCGCACCTGGACGAACTGCTGCAGTCGATCCACGCCTCGCCCGTAAAAAAAGAAATTATCATCGTCGACGACGGTTCCACCGACGGCACCCGCGAAAAGCTTCAATCACTCCCGCCCGTCGACGACGTCACCGTGCTGTTCCACGAAAAAAACTACGGCAAAGGAGCGGCCATCCGCACCGCCCTCGCCTACGCTCGCGGCGAGTACGTGCTTATCCAGGACTCCGATTTAGAATATGACCCGCAAGATTATCCCCGCTTGCTGCGGCCGCTCGAAGAAGGAAAATCGAACGTCGTCTACGGTGTACGCCCGGACCGGCCAGAACGCGGCCTGCGCTTCTTTCTCGGAGCCAAGCTCCTGACGCACCTCACAAACTTTCTTTACCGCGCCGGAATTCACGACGAAGCAACTTGCTATAAGGTGATTCGCCGCTCGCTACTAGCGCAGCTCCAGCTGCAATGTCGCCGCTTCGAATTCTGCCCCGAAGTGACGGCAAAGCTGTGCCGCATGGGCGAGAAGATCGCCGAAGTCCCCATCTCCTACCATCCGCGTTCGGCAATCGAAGGCAAGAAAATTCGTCATTCCGACGGATGGCTGGCAATCTGGACCCTGATCCGCTATCGCTTCCTCCCCCGCCGCCGCTGGCTGCGGTCGGACCAGAACAAGCCACAGACGCCCTTCGCCGTAAGCTTTTCACGAATCCCTTCGAAATAAAATTGAGCGGAATCCGGGTGCCGCGAGCCTTCATGATCCCGGAATCTCCTGTAAAATCTGGAGTTCGCTGAACGTGGCTGCGGCAAAAATGTTCAAGAAAATTCTCATTGCCAATCGCGGCGAGATTGCGGTGCGCGTCATTCGCGCCTGCCACGAGATGGGAATCGCCGCCGTCGCCGTCTACTCTGACGTCGATCGCGCCTCGCTGCACGTCCGCAAAGCCGACGAAGCTTATCCCATCGGCGCCTCGGCAGCCTCCGGGTCCTATCTCAACATTCAAAAGATTCTCGACGTAGCCGCGCGCTCCGGCGCGGACGCCATCCATCCCGGTTACGGATTTCTTTCCGAGAACGCGAAGTTCGCCCAAGCCTGTGCCGACGCGGGCGTAAAGTTCATTGGCCCGAAGGCGGCGGCGATGGACGCCATGGGATCGAAAACGCGCGCGCGTCAGGCGATGGAGCTCGCGGGTGTTCCGTGTGTGCCCGGAACCTCGCGCGGCCTCGAATCACTCGAGCAGACCGAACAGGTCGCCGCTAAAATCGGCTATCCCGTAATGCTGAAAGCCGCGGCGGGCGGTGGCGGAAAAGGCATGCGTTTAGTGCACGCGGCTAACGAACTGAAGTCAGCGCTCGAGGGTGCGCGCAGCGAGGCAGAGCGGGCGTTTGGCGACAGCGAGGTTTATATCGAGAAGGCGATCGTCACCCCACGCCACATCGAAATGCAGGTGCTGGCCGACGAGCATGGGAACACGGTCTATCTAGGCGAGCGCGAATGTTCGCTGCAGCGCCGCCATCAGAAGGTGGTCGAGGAAGCCCCTTCGCCGATCGTTGATTCCGACATGCGTCAGCGAATGGGCGAAGTCGCGGTTCGCGTGGCCCAGGCTGCTAAATACACGAACGCAGGGACTGTCGAATTCCTGGTGGATCAGCAAAAGAATTTCTATTTTCTCGAGATGAACACGCGATTGCAGGTGGAACATCCGGTCACCGAGTTAATTACCGGACTCGACCTGGTTCACTTGCAGATTCGTATCGCAGCGGGCGAGCGCTTGCCCTTCACGCAAGACGAAGTCGCGCTTCGGGGACACGCCATCGAGTGCCGCATCTACGCCGAAGACCCCGACAATAATTATTTTCCCAGCCCTGGCAAGATCACTTTGCTGCTGACGCCTTCAGGCCCCGGAATCCGCCACGACAGCGGCATGTACGAAGGCTGGAATGTGCCTATGGATTACGATCCGCTGCTGGCCAAACTGGTCGGCCACGGGACCGACCGCGACCATGCCATCAGCCGGTTGACGCGCGCTCTGAACGAATATTTCGTGGGCGGGATCAAGACAAATATTTCGTTATTCCGCCGCATCCTGAGTGATCCGAATTTTCGTGCCGCGAAGATCGACACTGGTTTTCTCGATCGCCTCTTGAAAGAGAAACTTGTAGAAAGCGTGAAGGATCCGAAGGCAATCGAAGTGGCAGTGATCGCTGCCGGAGTATTCGCGGTGTTGGATTCTGCCGCCGCTGGAGCGGGTGAACTCTTCGGCGCGAATGATTCGGTGAATAACAAACCAACAGCCGCCTCCAACTGGAAGACTGCCGCTCACAGAGAAGCGCTTCGATGAAACTCAAACGGCTCACGGGCAACTGGCGACCGGCAACTGACAACTGGTTTTCGTGACTTACAACATCACTATCGACGGCAAACGCTACCGGCTCGATCTTAACCGAGCGGACGGCCGCTGGTCGTGCCGCCTGGATGGACGTGAGGTCGCGGTTGACGCTGTGCTGGTAAGGCCCGATGTGCTTTCTCTCCGCATCGGCAATCAGGCTTACGAAGTGAAGTGCGAACGCGTTGCCGGCGAGATGCATCTTTGGGCGGGAAGCGCGTGCTTCGCGGCGGAAGTTCGCGACCCGCGGTCGTTGCGCGGACGTGTGAGACAAGTCGAAGCTCAGGGGCCCAGAAGACTTACGGCTCCTATGCCGGGCAAGATTATTCGCGTGCTGGTGACGCGCGGAGACGAAGTGGAAGCTGGAAGCGGCGTGCTGGTGATGGAGGCGATGAAAATGCAGAACGAAATCAAATCGCCGAAGAAGGGAACGATTCAGAAGATTCTGGTCAGCGAAGGTGCAGCGGTGAACGCGGGAGACGTGCTGGCAATCGTTGAGTAGTCAGCCCTTCCCATAAACTCTCTTGCGTTAATGGACTTCTTTGCGATCTTTGCGAATCCTTCGCGTACTCTGCGGTTTAAGATCTTTTACCGCAAAGGTCGCAAAGAAAACCCTCGAAGGTCCCAAAGAAAACCCGCAAAGGTCGTAAAGTACGATTCCTATTTTTCCATGCCGTTGCTGTCGAGGATCTTTTTCGCGTAATAGTTCTCAACCTTGGCAGAATCCCGCAAAACCTCGTAGTAGGCGGCTTTCAACAATTGTTCGCGTCGGTCGTGAAGTTGCGAACGAATGGCTTGCTGCACTCGCGGATCGGACAGTTCGCGCTGTCCCGCGGGTTCTTTCGAAACCAGTTTCACGATACGGAATCCAAGCGCCTGCCTGGTCGCGGGATTCGTCACGCTGATGATGGGGCTGTATTGGCCCGGTTTGAGTTTCATGACGGCGTCGCGTGTGGCGGGATCGGTTCCCTTCAGGCCGGACTCGGGCACGGTGCCGAGATCGCCTCCATTCCCCGAGGTCTCGGGGTCTTCGGAATATTTCATCGCCAGACTGGCGAAATCGTCGCCGCTGTCGAGCCGGTTTCCGATCATCTGGATTTTCTTGCGCGCATCGGCTTCGTTTTGCGCCTTGTCGTTCTGGTTTTGTGCCTGCGGGTTTGGAACCGGAGTCACCATGATCTGGGCCAGGTGGTATCGCGGTTCGATCAAATTGAATTCGCCTTTGTGCGCGTTATAGTAGTTTGCAATGTCCTGATCTGTGACGTTGATTTTTGAAGATACCTCCTTGTTCATTACCTTTTCGAGGGTAATGGAGCGGCGAATGTCGCGCTTGAAATCGGCCAGAGATATCTTCTTCTCCTGGAGGCGCTTTTCGAACTCATCTTGGGAAGCGGGAGACTTGATTTCGTTATATTTGCGGTCGACCTCTTCGTCGGTGGCCAGCAGGCCGAGTTTTTCGGCGCGACGCATGACGATTTCGTCTTCGATGAGTTGGTGCAAAATATTCAGTCGCAACGCCGTAGCCTGCTCACCCGTGGGCTGCTGCTGCGCCGAGGCGACCTGGTTCTCGTAGTAGCTGTCGACGTCTGATTTCAGAATCTTCCGGCCATCCACCGTTGCCATCACGTCCCCGCTGGTTTGCCGGTTGCAGGCGGTCAGGACCGCAAGCAGAACAGCTGCCGAGAGTGCCGCGGTGGCCCGGGATAACCATAATTTAGTTTTCAAGAATGTTTCTCCCGACTGCAACGACAACGGAAAATCAGAGTGCGCGGGCTGCCCCATCACAGATCATCGCGATGCCGGCGCCGAGGACGATTGTACGTGCTGGGGCACGGGTTGTCCTGCGTCTCTCAAAGCGGAGTCCAGCGCGGCGCGCACCTCGCTGATGGGAACAGCACCGTCAATTTTCTGGCCATTGATGAACAGGGCAGGAGTTCCGTTCACGCCCAGATCGTCGGCTTCTTTCATGGATGCTCTCACGGCATCTTCTTTTTGCGCTTTGACGCAGGATTGCAGCTTCGCCACATCGAGATTGTGCTTTTGCCCTTGCAGCGTCGTAATCTTGTCGATCGCGTCGAAGCGCGCCGCGGGAGTCTTTTCGGCGTCAACTTCGCGCTTATTGGCGTGAACGTAGTCGGCGAAGTCCCAATAGGCATCGGTGCTTTGGGCCGCCAGGCAGTTGGCGTCAACGGCCGCATGGATCGCCCAGGGATGAATCTCCGACAGCGGGTCGTCTTTGTAGATGATGGTAACCCGGTCGCCGTATTCCTTGAGGATCTCGGGAAAAAGCGTCTGGTGCATGCGCGAGCAAAACGGGCATTCGAAATCGTCGAAATCGACGACCACAACCTTGGCGGACTTGGCACCGCGTGAAGGACGGCCCGCGACGTCTATCTTGCTCATGACATCGGCGAACGGATCTTTGTTCAGATCGAATTTAGTCACGCGCAGCATAGTGGCGCGGTCCTTGGAGAGCAGGAAGTTGTAGTCTTTCGACTTGCCCCCACCGCCGTCGATGTTCACGGAAACTGCGTCATAACCAGGCATGTCGGTGCTGGGTGTGATGGCGCCCACGGTTACTTTGACTTCGGCGGGAATGGTGTAGAAAGAGCGCACCTGATGTTCGATTTTGCGAGCCACGTCGGGAGGCGCTGACTGAGCAACACAACCCAGGCAAACCAGAAGCAGGATGAGCAATGAACGTCGAATTAAGATCAACAGGAACCGCCTCAGCATCGCTAGTTATCTTTTGATTATCTCACAGCGAATCGTGGAGGGCTGGGGGCGGCGAGGTGTTAGGCGCTTCATGATTGGTTGCCGAGTCTGAGTCTTAACTTTTTCTTTCGCCCCTTCCGGGGCTTGCCATGCCCGCTCGCACCCACGGCTTGCGCCGTGGGCTGCATTCTTTCGCCGCTTCGCGGCTTGATCCCCAGTTATCCTGTGCGACGGAGTTGTTCGGCTGGTAGTAGGGCGTTCATCGAGCCGGAACGGAAGCCTTCGAGATCGAGGGTGACGAACTTGAATCCCAGGGCTTTAAAGACCGCCGTGAACTGGGCTGCCATGGCGGGATTTAAAGCACGTTCCAGTTCCTCGCGAGCGATTTCGATGCGAACAATGTCGCCATGATGGCGCACGCGGAATTGGCGGAAGCCGAGGGCGCGAACGGCGTCTTCGCCGCGTTCGACCACATCGAGGGCCTCGCGGGTCACGGGGCGGCCGTACTCGATGCGCGAGGAGAGGCAGGCGGACGCCGGCTTGTCCCAGATGCGCAGGCCAGCCTGGCGGGCAAGCTCGCGAATTTCTTGTTTCGTGAGCCCGGCCTTGAGCAGCGGGGCGGCAACGTGGTGGTCCCTTGCAGCTTGCTGCCCGGGGCGAAAGTCGCCTTGATCGTCAAGATTCACACCGTAAGCGATGGCATCAAAGCCGCGGGCGGCGCGGAGTTTTTCCATCACCGCAAAAAGCTCGTCTTTACATTGAAAGCAGCGCTGGCCGTCGTTGCGTGCATATTCGGGGCGGTCGAGTTCGGAGGTGGAGATGACTTCGAGCGGAATGGCCTGCTCATCGGCAAACGCGACGGCGTCGGTCAGCTGAATGCGGGCCAGGCTGGGAGAGTCGGCGATCACCGCCAACATGCCAGTTCCCAAGGCGCCGTGAGCGGCCCAGGCGAGATAGGCGGAATCCACGCCACCGGAGTAGGCGATCAGCAGCCGGCCTAGCGATCGCAACTCTGCCTGGAGTTGGGAACTCTTTGTGCTCAGGTCGGTTTCAGGGGCTGGCATATTCCTATCGTAACAGCCGGGAGCGGGAGAGAAAAAGCTTTGAACCGCAGAGAGCGCAAAGGAGGCGCGGAGGACGCGGAGAAAACCTTTCCCGTTGGGATCCTCGGGTTTAGTACAGCCTCTCCTGACGTCTTAGGTTTCCGAAGGAGCCGATGTTTGCCAGGCTGAAGGTGAAGCGGAACAGGTTTTCGTTTCGCACATTGGCAATGGCATATCGGCGATATTCTAAGGTCACGCCGCAGCAGTCCCAGTTATAAGTAGTTTGCGCGGTCGCGAACTGCAGCTTCTTCGTTTCCGCATCGAAGCCGAAACTGCTGGCCGCACTGAATCCCCGGCGAGCCAGGCCGCCGTAGCCCAGGGCCACTCGGAACTGCTGATACTTGAGTGGGATTTTATTGGGCTGGGGAATTTGGAGAAACGCGTCTCCGCCGCCTACTGTGAACGATCCCAAATTGTAGTTGACCAGCAGAGTGTTCTCGTTCACGCGACCCAATTGAAAGTCGTAATCAAGGTCCCACTCGGTATCGGTGCGGCTGCTGGTGGCAGCCCGGAGGCGCGACACCAGAGGAGAAAGATGACGCGGCTGAGTGACGAATGCAATGCCGGTTAGATCTTCGGTAGTGGTAAAGACGTTGCGCTGTCCGGTCACAACGGCTCCGCCGAAAGTGGGGTCGAGGAAATATTTTTGTTCCACCTCCCAGGTGGCCACTTCCCTGGCTTGCGGGCCCGGAGTGCAGGGCTGGTTGTCGAGGCTACTGACGCGCTGCCAGGGAACGAGTTGTTCCGGCGCGGCGGCCCCCACCGCAAGGCCGGTCATAGGCGTATCGCACTCCTGAATTTGCGAGGAGGATGCGCGTTTTGCGTAAAGGCGGGTCACGAATCCGTACTCCACTTCGTGCGTGTTGCTGAGAATGTCGCGCTCGTCAAAGTGGAGGATATTGGCGAAGTTGTGCACGCCGGTGACCGCACGATAGACAACTTTGGGCTCAATGACGTGCCTCCACTTCCGGCCCAGAAGTTCCTGGTCGAATATTTTCTCCAGAACCGGCGGGCGGACCTCCACCGAGGTTTCCAGGGCCTGGCGATTGGTGGGATTGGCTAGGGCAAGTCCGCCGACGAAGCGCTCGGTGTAATACGTATCGTGCAACGCGAGAGCGGGGCGCAATGACCATCCGTGGAACTGGAATGGCAGGGAAATCTCGGGATTGAAATCGAAGCGGCCCAGAATTTCTCCAGTATGAAAGCCGGGTTCGCCGCGCGAAAGTCCGGCCAGCGAGGCGTCAAAGGACCAGAAGAACGGCGAATGCCAGACCGACCGGTCGACGCTGGATGAGTCGGCGCTTGGAGTGTGGAGGATACGGATCGAATCGAACGTGGGAGGATTTGAGAGCGTGCCGTTGATGTTGGTCGTCTGAAAGAAATTCTGATAGCGCTCGACCATGCCGCCAAAGGAGAAGCCGTCGAAAGTTTTCGAAATGAACACCTGCGACTTTACTTCCGAGTTTACGGCCTGAGTAAAAACGTCGTTAAAGGCCAGGCGGAACAAGAAAGAACTGAGATAGTCGATATTGGAAACCGCGCGGAAGCCATAGAAGTTTCCTTCGGCCGTCAGTCGCGCTTCCTGGCCGCCCTCGCGCAACGGCGGTGTGCCGATGCCCCGATCGATTACCCCAAAGAAATTCAAGTCGATGTAGGAAGTGTCACTGGGGCGGGCGCGGAATTCTCCGCGTTGCGACCATCCGCGTAAGGAGAAATATTCTGCGCCCACGGTGGCATCCATGCTGGGATTGATGGCCCAGTAGAAGGAGTCGCCGACGATATTGCCTTTTGTGGAGGACCGGCCCACGGTTGGGACCAGGAATCCCGTACTTCTCACTTCCCGGGCCACAGGATGAGTTGCGTAGGGAAAGTAAAAAATCGGGAATCCATGCAATACAAACTTGCTGTGGTAAATGGTGGCATTGCCGCCCACGTCGACGACTACTTTGTGAGCTTCAAACTGCCACTTGGGACGCGGAAGTTCGCAGGTGGTAATGGTGCCGTCATATACGAAGTAGTGGTCGGAGCTGGTTTTTTTCACGATTTTGCCGGAGAAGGCAAAGGGGGCAGTTGAGGTCAATACGGCACGGCTGCCGTGAAAGCGGAGTCCGGTAGTGGCAGTCACGTCGTAGAAGCGTCCGGTCTCGGCTGTCAGATTGTAATTTCCGTGACTGGACCTCAGGTGATCGTCGTTAGGGCCACCGTCGAGAGTGAAGTGTCCTGAAGCCGTGGCCTCGCCGTTATTAGAGTCGTAGGTTAGTTCGTCGGCTCGCAGGATGTAGGTGCGGTAATGAATTTCGGCGTTGCCGTGCAGTCTGTAGACGTCGCCGATTTTTTCCTGCTGGTCGGCGCAGATGATGGTGCCGTCATTCAGTTGGGTCATTGCTCGATTGCCGCATGGTACGGCTGATTCTGGGGCGGGGAGTTCCCCGTTCTGAATAGTCTTCGGTGGGGATGGAACTGCGGATCGACCGGAATCTTCTGACGGCAACTGGCTGGTTACTAGCGCGGAAGCGAGAAGCTGATGACAAAGAAACAGCGCCGTGATAAGGAATCTAGAGCGAAGAGTCATCGGAAGAAAATCGACGGAAGAAGATCGTCCATCGAAGGCGTACCTGCCTTTCGGCTTTCTTGTCGCGGCATCGTGAAGTTAGCACGGCGCTGGCCGCGAGGCAAAGTGACGAAAAAGGCTAGGATTCCCGTTGGTTCACTCCCGGTTGTACGCTGCACGCGAAGAGGTTCGATTTCGCTGGTGTGATTTGAGAGACTGGCTTTCATGAATTGTCCGCAGTGCGGGGAAGTTTGCCGTTGTTATGTCGAGTCCGTTCCGGCTTCCGGTTCGATGACGACTGTTGCTGAGACCGGAGATGCCCCTGCTTGGCGCGATGAACTTTCCGCCCGGGTGAATCGTTATCGCGCGCGCCGCAAGGTGCGGCCGCCGCGGTATCCATCTCTCAGTCTGAGGTTTGAAGCCTTTGAATCGGCTACCAGTGCAAACGCGATCAGCGGATCTGGGCCGCTTCCAGCGTATGAGTCCGTATCGAATCATGCGCTTGCGCTGGACGGAATGAGGCAGGCGCCGTCTGCCACCGAGGAGACGGAAATGCAATCTTGGCAGACGGTGGCCGCGGAAGTACCTCCCGTCCATCATCTGGCGGCGCATTTCGACACGGGACATTCGAACGCAGGTCATCCGAAGGCGGAACAAGTCAACGCGGGGCATCTCGGCGCGGGACAAGCCAGAGCAAAGATTATCGAGTTCCCGAGGTTTGCGTGGGGACCGCCTCCGCCTCCGCCCGATCAACTGGCGGAGCCGGTTAGTGGGCGGCCGCGAATTCTCGATGTGCCCGAGGTTGAACCTCCGCCTCCGGCGCTGGGAGGAATTACCATTGAAGCCGTCGAGCAGAAGGAAGTCGAAAAGCGCCCGGGCATCGATGTTCCTTTACAGAATGCGCCGTTTCGATCGCGCGCATTGGCCAGCGTGGTCGACGGAGTCATGATCGCCGCGGCCTCGGCGATCTTCGGCTACATATTCTGGAAAGTGGCGGCCGTGCGTCCTCCACTGGGGCAAATGGCCGGGCTTGCTTCCGGAATTCCTTGCGTCTTCTGGGCCGCCTATCAGTATCTGCTGATCGTTTATTCCGCCAGCACTCCGGGATTGCGCGTCGCCGGCCTGGAACTCGCCCGCTTCGATGGGACTTCGACCACCCGTTCTCTCCGTCGCTGGCGTGTGCTGGCGGCGTGGCTCTCCGCCGTTTCCCTGGGGATGGGATATGCCTGGGTTTTACTGGACGAGGACGGGCTGTGCTGGCACGATCGAATCACGCACACCTACTTCGCCCCGAAAAATCGCAGCACAGACACCATCGATCCCGAGTAGCCCGAAAGTCGCAGAGACGCTTCTTTCCCTCTTCCGTATGCTATCTTCAATGGGTTCAGCCTTAATTGCAGTTTTTGCCATTCATAAGAAGCATGGCCACAGCCCCTGAGAGTACAAAGCCGGCAGTAAAGGTCTTCGTCGCCACAACGGTGATGTTGACCTTCATTTCGTTCTGGCGGGCCTCCGCGATTGTTCTGTCCGATTTAGCTTCTTCCGCCTATTACGCGGGCGGCGACGCCGAGAAGGTCATTGGCAAGAGCGCTCCCTGGTTCATCCTGGCGGTCATGCTGTTCAGCTATGCCGTGCGGGCGCTGTATATCGAGTCCAGCAGCATGTTCGTCCGCGGCGGTGTCTACCGCGTCGTGAAGGAGGCTATGGGTGGAACTCTGGCCAAATTCTCGGTGTCGGCTTTGCTATTCGATTATGTCCTGACCGGTCCTATTAGCGCGGTGGTGGCAGGTCAGTATTTGGCTGGCTTTATTGAGGATGTAGCGCGCTACATGGGTCATCCGTTCGCGAAATTTCCTGAGAACACGTTCGCCGCGTGTTTTGGCGCGGTGGTCGCGATCTACTTCTGGCGGAAGAACACTCAGGGTATCCACGAATCGAGCCAAAAGGCCGTCCAGATCATGATCATCACCACGGTCATGGTCGTGATCCTGATTATTTGGTGCACCGTTACGGTGCTAAAGATTCCCGTTCATCTTCCGCCAAGCCCGCTTATACCGGGCGTGGTTCCGTTGAACAAAGAATCGCTGGGCTGGCTGGATGGCACTTGGATAAGCCACCTCACGATCATCATTCTGTTCGTCGGCTTCGGGCATTCGGTACTCGCCATGAGCGGAGAGGAAACGCTGGCTCAGGTAAATCGCGAGATCGCCCATCCCAAGCTGAAGAATCTGGAAAAAACCGGCCTGGTGATCTTCGTCTACAGCTTGCTCTTCACTTCGCTGGTGTCGTTTTTTGCCGTGATGATCATTCCGGACAGCGTCAGGCCGGCTTATTTCGGGAATCTCATTGGCGGGATATCCGTATTTCTGGTTGGTCCGGAGTGGGCCAGACTGGCATTCCATGGTTTTGTCGTGTTGGTCGGAGTTCTGATACTGGCCGGAGCTCAAAATACTTCTATTGTCGGCGCCAACGGAGTGCTGAATCGGGTCGCTGAGGACGGCGTTCTGACCTCCGCTTTTCAGAAGCCGCATCCCCGCTTTGGCACCAGTTACCGCATCATCAACCTGATCGTGGGTTTGCAGCTGCTTACCATCCTGCTGACCCGAGGCAATGTTTTTACGCTGGCCGGCCTGTACGCGTTCGGCGTCATCTGGAGCTTCGCCATGATGTCGCTCGCCGTTCTTGTGCTGCGCCACAAGGAGCCCGGCGGTCGTCTCTGGAAAGTGCCCGGGAACATTCACATCGGCGAGCGCGAAATACCGGTGGGCGTCATCATTATTTCCGCGGTGTTGTTCACCACCGCCATCGTGAATCTGCTTACCAAGCGCGAGGCTACGATCGGCGGTGTTGCGTTCAGCGTGCTGTTTTTCATCGTCTTCACATATTCCGAACGCCGGGTTGCGCGCGAACGCAAGGGGAACCTGGAGAGTGTGGATCAATTCCGAGTGTATGGCAATCAGGAACTCGGCAGTGGCGCGATGGGAGTGCGCCCCGGCAACGTGCTGGTTGCGGTGCGCGATCCTCGCAATCTCTACTATTTGCGCCACGTACTCAGCCATACCAACACTGCCAAGCAGGATGTCGTGGTCATGAGCGCGCGCTTGTATCATCGCGAGCCCAGTTTCAGTGGCAGCGCGGTCTTTGAAGCCAGCCAGGTGTTTGACCACTACGAGCAGGAACTGTTTACCGCCGCAGTCGCGGTTGCGGAGAAGGAAGGAAAGCCGATCCACCTGCTGGTCGTGCCCGCAACGGATGTGTTCGACGCCATCATGGTGACGGCCCAGCGTCTAGACTCCAGCCGCGTGATCTGCGGGCTTTCTAACAAGCTCACCGCCGACGAGCAAGCCAAGCTCACCGGCGATGCCTGGGAGCGTCTGCCGGAGCCGCGTCCACGGCTGATTCTTGAAGTGTGCGCACCGGATGGAACCATCCGCGAATATTCCCTTGGGCCACACACGCCCCGCATGCGTCCTCAGGACGTGGAGCTGATGCACCGGTTATGGCTCAACATCACCGCGGACCCCAAGTTCGCTGGCGCGCACCATTATCACGTCATGGCCTTGGCTCTGGAAGAGTTGCAACGTGAGTTGAACACCGAGCAGCGGGCCCAGCTTTTGTCGAAACTGCAGGACGAGATGAACCGTTCCACCCCGAGTTGACCTGACTTTGAGATGAAGTCTGTCTGATAAGGAGGTTCCCCATGGCGCGCATTCCGGGCGCTTCCCGTAGTGAGGGCGGTCCGATCCGCCGCCTGTTTGTGGGGATCGTCTACTCTCTGACTCGCCGCCGGCTGGGCCGAGTCATACTGCCGATTCAGGTGACCGCACATCATCCCAAAATCTTGTGGGGATACGGCCAGATGGAGCAAACCCAGGCCGGGAGTAAGCTGGTCAATCACAAGCTCAAAGGTTTCGCCGAACTTCGTGTTGCAACCCTGGTCGGATGCCCGTTTTGAATTGACATCGGCTCTGCCGTCGGCAGAGCGAACGGCATCTCGAAGGAACAGATTGCCAATCTCAATTGCTACCGGACCGATTTCAATTTCTCCGCACTGGAAAGGCTTGTGCTCGAGTATGCGGACGGGATGACGCAGACTCCAGTGGAAGTCTCCGACGCGCTGTTTTCGCGTATGCGAGAGAAGTTCAGCGAAGCGGAACTGGTGGAACTCACGTCGGCCATCGCATGGGAGAATTACCGGGCGCGCTTCTCTCACGCCTTCGGAATTGACTCGGAGAACTTCAGCGAAGGTGCGGTGTGCGCCCTTCCGGTTCGGGCGCCGGACGCCGATACGGCGGGGAAACACTGAATTGCCTACGAGGCCGTGCTAGGGCTTGAGATTATTTTCCAGCGATGCCCTCAGATCGGTGAAGCGGAACGGGTATCCACTCATCACCAACTGAGTCGGTTCAACGCGCTGGCTCCCTAACAGAACAGTCTCTCCCATCTCTCCAAACGCCAGCTTAACGGCGAAGGCGGGCATGGGAAGGATAGTGGGCCGGGACAGCGCACTCCCCAGGGTCTTGGTGAATTCCACATTCTTCACCGGCTTGGGCGCGACCATGTTTACCGGGCCTTGCAGCAGATCGCTTTTCAGGATGTGATGAATCCCGCCGACCATGTCTTCCACATCAATCCAACTCATCCACTGCTCGCCGCTGCCGATTTTTCCGCCCACGCCCATCTTGAAGGGAGTCAGCATCGCGCCCAGCGCACCACCCTTTGGGCTGAGCACGACGCCGGTCCGCATCTGAACGGTGCGGATGCCCGCTTTGGCTGCGGCTTGCGTCGCCGCCTCCCACTCGCGGCAAACGTCAGCAAGGAATCCAATGCCCGGCTTACTGCGCTCGTTCAACAGTTCGTTGCCGCGGTCTCCGTAGTAGCCAATCGCCGAACTGCAAACGAATACCTGTGGCTTGTGTTGCGCTCCCGCCAAGGCTTCGGCCAGCGCGGTGGTGCCTGAAACGCGGCTGCTGCGAATCTTTATCTTCTTGGTGCTTGTCCAGCGCCCAACAATGCTTTCGCCCGCGAGATGGACGACTGCGTCGAAGCCCGAAACCATTTCTGGAGCAATCGGCTTCGCCGGATCCCAGGAAATCTGGCCATCGCCCGTAGCCATGCCCCGCACCAGTCGCGTGACTTCGTAGCCGCTAGTTTTGAGGGAAGGAAGAAGAGCTGTACCGATTGGCCCGGAAACTCCGCTGACCAGAATTCGAGAAATCATGTCTGACCGGATGCAACTCTACCAGTTCCCGGAGCGTCACAACAAACTAGCGAGCAATCTGAAAAGATCAAGCGTGCTGAAATGGGAGATTCGACCACTTCCTTCAGTAATCTGGCGTCCATCGTAATACCTGTTGTAATTACAGAACGTTACAGCAGGCCGGCCAGAACGAAAGTATTTTATTTTGATGCCCCTCCAATTCAGGTCTCCACTCATATTTCTCGCACTGGTAACTTCGGGTGGGGCAACAATGTGCACCGGCCAGACCGCTCAGCAAAGGTCCGTATCGAGTTCAGAGAGTAGTCCACAAAGTGATCCTGGAACCCAGTCGCCGACGGCAACCGGCCCGCAACTGCCCAATCAGCAAGCCTCTGAAAGCATCACTGCTGGAAATATCACTTCTGGAAGTATCAATGGAACGGTCATTGATGAAAGCGGAGCTGTGGTTGCAGGAGCACGTGTGAGCCTTACCGGGGGAGATCGATCGTTGAACGCGGAGGCTGTGACTGGCGACAATGGAGAATTCTCCTTTGCCAACGTCGCTCCTGGACCTTTCCAGCTCACTATAACGGCGACCGGATTCGCCACGCAAACATCGTCCGGGATCCTCCTTGCCGGGGAGATGCACAGTGTCCCGCGGATAGATTTGCCCATTGCCGCCAATATCACAAATGTGCAGGTCTCACTTTCCCTGGCTGAAGTGGCGGAAGCCCAAGTCAAGGATGAAGAGAAGCAGCGCGTGTTTGGCGTGATTCCAAATTTCTACGTCACCTACGACCCCCATCCGCTTGCGCTCAATGCGAAACAAAAATACGAGCTTGCCTGGAAGACGACCATCGATCCGGTCACTTTCGCCATCATTGGGGGCATTGCGGGAGTGCAACAAGCGCAAAACACTTTCAGCGGATACGGGCAAGGGGCGCAAGGTTATGCGAAGCGCTACGGCGCCGCGTTCGCCGACGTGGCTGCCGGCACATTCATCGGAAGCGCGGTACTGCCGTCGCTGTTGAAACAGGATCCGCGTTATTTTTACAAGGGCACCGGCAGCAAGCCATCACGAATTCAATACGCCATCGTAAATTCGGTGATTTGCAAGGGCGACAACGGGCGATGGCAGCCGAATTACTCGAATATCCTCGGAAACCTTGCGGCTGGCGGTATCTCAAATCTGTATTATCCGGCGCAAAATCGTAACGGCGCGGAATTAACCTTCGAAAACGCAGCCATCGGAATTGGTGCAACCGCCGCCGCCAATCTGGTGGAAGAGTTTCTCATGCGAAAGTTGACGTCAAATATCCCACACGACCGCACCGAACGGTGAACGTGCGACCTTGTTTTTATAAGCGGTGAAGTGGCATTTTCTTCGACGGATCAGGGCACGATCTAAGCTGCTCGTCCTTTCTTAATTTTGCTACCGATAGGGGACGCACTCTTTGTCCATGGAGCCGTTCCAGGATCGTCCCTGCCAGGGTTCGGCGCGCTCTCCGCGAGATATAATCGTACATGGCGAGCTTGCGCCAACAGATCGCGACCACCGCCCTTACCCTGACCAAGTTCCGCGATCTGATGAAGCGGATGCAGGAGAACCGTCCGCAGGACGATCTCACGATCGTCAAGAAGGCCTACGATTATTCCCTGAAACATCATGAAGGCCAGAGCCGCGCCTCCGGCGAACCCTATCTCGTCCATCCGCTCGAAGTCGCGCTCGTGCTTGCCGAAATGAAGATGGACCCGGTTGCGGTTGCCGCCGGCCTGCTGCACGACTCGGTGGAGGATACGTCGGTCACTATCGTCGACATCCGCAAGGAATTCGGCGAGCAGGTTGCCCACATCGTCGAGGGCGTCACTAAAATCAGCAAAATAGACTTCGCCACTCGCGAAGAGCAGCAAGCCGAGAACCTGCGCAAGATGATGCTGGCCATGGTCGATGACATCCGTGTAGTGCTCATCAAGCTCGCCGACCGACTGCACAACATGCGCACCCTGGAACATCTGCCGGCCGATCGCCAGCATAAGATCGCCGAAGAAACGTTGGAGATTTATGCGCCCATTGCGCACCGTCTCGGCATGGGAAAGATTCGCGGCGAACTCGAAGACCTGGGCTTCCGTTTCCTCGATCCCGGCGGTTACGAGCAGGTAGAGAAGTCAGTCAACGCCCGCCGCAAGGAAGGCGAGGCTTTCCTTGCCAAGATGCAGCAGACCATCAGCGACAAGCTGAAAGAGGCCGGCATTCAGGCACGCGTGGAAAGCCGCATCAAACGCCTTTACAGCATCCATAAAAAATTGCAGCGCCAACGCATTTCCGTGGACCAGGTCTACGATCTTTGCGCCATGCGAGTGGTCACGCGTTCGCTGCAGGATTGCTACGCCGTCCTCGGCATCATTCACAATTTGTGGCGACCGGTGCCGGGGCGTATCAAAGATTTCATCGCCATGCCGCGGCCGAATTTTTACCAGTCCCTGCACACTTCGGTGATTACGGAAGACGGAACGCCGTTTGAAATCCAGATCCGCACTGAAGAAATGCACAAGATGGCGGAAGAAGGCATCGCCGCCCACTGGAAATACAAAGACGGACCCGTCTCGGCGCAAGACGAGCAGCGGCTGGCGTGGCTGCGGCAGGTGGTGGAGTGGCAGCGCGACGTTAGCGATCCCAGCGAATTTCTTTCCACGCTGAAAGTCGATCTTTATCCCGAAGAGGTGTACACCTTCACGCCCAAGGGCAAAGTCGTGGTGCTACCTCGCGACGCCACCCCAGTCGACTTTGCCTACAGCGTCCACACAGAAGTTGGTCACACCTGTGTGGGCGCCAAGGTTAACGGGCGCATGGTGCCGCTGCGGCATAAATTGCATTCCGGCGACATCGTCGAGATTCTGACGCAACCCGGCCATAAACCCAGCCGCGACTGGCTGGGACTGGTCAAGTCGTCGCGATCGCGCAACAAGATCAAACATTGGCTCAACGTGCATCAGCGCGAGCGCGCCATTGAAATCGGCCGCAAGCTGATCGAAAAAGAAGCGCGAAAGTATCGCATCGCGCTCAAGGAGATCAAGGACGAAGAATTGCAGCGGGTCGCCTCCGGCTATGGACTGGGCAAAGCCGATGATTTGATGTCGGGCATTGGCTATGGAAAATATTCAGCACGACAAGTATTGGCGCGGTTGCTGCCGGCGGGGGCGACGCATTCTATTACGGGTGAGATTGAGTCCGAGGGCCTGACCTCCCAACCCGGAGCGATCGCCAGCGTGGTGCGTCGCGTCTTCGGCGATCACAATGCCATCACCGTACGCGGACAGGGCGACATGCTCGTCTACCGGGCCCGATGCTGCAATCCTATTCGCGGCGAGGGCATTGTCGGCTACATCACGCGCGGCAAAGGCGTGGCCGTGCACTCGGTTAGTTGTCCCAACGTGACGAATCTGCTTTACGAACCCGAGCGCCGCATTGATGTGGAGTGGGCGCGCGACGAGACCACCCCCACAGCTTATCCAGTGAAATTGACGGTCTTCTGCGACGACCGTTTCGGCATGCTGAAGAGCATTACCGGAGTGATCGGTGATGCCCAGAGCAACATCCGCAACATCACGGCGCAAACTTCTAACAGCCAGGCCAGCGTGGAAGTCGTTCTCGACATTGCCGATCTGAAGCACCTCGAGCAGATTATTGCCGGCTTGCGCAAAATCCCCGGCGTACATGAAGTGCAGAGACTGCAAAAAATTTAGAAGCCGTTATCGGGCGCTGCCGAGGCCACGGTGATTAGTTTCCAGCTGATGGCCAATCCTGCCGCCCCATGGCAGCGGCGGTGTCAACCCTTCAGGGCTGCGGCTTCCTCGGAGAGGTAGTCCTTGAGGCGGTCGTTGAGCCATGAGCCTAATTGCTCCTTGACAGGGGCAGGAACCTGAACGAATTGCATTCCGGAGAATCCAGCAGGGTTGCACCAGCAGACTTCGGCGCCTATTTTGGCGGCGGCCTGAGCACGGGGCAGGGAAAGGCGCAAGGCAACTCGATCTCCCACCTGTAGACCGGGTGAGTTGGCAAGGGCGATGCCGACCTCGCTGATGTTGACCGAGGTGGCCATAAACTCGGGCTTGGATCCACTCGAGACATAAACGGGAATCTGCACGGGACAACGGAAGGAGCGTCTTCGTTCACTTACCATGAGCGGATAGGACACCCTGAGAGTACGCATCAGCACGGTGGGAGACAGCGGTTTGACCAGCACAAAGCTGGCGCCGGCACGGAACGCGCTGGGCATTTCGTCGTTGCTATTCAAGATGGCTACCACGATGGCCGCCTTGTGAGAGGTCATTTGACGCGAGGTTTTGAGCAGTTCGAGGGCGGCGGCTCTCTCCTTGAAATCCACGACAACGGCTTCGAACTTGGAATGGCAAAGTTTGCCCGTGGCGGAAGCGAAGTCGGAGCAGACCTCGACATGCATGGCCATCTTTCCCATGGACTCGCACAGAGTATCGATGGTCTGAATGTCGCCGCTGACCAGGAGAACGCGAACCCCTAATGTTGGTCGTGAGCTTTCTTTGGATCGCGCTTTTGCGGATTCAGCCGTAACCGGTCCGGTGAGGACCGTTTCAGTAGTCGATCCGGTCGTCGCCGGTTCAGACGTGGCCGCGGACTCCAGCGCGTCGCTCATATAACCAGAGCCTCGGGAATTTCCATCTCCCCATGTTCGAATGCTTCGACGAATGCGTCCACTACAGTGGGGTCGAAATTTGTTCCCGCGCTGGAGACAATGATTTGCCTGGCCTCGAATGGGCTGACCGCGCGGCGATAGGGGCGGTCGCTGGTCAACGTGTCATAGGCATCGGCCACGGCCAACACCCGCGCTTCAATGGGTATCTGCTCTCCTTTGGAAGGACCGTAACCGGAACCGTCGAACTTGTCGTGATGGGCAAGAATAATGGGGAGCACCCGGCGCAACGATCCTCCGACCGGTTCCAACAGGGCGACCCCCTTCTGAACATGTTTTCGCATTTCGGCCATCTCTTCCGGGGTTAGGCTCGCGGCTTTATGCAGGAGGTCGCGGCTGGTTTCAAGCTTGCCCACGTCGTGAAGCAACGCGGCAGCCCGGATATCATCAATGTGCTCCTGATCGAACCCCATGCGCCTGGCCAAGGCGGAGGCGTACAGCGCCACACGGTAAGAATGATTGTGAGTGTACTTATCGTTCGAGATGAACTGCTGCAGAATTGTCAAAAGACCAAAGTAAGTCTGGCGGAGTTCGCCCAAGTGACGCTCTTGCTTGTCATACAGCGTCCCCATCGCATAGGCCGTGATGAGAAGCAAGCTTGCCCAGGTGATGAGCTCGGACCATTGGTCGTAATTCAGGAGAAAAGGAGTTGAAGTGGCAAACAGGCCTGTGTTCTTCCAGAGAAGTATCAGGACCAGGAAAATGCTGGCGCACGCCGTAAGCACCGCGTGTCTGCGCCCATACACGTAGGCTGAGAAGATGGTGGGCAGCGTGTATAAGCCCAGGATCATGCGGTGCGCGGCCACCAGCCAGTTGAACAAGCCGGCGATAATGAACAGGGAGAGAACCAGCCAAAGTTCCTGGTTAATGGTAGCCAAACTGCTCTTGAACTTGGATGTTTTTTCGGGAGCATCTCCGGCAACGGCCGTCCGCATGCCCAGAATGCGTTCATTCTTGAATGTCGATTTCATGTAAACCTCTTCGTTCACGCTTCAAACTTGCGCGCGGCGGGTGGACACCTTGTGAGTAGAGGACTCTTAAGCTTTCTATCGGCGGGTTGGCAGCACGACTTTAGTCAACTTCAATGCCCGCGCGGGAGTTCCAGAATGAGATTCATAGGTCGAAGTCGGCACCTGAGCAAGACTGGTTCCTTGCTCTGACTTTTTATTTCTGATTTCTTCCCGCTTCGTTTGACTTCATGGACCGCATCTGCGTTAATCAGCGACGGAGAGTTGCATGGCCGAAGTTATTTCCACGAAAGATGCTCCGCAAGCCATCGGCCCCTATTCGCAGGCCATCAAAGCCAATGGATTTGTATTCGTCTCGGGACAGGTCGCCATCGATCCGGCCACCCAACAAGTGATTGCCGGCGATGTTGCCGCACAGACGGACCGCGTTTTGCGGAATCTATCAGAGATCCTGGAAGCCGCCGGAAGCGGCTTGGGAAAGGTCGTTCGCTCGACCGTGTTCTTGAAGAACATGGGCGACTTCGCCGCCATGAACGAGGTCTACGGGAAATACTTCAGCACGGCGCCGCCCGCGCGCTCTACAGTTGAAGTCGCACGTTTGCCTAAGGATGTGCTGGTGGAAATCGATGTAATCGCGCTGGCTTAAGAACCTTAGCCACGGAGGGCAGGGAGAATCACAGAGGGAAAAAACCTCAGTGAAACTCTGTGCCCTCGGGTTGTTGAGTTCTTACGCTTTGACGACTTTGCCGCTGCGCAGGCAGGAAGTGCAGACGCGCATGCGTTTGGTGGCCGCGCCGACGCGAGCGTGCACGGGCCGCAGATTGACGTTCCACCGCCGCTTGGTGACGTTGTGGGCGTGGCTGATGCGGTTTCCCGCTTGCGGCTTCTTGCCACAGATGTCGCATTGTTGTGCCATGATGACTCCCGAAGAATTCAAATACTGTAGGGCAAACCTCGATTTTACAGGAACTTCAGCGGATTCGCCAATGTCACATCTGCGCACGGAGCCATGCCGACCGTCTCCGTGCGATACTTGTTCCATGCAGTCCCCGCTTCAAGCCGCCACTGCGGCCACGGATCCTAAGTCGGTGAAGGTGAATCTGACTACTGGGACCGGTGTCGATATCGAGTGGAACGATGGCCACGTTTCGCACTATAACTTCGTTTACCTGCGTGACGCCTGCCCTTGCGCCATGTGCGAAGACGAGCGCGGCAAGGCGGGACGGCGCCCAGGCGAACCCGCGACCGCTGTGCCGGGCGCGCTGCCGATGTTCAAGCCTCATGCCAAGCCTTTGTCTGCTGAGGGCGTGGGCAAGTACGCCATCAAGTTTTCCTGGAACGATAACCACGACCTGGGACTCTATTCGTGGAAGTTCCTGCGCGAAATCTGCCCGTGCGCAGATTGTAAGGCGTCTAACAATAACAATTAGGAACAGCCCGGGAAGTTTGCAACAGGCACGATCGCTATTACTCCGGTGTCTGGACGTAGGCAGCTGAAGATCACTAAAAGTTTCCAGCCGCGCCATGAGTTCGACAAAGCAAATTGCCGCCGTGCAATCCGTGGTCAGCGACCTGCTGGCGGACCTCTACGCCCAAAGCTGCGGCGAGAAGATCGGACTTACGCGCGAAGCCTTCGCGGCTATTCTCTACGAAGTAGGATCGAAGCAAGCCACTCCAGCAACCTCCGAGAGCGAAATCCGCACGTTTCTGGTGAGTCTGCGGGTCGACGAACTCGCCCTCGCCCGCGCCTGCGCAGCCGGCAACAATTCCGCCTGGGAAGTCTTCCTTACTCGTTACCGCGAAAAGCTTTATCTCTCGGCGCTGCGCATCGCGCGGGAAGATTCCGCCGCCCGCGAACTCGCCGATACGCTATACGCCGATCTCTATGGGACGAATACCCGCGACGGCCAGCGCGTATCCAAACTCGCTTCCTACACGGGACGCGGGTCGCTGGAGGGCTGGCTGCGCACCGTGTTGTCGCAGGAATACGTGAATCGCTACCGGCGTACCAAACGCCTGGTCAGTCTCGACGAAGAATCCGAAGATGGTGTGCAGTTCCAGGCTCCCGAACCCGAGCCGGTTCCGCCAGCCGACGCACGCCTGGCGCAGGCCACCGATGAGGCCCTCGCCGCTCTCTCCAGCGAAGACCGCACGGTTCTTAGCGCCTATTATCTGGACGGCCGCACCCTGGCGGAGATCGCGCGGATGCTGGGAGTGCACGAATCCACTATCAGCCGTAAGGTCGACAAACTGGCCAAGTCTTTGCGCAAGCAGATTGTTACGGCCCTGATGCGTGGGGGCATGTCGCGCCGCCAGGCAGAAGAAGCCCTGGAGGTGGATGTGCGCGACCTGCAGTTGGATATTCGCCGGAGTTTGAGGCAAGAAAGCGAGGCGCAAGAATCGTCTCCTCCCGCGTTCTCTGAGAAGAGAGTGGAAGCCAGAGTCCGGGAAGACCCAGGATAGGCCAGACCGCGCCTTGACTCATAAAGCTTGATTTGTAAAGGGAGAAGCGTTCACTGGAAGCGGGTAGTTGAAATGCAAAATGTCCCCAATATCGTGAGGGAGAGGTTGAAGGCCGCAAACCGCGCTGCCGATCTTTCTCACGCCCAGGCCCACCCCGACGCGAACTTGCTGACCGCCTTCGCCGAACAGTCGTTGGCCGAGAGCGAACGAGCCGTCGTGCTCGATCACCTTTCCCGGTGCGGCGATTGCCGCGACATTGTGGCGTTGGCTTTACCCGCGACGGAGCCGGTCGAGGCTGCCATCAAAAAGCCGGCGACATCCTGGCTGACTTGGTCTGCCTTGCGCTGGGGAATTGTAACTGCAGGCATTCTCGCGATTGCGGCGCTCGGGGTCGTTCAATATCAGCGGCGGTCGGAAAATACGGCTTCGAACTCGCCCGCTAGATTCGAGCTCTCCACGAAAGAGGCTAAGAACCGTCCCTTGGCTTCGCCGGTGCCGGCTACCGTAGAGAAAGAGAACCACACGGATAAAGAAAAGAAGTCCGACAATCTGCCGCCGCCCGTTGCTCCTGTTTTGGCCGATTCGCTGAATGCCACTGACGTGACCGCCAACGGTAGCACGCGCGTGCCGCGTGCTGAAGCCCTACCGGCGCCGATGTCGCCTGAGCGGCTCAGCCGACCTCCGGCTGTGGGCGGGCCGCTCTCTCACGGTCCGCGAATGGCGAATCAATGGCAGCAGCAAGGGATGGTACAAAATCAGGCGCCCGCGGCGGCTTCGCCATTTGCGAAGCAACAAGCCGCTGGCGCACTAGCCGCCAACACTCAAGCTCCTGCGGTGTCCGAAACCGTTGAAGTGCAGGCCCAGGCGGCTCAGATGGATACCCAATCTCAAAATCTGGTAATGCTCCCAATCGAATCGGGGAAAAGCAAGGACCAGCCTCTAGCGCCTTCGGCGGTCAGTGAGGACAATGATGACGCTCGGGTCGCCGCCGAACCTGCGTCGCCCGCGAGCGGAGGCGTTGCCCCGTATGCCGTGATAGCTCTCGCATCTTCACCGGCGAGCGGCGCCTCGGTGGCGGCCGCACCCCGCTGGAGCATCAGTTCCGCCGGTAGCCTGCAGCGTTCTTTCGACCGCGGAACGACTTGGCAAGTTGTAGATGTCAACGCGAGTCCCGTGGACGTCGCGAGCGCGACGAGCATCCAGATTGTAGGGAAGACATCCCGAGTTCGAAAAGTCCGATCTCCCGTCTTCCGTGCCGTCGCGGCGACTGGCATAGACGTCTGGGCAGGTGGCTCCGAGGGCGCGCTCTATCACTCACTCGATGCCGGGGATCACTGGATCCGCGTCATGCCTACTTCGTCCGGCGCTGTGCTCACCGGCGATATTGTCAGCCTGGAATTCGCCGACATGGGCCACGGAAAAGTCTCCACCTCTACCGCGGAAGTCTGGACCACAAGTGACGCCGGACAAACTTGGCAGAGACAATGAAGCCGTGTTTCATGCATCGATCTTCGTTATTCCGCTGTCTCTTCGCTCAGTTGTCCTTAGCTCTGCGCTGAATGCGTTACCAAAGTGACGTTTACAGCCTAGTAAGAGAAACCTAATATCCATCTCGTGGTTTGGCAGTTCTGGGGGAGGGCTGCCGAGGCGTCCTGGACTGAAAAGTCGAGGGCGCTTTTTTGCTTCCAGCCGCGAACGAGAAGAGTGACTCTATTTCGATCCTCGGCACGCTGCGCAATATCCGCCGATCTCCAGCCGTGAAACCAGCACGCGAAACCTGCAATCTCTCTCCACTTGCTGCTTAAGCCTCTCAAAACTGTCACTCACGAATTCCGCGATCTTGCCGCAGCGCAGACAGGCCATGTGAATGTGGTCGCGCTCCAGCTTGCGTTCATAGTAGTGACCCTCGCCGTTGATGTGCATCAGGTCGAGTTCGTCGATCAGGCCCTGGCGCTTGAGCAATCGCAATGTGCGGTACACCGTGCTGCGGTCGACGCTGGCATCGATCCTCTGCGCCTTGCGCAGAATCTGGCTGGCATCCAGATGTTTTGTAGCCGTTTCCATGACGCTCAGGATGGCGCGACGCTGCTGCGTCATGCGGATTCCGCGCTCGGCAAAGTGAGCCTGCAACCGGCCAGGCATCTCGGTTTGAGGAAGCGGCATTCAAAAACCCTCGCTGTCGCAACTGGTCGCAACCAAAGTACGACGAATTCTTTTCCTGACTCTTGACGGTGCGGGAAGCATTCCCGCAGAATCAAAAGTGTATTTTAGATGCGACCGAGTTGCAACTAGAAGATAGTAATAGCAGTGCAAATGGAAAGCAAGCCAGAACCTGTTTTCAATAGGTTCAATTAATCGCAACGGAATCAGCGGTGCTTACGGCCGTTTCGAGCTACGAAGTTTTCTACTGGAAAAGAAACAAATTCTCCGCTTGAAGTCCATCAAGTTTCAAATCGTGGCTGCATTCCCTGGGAGCAGAGGCTGCGCGTCTGGCGCAGTACGAGGGCGCATCGGCCGCCTGGTTTCCTGCCGCGCCCTGCTGGCGCTTGCACTGGCCGTTGTCCCTCTCCCCGCCCGCGCGCAGGAAAGTCCCTACATCGTGACCTACGACCACTATCTCGAGGAACCTGGCAGCCTCGAAGTTGAGTATTTCTCCACGTTCGGTACGCAGCGCGGCGGCAATGATTTCCATGCCTTCTGGGTGGAGTTCGAATACGGTGCGACCGCCTGGTGGACCACCGAAGCCTACTTCGACGGCCAAACCACGTTTAACGACAGCACCATCTTCACCGGCTTCCGCTGGGAAAACCGCTTTCGCTTACTGCAGCGCGAACACTTTGTGAATCCGGTGCTTTACATTGAATATGAGCAAACCAGCGCCGACAAAATTCTGAAGGAAGTGGAGGGCCATGACGTCGAAGCGGATTATGCTGAGCCGAACGCACTGGCCCGACAGGACTACGATCACGAACTGGAATTCAAGCTGCTTCTCTCTAAGACCTTCAAGGGCTGGAATGTAGCCGAGAACACAATCGCGACCAAGAATCTCACTGGCGGGAATCCCTGGGAGTTCGGCTATGCCATTGGCGCCAGCCGCCCCCTCGCTCTGAAAGCTTCCGCCAAGCGCTGCAGCTTCTGCGGCGAGAATTTTATTGCCGGAGTGGAAATGTACGGCGGCCTCGGTGACCGTTATAGTTTCGGCCTGCACGACACCTCTCACTACCTGGCGCCGGTGATCGCCTGGAACCTCCCTTCGGACGGGACCCTGCGCCTCTCGCCCGGCTTCGGCCTCAACGACAACAGTCACCGCTTCCTACTGCGCTGGGGTGTCTCTCACGAATTCTCCGGTTTCGGTGCCGCGATCAGCCGTCTGCTCGGGGGCCGCCCATGAGGCCAACGATCCCGACCAGCATGAGATTCACAAAGCGAAACGTGAACCTGAGCAACTTTAGATTTGATCCCAATTGCATATGCAAGCGACATCTGAGTGCGGTCGTTCTCTTCATGAACATGCTTTTGAACCTCGGTAGGGCCACGGCGCAGACGAGCTCTCCGCCCATCAGCAGAGACAATTCTGTCTATGCAGAGCTGGCAAAAGCTCCCAGAAAGGCGGTCTCACGCCGCAATCCTTTGGAAATGGATCCCGATGCGGTAGCGGCAGGCGGCAAACTCTTTGCCATGCATTGCGCCGAGTGCCACGGAGAGATGGCCCAAGGCGGGAAAAAAGCTCCCAGCCTGCTTGCCCCCGAAGTGCAGCAAGCCGCTCCGGGCACACTGTTCTGGTTGTTGACCAATGGTGTGATTCGCCGCGGCATGCCCGTCTGGTCAAAACTCCCTGAACCCCAGCGCTGGCAACTGGTTAGCTTCATTAAATCCCTCTCGCCCGCTACTCCGCCCAAGTCAGACGGCGAAAACACAGCTCATCCCTGACCGTGGGAATGCTTGCGACCTTCCCATCGCCCCAAGCATCTAACGGCAGTGTTACGATAATAGGTTAGGCTCCCCATAGGGGACGCATTTATTACAGATCGCCCGGCAGCGCAGCCCCAAGGCGTCCGCCGACAGCGCGACGCTTACAACGAGGAGAAAGAAAATGGCAGGTAACGGAATCGTCGAAGTGACCGATGCAAACTTCGACCAGGATGTTTTGAAATCGGACAAGCCCGTTCTAGTGGACTTCTGGGCAACCTGGTGCGGCCCGTGCCGCGCTATCGCCCCCATTGTCGAAGAACTGGCCACCGAGTATCAGGGTAAGATCAAGATCGGCAAGATGGATGTCGACTCCAACAGCGCCACTCCAATGCGCTATAAAGTCACTGGAATTCCCACGCTGTTGGTGTTCAAGGGAGGCCAGGTCGTCGAGCAGATCGTCGGCTACAAGCCGAAGGACGCCATCGCGCAGGCTTTGAACAAGCATCTGGGTTAATAGCTTTTAGCTTCTAGCTAAAAACGGTTGACGCACGTTGAGCATTTTTCGCCAGCGTGAGTTTTGTTTTGTGGGATATAAGAATCAGGTTGAAAAGCTCGGAACTTCGAGAAACTTGGTCGTGGCTAGAGCCAGAAGCTAGAAGCAAGAAGCTGCTTTTAGTACTTCCTCAGCACCCCAATCACCCTCCCCTGTACATCCACGGATGCCGCTGGCACGATGATCGGCTTCATGGTCGAGTTCGAGGGCTGCAGCCGAATGTTGTCGCCATCCCGATAGAAACGCTTTAGCGTTGCATCGGTCGAATCCACGAGAGCCACAACGATGTCCCCGTTGTGCGCGGTACGGGCTTTTTCCACCAGTACGTAGTCGCCGTCGAGGATGGCCTCATCCTGCATGGAGTCGCCGCGCACCTCCAGCACGAAGACTTCTTTCGAGCGCACGAAGTCCGCCAGAGAGATAGTCTCGTTATTCTGCACCGCCTCGATCGGCTGACCGGCTGCAATGCGGCCCACCAGCGGCAGCACGACTCCCGTGTTCACGCTCATCGCCTGCTTGAGTCGTCCTTTGGGAGGCAGCAGGTCGATGGAGCGGCTGCGATTGTAGTCACGCGTCAGCAGTCCCTTTTTCTCTAGGTTGGTGACGTGTTTGTGCACGGTCGCCAAAGACGTCAAGTCTAGCCCTTTGCCAATCTCGTCAAAGGAAGGAGAATATTGATGCTCCGCTACGAATCGTGAAATGAAGTCGTACACTTCCCTTTGCCTGCGGGTGATGGCCATGCCGTCATTATTGGCGAACATAAGGCGAAAAAGCAAGTGAGAAATCAGTTACTTTTCTAGAATGGGACTGAAACCTTT
>Ga0193751_1000426_pt1 | contig 33735 bp, 34 predicted proteins | sample L1c2metaG_FD_143050 | JGI IMG/M metagenome (GOLD analysis project Ga0193751, IMG submission 143050) | Soil microbial communities from a riparian zone of the East river system, Colorado, United States - L1c2 | ecosystem: Environmental > Terrestrial > Soil > Riparian zone | place: USA: East River...
CGTCCATCGAGCGTCGCCCCCATCCAGCGCAACACCGGGTGGCGGATCTTACGTTGGACGTCGATGACTACCTGCCCGGTAGCGGCCTCATACCAGCGCCGGTTCAGGTCTTCGGTCGCAAGACCCAGTTGCACGAGGAGATTGCCGGACAGGTCCTCAGGCTTGATCTCACCACGCTTTTCGCGCCAAAGTCTGGTCAGGGCGGCTTCGTCATCGCCCATGATGACGCGGGCGTCCGAGCCGCCAATGAAGTGACGGCGGGCCTCGTCGGGCCTTGTCCAAGACATCGATTCCATGGCTCCTTCTCCAGTAAAATGGCCCGATTCTCTCTAGTAGGGCTGTGGCACTAATAGTGCCATATGGCACTATCGTGGGTCAAGCGGAAAAGCGACCTCTAACGAGCTTTCAGATCCGGGCGGCTCGAGCGCTTGTCAATTGGAGTGCCAAGGATCTGGCTCGGCATTCGTCGGTCAGCCTGCGTACGATTCGACGTGCTGAACTTGGTGACCGTCAGACGTCGATGACCGCTCCAAATGATTTGGCTATTCGCCGTGCATTTGAAGTGGCCGGCGTCGAGTTCATTGACGAGAACGGTGGCGGCCCCGGAGTGCGGCTGCGCAAGCGCCAAAGGAAAAAGGATTAGCCCGCACTCCGGTTCGGAGCGCGCCGAAAATCGTTCGGTTGCCGCCAATCGCCAATGCGGGTGAAGGTGGGTTGACGCGAGATCATTGCGACCGCCGTAACCGATCGCGATCTGAGCGGCTCTATGGGTTTGACCTAGCGGGGATCGGCTGCTCGCGATCGGAAAAAGCCGGTACCGCTCAGCTCAACGAGCCACTTGCTGCAGCATCACTTATCGTTCGAATCCTTCGAATCTCCGGCAACGGGAATATAGGATTATTTTCTTAGGAGCCATTTTGCCAAAAACCGGCATTTGATTGATTGTAATGTGAACACTTAGCGAACAGGGCAGCCACGGAAAATGGCTGGAGGTGCTTAAGGAGCTCGCGCCGGGGGTGCTTTCGGTCGATACCCATAAAACGGAAGGAAGCTTCACTTTCCGGGTCGGTGGTCCATAGCTTTGGGCGATCTGCTGGTTTATGTGCGTGCCGTTCATTTCGCCGCAACCATCATGGCGGCGGGGGCGGTGATCTTTGAGTTTGCGGTCGCTGGCCCGGCATTCGCGCTAGCGGGCGTGGCCACTCACGGCGTGGCAGAGCGGCTGCGCATCCGATGGGCCTGGATCGTGTGGGCGAGCCTGGCAGTGGCCGTCCTTTCCGGCGCGATCTGGCTCCTACTACTCGCCGCCGATATCTATGGCGCCCCGATCGTGAAGGTCTGGGGCAACGGCGGCGTCTGGACCGTCGCAACCGACACCCGCTTCGGCCAGGTTTGGGCGGCGCGGTTGGCGGCGGCTGTGCTGCTTGCCGGCTCGATGCGCATGTGGAGGGTCACGGCAGAGCGCGGCCTGTGGCGTGTGCTTTCGGTCATTCTCGCCGTGGGTTTTCTGATCGGTCCGGCCTGGACCGGCCATGCCGGCGCTACGCCGGGCGGCGCTGGCCAATTCCCTTTGGCGGCCGATGCGGTGCATCTGCTGGCTGCCGGCGCCTGGCTTGGCAGCTTGCCGCCGCTCGCAATGCTGCTGGCAGCGGCGCGGCGTCAGAAGGAGCCAAGTTGGGCTGCTGTCACCGCGGTCGCGGTGCAGCGGTTTTCGCTGCTTGGCTTGGCGAGTATCGGCGCGCTGCTGGCGTCAGGCATCGTCAACAGCTGGTACGAAGTTGGAAGTCTCGACCATCTGGTTACGACGCCGTACGGCCAACTCGTCCTGGTCAAGCTCGGGCTGTTTGCGGCGATCATCGCCATTGCTGCAGTCAACCGGCTGTACCTTACCCCGCGGCTGGCAGTGGCAGGCGCCGTCCACCGCCTGCAGAACAACAGTGTGGTCGAAACCGTACTCGGCTTCGCCGCAATCTTGGTGGTTGGTTTTCTCGGCGCAATGGCGCCGGCGAGCCACACTCATCAGCACCCCAGCTACGCCTACGTTCCCCCCGACGCCGCTTTTGTCCACATTCATTCGCTCGCCGGCATGGCCGATGTAGCGATAATCCCCGGTCATGTCGGCAAAGCGCGTGCAGTCATTCGCCTATGGGACGAAAATTATGAATCGCTCGCCGCAAATGAGCTGACGTTCACGCTGATCGCCCCAGTCCCTGGAAGCAAACCGGTCGTGCGGGTTGCCTCGCAAGACCAGGGCGGCGCTTGGCAAGTCGACGGAATCGACCTGCCGCTGCCTGGCAATTGGATCGCCGGCGTTGACGCGGAGTTTGGCGCCCGCCGTCGCCTCGCACTCGAAGCGCCGATCGTGATCGAGCCGAAACAGTAAATCAGTCCGACGCCCATTGGGGCCGCCGGCGGCGGAGCTGACGCTGCCTGCCACCGGCCAGTTTTGGTCAGCTGCCGGAAGCCGAGAGCACGTCGCCGAACAGCTGCCACGTCGTGCCGTCAAACTTCTGCAATTGCATCTGTTTGATCGGATCGAAATCGGTAGCGCTGGTCGAGAGCGTAATGCCCGGCAGCAGCATTGGCAGCTTCAAGTCATGAAGGCTCGCCGCCTGCTTCATCACATTCTCACGGGTGAGATTGTCGCCGCACTTTTTAAGCACTTCGACCATGGTCTGGGCGTAGGAGTAGCCGATGGCCGCCTGGACGTCGGTAATACTGCCCGACAGGCCATATTTGTTCATGAAGGCAAGCCACTCTTTATATTCCGGCGTGTTTTGCCACTGCGGATCGGTCGGATCCTTGATGTAGGTCGCCGAGATGACGCCTACGCCCTTCTCCAGGCCTGCGGGCTTCATCACCGTGCCGACTGAATTGCCGACTGAATTGAGGAAGTGCGTCGGCCTCCAGCCGATGTCATAGACTTTGCGAACAGTCTGCGCGGCGAATTTAGGAATCGCTGCCGTGAGCAGCACGTCCGCCCCGCTGCCCTGCAGCGCCACGACCTGCGAATCGACCGTGGGATCGGTGGTTTCATAGGATTGCGTCGCCACGATCATTTTGGCGGCTTTGTCGCCAAGCCCGGCGCGCAGCCCATTGAGATAATCCTTACCGTAATCGTCGTTCTGATAGAGCACGGCGATCTTGGCATTCGGCAGGTTCTTGAGAATGTAATTGGCGTAGATGTGCGATTCGATGCCGTAGCTCGGCAGCCACATCATGGTCCAAGGAAAATGCTTGGAGTCGTTCCATTGGTCGGCGCCGGTGGCGACGAACAGCTGCGGCACCTTGTTTTCGTTCAAATAGTCGTGGATCGCCATGTTCGGCGGCGTGCCGAGCGTGCCGAACAACACGAACACTTTGTCCTGCTCGACCAGTTGGCGCACCTGCTCCACGGTCTTCGGCGGACTGTAGCTGTCATCGCGGCTGATATAATTTATTTTGCGGCCGTTGATGCCGCCCTGTTCGTTGATCATGGCAAAGTAGGCAGCATGCACTTTGCCGTTAATGCCGTAGGACGAGGCCGGGCCGCTATACGGATTGGTATTACCGATCTTGATTTCGGTATCGGTCACGCCCGGGCCATATTGGCCAGCGGCATAGGCAGAACCGGCGGCGAGTATCAGCGCGGCCGCGCATAGGCCGCCAATGATCATCTGCTTTACTCTCATGCAAACCTCCCCTGCGTCAGTTTTTCGCGTTACATTTTCTTGGCGTCTCGCGCCGCTCGAAACTGTTGTGTCGCTCGGACCAGCCAGTGCCTGGTCGACCATGGCCCCAGCGTACCAACCACGCCACGCGGCATGACATACATGAACAACAGCATCGCCATTCCGTAGATCGCCCATGGTGCGGCATCGGAAATATCGTTGGCGAAATTGGGCACGAACTCGATAAAAAACCCGCCGACAACCGCGCCGCCGATCGTGGCGATGCCGCCGACTGCGGAGCCTACCAGGAAAGACAACGACAAGAACAGGGTGAAGCTTTCCGGGGCGACAAAGCCGATCACGATGGCGGCAAGGGCTCCGGCGACGCCGGTAAACGCCGTGCTGGTGCCAAACGCCAGCGTCTTGTAGCGGGCGGTATTGATGCCCATGGCGGCCGCCGCGATCGGATGATCGCGGATGGCGACGAAGGCGCGCCCGGTCCGACCGTTGAGTAGGTTGGCGGCAATCCGCACCGCGATGAGCAGCACAACAAATACGAGAAAATAGAGCCAGCGATCGCGGTCGGTACCAAGCTCGATCGGCGGCATCGGCTTAGCCAATCGGATGCCTTGCTGGCCGCCGGTCCAGGTGTCGAAATATTTGAGCAATTGCGGCATGGCGACGGCCATCGCCAGGGTGACAAGGGCAAGGTAGGGACCCTCGAAGCGCAGCGCCGGCAAGCCGAACAGCACGCCGAGCGCGAAACACATAAGCGCTGCCGGCGGCAGCGTCGCCCAGTACGGCACGCCGTAGCGATGCATCAAGATTGCGGCAGTATAGGCCCCAGCGGCGAAGAAGCCGCCATGTCCGAGCGAGATCTGCCCGTTATAGCCGGTGAGAATGTTAAGCCCGAGCACCGCGATGGCGTAAATCATCACCTGAGTCAGTTGGAAAACGTGATAATTGCTCAGCGTAAAGGGCAGCACGACCGCGAGCGCAATCAATACGGCGCCGCCAAGCCATCGCCACGCCGCTATACTCGCCCCGGACCCGCCGGATATAGCGAGCTTTTCAGTGGTGCCAGCGGGAACGGTTTCGCTCATGGTCACACCCGCCGCACGACCGCCGTGCCGAACAAGCCATTCGGCCGGAATACAAGCACGATAATGATCAATATCAGCGCCACAGTGAGCTTGAGCTGACTGGCGATGAGGTAGGTGCCGACCAGATTTTCAGTCACGCCGACAATCAGGCCGCCGATCACGGCACCTATCGGGCTTGTGATGCCGCCGAGCAGCGCGCCGGTAAAGGCATAGAGCAGTACGCCGCTCATCATGTTCGGATCGAGGAACAGAACGGGCGCTACCATGATACCGGCGACGGCGCCGATTGCGGCGGCAAAGCCCCAGCCGACGGCCAACATCCATCCCACAGGAATCCCGCACAACCGCGCCGATTCCGGATTTTGCGCAGCGGCCCGCATTGCCAATCCGGTCGCCGTGAAGCGGAAAAAGCAGAACAGCGCCACAAGCATCATGAGCGTCACTGCGATCACGCCGAGGTCGCGCGTCGTCATCAGGGCGCCGAATAGCGTCCGATCGGGGAACGGGCTCGGAAACTCCTGCAATGTGTAGCTGTAGATCCAGCCGGCGAGCGAATTGAAGATCAACAGCAGTCCAATGGTGACGACTACCGCGGTGAGGATCGGCGCGTTTTCGACCGGGCGGATGACAATCCGCTCGACCGCCATGCCGCCAACGAACGAAACCGCAAGCGTGATTAAAAACGCGCCCCAGAACGGCAACCCGGCATTGACGAGCGTCCAGGCGATATAAGTGGAGAACATCGCCATTTCGCCTTGCGCGAAGTTCACGAGATCGGTGGCGCGGTAGATCATCACCAGCGCGAGCGCGAGGCTCGCGTAGACGGCGCCAGCGGCAAGCCCGGAAAAAACCTGTTGCAGGAACTGGTGCATCGGCGCCCGTTTAGTATCCGAGATAGGAGCGGCGTATCTGCGGATCGTCGGCCAGCGCCTTGGCGCTGCCGGAAGTCACGACATAACCGGTTTCCAGGAGGTAGGCGCGATCCGCCATTTCGAGCGCCAAGCTTGCGTTCTGTTCAACAAGCAGCACGCTGACCTGCTGTTCCCGCTTTATCCGCTCGACGATGCCGAAGATAGCTTCGACGACCCGCGGCGCCAGGCCGAATGACGGCTCATCGAGCACCAAAAGACGCGGCGACATCATCAAAGCGCGGGCGATGGCCAGCATCTGCTGCTCGCCGCCGGACAGCGCGCCGGCCTGCTGGCGCCGCCGCTGGGCAAGAATCGGAAAATATCCGTACATGAGTTGCATGTTGTCGTGCGGCCGGCCGGTGGCCGCGTAGGCGCCGATCCGCAGATTTTCCTCCACCGTCAGCCCGATGAACGTGCCCCGCCCTTCCGGCACGTGGGCGACGCCGTAGCCGGCAATCTGTTCGGTTGTGCAGCGCTCCAGGCGCCGCCCGGCGAACAGGATTTGACCTTCGCTGCGCACCATGCCGCAGATCGCGCGCAGCGTGGTGGTCTTGCCGGCGCCATTGGCGCCAAGCAGCACGGTCATGCCGCCCTCTTCCACCGCCAAATCGATACCGTGCAGGACTTCGGATTGGCCATAAAACGCCTTGACCGCGCGCAGTTCGAGAATCGCCGCCATCAGTGCCGCGTCCCTAAATAGGCTTCGCCGACTGCCGGATTACCCCGCACTTGGTCGGGCGGCCCGTCGGCAATCACTCGGCCGAAATTGAGCACGACAACCTGATCCGACAGGCTCATCACCAGACCCATGTGATGCTCGACCAATAGGATGGTGATTGCGAGCTTATCGCGGACCGAACGAATGAGCGCGCCGAGTTCCGCCACCTCATCGTGGTTGAGGCCGCCAGCCGGCTCGTCAAGCAGAAGCAAAGACGGCCGCACAGCGAGCGCGCGCGCGAGTTCGACGCGTTTGCGCGCGGCGAAGGACAGGCTGGCGGCCGGCCGCGCCGCCGCGCTTTCCATTCCGACGAAAGCCAGCATCGCGCGCGCCGCCTCGTCGAGCTCGCGCTCTTCACGGCGGGCCGACGGTAGCGTCGCCGCATCGAGCAGCGCTCCTCTGCGGCCGCGCGCATGGCCGCCGACCTTGACATTGTCGAGCGCCGTCATGGAAGCAAACAGCGCCGGGCTCTGGAACGTGCGACCGATGCCGATCGCGGCGATATCCGACGCGGTGCATTGGCGTAGCGATCTGCCGTTCAAGCGGACGTCGCCGCGCTCCGGGCGGTAAAGCCTGCTCAGACAGTTGAACAGTGTGGTCTTGCCGGCACCATTCGGCCCAATCAACCCGGCGATCCGGCCCTTGCTCACCGTGAAGCTGACGTTTTCAAGCGCGACAATACCGCCGAAGCGCATCGTCAGCTGCGCAATCTCCAGCAAAGGTGTAGCGCGACCGGCAGTCGCTCCGGCTAACGGCAGCGGGGAAGTCGTCATGCCGATCGGGCCGTCATTGGGGTACGTATCCTCCTCGGCCCCGCTTCTATTGTTTGTTTTTGGCCGGCTAGCAGAAACAGGGCAGCAAAACGTGACACGGCGCACATTGGCGCGTCAACGCAAGGCGGCAGGATAATTCGGACCCAAGCTTGGAATATTTCCCAGCACGCGGGGTTCGCGGCGGCGCCTAAGTTGTCAGCTTCCCGCGCGCGACGACGATCGTCCATGCCTCGCCGATTTTGGGGAGATCACGATGCGGCAGTGGTCGGATCGATCATCTTTTTAACTTCCGTGATCTTTGTGGCTGGAAAGCCACTGATCTCGGCGTGCTTGCGGATGATCGCCTCATCTTTGGCAAGATAGACGCAGAAGGTTTTATTATCGGCAACATAACTCTCGACCCATTGAATGTCGGGGCCGAGTTGCCGCAGCACATCGTTCGATTTTGCCGCCGCTTGCCGCAACTGTTCCCGCTCGAAAGTGCCGACCTTGGGAATGTCACGCTCGATGATGAACTTCTGCAAAGCCATGGCCGCTCTCCTCTACGTTTACAACTTCAAGGCACCAGGAAGTGCCGCTTGCGATCCTCGATCAACCTTAAGAAACAGCGCCCAGCAGCGCCATAAGAATGCCCGGCGACGAGTTTTTGCCGAAGCAGCGTGTAGCGTATCTCGCGCATATGAAGCATCAGACGCTCGAATATTTCCTCGGGCAATCGATCGTCGAATTTTTCGACAAGCGCGCATACTGCGCTGATTGCATGCGAACCGCCGCCGATTTGCACTTCCGGCTCAGGCAGCGCCGGGCTCCAATCGGCATAGAGCCGCACGGCGTCATGGAATGCCTTCCGCAATTGGTCCGGTATGGGATCAGGCGGCAACGCAGTCGTCGACTTTGTCAGCCCCACTCTCGCACATTTCACTGCGACGGCCTTCGCCGCGAGGTCAGATCGCCGCTTCGGAACTCGTATCGAAGAAATGCAGACGCTCCGGCCGCAGCGCGAAGCGCAGCTTGTCGCCGCGTTTAGCGCGTACATTCGGTTCGACTGCCGCAACCATAGTCTGTTCGCCAACCTGCAGGTCGAGCAGAATCTCGGGGCCTAATTTCTCCACCACTTCAACCATCGCATCGAAGCAAAGTCCCGGCGGGTAGCTGCCGTTGGCGAGTTGCAAGTCTTCCGGCCGAATGCCCATGATCACATCCCGGCCGGCATAGGGCTGAAGCCGCGGCCGGATTTCGGCGGGCACATCGATGCCGAAGCCGGGGTTGTCCGCACGCAAGCCATCTTTGCCATTGCTCACCCGGACCGGGGCGAAATTCATCGCCGGCGAACCGATGAAGCCGGCGACAAAACGGTTGACTGGAGCATTGTAAAGTTCGAGCGGTTCGCCGACCTGCTGCACCAGGCCGCCCCGCATGACCACAACGCGATCGCCGAGCGTCATCGCCTCCACCTGATCGTGGGTGACGTAGATCGCGGTGGTGTTGAGCCTCGTGTGCAGCTTCTTCAGCTCGACGCGCATCTGCACGCGGAGCTTTGCATCCAGATTGGAAAGCGGCTCGTCGAACAAAAACACTTGCGGGTGGCGCACGATGGCGCGGCCAAGTGCGACGCGCTGGCGCTGTCCGCCGGAAAGCTGGCGGGGCTTGCGCGCCAGGTAATCGCGAATGCCAAGGATATCGGCCGCGTCCTGGACGCGCTTGCGGATTTCCGCCCGCTCGACTTTCCGCATTTTCAGGCCGAACGCCATGTTGTCGTAGACGCTCATATGCGGATAGAGCGCATAATTCTGGAACACCATGGCGATGTCACGGTCCATCGGCGCCAAGTCGTTCACCACTGTGTCGCCGATCAGCACCTGACCCGAGGTGATCGTTTCCAGTCCAGCCACCATGCGCAGCGTGGTGGTCTTGCCGCAACCGGACGGTCCGACCAGCACGAGAAATTCCTTGTCGCGGATCTCAAGGTTCACGTCTTTGACGGCGTGAAAGTCGTCATACATCTTATTCAGATTGCGGATCAGGACGCGCGCCATCGCCTCATCCCTTTACTGAGCCGGTGAGGCCGGCAACGTAATGCTCGACGAAGAAAGAATAGATGAAGGCCACCGGAATCGAACCGAGCAGCGCGCCGGCCATCAATTGCCCCCAATAGAACACATCGCCCCGGACAAGTTCGGAAGTGACGCCGACCGAAACCGTCTTTTGCTCGGCCGAAGAGAGAAAGACCAGCGCGTAGATGAATTCGTTCCACGACAGCGTGAAGGCGAAAATGCCGGCCGACATGATTCCCGGAACCGCGATCGGGATGATGATGTACAGCATTGCCTTCCAACGTGTCGCGCCGTCGATCCTGGCGCACTCTTCAAGCTCCCGCGGGATCGCCTTGAAGTACCCCATCAGCAGCCAAGTGCAGAACGGAATAAGAAAAGTCGGGTACGTAAGGATCAGCGCCCAGGGCGTGTCGCCCAGGTGAAAGTTACGAATGATGTCCGCAAGAGGAATAAACAGCAGCGTCTGCGGCACGAGATAGGTGATGAAGATCCCAGCGCCCAGACTGCCGGCGAAGGGAAATTTCAGGCGCGAAAGCGCGTAACCGGCAAAGACACCGCAGAACAGTGAGATTACCGTCGAAACGATGGCGATGAAAAGTGTGTTGAGCATCCACCTGGTGAACAAAGTTTCGGTCAGCAGGTCCATGATATGGACGAGCGTTGGATGCGCGGTCCAAAACGGCGTGTAGTTAGGCGCCATCCATGGACGATAGAGCTCGCGATCCGGCCGGATCGACGTCACCAGCATCCAGTAGAATGGGAACAGCAGCCAGAAGACGAATCCACCGAGCGGAATATAAAAGTAAACCCAGCGGCGCCACTTTGCCCCTTCGATCATAGTTCAGTGCACCTCAACCCGGCGGATGTAGAGAAGTTGCACCACCACGACAATGAGCAGGAACGGAAACATGGCGAGCGAGATCGCCGCTCCCTCGCTTAAGAGACCGGTGCCGACGCCGACCTGATAGGCGTAAGTGGCGAAGAGCTGCGTAGCATTCGCCGGCCCGCCACCTGTCAGCACGTAGACGAGCTGAAAATCGGCGAAGGTCTGGATCACCGAAAACAGCACCACGACCATTGTCACTGGCAGCAGTAGCGGCCACGTAACATGCCAGAAACGCTGCCAAGGACGCGCGCCGTCGATCGCAGCGGCTTCCTGCAGTTCGGGATTGATGGTTTGTAGCCCGGCGAGCAGGCTGATCGCGAAGAACGGCACGCCGCGCCACACATTGACGATGATCACCGAAATCAACGCGAGATTGGGATCGCCAAGCCAGTTGATCCGGCCGTGAATGAGGCCGAGCTGAAACAGCGACCAGTTGATAACGCTGAAGGTCGGATCGAACATCCATTTCCAGGCGAAGGTCGAGAGCACGGTCGGAATAATGAAGGGCAACAGAATAAACGCGCGGGTGAACGCCTTGCCCCTGAAATGCCGATTGAGCAGCAGCGCTAGCCATAAGCCCAAAGCGAGTTTGAAGACGGTCGCGACTGCTGTGTACACGAACGTATTCCAAACGGCGGTGCCAAAGATGCTGTCGTGCCACAGCGCGATAAAGTTCTGCAGGGCGACGAAATGGCCGGGGATACCTACCTTCGTGTCAGTGACGGACAACAACACGCCTTCGATGAAAGGATAAGCAATAAAGAGGCCGAGCAGCACGACGGTCGGCAATAGCAGCGCCGCCGCGAGCCAGCGTTCATCCTCAAGCAACCGGGTGGCCACTCCACGCCGCGGGGCCCGCACGAACGGTCGTTGACCTACGGCCTCGCTTATTGCCATTGCCGGCTCCTCTTCCGCTCGGCGCCGGCCGCGCCATCCCGACCTATCGGCCAGGCGGCGCGGCTACGGGAGTTCGAACGGTCACCGATCATCGCGCGGCAAATCAGACGTAAATCTTGTGCAGCTCACCGGCTGCCCACTTTACGGCCTCCTCCGCCGGCGTGCCCTGCACCGCCTTGGCGTACATGTCGACGATGACGTACTTGCTCAACACCTCGCCGGACTTGCGATCCGCCGGCCCGGCATAGCCGGGGAATTGTCCGGAGCGGCCAGCCAGGCGGAATGGCAGCATGACCGGATCCTTCTGCCAGAGCGGGTCCTGCTCCCAGACGGTCGTTGCACCGACCGAATAGCCCTGCTGCGATTCGAACCACGCCTGGTAGACCGGTTTCGAAGTGATCCAAGCGAGAAAGTCCCGGGCGGCCTTCTGCTGCTTGGAATAGCCCATCAGCATGTTGGTCATTGGCAGCTGATAGCTGAACTGCCCCGCAGGGCCCTTGGGCAGCGCGCCGTGCAGGATGTCCTGCCAGAGCGGGGTGCCTTTGTCGCTTTGATAGTTATCGGGTTTGCGTTTGGCTTCGAGATAAATCGAAGCGCCGTTCAGTGTTGACGAAATCGTGCCGGAAAGGAAGGCGCGATTGTTGCTGGAATCGTCCCAGGCAAGCCCGCCTTCGTCGCAGCATTCCTTCCAGAACGCGGTCCAGTATTTGACCGACTCGAGCGTTTCCTTGCTGTCGAGCGCTACCTTGCCGTCCTTCTCGACTTCCTTGCCGCCCCAAGACCACAGATAGGGATAGAAGAAGGTCGGCGGATCGCCGAAGCTATGGCCCATGGCCTGGCCGATCGGTTGGCCTTTGGCCTTAAGCTTTTTGCCGGCGGCGCGGTACTCGTCCCAGGTTTCCGGAAACTTCGTAACCCCGACCGCCTCAAACCACGATTTGCGATACGAGTTCTCGTTGCCAAGGATGCACCAGGGAACGCCGACCCATTTCTTGCCATTGTTGCCGACAGCAATTGACTCTTTGTAGAAGCCCCCCTGATCCTTGCCGATTTTCTCGGCGACGTCGCTGACGTCGGCCGCGCTATCCGCGTAGAGCTGCGGCCAATTATTGAGCGCACAAATCACATCGGGGCCGGTGCCGGACTGAATGGCGGCCGTGGTACGCGCCTGGATGTCATTGCCGTTGATCATTTCAATATTGAGCGTGATGCCGAGATCCTTGGCGGCAGCCGGGACGATTTGCTCGCGCAGCACCTTATCGGATGTGGGCACGAAATCGTTCCAGCGCAGCCAGTGAACCGTGGTGTCCTGCGCGTAAGCAGGCGCTCGCCCGGTCGCTAGGATTGCAGCAAGTCCTCCGCTCGCCGCAGCGACGGCGCCGGCACCAGAAAGCTTCAGCAGTTTTCGCCGATGAATCCGAGCCATTGGAATCCTCCCTCTAGAACGTCAAACTATCGAGTTTCTTGTCGGTACGTTCTTTTAGCACGTTTTGTGGGCCTGGGGTCGAGAACCCAGACGCAATTGAAAGCCCTTTTTGGGTCGCTGCTGCGGAGGCGCGATGCCGCAGTCAGCCCATTTGGGCGGTCTTCGCCGTATGTTTGCCATCTGCCGAGGGCTGACCGCCGGCAGAGATCCTCACGGCGCAACAAAGACGCCTTTGCCGCTGGTCTGCTGGTCGAACAGCCGGTACGCCTCCTCGGCTTGGGCCAGCTGCCAGCGATGCGTAAACAAATGATCGACCGCGATTTTCCGGTCAGCAATGAACCGGGCGCATTCTGCCTGCCCGATCGTGGAAAAGGTCCAAGAGCCGATAATCGTGAGCTGCTTGCGCAACAGGTCACGGCTGACGTCGAGCGACACGCCGCCGCCCTCGCCGACAAAACACACCGTTCCCCATGGCCGCGTCGCGCGCACCGCCGTCACCCTGCCCTCTGGCGCGCCCGACGTGTCCAGCGCCAAATCGGCGCCGGCGCCATGGGTGAGAGCCTTGATCGCGGCAACCGGATCGTCAGCCTTGGGATCAATCAGCGCATCGGCGCCGAATTCCTTGGCGCGCGTCAGCCGCTCGCCGCTGACGTCAAGCGCAATCACGCGCGCCCCCATGGCCGCGGCTAGCTGCGTCGCCGACAACCCGACCGGACCCTGCCCGATGATCGCGATAGTGTCCGCGCCGCTGAGATTCACCCGGCGCAGCGCGCCATAGGCGGTGCCAGTGCCGCAGGAAATCGCTGCGCCGGTCGTAAAGCTTAATTGATCGGGCAAGGCAACGAGCGTGTGCGCCGGAACTTTCATGTAATCGGCATGCGCGCCATGCGCGGTGACGCCATAGATCGTGCTTCCCGTCGCACACATCTGCGACCACCCGCTGCGGCAATGCTGGCAGGCGCCGCAGCCACTATAGTGGTGCACCATGACCCGAGCGCCGACCCTGGCGGCGCCCTCCTCGACCTGGCTCCCCACGGCCGCGACTACGCCGCATGGTTCGTGACCGGCGATCACCGGCCCTTCGAGCTTGCCCAAGCCGAGCGCCGCGGTTTCCCCGCCGCTCGCGCGATAGAACTTGAGATCGCTGCCGCACATGCCGGACGCCTTGATTTCGACGACGACATCGTGAGGCCCGGGCGCAGGGTCGGGAAAGTCCGCAACCTGCAATTTGCGCTCACTGAGAAAAGTCACGCCACGCATGAGAAACCTCTCCCGAATTGGCAATTTTCAACGCTCAATCTCGATCGCGCGAGTAGCAAATCGCATGCCGGAAGTAAGACACTTATCCACAGGCCGCTTGACCGGTAGCCGACCAGCCGAGCAAGCTCGCGCGTCCTGGAGTTGCGAACGTCCCATGTCTGACCATCTGGCCGCGGCGCAGCGCTATCGTGATCGAGCGGCCAAGTGCGAACTCTCGGCCAAGAATACGTCGTCAATAGAATTTGGCGAGTGCTACCGTTTGCTGGCGCAACACTATCTTGTCCTCGCCAATCTTGAAGAAAATTATGCGCGGCGCCGGCCACTACCTCCCCGTCACGCGGATAACAAGCCCGTGGATAACAAGCCCGCAGATGAACCATCGGCTTCCGCGGTCTCGGCGCGGATGTTCGCGGTGCGGCAATTGCAAACGGCGCCCCCGACGGCTGTGCCCATGGCAATCGGCCAAATGCCCGCTCCGGAATTCGGCCGCTAAACGCAGGGTTGCAGCCAAGCCGCCGGCTTTGCTGCGCTGCATGGTTGCCAAGCATCGCAATATTTCGAAATATTATTCCGCCTTCGCGCTCGCGGGTGATACGCGCGCGCTACGGATCGCACGCAAAAAGAAAAGATAATGGAGCAGTAAACTGGCATCCTTGCCTATCCGCTTGCGCATGAATCGGTAATCGCAACTCACACCATGAGGCCGCGCAATGACAAACGTGGGGTCGTTGGAGCCGAGCCGTGAGACAGCAAAACCCGAACGCCTGGGGTGGAAAGAACTTTATCTGAAAGAGGACTGGTGGGCCGTCTGGCTCGGTTTCGCCTTGATGGTCCTTTCGATCCTGTTATTCCAATCCGGCAGCAGCAACATTCTCAAGGCGCTCGCGATCAATCCCGGCGGGCTCAAATGGACCTCGTTCGGTCAACTTGCTGGCCACTTCGCGCAAAACGCTCATCTCTATCTTTATCAGTTCGTATTCTGGCTCGTTTTGTTTGGAGCCACGACCGCGATCATGGGCGCGAAGCTGAAAGAGTTCGTGCCGGCGTTCATTTTCCTTTATGTCGGCTCGATCATCATGTTCGCGATCGCCGGCTGGGCCAATGCGGCGCAGTTCAATCTCGAAGCGCCGCTGGTTGCGCTCATTCTTGGACTTATCATCGCCAATGTGTTTCGCTTACCGGCGTGGATGGACAGCGCATTTCGGGTTGAATACTTCATCAAGACCGGGATCGTTCTGCTTGGCGCCACGTTCCCGATAACGCTCGTGCTCACGGCCGGGCCGGTCGCCATCGTCCAGGCAACGATCATCTCGATCGTCACCTGCCTAGTGATCTATTTCGTCGGCACTCGCGTGTTCGGGCTCGACAAACGGCTAGCGGCGGTGATGGGCGTCGGCGGTGCGGTGTGCGGCGTATCCGCCTCGATGGCGATCGCCGCCTCGGTGAACGCCAAGAAGGATCACCTCTACACGTCGGTGACGCTCGTCGTCGTCTGGGCGCTGGTCATGATCGCGGTGCTGCCGTTCCTGTCACGCGCGATGGGGCTATCCGCCGGTGTCGCCGGGGCATGGATCGGCACTTCGGAGTTTGCCGACGCCGCCGGCTTCGCGGCGGCCACCACCTACGGCAAAATGGTCGGCGCCGAGGACGCGGCAATAAAATCGTTCACGCTGATGAAGGTTATCGGCCGCGACCTGTGGATCGGCATCTGGTCGGTCGTGTTCGCCGCGATCGCAACCTTCGTGTGGGAAAAAGGCCAGACCGGCCGGGCGCCGGACGCCCGCGAAGTGTGGTGGCGGTTCCCGAAATTCGTCATCGGCTTTTTTGCCGCTTCGCTGCTCATGAGCGCCTTTACCAGCAGCTTTAGCGCCGCGGACTTCAACAGCACGGTACGGCCCAACGTCCTCGCGCCGTTGGTGTCACTACGCACCTGGACCTTCATATTCTGCTTTCTGAGCATCGGGCTGACGACTCGGTTTCGCGATCTGCATGTCGTCGGTTGGGGGGCATTCTGGTCGTTCACGATTGGCGTCGCGGTCAATGTCCTCCTCGGTTACTTCTTGTCGGTGATCGTCTTTGGCAGTTACTGGGCCGGCATCCACTGACGCCCCGCCATTCGGCGCGGGCCGATGCGCCGCGTGCCGGTTCTTTATTGGCACGCCGGCGGGGCTGGAGCGCGCGATTGCGGGCCTCAATATTCTCAGTTCAGCCTATGGCTCGGCGTGCGGCGATACCGGACTGTGTGAGCGGCATGACTCGTTTACGACAGCGACGAGCCGGGCATGTCCGCAGTTTGAAGAAAATCCGCCGATCGAACCGCGGCGCCGCGTCAGCGCAGGAAATCCTCGACCAGCTTGATCGTCGCCGCGGGATTTTCCTCCATCACCCAATGTCCAGAATTGGGAACGACGGCGCCCTGAACATTCGTAGCGGCGGCGCGCATCACCGTCGCCATCATCGGACCGAACGATTTCTCGCCACCGACTGCGAGAACCGGCATGGTGAGCATGCCCTTGGCGACGAATGCCTTGTTGTCGGTGGCGTCCTGATCGAAGGCCTTGAACTGCTCGAATCCCGCATGCATGGCGCCGGGCTGCGCGTAAAGCTTGGCGTAGTGCGCGCGCGATGCTTCATCAAATTTTTTCGGATCGGCAGAGAATTCATTCCAGAAGCGATCGAGATAGATTCGCTCACGGCCCTTCACCAGCCGCTCGGCATCCGGTCCATAAAACGAGAAGTGCCACAGCGCATGGCTGCGGATGATGTCGTCCCAGGGACCTATTCCGGGCAGTGGTGCGTCGATGATGACGAATTTCTTCACCCGCTCCGGGTGCTCGGCCGCGAACGCATAGCCGACCATGTTGCCAATATCGTGGGTAACAAGATCGACCTTATCGACCTTCAGCGCATCGAGCAGGCCGGCAACGTCTTCGCCTTGGGTTTTCTTGTCGTAGCCTCCAGCAGGCCGTGACGATAGCCCAAGACCGCGCAGATCCGGCACGATCACGGTGTGGTCGCGCGACAGCCGGGCGGCGAGCGGCGCCCACATGTCTCCAGTTTCGCCAAAGCCGTGCAGCAAGACCACGGCCGGACCAGCGCCGCCGATACGCACATAGATCCGCGCGCCGTTGGTGGCGATGGTCTCGGTCTTAAACTCGGTCGGAAAAGTCTGGATCGCAGCCGGCGCAGATGAACTGAGAAAAACGACGGCCAGCGCGACAGCGCCGAATTTACCCATTTGTTGCGTTCCCTCTGCTTACCGCACCCACAACGCGGGTTTTGGTATGCCCGACGCTACGGCCTCAACACAATCTTGGCGGCGGCGGCGCGGCCCGCATCGATATCTTGGAAAGCGCGAGGCCCCTCGGCGAGCGGCCGCTGTTCGATCCAGTCGAGCGGCCCGAGCCGGCCGGCGGCAATGGCCGCGAGCGTCTCGCGAAATTCCAGCGGCGTATAGCAATATGTGCCGGCGACGATGACTTCCTGCAGCGTGATCTTGCGCACATCGAATCCTTCCGAGCCCGGCAACAAACCAACGTGAATGATCACACCGCCGGGTTTGACCAGGCGCGAGGCTGCGGCGCGCGTCGCGGCGGCGCCGACCGCATCGATCACCAAGTCCATCGATAGTTTGGCCGGCTGGCCGGCCTCGTTGGGTGCGTAGCATTGGAACGGGCCGGCGCGCGCGGCAGCCTGCCGGCGCGCCGCATTGGGTTCGCCAATGTGAACGTCGGAAGCGCCGTGCATCGCCAGGACCAAAGCGCAGGCGAGCCCAATGCCGCCGCCGCCGAGCACCAGGCAGCGGTTCGCCGCGATCGGCCGCTGCAACAATCGTGCGGCCAAGTTGACAGCGTGATAGGCCACCGCCAAAGGCTCGGTCAGAGCCGCTTTCGCACTGTCGAGGCCATCGGGAATCTTGACGACGTTGCGTTCCGGTACCCGCACCAGTTCGGCAAAGGCGCCGGCCCGCGGCGGCACTGAAAGCAGCTGGCGCGACGGGCAAAGATGCGGACGGCCCTCGAGGCACCAGTCGCACACACCGCAAGGGACCAGCGGGTTGACGGCGACACGGACGCCGCGATCGGGACCGCTGACGATCGAACCCGCGGCTTCGTGGCCGAGCACGAGCGGCGGCGGCCGGCGTGAATCGTGGCCGTGATAGGCGTGCATGTCGGAACCACAAATCCCAACCGCCTCGACGCGCACCAGCACTTCATCATTGCCGGGCGTGGGTTCGGGCTCTTCGCGGCACAACAGAACGTTCGGCTCCGTATAAACCAGCGCTTTCATGGTCATCGATTTCGTTGCAAATCCGCTCCACGCGCAATGTTAGCAGGAAGCGCCAGACCACAAAACGCGCCGGAAGCCTGGTGACAAACGGTCGTAAAATCGACTGCATGCGGCTAGAGTAGCGCACAGCAGGATTTTCATGACGATCCGGCCCGACAATTATCTGTCGTCTTCGCCAAAAGTCACCGAGATGCGTGTTGTCCCGGTGGCCGGCCACGACGACATGCTGCTCAATCTCTCGGGCGCGCACGGGCCGTTCTTCACGCGCAATATCGTCATTGTTCGTGACAATGCCGGCCATACCGGCGTCGGCGAGGTACCCGGCGGCGAGCACATATGGCAAACATTGGAGGACGCCCGGCAATTGGTCGTGGGCCGCTCGATCGGTAGCTACAACGACATTCTCAACACGATGCGCAAAAGCTTCGCCGATCGCGATACCGGCGGACGCGGATTGCAAACCTTCGATCAGCGCGTCGCCATTCATGCGGTAACCGCGGTCGAGGCGTCGCTGCTGGATCTGTTGGGTCAGTTTCTCGGCGTGCCAGTGGCGGCGCTGCTCGGCGAGGGACAACAGCGCAGCGCCGTGAAGATGCTCGGTTACTTGTTTTTTGTCGGCGACCGCAACAAGACCGATCTGCCTTATCGGGCCGAACCGGACGCCAAGATCGACTGGTTTCGTCTGCGCCACGATGCGGCTTTGACGACGCAAGCCGTGGTGCATCTCGCCGAAGCGGCCTATGCGCATTACGGCTTCGAAGATTTCAAATTAAAAGGCGGCGTGCTGCGCGGCGAGCAAGAAATCGAAACGGTAACCGCGCTGGCACAACGCTTTCCGCAAGCGCGGATCACTCTTGATCCAAACGGCGCGTGGTCGCTCGAGCAGGCGATCCAGCTGTGCAGCAGAATGCAGGGCGTGCTCGCCTATGCGGAAGATCCTTGCGGCGCCGAGCGAGGTTATTCAGGCCGCGAGATCATGGCCGAATTTCGCCGGGCGACCGGCCTGCCGACGGCGACCAATATGGTGGCGACCGATTGGCGGCAGATGGGTCATGCCGTTGTGCTGCAATCGGTCGATATCCCGCTCGCCGATCCGCATTTCTGGACGATGCAGGGCTCGGTGCGCGTGGCGCAGATGTGCCGCGATTGGGGCCTGACCTGGGGATCGCATTCCAACAATCATTTCGATATTTCGCTGGCAATGTTCACGCATGTGGCCGCCGCGGCCCCAGGCCGGATCACCGCGATCGACACCCATTGGATCTGGCAAGACGGTCAGCGATTGACCAAAGAGCCGTTGCAAATCCGCGGCGGCGTGGTGGCGCTGCCGGAACGGCCAGGATTGGGAATCGAAATCGATCTCGATCAAATCGAGCGATCGCACGCGCTCTACCAATCGCACGGCCTCGGCGCACGCGACGATGCAATGGCAATGCAGTACCTCATCCCCGGCTGGACGTTCGACAATAAGCGCCCTTCTCTCGTGCGCTGAGGCTTGCAGCCAAAGGAGCGAGCGATGGATCCTGCACTACGCGGGCCCGGAACGGGCGCAGCGGATCAGTTAGCCCGCCCGCATCGGATTGTTGTGGTTGGCGGCGGCGCCGGCGGTCTCGAACTTGCCACCCGGCTCGGCGACAAACTCGGTCGTCGCGGCAAAGCAGACGTAACGCTGATCGATAAGGCCAGCACGCATTTATGGAAGCCGCTCTTACACGAGATTGCCGCCGGCAGCATGGATCTCGGCCATCATGAGCTCGATTATCTGGCGCAGGCCCACTGGCATCACTTTCATTATCGCGCCGGCGAGATGATCGGGCTCGATCGCGGCCGGCGCGAGGTGCTTGTCGCTCCGGTTGTCGAGGAGGATGGCACCGAGGTCACGCCGGCGCGCGGCTATCCGTACGATACTTTGGTTTTAGCGGTCGGCAGCATGACCAACGATTTCGGCACGCCGGGCGCCGCGGAGCACGCGATCTGCCTGGACACACCCGAGCAAGCGGCGCGATTCCACCGCCGGCTCGTCAACGCCTGCCTGCGTGCGCAAAACCAGAACGAGCCGTTGTGGCCGGGCCAGCTCCAAGTCGCCATCGTCGGCGCCGGCGCCACCGGCGTCGAACTCGCCGCCGAACTGCACAAGACGACGCGGGAGCTGGTGGCGTTTGGGCTCGATCGCATCGATCCCGACAGGGATATTACACTGCACGTCATCGAGGCTGCGGATCGCATCCTGCCGGCATTGCCGGAACGAATCTCCGAAGCAGCGACCGAGCCCCTGGGTAAGCTCGGCGTCAAGGTTTACACGTCGGCGAAGGTCGCCGCCGTCCTGCCGAACGAGATCAGGCTTGCCGACGGCCGCAGCATCAATGCCGAACTCGTCGTCTGGGCCGCCGGCGTCAAAGCGCCTGCCTTCCTGCAAAACATCGATGGGCTCGAAACCAATGCCAGTAATCAGCTCGTCGTGCGCCAGACCCTGCAGACCACGCGCGACGACAACATCTTTGTGATCGGCGATTGCGCCGCCTGTTCATGGCCGGAAAAAAACGCCCTGGTGCCGCCGCGCGCCCAGGCCGCGCATCAGCAGGCGACGCATCTGTCGAAACAACTGCGGCGCAGGCTGGCCGGGCAAGCTGTCCAGCCGTGGCATTACCGGGACTTCGGCTCGCTGGTATCGCTCGGCCAGTACAGCACGGTCGGCAGCTTGATGGGCAAGCTGGTCGGCAGCAGCTTTTTTGTCGAAGGCTATTTCGCGCGATTTATGTATGTGTCGCTCTATAAGATGCACGAATATGCGCTGCATGGTTTGATCAAGGTCGCGCTCGACACGCTTGTCCGGCTCATCACGCGGCGCACCGAGCCACAAGTAAAACTGCATTAGGAAAATAATTCTTGCACCGCGCGTGCGGCCTCGTTGATGGCGAGGTGCGCATAGGCATCGCCACCGGCGTCGGAACTGGCGATGGTAACGCGACCGAACGGCTGGCGCGCCAGTTTGAGAACGCGATCTTCATAGTCGTCGCCGTCGAACAGCGAATTTTCGACGTAGCCGTAACCGTGCGGCCAGCGGTTGACCGTGATCGCCGCGATGTCGCGCTCGCCATCAAAGCCCCCACGGCCGAGCATGCGGTCGAGCTGATCGCGGATCCGCGCTTCGAAATCCGCGAACGTCATGGCGAAAAGCTTCGCCTGGCCGATGTGAAATTGGGCGCGCGCGTCGAGCCCGGAATTCGGTGCGCCGGGTACGTGCTCGAGATGTAACACGATTGGCTCCGCCGGATCGCGCGGATGGCGATAGCCGCCGAGGTCAACCGGAAAGTCGAGCGCCACGTGATTGAAGAAGCTCATCGGCGCGGAAATGTCGGACACCTTGAGCGCGAGCCACGGCTGCCAATTGCGCGTCACGACATTGGTATAAACCAGCGGCGTCTTCACATTGAGCCCGAGCGCCTCGCGTTGCGCCTGCGGCAGCTGCGGCATGAGATATGGAATCATCATGTGAAAGCATGCAAGCACGGCGTGCTTCGCCGTGACGCGATGCGGAGCGCCGTCGCGGACATAGCCGATGCTGACCGCCTCGCCGCGTTGACGCACATCGACGACGGTCGATGAGAGGCGGATGCGGACGTTGCTGTCGTCGCGATCGAGTTGATCGTAGTTAAAGCCGGCGAGCACGATGTCGTCCATGGTACCACCAGCCGCTGCGCCCGCAATGAGCGCACGCACCAGGAGGCGCGCGAGCGAGGCATTGCCGTCGGGGAAATGATAGATGTACGGCTCGCTCCATTCCGGATGCTCGTCGGAGGAAAGACCCAATCCGGCGAAGCCGGGATAACCGAAGCTGCGCAGATCGAACGCCGGCACCGCGTCGCAGCCGAGCCCGAAGAAGCCGAGCGGACGACCCTGGAAGCAATTCACCACTTCCTCGCTGCAGCCGCATAGCTTAATGAGATAATCGCGATAGCTCGTGGCTTTTAGAATTTTAAGCTTTGCATCGGCTGATCTGCCGGCGAGCGGATCGCGGGCAGGATCGTACAGCGACAGCAATTGTTGCTTGCTGGGATCGGCAATCGGCATCGCTGCGATAAAATTTGTCAGCGCTTCGCCTGCCTCCGTCCGGCGCGACAACAGCGGATCGTTGGCAACGAGCATGTCGCGGCCGAAGCTTTCGCGGTCAAAGAACACGCCGCGTGACAGGCCTAAGGAAGAATAGAAGCCGCGCTCAAACGCGGTCTCGAACCGCGCGATATCGACCCCGATATCGCGCAACAGACCCTTGGCCACATCGCTCCACAAAGTTTTTGGCGATTGAATCGATTGGCTGCCGCCGTAGCCGATCAGCGTGCGCCGCCCGGCCACGAATTCGTTACGCTTGGCATGGCCGCCGAAATCGTCGTGATTGTCAAGAACAAGGATACGGGCATGCGGCCCGACGGCCCGACGATAAAACCATGCGGCGGAAAGCCCGCTGATGCCCGCGCCGACTACGACCAAATCATAGCTTTCTTCGGCTGCGGCACTGTCGACGCCGAAGCGCTGGCCTTCACGCGCGAAGGCATGCGCGACCTCGAATGAGCCAGGATGCTGACCGCGCATCCCAGTCAGCGCCGGGGGATATTGCGCAGCCGCGGCGGCGAGCTGCGCCGCCGGCGTCAAGCCCGAGGCGATAGTGAGCGCGGTGCCGTTGAGAAAATCGCGGCGAGTGATGGAGGGCATTCGGAAAATCTAACACCGCGCGTCGCCTTTTGCCCATGGCGGACCATGCTAAACCGAGCAAATGGCTGTGCAAACCTATTGAGCTTTGCGATCGGGTGCTAATCTTCGCTGAATGACGAAGCGCGATCCCATCCTGATTGTCGGCGGTGGACTCGGTGGCCTGACCACGGCACTGGCTTTGGCGCGGCGCGGCTACGCCACGCGGGTACTTGAAGGTGCCGCCGAATTCGGCGCCATCGGCTATGGCATCCAATTCGGCCCCAATGTTTTTCACGTCTTTGACCGTCTCGCGCTGATGGAAGACGTCCTTGCCGTTGCGGATTCTCCGCCGGCTTTGTTGCTGCTGGACGCGCTCGATGGCAAAGAACTGGCGAGAATTCCAACCGGCGCGTCTTTTCGGACGCATTTCAAATATCCCTACATCATCGTTCACCGCATCGATCTCCATAACGTCTTGCTCGATGCCTGCCGCCGCAGCGAACATATTGAACTTGTACCAAATGCCCAGGCGATCGGGTTCGAGGATCGTGGCGACAATGTCAGCGTCGCAACGGCGGATGACCGCACATTTGATGGCGCGGCGGTGGTAGCAGCCGATGGTGTCCGCTCGCTGTTCCGGCAAAAACTCATCGGCGATGGTGAACCGCGTCCGGTCGGCTATGCGGCACTGCGCACGATTGTGCCGATGCGGGAATTAAAGACCGACGTTCCGCGCGATGCAGTCGTTTTGTGGGCCGGACCGGGTTATCACGTCGTGCATTATCCGCTGCGCCATGGCGCCGAGTTCAACGTCGTTGCAGTGTTTCGCACCTCGACCCATGGCGAGAAAGCCGATGCGGCAGCCTACCGCGCCGAACTTGAGCAAACATACCGCGACGCGCACCCGGCAATACGCGAATTGAACGCGATGATGGATTTTCGCTGGCGTCGTTCGGTTGCCGATCGCGCGCCAGTGCGGCACTGGCACAAGGGCCGCATCGTGCTCCTGGGCGACGCCGCGCATGCGCCGTTGCAATCGCTGGCGCAGGGCGCCTGCATGGCGATCGAAGACGGGCTTTGCCTCGCCGAAACGATCCACGCCGCCGACGGCGATTTCGCCGCCGCGTTTCGCCGCTACGAGGCGCTGCGCCTCACCCGCACCGCGCGCGTGCAGCTGGAATCGCGCGCCATGTGGGAGTGGCTCATTCATCCCGAAGGCGTCACCCGCGACGTGCGCAATGCGATCGTCGCCGACTGGGACGAAGCGCATATGTTCAAGTGCCTGGCCTGGCTTTATGACGGCGCGCCTGATCTGAAAAGCGCTGGCAGCTGACTTACAAATTTTGGGTACGGCCGATCGCGGCTGCCGCCTGGCAGTAATGACGTCGCGAGCCGCGATCACTTTTGCAGCATTATTCCTGCAACCATTGCAAATATCGCAAGTCCAAGAATGACCAATGTCCAGGTCGAATATCTTCGTCTTTCAGATATTAGCTGCGCCGTAGTGGTGTCGAGCGTAGTCTGGCTGTGCCGACGAATAATTTCGTCGTGGTACATGGTGGCCTCCTCGCTCGTTTCGGGCACGCGTGCGAGTTCGGCGGCGAGTTCTTCGAGGCTCATATCGGCTAAGGATGTTTTCTTTTCGCTTTCCTGTGCCAAGTCGTCCGCTCCTTCATTCCTAATACGGCGCTACGACCGCATTGCGGCTGTTTTGCGCGCGGCACCGCCTTGACCGAGTTCGGCGAAAATTTCTTCGTTGTGCTGGCCCAGCGTGGGCGGCGGCGTGTCGATGCGCGGCCCATCATGGGCAAAGGTGAATGCCGCCAGCGGCACGGCGAGTTCACCCTCGATGCCTGCAGCTGTCGCGTGGCGATGAATGAGGCCGCGCGTTGCGAGTTGCGGATCGGCCAATGCTTCTCCCATCGTGCGCACCCGCGCGGCCGGCACGTGCCGCGCCTGCAGGAACTCTTCCCACTCGTCCGCGCTGCGCGTCGCCATGATTTCTGTGAGCCCGGCAACCTCGCGCTCATGGTCGGCGTCGCGCTCGTCATTGCTGCGCTTGATCATGTCGGGACGGCCGAGCACCGTCCATAAACGGCGCTGCTGGCGCAAATTGCTGGCGCCCAGCATCACCATTCCGCTTTTGGTGGCGTAAGCCGAATTGGTCGCATGCGGATGGCTGTTGCCGTGCGGCTTGGGATGCGCGCCGTTGCGCAGATAGCCGGTCAGATGTGAGCTCATCAGGATCATCGCTACGTCGAGCATCGCCATGTCGATGCGCTGGCCCTTGCCGGTGCGCTCGCGTTGAAACAGCGCCGCGGCGAGTGCGAAAGCGCCCGTGGTGCCGGTGGCGTAGTCGACCGCCGGGGTGCCGAACTTGATCGGATGCACGTCCCTGGTTCCGGTCATCGCCATGATGCCGGAAGTCGCCTGGATCACGTGGTCGTATGCCGTTTGCGTAGCGCGCGGCCCGCTTTGCCCGAATGCCGAGAACGACGCATAGATCAGCCGCGGATTGATTGCTGCCAGCGCCTCATATCCCAGGCCGAGCGCCTCGAACGCGCCGGGGCGGTAATTCTCGACGAAGATGTCGGCGGTGGCGACCAGCTTTTTTAGAACATCGCGATCGTTTTCCAGCTTCAGGTCCAAGGCGATCGAGCGCTTGTTCGACGCTTGCGTCAGGAATGAGGTGCCCATCTTGCGGCGGTTAAGCTCCTTGTCCGCGCCAACGCCGCGGCTTTGATCCGGATCGTCCGGATGCTCGACCTTGATGACGTCGGCGCCCAGGACGGCGAGCTGATAGGTGGCGAAAGGGCCGGCCAGAACGTGGGTGACGTCGATTACGCGGATTCCCTCGAACGGTCGCATCGGCGCTCTCTCCTGCGGCGGTGGTTGTTACGCTCAGTATAGCGAAGCGCGGCGCGCGAAGCAGGGTGGTGGGCCCGGGAGTTGTGCCACGGCAAAGCAAAATCAATGACTTAGATTGTCAAACTGACCTAACCGTCGCTATGGGCGCTAAAGGCATTTTGCTGAACTGTAAAACCGGAAATAGCAACGCCCGAAGGGCCATCAAGGAACGCAACAATCAGCAATAACATCGCCGGACCATGCTTCGCGCCCTTCTTTGACCAAGAACCAAACGATTGCCAGCGAGCCAACGCCGTCGATCCACCAAGCGCCGACAAACCATTGCGCGGCGAGAGTGGCGATAACCACGAACGATAACCATCCGCAAGTGACGGCTTCCATGGCATCGGCGCGGAGTGCACGACTTCCAAGCTTCTCGGCAATGGCGATCTTGCGATGCGCCAAGTAACGCATGGCCGGGATTGCGGCCAGCGCGACGATGAACCCGGGCCAAGAGAATTCCTCGCCGGTTCCCGTCCATAAGTGCCACACGGCCGCAATCGTGACGTAGGTCGCCAGCAGAAACAGCAAAGCGCCTCCGACGCGAGCGGCTATCCGTTCGGCGTTCTCAGAAAACCTTTGCCCGTAGTGTAGTTCCACCGAAAGCCGCCACATCAGCACGCCAGCAGAAGCCAACTCGATCACGCTATCAAGGCCGAACGCAATCAGCACAAGACTTCCTGCCGTCACGCCAGCGGCAATCGCAACAACGGCCTCAATCGCCATCCAACCGATTGTGAACCATTCAAGCCGAAACGCCTCACGGATAAGGATTTGTCTGTCTGATACAGGCGGCGAGATAAGTGGAGTGTGGGCACAATCATCTGTCATTGTGGGCCTACAATGTGCGCGTTCATCATCCGCAGCATTTCCGGCCCGCCCGTTTTCATAAAGCGCCAGACCAGCAGCACGGCCAATATCAAAAAACCGATGTTTAGCCACGTCGTGTAATTCCATCTAATCGTCGCCTCGACAACCTGCGCCTGTCGTTCCGCAGGAATGAGGCTCAGCTCAGCAAACAATGCTTCTACAATAAGAGCGGCTACCGCCATCGCGGCATAGAAGGTCGCCAGAAGAAAGCCGGTCATTTTCAGCCCGTAGTACTTCCGATAGATATCCAGGATCGGCAGCACGATCAAATCTGCGAAGATAAATGCGATCACCCCGCCGAAGCTTATGCCATTGTTCCACAGCACAGCTGCCAGTGGAATGTTCCCGACGGAACACACGAATGAGATGACGGCAACCAGCGGGCCTATCAGCGGTCCCCACAGCTTCGCCAATAGCGGATGATCTGTGAGGAAAAAACCTTGCCAAAACTCATGCGGCACCCATGCCGCGAGTGCCCCCGCGATCACAAGCCCGCCAACGATGTCCATCCAGACCGACGCCCAATCCATCACGAAGTAGTGGCTGATCGCCGTTAGCCCTTCGTCTGATGTAATCCGCTGCCAGAGTGACCCGCCCTCCGTCACCGCCATATCCATTTCGGCGTGACCTTCCATGCGACCGGAAAGGCCCCGATCCGCCTGTTCCTTGGCTTCGCGCACACGGCGAGGCGAGAGAAATATGCGAAACAGCAGCACCATGACGGCGACCATGATCGGAGCGCCGACGAACTCCGCGAGCGCGAACTGCCAGCCCATCAGTACGATGATGATAATGCTGAGTTCGAGAACGAGATTGGTGGAAGCCAGCTCGAACGCCATCGCCGCAGTGAAGTTGGCACCCTTGCGAAAGATCGAGCGAGCAAGCGCCACTGCTGCATAAGAGCAAGATGAAGAAGCGGCTCCGAGGCCGAGTGCGATGGCAATCGAACGTGGGCGGTCGTCAGGAAGAAGGCGGCTCATTTCGCTGTGCGACACGACAGCTTGGACGATGCCAGACAGGGTGAAGCCGAGTATCAGCGGCCACAGAATTTCCCATCCCATGGCGAACGCCATGCTCAGAGCGCGCACTATCGCGTCCATCAATGACACGTCGGTTACCGATCCGCTCTAGCCGCAGCCGATTTGCATCACGCGGATTACGAGGATGCGAGGCTACGCAACCTTTCTATCGCCACACTGTCCTCTGTTTGAAATGAGAGAGGGTCTACGAAGTTTCCTGCCTTGTCCATCAGGTAAATGGCGCCAGAATGGTCCATCGAATAACTACCGTCACTCTCGTCGACGCGCTTGTAATAGACACGAAACTCTTTCGCGACGGCAGCGATCTGCTTATTCGTGCCGGTTAATCCCCGTATGCGGGGATCGAACGATGAAAGAAATTCGCGGAGGTGAATTGGCGTGTCCCGCTCGGGATCAATCGAAATGAACAGGACGTTGAGCTTGTCGGCAAGAGGGCCGAGAGCCTTAAGCCAGTTGGAAACGTCCATGAGCGTCGTTGGGCAAACATCCGGGCAGGACGTGTAACCAAAGAAGATTACACTTGGCCTTCCCAAAAAAGTTTTGTCGTTCACGGTGTGATCGTCCTGATCGACAAGTTCAAATGGACCACCAACGGGAACAGGATCAAGCTCGCTTGAGTGCCTGATGAACTGACCAAAGACGATGCCAATCGCTACGAGCAGCGCCCCCGCCGCGCTCGCTGCGATAATTTTTGTAAATCGCATTGAGTTCTCCTTAGCACTTGGCGGCAATGTGTGTGCTAATCTCACTCGGATCGGCAAAGATCACGTCCGCACGATCACCCATCATTCCGGCCGGAATTAGTGCCGGCGCGTTCTTTTCAGGACCGTCGCCACTCCCATCCGTCTTTAAGCGGAGATTGCGCTCCCAAAACTTGCGCGTCTGCCCGTTGGCTGTGGTGATCGTATAGGTGTCCTTGCAGTAGCTGATTGCTTGGACCCGATCCTCGGGATCAAGAACTTTGAGATTAGGAACTCGTCCGCCTCCCATCATACCGCCCATGCCGCCCATGCCTCCCATTTGTCCGCCTTGTTGGGCGACCGAGGCTCCGGGTTGTGTTGCTTGCTTTAGAAACGCCAGCAGATCGGCGCGCTGCCGGGCGTCCTTGATGCCGGCGAACGTCATTTGATTGCCCGCTATCAGATGCTGCGGGTCTTCGATCCACTCATCCAGCGTCTTATCGTTCCAGACGATGTTTGCGGATTTGAGAGCGGGCGAGTACCGATTGAAGCTCGGTAAGCTTCCCGCCTTCCTACCCCACAAATCGGCAAGACTTGGTCCTGTCATGTTTTGGTCGGGCTGCAAAGAATGGCAAGCCGCGCATGCGCCGAATACGCGCTGGCCGCGAGCCGAGTTGCCATCAGAAAAGGCAACAAATGAGATTGTTACAAGCACCGCGACGGCAAGCACATACAGTCCCTTCATAACTGTTTCTCCGATGAGAATGAGAAGTACGCGAGCACGTGGCGGCCCGCGTGTCGCGCTATTGGCGTTCGGAGAATGGTCAGGCCGGAGGAGGATGCGTCGGCGGTGCTCTTACAAGCCCGTGCAATGCGTGTTCCGCGGTGAACCTTCAGCAAGAAATAGCAGCGCAACAGGCATCGCCGGCAGCACCGCACTGGCAAGAGCCACGCATTTCAGGGCGCAGGCGGTAGCTTTGAAATCGCCCTGAGTATTGCAACTCGGGCAACAGGGCATTTCGGCTTGATCGGCCATCGTCACTTGATCAGGCGATGTCAACACGATGACTTCGGCAATTGCCGGGAGTGCGGCAACCGAGATGGCAATAAGAGCGGTTAGAAGCGCACGAATGCCGACCATGATCGAACTATCGGGCGATGTACGGTTGAAGGTCAACCTTCACGCACGGCTTTGTGATCGCGGTACGTCAAATCGACGAATTTGAAGAGCATATCCAATCAACCGAAAGCGTATGACTTTGGACGAGTAATCGATGGGCTTTTATCAAGACCAAATCGTTCCATTACTCATCAATCTGACGATGCGGCGGCACGAACTGCCCGCCTATCGCAGCCGCGTCGTTCCGGCGGCCGAGGGTCGCGTGCTCGAAATCGGCATCGGGTCGGGGCTTAACTTGCCGTTTTACTCGCACAAAGTAGAACGCCTTATCGGCCTTGATCCCTCGCCAAAGCTACTCTCGATGGTGCGGCGAAATTTGAGGCGCAATTCGAGTTCGGTTGAATTAATCGAGGGGTCGGCCGAAGCAATCCCACTGGAAAATAAAAGCGTCGATACGGTGGTCACCACGTGGACATTGTGCAGTATTCCCGACGCTGATCGCGCTCTTCGTGAAATGCATCGGGTGCTCAGACCGGCTGGGCGGCTCCTCTTTGTCGAGCATGGACGTGCCCCTGAGCCGAATGTGTGTTGGTGGCAGGATCGTCTAACTCCGGTTTGGAAACGTATAGGCGGTGGTTGCCATCTCAACCGCGCGATCCAGACGCTGATCGAAGATGCTGGTTTCCAATTTGACCGTTTCGAGACCGGCTACATGCGCGGTCCAAAACCTTTGACCTTCATGTACGAGGGCAGCGCCCGGCCGCGCTAAACGTAAGCTAAAACTTTAAGTCCAAACGGTAGTCCGCTTCCGGCCATAAGGAAACATCGGTCCTTCGAAAGAAAAGGCCGCCATCTAAGGCGGCCCATTACAGACGGAATTAACGGCTCTCAGTGCATCGCGAATTGACCCATCGCCATCAGCAAATGATGCTGCTGATGGTGGCCACCCTGCACCATGATCCCCATAAAGCCTAGCGCTTTCAGCTTTGTCAGCGGCTGCGCCTCGCTCGCAAATAGGGTGAGCTTTATGCCGTTTGGCAACTCGTCGCTGTTTGCATTCCACCCGATCTCGCGCAATTCGCTCACATGAGCCGGAACCATCCGTTTGATCGCGTCCAGGATGCGGCCTTCGCCAGTCACCGTGATCTCGATACCGCTATCAAACGTACGCTGGGTGGCGGCGGCATGCAGCGTCACTTCATTCATATCGATAAGGTGCTGCCGTAATGCGTCAATGTTGACCTTCGACCAATCCGTTTTGGGATCGGATTGCAGAATTTGGACGACCTCTTGGATCGCACCAAAAGCATCTTGACCAGGCATGGTCGGTGTGCCTAGCGCGCCAGACTGTTGACCATGCATGCCGCTATGGCCGCCCATACCGCCGTGCATTCCCGTTCCACCACTCATGCCGCCATGCCTGCCACCTTCGCCCTGCATCATCTGACTATGCATTTGGTTCATCATGTCGTCGTGCATGCCCATTGGGCCGCCGGATGACATTTGCGCGAAAGCGTACGCCGTCGCGGCTAGAAGGGCCGAAACGGCAAGCGTTGTTTTCCAAGGAAATTTCGACATAGGGAGCCTCTTTTGCTGTGTGCCCCGTGTGCCTTCATATCAGCCAGCCCTTAAGTGACATATGATCTTGATCATATGCGTTTTGACAGTGTGATTTTCGCGCCGTTGCGCTTGATCTCGCGTGAGCGTTCCAGTGCCGCCAACGTGCGATAAAACGCCTCGTGCGTGAGGCCAAGCTCGGCGGCGAGGTCTTTCAATGTTCCGCGCAGTTCAACGGTGCGGCCATCAGGCCCAGTGTTGAGCCTGAGAAAATGTCGTATGCGCTCGCGTGCGGAGCGGATGTTGCGTTGCTCAACACGAGTGCGCAGGTTCATCACTTGATGGGCGAGTGTTGCGGTGAAAGCTAGAACAGCCTTCGGGTTTTGTTCGAAGGCGGCCAGCACCTCCCCCTTCGGATAGACGCGCACAATCGCATTAGTGTTGGCTATAGCATCACAGTGATACCGAGAAGAAAACAGCGAAGCCTCAGCAAGCGTTTCGCCCGGACTAGCGACGTGCAACACGATTTCGCGTCCGGAGCGGTCAACCCGCGCGAGCCGTACGCGACCCGTGATGACTTCATAAAGGCCTACCGTTTTATCGCCGAGCCGAAATAACGGCTCGCCTGCTTTCAGGTTGTGATCAATTGCCACCGCGCGCGCAGCGGCGGGGAGCCAGTCCTCTACCGGCATGGCGGGCATCCCGGCTGAGCTTCATCCATCATAACTGGCGCATGGTTTCAAACGACGGAAAAGTTGACCCAACGAAGGCGGGCGGCATTATGGCTTGTGCATGATGGCGCACGGAAAGCGGATTACAGTCCGGTTTGACAATTTGATCAAATACGACTGCAAAATCAAAGAGGGTGCGGTGGGCCCGGGAGGACTCGAACCTCCAACCAAGCGGTTATGAGCGCCGTTCCTTCGCTGGAAAGATCAGTAAAGATCGGCATTTCTGCCAATGTTCGTTGACTTCTGTTCGCGTTTGGTTGCGGCGTTTCATTGGTTACCTATTGGTTGGGCCGGGAAGCTCTTCGAGAGCCGAGTCATCAACCTGAATTTTCAAAAGGGTTTTGGATTGACTCGAATGCAGGACTGCGCCTCCGGAACTACATGGCACCTTAGTTCAGCGGAAGCGCACTTCCTTGACATGGAAGGGGTCAGAGGTTCGATCCCTCTACCGCCCACCATTCAGATCAATGTGTTAGCTTTTGTTAGTTCTGATCGCGCCCACGTTTCGCCCATGAAATGCTGCTGTCCCCTCTTTGCTTATCTCGAGCTGATAATTATCGCGAAACTTCCTACCCGCGATCACTCTATTTTGCCTGAAGGTCATCGGTGATCGTCTTTTTTCCCGTTATGCAAGCCAGTAACTCGTCGCCGTCGATTTTATGCCCCGCTTGGTCTTTGATTGAAACGTTTGCCAGTCCCGTTTCATACATCTGACGTGCCTTGCCAAGCGCATCACGCACGTCGCTAGCTGTTTCCGACACAGGGTCTATGGCGAGACCTACGCTATCGCTGGTGACAGTGTATGGCATAGAAAACACTACCCCCCAATCTCTTAGGTCTCCCCAAACCACCAAGAATTCGGATTGCGTATCGGTTCGCCCATGTTCAAGGCAAGAAGTCCTTTGACGCACCTAATCACCGTCCAGACAACATACCAGAGCAAGATTAGCGCGCCGATTCCAAAGTGAAGAGTCAGAAGTCCCACGAAAAAATAAAGAAGCCCAATCCAAAACGTTGTTATCTGAAACTGAAAATGCGATTGAGACACCTGATCCGTTTTGTCCCGTTGCAGATACGCGATTATTAGGCCCACGAGGACCGTTATCCCCGTAAGAAACCCAACAAGATACAAAATGTAAACGGTTAGGACCAAGCCATAATTGGAAACGACAGGGGTTTGAGGTGTTACCGGATTAGAGGTAGGTTCGCTTTCAGACTGGCTCATGTGGCTTGCCCCTAAGAAGTCTGCCGCGCTTAGAATACTGCAAATAATTTGGGAAATTAGCGAATGGCCTTTTGGATCGACAATGGACCGGCCCGCTCAATGCCCCACACCGTCGGCCTGGTAGCGGTCTCAATCATGCTTGCCGTCGTATCCGTCTCCGCCGCTCTCGCACAGACACTAACTGATCCCCACACGAAAGTCTCTTCGCCTCATGCCAAATCACTGCCAACGGCACGAGTGAAATCATGCAGCGTCTTCGGCGCTGGCTTTGTCAACGTTCCCGGCACCGATGCGTGATTTGCTATTCGCTTTTGCGCTTTTCCTGGCTCGCACCACGATGTTGTTCCACGTTCTCAAAATTGTCTCGTCAGGCACGTCCATTGCCAAGCAGTCGTGTTCGGGGAGCAGCTGAAGTCAAATGAAACAATATTTCTGTGTGTTAGATGACCAGCCTGCCGCGTTGATCCGCTACAATGACGGAAGGATCGATGGCTTGGTTTATGCTGGTGGAGCTTGGAAAAAGGGGTTTGATGCCGAAATTGCCATGCGGTCTATCGAGGTAAGCGAAAGCAGTTTCAGGAAGATGTTTCCTGACGTTCCGACACCCACATTTTCTTGAAAACATTTTTCCACTCCGGCGATAGATTTTCTGCCACGGACTTATAGATCGCCGCTATGCGATCAAATAAATCGCCCTTCCTCTGACTGTCTGACGGCAGCTTTCGCCACTGTTTGTAAATAGCAAAACCGTGTTCTCGCTTCGCTTCGATCATTCCTGATTTCCTCTTGGGCATTCACGTAGCGCGACGGCTCCGCCCAATTTGCAGCATTTAAAGAGTGGCACTTTCAATGTCCACGTACCTGTTTTGCTTCATTTGTGATGCGGGCCAGGATGTCTGAAACGGGCAGAACAATATGACCTTCCGCCGGGAGCGGGTTGATTTGTTC
>Ga0193751_1000427_pt1 | contig 33669 bp, 27 predicted proteins | sample L1c2metaG_FD_143050 | JGI IMG/M metagenome (GOLD analysis project Ga0193751, IMG submission 143050) | Soil microbial communities from a riparian zone of the East river system, Colorado, United States - L1c2 | ecosystem: Environmental > Terrestrial > Soil > Riparian zone | place: USA: East River...
GCCCGGCCACAACCCGGCTCATGGTAGGCGGCCTGACCTGCTCGGCCGCAGCGAGTTCACCCAGCGTCTTGGGACCGCCGAAAACCAGCACTGACAATGCCGAGAGGCGGGCCGGCCCCTGGCCGGTGGCGACATCCTGCTTGTGCACACGACGCAGCAGGTGGATGGCGCCGGAATGCAGCCGATCGGCAATCGCCAAAACATCGGGAGCCGCAGGGGACTCTGGGGCACTCGATCTCCGATCACCATCATTCTTACTTACCATCATTTTTCGCTTGACCGGCCCCGTGAAATATAGTTAGCTATGCTAACTAATATGCTGGCGGAGGTCAAGACATGAATACGGTTACGGCTGGAATCGGAATCTCGCGCATCGGTCAGATCGCCATCAATGCCCACGACGTGGAGCGCGCTTGCACGTTCTATCAGGACACGTTGGGCTTGAAGCTGCTGTTCAAGGCTGGGCCAGGACTCGCATTTTTCGATTGCGGCGGAGTGCGCCTGATGCTGACGCGTCCGGAGAAGCCGGAGTTCGATCATCCCGGCTCGATCCTTTATTTTTCCGTCCCCGACATTCAGTCCGCGCACGCGACTATGAAAGAAAGGGGTGTGCACTTTGAAGATGAACCCCACATGATCGCCCGAATGCCCGATCATGCTTTGTGGATGGTCTTCTTCCGCGACACGGAGGGGAATTTAATGGCGCTGATGAGTGAAGTGAGGAAGTAGAAGGTCGTCAGACCTCGGACCTCGGACCTCAGACGCCTTCTGAGGTTCCGACCTCAGCCCGCAGCGGCAAAGCATTAAACCGCAGAGAACGCGAAGCGAGCGCCAAGAACGCAAAGAAGATCGGGATTTTCTCTGCGATCTTTGCGTCGTCTCAGCGTTCTCAGCGGTTAAAAGCTTTGGGGCTAGCCCGAGCGAATACTCGCCGAAGCGCGGAAGCCCTCCAAACCCGATAAAGCTCAAGACCTCAGCTCGCAAGCCGCTGCCCGTGTCCACCGCCGCGCCGACCCTGCTATCATCGCTGGCGGAGTATCTCGCAACCACTTTATGCAGGATTTCGAGGACGACGATTTCGAGGACGACGAAGTCCCGATTCGTACCGGAAGAGGAGAAGGATTCATGGACGAAGTCCCCGCCACAGGCTCGGGCCACGCACGCCGCAACGAAGATATCGCGCTGGATTTGATGAAATTCATCGCTATGACCACCGGCTACGGCCGAACCGCCTCGTCGGGCGTAGGATTTCAAGGCACCGGCTCCGCCGCCAAGCCAGAAGATTACGCCGCCCACCTGCTCGAGTTGTACGGAAAGTGCCTGGTGGCTGTTGTTGGTAAAAAGTAAGCATTCGTTCGTTATAGGAGTCGTATCACCGAATGCGATTGAGATGGGCGATCACCCTACTATTGCTGGTCCCTGTTCCGCAGCTGCCTGGTTTTGCCCAGGAGAAAACTGCGGGAAAGCCATCCTCTCCACAGGAGTATTCCAAAGAAGCATACGTTATTGAACAATCTACGATGCGGGTTTCGGCGGAGGCCGACGGCACGGGTTCTCGAGAGCTAGCCGTTGTGGTCAAGATGCTCGCGGAAGCCGGCGTGAAGACATTTGCGGTACTGAGCTTCACCTATACCAGCGCAAACGAAGTTGTGGACATTGACTACGTCCGCGTTCGCAAGCCTGATGGCACTGTCGTGAAGACCCCCGACTACAACATTCAGGACATGCCCGGAGAAGTTACGCGGACCGCTCCCCTTTACAGCGATATTCATGAAAAGCACGTCGCGGTGAAGGGCCTCGGGGTGGGCGACACTCTGGAATATCTCGTGCGCTTTCGCGTGGTAAAAGCCGAGGTTCCCGGCCATTTCTGGTTCGAGCATTACTTCCAAAAGACCGCGATCATTAAGAGGGAGGAACTGGAAGTCAGCGTTCCCGCCAACAAATACGTGAAAGTAGTCAGCCCTGATTACAAAGCTGAAATTAGAAATGAAGGCGGGCGCCGCATCTATGATTGGAAGTACTCCAATCTCCAGGTCGCGGAAAGAGATCCCTCCGAAATACCAAGACGAATTCCGCCGAATCCCTCGGTGCAGGTGACCACCTTTACAAACTGGGAGGAGATTGGGCGTTGGTATGGAACTCTTCAGAAAGATTCGGTGCGAGTAACGCCTGAGATCCAGGCGAAGGCCGCCGAATTGACTAAAGGGCTGAAGACTGACGACGAGAAAGTTCGCGCACTCTACAATTTCGTCTCCCTGCGATTCCACTACATTGGCCTCGATTTCGGTATTGGCCGCTACCAACCTCATGCTGCGGAAGATGTCCTGGAAAACGGCTATGGTGACTGCAAGGACAAGCACACACTGCTGGCCTCATTGTTGAAGGCAGCAGGGTACGACGCCTGGCCAGTGTTGATCCATGGCAGCCGTAAGCTTGATCCGGAGGTGCCGTCCCCGGCGCAGTTCAATCACGTGATCACAGTCGTGCAGTTAGGTCAGCAGATGATCTGGCTCGATACGACTCCCGAGGTCGCGCCCTACGGCTTGCTGCTTCTCGTGCTGCGGAACAAGCAGGCGCTGCTGATCCCGGCGAATAATGCCCCCGCGCTCGTGTCTACGCCGGCCAATCCGCCGTTCCCCCAGGAGCAAGATTTTTCCATGAAAGGAGAACTGAGTGAAGACGGCACTTTCACAGGCCACGCAGAGCAATTCTATCGCGGCGATGCAGAGGTCGCCTTAAGAATGGCTTTCCGTCAGATCCCGCAATCGCAGTGGAAAGAAGCGGTCCAGCGGTTTTCCTACGCGATGAACTTTGGCGGAGAAGTGAGCAATGTGAATGTGAGTTCGCCGGAAGGACTGGAAACCGCTTTTCGACTCTCGTATGACTATAAGCGCAAGGATTACGCCGACTGGCCAAATCACCAGATTGTTCTGCCCTTGCCGCCGATGGGACTGGAAGTCACGAAGGATTCGAAGGAGACGAAACCGAAAGAGCCAATCCTTCTGGGAGCCTTAGGCAGCCTCAACTATCGTGCGCGTGTGGATCTTCCCTCGGGCTTCTCAATGACTGTTCCGCAAGCTGTCAACCTGGTTGAGTCGTACGTTGAATACCACACCACAAACGCGGTTGAAAACGGAGTGCTGACCACTACGCGAAAGCTCACCGTCAAGAAAAATGAAGTCCCGCTGGAAGATTGGCAAAAGCTTCGCAAATTCGGGCGAGCCCTTGCGGACGATGAATTCAACTTCATCAAGCTGAATGGCCCGGCTGCCGCCGGGAAAGGCGCAGAGGACGATGTTGACGCGACCTTCAAGAAAGGCAGCGAGGCGCTGCGTCGACGCGAATTTGTATCGGCGGAAGAATCCTTCGAAAAAGTGATTGCGAAACAGCCGAAGCGCCCACAAGCTCACTTCGATCTGGGAGTCGCGTTGGCATCACAGAACAAGTTGGATGAAGCTCTAGCGGAATTTCACAAGGAAGAGGATATCTCACCTGACTACACCTATGCCTACCTCATGGCGTCTTCTATCGACACCTCGCGAGGCCGCATAGATGATGCCGTCGCTGAGTTCCGCAAGCTGCTCAAAGCGGATCCGGAGAATCAAGATGGCGCCGCGAATCTAGGCATGTTACTCGAGCAGGAGGGCAAATATCCCGAAGCTGCACAAGTGCTCGAAGCCGCCGTCAAGAATGCCCCGGAGAATGCCACGTTGCAGTACCAGCTGGGCTCCGCATACTTGAAAACGGCGGAGACGCAGAAAGCGGTGGAGCATCTGAAAGCCGCGGCGGAAGCCAAGGGCGGCAATGCAATGATGCTGAACAACGTTGCTTACGAGTTAGCCGAGAACAAGACAAATCTGGAATTGGCGCGCGAATATGCGGACAAGGCCCTCAGGCAGCTCGACGAAGGGTCCGCCGGCGATGTCGACAATATGGCCACCGCAGCGCAATATACGGTTCAACTCTCTATGGTCTGGGACACGATGGGGTGGATTTATTTCCAGAGTGACGAGATGAATAAGGCAGAGAATTTTGTTCGAGCCGCGTGGCTGTTGCGGCAGGATCCGGTGATCGGCGAACATCTCGGGGAGGTCTATGAAAAGGAAAAGAAAACTACAGAGGCAGAGAAAACTTACGAACTGGCAGTCGCCGTTAACCTGCAACCGTTCGGAATGCCAGGCGGCTTGGGCCGGAATCAAAAGCAGGCAGACGAAATCAGCAGCCGTTATCAAAAGCTAACTGGCAAAAAACCGTCGATCAACGAAAGCCGGCGCCTGCCCAATGGGCAATGGACAAAAACCATCGGCGAACAGCTCAGCCAGATCCGCTCGGTGAACTTCGGCAAGCAGCCAAGCCTCTCCGGTTCGGCAGAATTCAAAATCGTGTTTGCGCCAGCGAAAGTTGAATCCGTTGAGTTCCTGAACGGCGATGAATCAATCAAAGCGTTGAGTGACAAGGTAAAAACGGCTCCTTTTCTGGTCGAATTTCCTGTGGGAAGCCAGGCAAAGCTTCTGCGTCGAGCGGTGGTCAGTTGCCATCCCCTGACGGGCTGCATGGCGGTGCTGATACCTGCTGAACGGTCCAGCGTCAGCCTTCCGCCATCGTCCACAAGCCACCAATAAGGCCTCCTCTCATGCACGCCGCTCTATTTCGAGGCAGAGTTTGGCGTTTGCTCTCGGTACTGAATTGCTAGCTGATCAACCAAAAAGCTGAGAACGTCGGCGGTTTGTTCGATCGCTTCGTCAAGGGAGGTTCCGATACCGTGTCCAGCACTGGACGTGGTACGCAGCAGGATGGGATGGCCGGAGCTGTCGGCCGCCTGTAGGCGGGCGATCATTTTGCGCGATTGCATGGGATTGACGCGATGATCGTTTTCGCCTGTAGGCATGAGAATCGCGGGATATGCGGCGCCATCTTTCACGTGATGGTATGGCGAGTACGCGTAAAGCGCCTTAAATTGGTCGGGATTTTTCACGGTGCCGAACTCGGTGACGTTGAAGGCGCCGTTGGGATCGAGTTCGACGCGCAGCATATCGTAGATCCCTACATACGAAACCACCGCGCGAAACAGGTCAGGACGCTGAGTGAAGGCCGCTCCCATGAGTAGTCCTCCGTTGCTGCCGCCTAGAATTGCCAGATGAGCCGGCGAGGTATATTTCTCGGCGATCAAGTATCCAGCGCAGGCAATGAAGTCGTCGAAGACATTCTGCTTGTGAGTCAGGTTGCCGGCGGTATGCCATTCCTCGCCATATTCCGCGCCGCCCCGCAGGTTGGCGCGGACGAGGATGCCGCCCTGGTCGAGCCAGACGCGCGCAAAGGATCCTACAAAGCCGGGTTTCGTGCTGAGCCCGTATCCACCGTAACCGCTGAGCAGCACGGGGTTCGAGCCGTCGAGCTTTGTACCTTTCCGCTGAATAATGCTGAGCGGAACGCGCGTGCCATCTTTGGAGGTGGCGAATGCGCGAATCACTTCAGCATCCTCAAAATGGATCGGCGAAGTCTGCACCAACGCGGTCCGGACCGCCTTTCCATTGCCCACATCAAAACGGTACCAGGCGGCAGGTTCGAGATAAGTAGCGGTGAAGAACAGCACATCGCCGCCACCGACCGCAACCACTTGTCCTACCGACGAGATCGGCGGCAGCGAGGGCGCGGGAAGAGACTTGCCTTGATTATCGAAAACGCGCACATGCGACGGCCCGCCCACAATGTCGATCACGTAAAGATGGCCGAACGTGGGAGCGAAATCTTCGATGGAAGCGCGGTCGCTATCGTCGCCGCTAGCCTGGCTCGAACCTGAAGTCTGAGGAACCACGACTTTGGCTTGGGCGAGATCGAGTTGTTTCAGCGGCAGGCGCAGAATCTGGCCACGGGGCGCGTCTTTGCGCGAAAGCAGGTAGAGCGCCTGGTCCGTTCCAAACTTTACCGAGACGATTTGGTCGTCGAAGTGAGTAAGCTGCGTCCAGCGCCCGTCTAAATCCATTACGTAGTGCGAAAACTGGCCGCCGTCGCCATTGGCAACGGCAGCGAGCAGCCAGCGGCCGTCGTCGCTGGTATGGAGCTGAATCTCGGCGATGCGAGGGAACTCTTTGCCGATGACGTAGGTGTCTTGTTTCGCGTCGGTGCCCAGCTTGTGAAAATAAACCTGCTGGTAGAAGTTCGCATCCTCGGGCGGGCGTTCGTCGCCTTGCGGATAACGTGTGTAGTAAAAACCGGAGCTGTCGGCCTTCCAGGAGATGCTGCCTCCGGCCGTAGCGAAGTTTACGCGAGGCACGATATCGGCAAGTTCCTTGCCGGTCGCGACTTCAAAAACGTGCGCGGAGGCGTCTTCCGAACCGTTTTGCGAGAGCGCGGCGGCGACGTACTTTCCTCCGAAAGACGGGACATAGAAATCGATGGCCTCCGATCCCTTGCTGCTGGCCGCATTGGGGTCGAAGATGACTTTTGCGCTCCCCGGATCGTCGGCCGAACGCAGAACCACCAGCATGGGTTGCTGCTGTGGCGGCTGGTTCTTCATGGCTAACAACATTCCGGCCCGGTACTGCAGGTTGTAATAAGACGGGGAAGTGTCGCCGATCAGCTGTTTCAGGCGATTCTTGATGGCGGGACGCGCCGGCAAGTGGTCGAGATATTCTCGGGTGCGCGCATTCTGGGCGGCGCTCCATTGCTTGACCGTGGGATCATCCCAATTCTCGAGCCAGCGGTAGTCGTCGGTGACCGCGACGCCGTGGTGTTCGTCGGTAACCGGCTGCTTCGGGGTGCTGGGGGGTGCCGGGATGGCTGGTTTTTGGGCGAAGGCGGCGAACGTGAGCAGGCAGACAAAAAGAGGAATTTGCTGCAAGCGCGGCATTTTCATAGGTCTCTTCGGTGAGCGTGGGAATTATAACTTGCTGCTCGCCAGGAAGTGTCGTAAATCCACGGAGCGCGAAGAAGGCCGGCGAGAGCAACCGGGTGTACAATCGCTGCCGCTTTGTAATCCGGGAGCCGCAGAAAATTCCGCATTCATCGCGACCGCTCTGGGCAACGGCTGGAATCAGACAGGAGACAACCAGCCAAGAGTTATCGACATCGAGTGAACACCGGTTCGGCGATGAATAACTGGAAGCGAAACTCGGCAACGTATTCGGTGAGCTTGCTCCTGTTGGCATTGACGATCGCAGAGTTGACGATTGGGGGTTTACGGCGACTGCACAAACTACTTCAGTGAACCCAGATGAGTGGGCTTCCTGCACCGTTACCGGGCTGAGCGGAGACCATTATCGCCAAGGCCCGACTTTGAGCATAAAAGTCTCTTTTCGGGGCAGCCGGTGTCTGGGGTGAAGGTTGTATTAACAGACGAAACGGCACAGCCGAGCCCTGAAGTGGTGGCCACCGCAAACACTGATCAGGATGGCGCAGCTCATTTTTTCGCGATCCGCCCAGGAAGGTACCAGGCTCACATCGATCAGGCGTTGTTGTCGCCTAGCCCGGAAATTGAAGTCCATGCGAACGAGGTCCTTGCGAACGATGTCCAGGCGAACAACGACAGCGCGGAAGAAGTTCGGGAAAAAGTGCGGATTGAATGGCCTGGGTCGCCGGCCGTCACTCGTAGCGTGCGCGGCTGGATCACTTCCTGGCAAAAAGATAGTCCGCAGAACCGGAGCGAGCGCCGGCCTTTTGCGCGCGTGATGGTCCAATTGCTTGACTTGCGAAGCGGCAAACTGCTGGCTAGTACGCACACAAACACCGATGGCTACTATGAGTTTGCCGTTTCTGATGACGGCCTGTACGTTTTGAGGGTAAGCGAAGCTCTGGACCCAAGTGGAACCGCCTATGACAAAGCGGTTGAAGTTGCGTGGCAGGCAAGCAGGGATTCCATGCCGCGCCTCGAAGTCGAACATCTGTGTGGCGGCGGGTTGGTCGAATTGCCGCATATGATCGATCAGCAAAACGCGGCAGCTACGGTGGCGAACGGGTCAATTCCAACAAAGTAAAAGCCGCGCCTTGGAAGCGCGGCTTTCGGAACACGGATTGGAGGCGCTCGAGGCCAGGCGCCGAGTTAACGGCGCCGCTTGCCTTTTTTCCCCGCTTTTTTCGCGGGACGCTTTGCAGACTTTTTCTTCGCGGTTTTCTTGGAAGCTTTCTTTTTTGCAGGCTTTTTCGCCGCTTTTTTCTTCGCAGGCTTCTTGGCAGCTTTCTTTTTGGCTTTGGGCTTGCTGCCTCCGCCTCCTCCGCTGGGGGCGGATGGCGTGGGCCGGGGCTTAGGGGCAGGAGGCGGCGGAATGGAGATGGAGGCCGGTGTGCCGCCTTCTGGAGACGGCGTGCCGGATTCCTCTTCCTCCTCCTCTTCTTCGAAATCTTCTTCCAGCGACTCGCTGTAGGCGCCGCTGTCGCCGAATTCCTCTTCTTCATCACGTGCGTACAGCGTGGGATCGTAGAACGTCATTGCTCCTCCTGATTTCAGTGGCGGCCGGGTTGCATAGGAGTCCCGGCTGCGGGCACGAAGAATTTAAAAGACCACCGGAAACTTCTGCTGGAACGGCGCGCGATTATAGCACGACATTCGGTGCAGCCTGCAAGGACTGCCGAAACAGACCGCTCGCTATCCTGTTATCACAGCCGAGTGGGTTATGGGAAGAAGAAAAGGAAAGAGATCGAATTCCTTTACTGCCGCGGGTGCTCCACGTTTGTCGCGGTTTCTTAGACCAGGGGGTTTTCAGCGGGAGGACTGTACGATCAGGATCATGCCGGGGCGAATGACGGCGACGTTGCGGTTGTCGCGCTTGAGGCGAGCGACGGTGGTTCGGTAGGCATTGGCAATGGAATATAAAGTCTCGCCATGCTTCACTTTGTGGTGAACCACAGCCAGCTGCAGGCGTTCGATCTGCGCCGACTTGGTGGCTGGAGGCTTAACCGTAGCAGTCTCCGTCGGCTTCGATCCGCTAGCGGGGTGTTTCGACTTCGTCCGGGACGAAGCCACTTCCGCTTCATGCGCGCTGGGAGAGATCGGCAAGTGCAGGGCCAGCACTCTGCGTCCGCGGAGACTATCGCCGTGAATGCCGTTCCAGCGCCGCAGCATCTGCGCCGAGATGCCGAAGTTATCGGCGACGCTTTCGACCGTATCCCCGGAACGAACGTGATATCGGGTGATGCGGCGGGCGTAGGTCGCGGTGTCGCTCATGGGATGCTTGCCGGGCGCCACCGGAATCACTAGCTTGGCATCGGCTTCCAGTTCCGTGTCTTCCAGATGATTAGCGGACACGATGGACTTGGGCGTGGTGTGATAGTTGCGGGCGAGCGAAGCGAGCGTGTCCCCGGGGTGAACGGTGTGATAGCGCCACCACAGCCGCATGTCAACGGGAATAGAGGCGATCGCGGTCTGGTACTGATCTTTGGTCCCGGCGGGCAGGTGTAGCTCGAATTTGCCCGTGCGCGGCGTGGTCATGCGCAACAGGCTGGGATTTAAATCCTGCAGTTCGCCCGATGTGGACCCTACGCACTCGGCCACCAGACGCAGGTCCACCGGATAGTTGATCGCGACCTCGTCATAATCCAACGGACGATCCATCACCACGGTATCCAATCCATACTGGGACGGATTCTTGGTCATGATGGTCACGGCCAGAATGATGGGCACGTAGTTCCGCGTCTCTTTCGGCAGAACGTTGCGCCGGTAGAGTTCCCAGAAATCGGCGTAGCCGGTGCGCTTCACGGCAGCCTGCACCGTTCCGGGGCCGGAGTTGTAGGCGGCCATGGCGAGATACCAGTCGCCAAACTGGTTGTAGAGGTCTTTCAAGTGGCGGGCGGCGGCGCGGGTCGACTTTTCGGGATCCTGGCGATCATCCACCCACATGTTGTGCGAGAGACCATATCCCCGGGCGCGGCTGCCCATGAATTGCCAGATGCCGCGGGCTCCGACGCGCGACACGGCCAAGGGATGGAACCCCGACTCGGCTTGCGCGAGATAGATCAGATCCTGCGGGAGCCCCTCCTGCCTCAGCGTCGACACGATCATGTCGTGGTAGCGGCCCGATCGCGCAAAAGCGCGCTCAAAGGTGTCGCGGCCGCGGCCGGAGAAATACGTGATGTAGCCCGCGACCTGGTCGGTCATCATCAGGGGAAGATCAGAATGTGTGTTCTTGATTTCGGCCTGCGCTTTGGCTTTGATCTTGGCATCGGGCGTGGGCGTAAGACCGTTGGTTTCGTCAATGGGCGCCGGTTCGGACTTCTGCTGGGCATCGGCATCGACCGCCGTGCCCGAAGGGTCCAGTTGGTTCACCCCGGCGACAATACGGTCGAACTCCTCTTGCAGGCGCTCATCGGACCGGATGTCGAGGTTGCTGCTGAGCAGGGCATTGAGCGCGTTGTCGAAATTCTTCCTGGCCTCTTCCGTCTTGCCGGCCTGCTGATTCGCCATTCCCGCTTTGTATTCCTTTTCCGCCCGCGCGATCAGATCGGCAACTTGGTCCGCTGGGGCAGGTGCAGTATCGGCCGTGGCAGCCGACTCGGTTAGAGCGGCCTTTTGTGGCGAGGCCTCTTCTCCGCGATCCGGCGCGCTTGCGGAAGCGGTTGCCGGAACTTGCGCGGGAGGCACAGACTGCCGGAGTGAAGGCGCTTGTCCCGGCGGAAGAAGAGATGCGGGTTTTTGCACCGTCTGGCAGGCGCACGTGGCCAGGGCTAATGAAGCCAGCAGTGCAGTCCGGACATAAAGCTTTGCTAATCGCATATTTCTCTACGAGATACGTGCTTCTCCGTAGGGCCTAAGGTCCGGTGGATTCTTCCAAATCGTACTCGGTGGCTTCGTTGGGGTCAACGCTGAAAAAGCTCCATCCCGGTTACTTTAGACATCGGGTGCCGGTTACTTTGAAGCTGGCGCCGGACTCGGACCTCGGACGTCGGGCCCGCGACCTACGACCTACGAAATTGGATGATCGGTTTTTTCCCTCGGTTGTCAGAAGCTCCACGGGATCTAGCTTACAAAAGGCCAACGTCCGAGGTCTGCCGCCTGAGGTCGGGGTTCGTCCTCCGCGCCCGGTTTTACACGCGCCAGTAATCGGGTCGCCAGTTCTGGATTGCCTTCTTAATGTCGGCCCGCGATAGTTTCTCGTTCAGCGCGCGCTCGGCCAGTTTCGGGACCTCGGCGTCTGAGGCGAAACGCAGCCCGCACAGCTGGCCCACGGTTAACTCAGGAATGCGGGAACGCAGAGGTTCCGGCAATAGCCGCATGAGGCGCAGCTGCTCTTCCAGCCGAATGACGCGATCCTGGACCTTGAGCGCGTACAGGCGCGTTTTGAACACCAGGGTCAACAAGGCCGTCGCCAATAAAATCAGCAGCACGGCGTGGACGTGATCGCGAATGTCGCCGTGCGTGAGATGAGCGAAAAAATGGATCAGAGCCATGATCAGTCCCAGCGTGAAGACCGGAACCAGGAAAAAATGAAACAGCGGGTCCCATCGAGTATGGTTCGCCAGAGTCTGGGGAGTCGTTTCGGCCATGAAGCCCTCCTTGCAGAAAGACGTGCCAGTGTAGCAGAGCGGGTCGCCCGTACGGGCGTCATGGTTCATAGGGAAGTCCAGTGCGATGAAATTCGAAGCCAGGAAATGCAATCGGACGAAATCAGGCGACGATAGAATGTAGAATCACTTGTTCGACTGAACATCTTTCGAAATTGCAAACCCTTATGAAAGCCATTCAAGTCAAACATCCCGGTGGGCCCGAAGCAATGGAGCTGGAGGAAGTCCCAGTCCCGCAGCCTAAGGCGAATGAAGCGGTCGTGAAGCTGACGGCTTCGGGCGTCAACTTTATCGACGTGTACTTCCGCGAAGGGCGCTACAAGGCTATCCCCCCGTTCGTGTTAGGGCAGGAGGGTGCGGGAATTGTCAACGCGGTGGGCACCGGCGTTACGTCAGTAAAAAATGGCGACCGCGTGGCCTGGTGCGGGGTCATGGGCTCGTGTGCCGAATATGCAGCCGTGCTCGCGGATCGTCTGGTGCCGATTCCTGACGGCGTCACCGACCAGCAGGCTGCGGCGGCCATGTTGCAAGGGATGACGGCGCATTATCTTTCCCATGATACGTATCCACTGAAGCCCGGCGAAACTGCGCTCGTGCATGCCGCGGCCGGTGGCGTGGGACTGCTGCTGGTGCAGATGGCGCACAATATTGGCGCGCGCGTGATTGCCACGGTCTCGACCGATGAGAAGGCGAAGCTGGCGCGCGAGGCCGGAGCGGACGACGTCATTCTCTACTCCCAATCCGATTTCGAAGCCGAGACTAAACGGCTGACCGGCGCCAAGGGTGTAGATGTGGTCTACGATTCTGTGGGCAAGACGACTTTCGAGAAGGGGCTCAACGTTTTGCGGCCGCGCGGCATGATGGTCTTGTTCGGTGGTTCAAGTGGGGCGGTGCCTCCATTTGACCTGATTGCGCTGTCGCAAAAAGGCTCGCTCTATGTAACTCGCCCAACGTTGGTGCACTACATCGCCTCGCGGGAAGACCTGATGAGCCGGTCGGGCGCGGTGTTTGGCATGATCGCCTCCGGCAAACTCAAGTTGCGGATCGAACACACCTATCCGCTGGCCGAAGCGCAGACGGCACATCGCGATCTGCAAGGTCGCAAGACGACGGGGAAGCTGCTGCTGATTCCGTAGGACTCGAGTAGCGCCGGCATCTTGCCGGCTGTCCCGAGGGCGTCTCGCCCTCGGCACGGCGGCGTGACGCCCCCCGGACAGCCGCCGAGACGGCGGCGCTACCCTTTTCAGCGACACCATGAAAGCCATTCGCGTTCAGCATACCGGCGGCCCGGAAGTGATGGAACTGGTCGAATTTCCCACGCCTCAGCCGAAGCCGGCCGAGGCGGTCGTGAAAGTTTCCGTTGCCGGTGTGAACTCGATTGATGGCCACTTCCGCGATGGAAGTTTGCGGATGCCGCTCCCGTTTATTCCCGGGCAGGAAGGCGCGGGAGTGGTGACGGCACTGGGCTCGCAGGCCAAGGCGGTGAAAGTCGGCGATCATGTGGCCTGGAGCGGGGCATTAGGTTCCTACGCCGAGTACGTGGCAGCATCAGCTGACAGTTTAGTACCTGTGCCCGCGCAGGTGAGCGATCAGCAAGCCGCAGCCGCGATGATGCACGGGTTGACCGCGCATTATCTGGTGAACGACGCGCACAAGCTGAAGGCGGGCGAGACTGCGCTGGTGCACGCGGCTGCTGGCAGCGTTGGACTACTGCTGCTGCAAATGGCGCGCACGATCGGCGCACGCGTGATTGGCACGGTTTCCGGCGAAGAGAAAGCCACGCTTGCGCGCGACGCGGGCGCGGAGGAAGTGATCGTTTTCACGCGGCAAGATTTTGAAGCCGAAGTGAAGCGAATGACTGGCGGCAAAGGCGTCGACGTGGTCTATGACGGCGTGGGCAAGGCGACGTTTGAAAAAAATCTGAACGTGATGCGGACACGCGGCATGCTCGTGCTCTACGGGATGTCGAGCGGCCCGGTGCCGCCGGTCGATCCGGCCCGGCTCTCGGAAAAAGGTTCGCTCTACATGGCGCGCACTACGCTGGCGCACTTCACCGCCACGCGCGAGGAACTGCTGGCGCGGACGCACGCGCTCTTCGCCATGATCGCGGAGGGCAAGCTCAAGCTGCGGATCGCAAAGACGTATCCGCTGGCGGAAGCGGCGCAGGCCCACCGCGACATGGAAGCCCGCAAGATCGCGGGGAAGCTGCTTCTGATTCCGTAAGGATTTCCGGAGCAAGACACTTCGGAACGCTGGAGGGATCAGACCAAATGCAGTTTAGGGAAGTCCAGCTTGTAGCGGGCCGGGTCCAGCGTCATGAGCCGGTCGGCGCGCAGCTGGGCGTGCGCAGCGATGATGAAATCGGGAAGCACCCGTTTGGGTGAGGTACCCCCAGAGCGCCGTCGGCGCTGGACGTAGGCGGCGAATCCTTCGGCGGCTTTGCGCCAGATCGATTCATCCAGATCAAACTCGATTGCGATTGTCGTTTCCGCAAGAAACTTGTCGACAAAGCCGGGCGAGACCAGAGGGTGCGCTACCAACTCAACGTAAACGGGCGCACAAACGACAATACCTCCCTGCAAGCGCGCACTTCGAAGTTCGGCCTCGACGCGCTCGGCCGACGGCTCGTTCGACCAGAGACTAGAGAGAATGTTGGAGTCCAGTGCAGTTCTCATCAGCGGGGTGCCGCGTCATTCTTCGTCGCTGCGCATGTCGTCGATCCAAGCCTTGATTCCCTCTTCGCCGCCAGGAAACGGGCCGAGAATTCCCCGGTATTTCCCAAATGAATCTTCTTCCGTCCGAGCTGGCCGGATCACGGTGCGATCTTCCTCCACCACAAATTCGACGCGGTCGCCGGTTTCCAACCCGAGGCGTTTTCGAATCTCCTGCGGGACGGTAATTTGGCCTTTACTGCTGATTGTGCTGGAGTTCTTCATCTTTACTTCTTCTCCTTACAGTAAGGATAGCATTCTTTACCAGGTCGATCAAGCGCTTCTTGAGCTCACGCCGCGTTCAGAAGTCTCTGTTAGCAGGATTTCTACCCCCTTCTTGCATAGTGTCTTGCGTAGGCGGGGGCTTCCCGCGCCGGGTCGAGGCGCGCATCGTCAATCGGTTCCTTAGCGACCATCTCCAACGGCACCACCCCGGCCCAAGTAGGGAACGCGTAATCTTCCTCGTCATCGACGGGCGGTCCGGTACGAACCTTCGCGGAGAATTCTTCGATGGGCACGCGCAGCACTGACGTGGCCGTCAGTTCGCGATCATTGGGCTGACGCGCGTCCTCCCATCGGCCGGGTAGAATGTGTTCCGACAAAATTCGGAGCGCAGCCAGCTTCTCTCCCGGATCGTCCACCAGGGTAGCCTTTCCCAGAATCACTACCGAGCGGTAGTTCATGGAGTGATTGAAAACCGAGCGCGCGAGTACGAGTCCGTCGAGCAACGTCACTGTGATGCAGACGGGCGCACCGTCTTTCATTTGCATCTGTCGCAGCATGCGGCTTGCGGCCGAGCCGTGAATGTAGAGGCTGGCTTCCTTGCGGCCATACGAAGTTGGAATCACGAAGGGCTGGCCGTTCACGACAAAACCGGCATGGCAGAGAAATCCTTCGTCGAGGATGCGGTAGACGGTATCGCGATCGTAAACGCCACGGTCGGCTTCGCGGACCACGCGAGTGCGCGCGGTGGGCATTTGCGTTTCAGACATTGGGGAACGAACTCCGGCAAGCGCCAAGGATAGGTGAACGAAAAGTGTAACACCGGGGGAAAACCCCATGTCTCGCAAAAGAGGTAAGACATGGGGCACCCCTACTCGGTAAAGGTTGGAGGAGGACAGCGGACTTCCTTAAAAAATTCGCTCGCAGTGAGCGATGTTACATGGGTTCTTCGGCGGGCAAAAGCGCCCGCCTTAGAATGACAAGATATCGATTGTCGCGTTGATCGAGGGCTCCTACCAGTTCAATTTCATGGCGAACTGAAACTGGCGCGGATCGTAAGCGGCCGTGGCTTGGCCGGCATTGCAGGACGTACTGCTGCACAGCGGGCTGACGGCGGCCACATTCATTTTGTTCGCAATATTAAACATGTCCGCGATCAGGTCCACGTTGAAGCGCTCGCCGAAGTAAATGCGCTTGGATACCCGCATGTCGTCGAAAACAGTCCATGGCGTCACACCCGCGTTGCGGCTGAGATTGCCGTCAAGTTGCAGAAGCGTGGGTGTGGTCAAAGTCGCTACGAAGCCGTTGATGCACGGCTCCTGCAGAACGCCCGTGGGCGAGTACTTGGATTTATAAACCGCACCGCAGGCCGGATCCACCGTGGTATTCGGCCGCCCCGTCAGCGACGACAGTTGGAGATTGTCCCCGTTGCCGGTAATGATATTGAACGGGCGTCCCGAGGCTATATCGAGCAGCGGGGCAATCGTCCAGTAGCTGAAGACTTTGCCGGCAAAGCCATTGCCGCTAATTTTTCCCGTCTGATAGACGCCGCTGAAGACAAAGCGATGACGCTGGTCGAACAGCGAGGTCGAGCGATCGACACCGGGATAAAAACTGTCCTGCGGCGTCAGTGTCGCTTGCAGATCGGTCGAATCGTCAATTGCATGCGACCAGGTGTAAGAGGCGAGGAATTCGTAGTGCTGGTTGAAGCGTTTGCGAAGGTTGGTGGTGAAGCCGTGGTAAATCGAGCTGCCGTTTGAGTAATTGGCATCCATGTCGCCGAAGGGGACACAACCGTTGAACCCACCGGTCACTGTGGGCGCGCAGCTGGCATTGAATCCCTGACTGGCGAGACCACTCTCGATGGATTCGGCGAGTTGCACGCAACCAGCCCCGCCGGCACTGATTAGGGCACCGGCAATGGAAGGATTCAGTCCACCCGGACGGAAGAAATTCATCAACGCAGAATTCACCCAGGGACCGAGCAGACCGGTGCCGCAAGGAAGGGCGCCGGTGCCGACGGTGAAAGGGCTGGCGGGAGTCTGTCCCGCGGCGAGCGCTGCGTTAAAGTTGGCCACCATCAAGTCGCCGCGAATTGTGTTGGCGTTGATGGGGCGATTCAGGTGGCGGCCGCCGTTGAAGTTATAGGCAAGACTCAGAGCAAATCCCCCGCCGAGATCGCGTTCCACTGTAACGTTCGCCTGCTGTGAATACGCATAGACAAAATTCTTGGACTGCGGATAGCCGAACGGTTGGAAGGCCAGCGGCAGAAATGTCGACGGATTGAGATAGTTCTGGTTCAGAAAAACCGACTGCGGAAAGTTCAGAGCCTGAAACTGCTGCTGGTTGGGAAGATATCCCAGGGCGCTGGCTGTCGCAGGACTCAGCGTAGCCGCACACGGATTGGCCGGACTCGGTTGATTGATTGGAAGACCTTGAAAAATGGTAATTGCGTTCAGGTTGCTGGGATTTCCCGGACCCGAGCAGACCGAAGTGCCGGCAAAGGCGAGTTGTCCGCTGGAGGAACCGTCGGAAGCATCGCCAAGAAAGTACAGACCGAGCAGGGGATGATCGTAAAAAATGCCATACGATGCACGTACGACAGTCTTGCCGTCACCGCTTGCATCCCACGCCATGCCGATGCGAGGCTGAATATTGTTTTTGTCGGTCTGAATTCCTTTTTGCAATCCCAAGAGTTTGTAGGCGGGAAGAGCGAGTCCCTGAGGCGGCCGGAACTTCGGCGGAATCTCCACGTCATAGCGCAGCCCGTAATTCAGAGTCACGTGTGGATTGACGCGCCACGAATCCTGCCAAAACGCTCCGATCGGAATGTTCTTGAATGAATCGCTGGGACTGCCGATGCCCTGAATGAAATCTCCGGGCAAGCCTGCGCCGTAAGATTGCACCGGCGAGAGGTCGGGAAACGGAGTGTTGGGAATCGGGGAAACAAAACCTAGAGCACTCGAACTGAAGCTGCCAAAGTCGTATACCCCACCGTAGTTGACGGTGAAGATCGCCGTGATCGGAAGATAATTAACGTCTACGCCGAACTTCGTATTGTGGCGGCCGATGGTCCAGGAAAAGTTGTCGGTGAACTGATAGCGTTGCTCAACACGCTGAATGTACGAATAGGGCTCGCGGCCGAAATAGGCGAAGCCCGGAATATTTACCGCCGGATCGGAACCCCCGGGAATTTTCGTATTGTAGAAATACGAGAGTCCGCGCCGGGCATACTGAAAGCGAAATTCGTTGACCTTGTTGTTGCCGATCGTCCAAGTGTCCTGAAAAACTCCGGCAACGTCGCGATATGTCTGCTGCGACGTGCGCGAGTAAGCATTCTGCCCAAAGGGTTGATCTTGCCCGCTGACTTCAATTCCAGTGACTGTGCTCGGGCTGACGTTGACGCGAAACGTCAGCCGATGGCTGGTTCCCAGATTCTGATCGAGGCGGAGGGAGTAGAGGCTTGTTCCCTCAAACACCGGGAAATTTCCTTCTTGCGACGCTAGTGTCTGGTAGGAAGCCGGCACAGAGCATGGCGGCGAGCTGCAACTGGTGGGAAAACCTGTGACTCCTGGAAAGCCGCCGGTCATTCCTGTCGGCCACGCGCCATTCACGGCCATGCCGGACGAAGCGCCGGCCAGGCCTGCATACTGTCCAACGCCTTGTGCGAAGGCTGGACTCGCACCCTCTAGCGCGAGGACGCTTGGATTGGTGAGAAATCCGATCTGGCTCGGGGTCAATTGCAGCGTCCCAAAAGGCAAGCCTACTTGTGTGGTGTCGAACGGCTCCAATCCGAAATTTCCTTGCCCGATGCTGGAAAACCCGGTTTCATGACGACGCGTGATTTCATAGGCGAAGTAGTAATAAGTCTTGTCTTTCTTAATCGGACCGCCAAACGCCACGCCGCCCTGCACCCGCGTGTAGGCCGGATTCGGAACCGTGCTGAACGGATTCACCGCCTGGAAGTTCCGATTGCGCAGGTAGCCGAAGACGTCTCCGTGAAAGGCATTCGAACCAGAGCGCGTGATGATGTTGACCACGCCACCAGCGGCACGTCCGTACTCCGCCGCGTAATTGTTGGTGATGATCTGAAATTCCTGCACCGCCTCCTGCGAAACCGTTGACCGCACGCCGTTCACCGAGTTGTCGGTCGCATCGGCGCCATCCACGTTGACGAGATTTGAGCGAGCGCGCTGGCCGCTCATGTTGAGGCCGGAGGTGGGCGCGGCCCCGGTGTTGGGCGCGTTGTCGCGCACCACCTGCGAATCGGTTAGCGTGAAGTTGATATAGTTGCGGCCGTTGATGGGAAGATTGTCGATACGCCGCTGTCCGATCGTGTCAGTCGTCGAACTTCGCGAGGTTTCTACCAGTTCCGCCTGCGAGTTGACTTCCACAACCTCCGTGCCGCCAGACACCGAGAGTGTGACCGGAAGCTCCACCAGTCCGCCGACGGGGATCACCACACCTGTGTTTTGGACTTTGGTGAAGCCTTTGATATCGACGGTAACCGAATAGGAACCCGGCGGCAGTTGGCGAACGCTATATCCACCTTGGCCGTCACCAGTGGCGATGCGCTCCAGGCCCTTCGCGGCATCGCGCGCTGTCACGGTCGCATTCGCGACCAGATTCCCGGTGGGATCTTTGACGGTGACGTGCAGATCGCCGGTGGCAACGCCTCCCTGCGCAAAGCTGAAAGCAGAGAGCAACACGAAAAACAAAGTCAAGGATAGAGCTTTCGCGGTGCGGATCATAAGGTCCTCCCTTGAACTCGCGGGGCGAGCGGACGGCGGGAACGATTTTCCCGGCAGGTTGCCGATGTAGTCACGAAAAGATCTGGGACGAACGACCCCGGTGGTTTTATAACAGAAAGACGCCCGAAAACAAGTCGGAATCGGAGGAGAGTCGCCGCCGAGTTAACCCGGTTTGTTTTGTTGGGCACTCGGGCCGCGAAAGGAACCGGGCAGAGTCCACAACATCATCGCGATCGAACTTCTGAGGATCACATGGTTGCGGCAATGCGTACGGGAGCGGCGGGGTCCTGCAATCTGCCCAGCAACATGGCGGAACTGTTCAAGCGTTCGTAGCCGTGCAGAAATGGAGCGGCTTCCAAGACTGAGTTCGGCCAAGCCAGAGCAATGTAGATTTTGAGAAGTGCGAAGGCGGCATTGCGGCGCAACAATAACGCATTGTCTACGAGCCGCCGCGCAGCCTCGACGGTGGGGGCATCGCCGGCGCTCAAGGCGGCCTGTCCCATGATGACCAGAACGGCGGCGTTTTTTCCCGCTACTTGAACGTAAGCCGCCATGGCTCGCAGGCGTTCGCGCCGCACCACACGAAACTCGGAAGCGGGCAGCCGGCGGCGCAGATAAGCGTCTTCCGCGGGATCGACAAGATTGCGGAAGGCCTCGACATCGATCGGCTGAATTTGATTTGCCAAGCCCGTTTCCGTGGAGACTTGCAGGCTCCGGGACAGCGTGAGGCTAAGGATGAAGACGAGTCCTAGCGCGGCGGCGATAACCAGAATGATCGCAAGAGTCATGGGCGTACCAGACGCTCCAGTTCTCGGTTCCAGACGTCAAGATTGTTTTCAGGCAAAGGAACCGAAGGCTTCACAGCAACTTTCGCGGGAACCAGCAGATAGTAGAACCAGATCAGCACGCAGACATGGTAAGTGGCCATGTTGACGAAGGTGAGGATAATGCGCGTGGAGTGCATCAATCCGCCATTATCGATCAACGCCCACGTCGCCAAGTGTACGCAGGCTGAGATGCTCAGGCCTAAAGTGATCCCGAAAACCTGCCTGGGCCAGGTGAGATGGAAATAAGCGGAGAAGAGAAAGATAAAAACCAGGACGCCGCATTCGATGAGATACGTGGTCTGTTCGAGAAGGTTGGCCCCGGAGACGATGCCAAAGACTTCGCTTTTAGGTGCATACGCAGCCGCCAAAGCGGCTACAAAGACCAAAACGATCCCGGTTCCGCGGATTAGAGTTTTTCCCAGTTGCGCTAAAGACGCATATGAGCCAAAGAGCAGAGCAAAAATTTCTCCGACTAGCGCAAACTTCAGTACTCCCTCGAGTACTAAGTCTCCCCAATCCACGAGCCAGAATGTTAAGGCAGGGATGGACGGCAGAATATCGGCCGCATAGACGGCCAGCTGACCAACCGAGCTGAGTATGGCGAATGCGAAAAACGCCGGGAATCGACGGGCAATTCCATGTCTCCAGAGGAAGACGGCTAGCACCGGCAGAATGATGTTAGGCGCGGCCCAGAGATAGTGCCAAAGGAATGAGTGCGCCTGCAACATAACAATAACGATGCACTATACATCCCCCCGCTGCCGGAGGCAACGCGTTCTTGATTCTTGTTCTGTTTTCGTAAGATCGGCGGGCCCGCCGTTAAAACTATTGCTTTGTAGTTTAGTGTTACGGTTTGCACAAAACGTTTCCGCAGCCGCCACCAGTCCCGCCGCCATCGGCGTGCGCGACCGTTGGAATCACTAAAGTGTTGAGGAACAGGACAGCGGCTGCGAGGACAAGTAGGGCACGTTTCACGGTTGTTTTCTCCTTGTTACTGCGAGTTGGACCGTGATAATTTCATGCGCGCGGCGAGCCGCACAATGTATCGAAAGACCATTATCCGTTCGGAATTCGTAACAAGATGACTCTGAAATCAGCACTACAGGACGTGAAAGAAACCACGCTGACGGCGGTCTCGGGACTGCTGGGCAAACTGGCTTATCTGGCTTCCTTGCGGCGTGCCCAGGGCCGGTACCGGCACTGGGGCATAGAACTCATCCACGGGCCGGAATCATGCGAGCGCGCTCTGAAGATGGCCCATACCGAAATTGTCGCCGGTGTCCTACGAGCGCCGATGAAATCTTTAGTCGACGATTTGGATGAATCGAGCCGCGGCTGCGGAGTTGCCGCCCGATCCTATATTGAAGGAATGCGCGAGCACTTCCATGAACTCATCCCCGGCGAGCGCCAGGGATCACCTGTCGCCAGTCACCTTAGTTCAGTGCTGCTGGCGCTTTCGTGCCTGGAGAAGAATCGAGGGCGTGCCACTCGGTCAATTTCATAGCCACTCCCACAATCTGGCCGAGGACCTCTGCTTCCTGGGGGTGGCGCAAGATTCGAATCGGAACTGGAGACAGCGGATGCGGTTGCAGAATTATTTCCTCTTTGCGCATGCTGCACCAGCAACAGGTGTGACCTTCGCGAGTCTCCACAAAATAGATGGGACGTTCGTATTCCGAGCGCCACAATCCTTCCACCACCTTATTTCTGGACTCGTCCACCTGAATAAAACTCCCCGGCGGTAGGATGGGATACATCGTAAAATCTTGCGTGCCGACATAACCGTAGGTGAAATCGGTATTGGCAAATTGTGCTAGATAGGCAACGGGCACAAGTCCCCACTGCTCGACCATGCGGCCCAGATTGGAGGTGCGGCGCTCGTCAAAACCAGGATCCATGCGAACCGGAACTTGCACCGAAGACAGTCCCGCCAGCGCATCCGACACGTGCGATTTCGGCGGAGAAACTAAGCCCAGATCAGCGGCGATGTTGTTCAAGTCAACGCCGTACCACGACATTAATTCGCGCAGGTCGCGGTGGTAGATCACTGAGAGGGTGTACAGGCGGTAAATGCTGGGTAAAATACCTTTGGTCTCGATATCCGACAGGCGGCTGGGAGGAATGGAAAATTCCTCGTTGCGATACTTGTCGGCAATGCGCGCGCTTGAGTTTTCGACGTCACGCATGGTCAGGCCAAGTTTCTCGCGCAACGTGCGCAGGCTTTTTCCCACCGGTAACATCAATCCCCCCTCCAGTGAAAGTCTCGGAATCATATCAAAGCTGGACGGCTCGCGGAGCCGATTTGTGAAAAAATTTGCAACATCTGCGCGTTGTTACGAATTCCGAACACACGTGGAGCCTTATCAGTCGCGCTGAATCGTGACTTCGCTTTCTGCGCATACACCAACGACGCGCCCGCTCTGCGGTTGTGGATTTCTTGTCACTGTCCGGAATTCGTAACAACCCTCACTGAATCTCGCGATTTAACTGTGCGCGTCACCGTTCTAGCTTTACCCCGTTGTATTCCAACCAATCTTGTTTCCAACCCGGATTGAGGATGACATTTGTCACGGACGCCGCGTGATGGATGGCACTGGTGCGTGCCTTCTTGTTCCACGATGATGCAATCAGTTAAATGGGAGGGAGGCGGCAAAATGATCGCTACCTGGGAACAACCTCAGCAGATCGACACTTCGAATTCGGATGTGATCGTCGCCAGTCTCGAAGCCGTAAACAAGAACTACGGCAGCGTCCGCGCGCTGCGCGCAGTGAATTTCCGGGTACGCGCCGGAGAGGTCGTTGCGTTGCTTGGTCCGAACGGAGCCGGCAAGACTACAGCCGTAAAGTTGTTCTTGGGGTTGATGCAGCCCAATTCGGGACGCGTGCGCGTTTTCGGCGGAGATCCGACGAATCCTGAAAACCGGCTGCGCACGGGAGCCATGTTGCAAGTCGGGAGAGTTCCTGAAACTTTGCGCGTCCGCGAACACATCGATCTATTTTCCACCTACTACCAGAAACCGCTGGCTCTCGCGGAGATCCTGGCCGCCGCCGGGCTCGAGAAATTGAGCGAGCGCAAGTTCGGCGATCTCTCCGGAGGTCAGAAGCAGCGGGTGCTCTTTGGGCTCGCCATTTGCGGCGATCCCGACTTGCTTTTTCTCGACGAACCCACGGTCGGCCTCGACGTGGAAGCGCGCCGCATATTGTGGGAGGAGATTCGCAGAATGGTCGCCCGCGGCAAAACGGTTCTGCTCACGACTCACTATTTGCAGGAAGCTGATGCGCTGGCCGACCGCGTGGCCGTCATCAATCGGGGAGAGATTATTGCCGAGGGAACACCGGCCGAGATCAAGGCGAAGACCGCTGGAAAGCGGATTCGTTGCGTCAGCAGCCTGAGCGTCAGCGCTTTGCGACAGATTGCAGGCGTTACTGCAGTAAAAGAAGATCGCGAAGCCGTCGAACTGCACGCTGCAGAGGCAGAGTCGGTTCTTCGCGAATTGCTGGCGCGGGACGCGCAATTATCCGGTCTTGAAATTACCAGCGCAGGCCTGGAAGAAGCCTTTCTGGCGCTGACGCAGGACACAGCGAACAACGGAAATCATTCCAACTAAGCGGAAATACACGCGGAGGAAATGCAATGAGCTCCTCAATTATGGCATTGAGCAATATCCAAGTTCAGCGTTCACCGAGTCATACGGCAACAATCTATTTGAAGGAAGCGAAGTACGAGTTCCTGAAGAATCTGCGTCTTCGTGTGTATACGGCTTCGGTGCTCAGCTTTCCCATCATGTTTTACGTCTTGTTCGGATTAGTGCTGAATTCGAAACAGGCGATTGGCGGCACCACCGTCCCCACCTATCTGATCGCCACTTACGGCACATTCGGCGTGATGGGAGCTTCGCTGTTTGGAACCGCGGCAGGCCTGGCGTCCGATCGCGGGCTTGGATGGCTGCAAGTAAAGCGTGCCAGCCCTATGCCACCCTTTGCGTATTTCGCGGCCAAAGTGATTACCAGCATGATTTTCAGCGCGGTGATTGTAGTCGCGCTCTTTACGCTCGGAGTGGCTCTGGGCGGCGTGCGCATGCCGGTGGCTTATTTCGCTAAGCTCCTGGGAACCTTGGTGGCGGGTTCGCTGCCATTCTCCGCTATGGGATTGGCCCTGGGATATTTCGCCGGACCGAACTCCGCGCCACCGACCATCAACCTGATTTATTTGCCCATGTCGTTCTGCAGCGGATTGTGGGTGCCCTTCATGTTCTTGCCGAAAGTCGTACGCCAGATAGCGCTCGTGCTGCCTCCTTATCATCTCTCGCAATTGGCCTTGGGAATAGTCGGAGCGGGACGTCACGAATCGAATGCAGCGCACTGGGAAGTTCTGTTGGCCTTCACCATGATCTGCCTGGGCGTGGCGCGCATCGGCTTCCAACGCGATCAGGAGAAAATGTATGGCTAGAGCAAGGTTTCAAAGTTTCAGAGTTTCAAGGTTTCAAAGAAAACCTTGAGATCCCCGGCTCGTAAACCTGTGACCTTGAAACCCTGAAACGTTGAAACCTTGAAACCTTAGAATCAGGAGTTGAATCATGAGTGCAAATTCGAAAAAGTCCATGGTCCGGACGGTTGTCCTCATCTTCCTGGGGATGGCTACTCTTTACGGCGGATCGAAATGGCTGGGTCTCTTGATTCCTGCGGCTCTGCTGGTGTGGTACAGCGCTACGCCCAAGTTTAAAACTGGCAGGAATTGAGTGGAAGGTCGAAAATAGAAGGGGTCGACAAAAAGAATGCCCTACCTGGGTTCGCGACAACTCGACGAAGGCTCGCAGACCGCGAGTGCGTTCAAACTAAGGCCGCTGCGATCAGTGCTGAAGGACAAGGATCACGGATGGGGTCCCCTGCTTTGGGTGCTTTATCTCGGTTTCTTCTTCGTTCAACCGGTCGTCGAACACGTCAGCTCCAAACAATGGCTCTTCGATGGCCTCGGAGCCGCGATATTCCTCGTCCTCTACTGGGGAATGTTCTTGCTGGAGAGGCCTCGGGCGCTTGTGCACGTTGGTGGCATCGTGCTGCTCGGAGTCTTGTACCTTCCCTTCAATGCGGGTGGCTGCACGTTCTTCATCTTCGCGGCAGCGATGGTCCCCTTCATGGTCGGTACGCAAGCGCGGGCCATCGTGGGCCTGGGGGCCATTTCGGCTATTGCCACAATCGAAGGATTGCTTCTGCACTTGAACGTTTGGGAACTCTTCTGGGCGGCAGTCTTTCCAGTGTTCATCGGCGCGGGCAACCTTTTTTATGCCGAGCGGAACCGCATGAACTGTGAACTGCGCAAAGCCAACCAAGAAATCGAGAACTTGGCCAAAGTCGCCGAGCGCGAGCGCATCGCACGCGATCTGCACGATGTCCTTGGGCACACTTTGTCGGTAATCACGTTGAAATCCGAACTCGCCGGCAAGCTGGTAGACCGCGATCCGCAACGCGCGGAAAAGGAAATCCGTGAAGTGGAACAAATTTCACGGCAGGCGTTGTCCGATGTGCGCGACGCTATTCGCGGGTATCGTTCGCAGGGATTAGTTGCCGAACTGGCACAGGCCAAGACCACGCTGGAAACAGCCGGACTGACGGTGCAGAGCGACGCCGCAACTACGATGAAACTTCCGGCGGTGCAGGAAAGCGTCCTCTCGCTGGCTGTGCGGGAGGCCGTAACCAACGTTGTGCGTCACGCGCAAGCCCGCACTTGCCGCATGCGTCTCGAGCAACAGAACGGTTCCTGCCGCCTGGAGATTCACGACGATGGTTGCGGTGCTTCCAACGGTGAAGGCAACGGCTTGCGCGGCATGCGCGAACGCGTCGAAATGCTGGGAGGCACGCTGAATCGCAACACAGAAGCGGGGACGACGCTGACCATCACCTTACCTCTCAAAGAAGTGATGCCAAAGCGCGAAGGCTTTCAGAATTGAATCCTTCAGCCAGAGAAAGCGCAAGAGAAGCGGCGAAAGAAAGCCGCAAGACGATCCGTGTCGTGCTGGCTGAAGATCAGGGGATGGTGCTGGGCGCGCTCGCGGCCTTGCTCGAAATCGAGAGCGACATTTCCGTCGTTGGCCAGGCGCGCAACGGCAAAGAAGCGCTCGAAGCCGTGCTGGCGCACAAGCCCGACGTTTTTATCACTGACATTGAAATGCCGCACATGAGCGGCCTCGACGTGGCTGCGGAGTTGAAGCGGCGGCGAACCGGGACGCGGGTTGTCATCGTCACCACGTTTGCGCGTTCGGGATATCTGCGTCGCGCGCTTGAGGCGGGAGCGTCGGGATATCTGCTGAAAGACATGCGCGCGGAAGAACTCGCGGATGCGGTGCGCCGCGTCCATCAAGGACTGCGCGTCATTCATCCCGAACTCGCAACCGAGGCCTGGGGCGAAATGGACCCGCTCACCGACCGTGAACGGCAAGTGCTAAGACTGGCCGGAGAAGGCATGGCCAGCGGCGATATTGCCGGGGAGCTGGGTCTCTCCGACGGCACGGTACGAAATTATCTTTCCGAAGCCATCAGCAAGTTGGGCGCCAGCAATCGCGTGGAAGCCGCGAGGATCGCGAGAACCAAGGGCTGGCTCTAAGTAATAAGTTAGCGGACTGGCACAAAATCAAAACCCCCACTTCTCGCAAAGGCCGCGAGAAATGGGGCACCCCGTTTACGGTAGGCTGCGCTCGATCCCCGCCTCTTGTTTGTGAACTGTCTTATACGCCCAGGCCATGCGCGGGGTATTGTGGGCGATGCCGATGTGGCCTTCGGGGTTGAGCACGATGATGCCGCCGTGGCCATTGAGGCGCTGTTTGAGATAGTTCATCGCTTCCTGCGCGGACCACTCGGGCAAATTTCCCGCCTGGATGCGGTCGGCGGTCCACTTGGCAAGGACTAACTTCATGATGGGCTCGCCCCATCCGGTGGTGGAAACGGCGGCGCTTTCGTTGTTCGCGTAGCAGCCGCAACCGATCAGCGAAGAGTCGCCGAGGCGGCCGGGAGCTTTGTTCAGCGTGCCTCCGGTTGAGGTCGCGGCGGCGATGTTGCCGTTGCGGTCGAGGGCGACGGCGCCGACGGTGTCGTGAGAAATTGTCATATCGTCAGAGGCGGGCGTGAATAGATCGTTGCCGGCCTTTGACGAATCCGACTTCTCTGATTTACGTTGCGCGGCTGCTGACTGGTATTCGCGCAGGCGCTCGACTTCACGAGGGATGATCAAATCTTTGTTATCGCAGAGCGCGATGCCGTGTTCGGCGGCGAACTTTTCTGCGCCTTCTCCCACAAAATAAACGTGCGGGCTGTCGCTGAGGATTTTGCGGGCGGCGCGCACAGGGTTGCGCAGGCGCTCGACGCAGCCGACACCGCCGGCGCGGAGCGTGGCGCCGTCCATGATGAGGGCGTCGAGTTGGACTTTTCCATCACGATTGAGAAAGCTGCCACGGCCGGCGTCGAAGGTCTCGTCATCTTCCATGATGACGACGGCTTCCTCGACGGCATCGAGCGCCGCGCCGCCGCGCTCGAGCACGCGCCATCCCGCGGCCAGCGCGTGGTTGACGCCACGGATGTGGGCGTCGACCATGTCGTCGGGCATGGCCCATGCGCCGCCGTGAATGACGAGAACCGGATCAGTCGTCAAGAAGTGTCCTTGGAAAAGTTGGGCGCAAAATCGGTGATGCGACCGGATAGTCTAGCATTGCTGCCATTCGCGAGGAGAATGGAGCTACGTGATTTGGGTGCTGGAGAGTTGCAGTAAGTCGGTGGCGCCCAGGATTCGGAGGGCGATTCGGACTATGAGGGGAAGCGGTGGCGGGTGGGGTCGTGGACTACGGTGGGGGCGGAGAGATGATATTTTGTGCGGCGGGTTTCTAGTTCGGCGGTGCCGGCGGCCAGGACGTTTTGGCCCCATTGGCTGTTGGGGCCGTAGGGTAGGGCGATGAGGAATCCTTCTGGAGTGCGGAAGACGTTGACGGGGGTGCGGAAGGGGCTGGCGGATTTGCGTCCGATGTGGGCGATGACGCCGAATCCGGGGAGCCAGGTGGCGAAGGGGCCGGTGATGCGGTTGGTCACTTTGAGATTGAAGGCGGCTACCCAACGGGGGCGGAAGCGGAGCAGCAGAGGGGGCGCGATCAGTAATAGGAGGAAGATTGCGGCTGCAGTTTTCAGCATGGGAGCGTCCGTGCGATAGGTTTAGTTTACTTGTGGCTAGTGATCTCGCGGAAGGTTCTTCCGCGAGCTTGATACGACCCTCAGCGGCTAAAAAGCCGTCATTCATTTTGCACCACTTACGGCGCGGCTAAAAGCCGCGCCCTTTCACAACAGCGCGAACCAGAGACTCTTTCCGCAAGCTCTGAAGTCGTGCCCTTTCCGATCATCGTGCTTCGCGGAGCGCTCGCTGCGATCAGCAGGACAACGGTCGGGGACGGAGGTGCTGGCGACGAACAGCAGATTCCTCGCTTCGCTCGGAATGACAAAAAAATATGCGCCGGAATTCTTGAGTCTACGGTTCGGCAGTGGACGGGAGTGTCCGTCCCACATGCAGGCGACTTTCACCCCCAGGCTGTCGAGCATATTCGGCACACATCACGAAAGCCCCGGTTATCAGCCGGAGCTTGAGTCGATAATGGAACGCGGTCCGCGAAACAACTCTAGGATAACTCTGGTGCGGCGATGTCAAGCGGAATTGGCTTGACAGGTGCCGGCGTCGTTAGAGACAGGATGACAAATGCGTCCTCGATCTTCGCACGATCCATTCCAGAAAGAGATGTGTGGGGAAGTAGACAAGTAGCGTTACGGCAGAGAGGTATACGAACAAGTAGGCCCAGCCAGGAATCACGTGCTGTTCATGAAAGAACAGACCACGGGCCCAGTTCACGTCCTGCTCGGGACGCCAGAAATAATTGATGGGAACTACGATCCAGGCCATCAGCGTCTGCAACTTCCATCCACGCCGGTCATAGCCAAGACGGCAAATGGCCCACAAAAGCAGCGGCGGCGTGACTACGTGAAACAAACTGAGCAGGCGAATGATAAGCGGCAAGTGCGGATCGAACATGTATTCCGTGCCCCCGACCAGGTGGCGTCGGGTCAGAAGGGCTCCGGCAAGGTCCACAGTGTAGATCGTCTGGAACAAAAGCAGTCCGGACGCGACCCAAGAGAAAATCAGCGGACTTTCGAGCCACAGGGCAAGGCCGATCAACACATTTCCAAGATCGCAGAAGAAGAGAAAATTCTGCAGTCCGAATTGCCGCCAGTAGAGCGGCGCCCAAATCAGCAGCCAGATGGTCCAGCCAATCTTGAGCCACAAAGGCAGCCGTGAACGCATGGCCCGCTATTGTATGCGACTAGCGCCCGTGGTTACCCACGTGCCGGTTCGAGCGCGAGCGCTAGAGATTTCGTGCAACGTTTCCGTCACTTGGCCGAAACACCACAAGAATTAGTGAAATGCGAATTACCAGCGTAACTTGCTGGGGATAACGGGTGTACCTACGATGGTTTTAGTATGGGTTACCAAGCTCTTCTCTTCTGCCCCGATGAAAAAACCGCTCGTACGGTGACGCAGGTTTTAAGCGAGTTGGAGTTTAACGTCGAGACCTGCACCGAGCCTTTCGCTGCAGTTAAGAAGCTGATGAGCCAACACTTCGACGCTGTCGTGGTCGACTGCGATAACGAGCAGAATGCCACATTGTTGTTTAAGAGCGCGCGCAATTCGACGTCCAACCAGGCGTCGCTTGCCGTAGCCGTCGTGGAAGGTCAGGCCGGGGTAGCCAAGGCGTTTCGTATCGGCGCCAACCTCGTCCTGACCAAACCCATCAACATCGAACAGGCCAAGGGAACGCTGCGCGTGGCTCGCGGTCTGCTGCGCAAAAGCGAACCGGCCAAAGTCAACGGCGCCGCGGCCTCTGCTTCAGCGCATGAAGCTGCTGTATCGGCGAAATCCCAAACTTCCTCCGCTGCTGGGAGTATCTCAACGGCGCCGATCCTAGCGCCGCAGGTTCACACCGAGCCGAATACGCGATTGGTAGCCTCGACGCCGTCAGCAATGCCGATTTCGAAGGCCGCCGTTCATGACGAGGATTTGCTCGGAATCGGCGATGACGATTACGATTCCTCACCCGCGGCGGTTTCGGCTGCGCCCGCATCCGGGAAGTTCATCACACCCGCGCCGCAGGCCGATAAGTTCCTCGCGGCAGCCGTTGTTTCTCAAGTAAAGGCTCCGGCCAGCGCGGGATTGCCGCCAGCCGTCAGCGGAGGAGCGGCCAGCGCGCCGGCTCCGGCGCGCGAACGTGAAGGCAATCACGTCGCGGAAGTCTCGCCGCGCGAACGCCCCGCGGAAAATACTTCGAAAAAGGCAGCCATGGGGCAGACCGAATCGCCCACTCTGGCTGGTTCCGTACCATCATTCACTTTTGGCGGGGCCAATGTTCCCGCCGAATCGAGTGGCGGAGGCAAAAAACTTCTCCTGGCCATTGTCGCAGCGGTCATCATCGCGGCAACAGCCTATGCAAGCTGGTCACACTTTCATGGCAAATCAAGTCAACCTGACAATGCGCCGGCTGAAGACACGCCAACGACAATCGTGACTCCGTCGCCCTCGAAGCCAAAAAGCGCTCAGACTTCAGCTCCGAAGCCATCAGCGTCCCTAAGTGGCTCACCCGCGGCACCGAACGAAAAAAGCCACGTCTCGGATACCGATTCTGTTTTTGACGATTCCAACTCTTCATCGGCTGGCAGTTCGGCGACGGAATCAGGGAAGAGCAGCGCGGCAGATCCGGCCGAAGCGCCGCTTGTGGTCAAAGGAGGCAAGGCCCCAGTGGCACATGCAAAAGCTGGAGTCGCAGACGCTCCGGCTCCCAGCATGATTGGGATCGCCATGCCAGGCGCTGGAGCTCCTCCGCCCAATTTTGTAGGCAGCGGACAGATCGCACCAAAGCCATTACTCCAGACTTTGAATATCTCGCAAGGCGTATCGCGCGGGCTGCTGATTAAGAAAGTGCAGCCGGTCTATCCGCGAAATGCAGTGTCAATGCGGGTTGAAGGTTCCATCGAGCTGCTGGCCACCATTTCAAAAAACGGTGACATCGCGCACGTCAAAGTGCTGAGCGGCGATTCCCAGCTGACCAAAGCCGCCACGGATGCGGTGAAACAATGGAAATATAAGCCGTATCTGCTGAACGGCGAGCCGGTCGAGATTCAGACGGAAATCACCATCAACTTCAAGCTACCTAAATAACCTCGTCCGATAAAAGTCAGCGCTAAACGGTGGAGCGCCGTTTCGTGGATCCGAGGTTCCTTGCCTCCGGGTTAGTTCGATCTCAATCAGACTCCGTTGACTCGCACGCTAGGCGACTTCTCTGTCGCCTAACGGTCACTTCTCTGTCGCCCTGACGGTCAAGGAATGGTTCGCTTCACACGGACGACCGGATAGATTCTCGCCGCAAGGTCAGATGGCAAGGCAGCCGGAGAAGGCGGATGAGAAACATCTTCACTGCGGCTGCAGCACTTCGTCGATCACTACCTTGTTGCCCTTATCGGCGGTAATAACCTTGTGCACGGGCGCATATCCGCTCAGAGTTATATCGACCACATAATTGCCGGGATCGACGGAGACGTCTGCGGGCGAGGCTTTTTCCACAAGATGCTGGTTGACCGCGATCTGGGCCCCTTTGGGTTGCGTGCGTATGCTCAGGATCGCCTGGCCCCGGCCGCCAAACAGTTTCGACATTTTGCCCACGGTCTTGAGATTTTCGGTGTTGCCGAGAGCCCGCAGGGTCGGTGAGAAATTCGAAGTCTGCCCCAGTGCAAACTGGGCGTTCATGGTTTCGTCCAGGTAGCCCGACATCCGAACCAATACCACGTGGCGGCCTTTGTCCACGCTGATCTGCCCGGGCGTTTTGATGCCCGCGTCGTGGCCGTCCACGAAGATGTTGGCTCCCGGGGGATCACTCTTGACCACCAGTGTGGCCATCGACTTCGCGAGGCGAATCGTGGTCGTGGCTCGGCTTCCTGAGGCAACCGTGATGGTGCGGGAGTCGCTGGAGTATCCAGCCTTGCTGACAGTGAGCGAATGCTGCCCGGGCTGAAGATTCGTCAAAGCCAGCGGCGTGGTCCAGCTCGCATCGCCTTGACCATCCAGTTCCACCAGGGCGCCTTGCGGAGTCGAATCAATCGTCAACTGTCCCGGAATTATCGCCGCAGTGGCCTTTCTGTGAGCTATCCGGGCGCTGGCAATGGTACCTGGTTCGGCCTGCAAAGTTTGGTCTTCTGAGGTTGAAGGGGGCACGTCTGGAGAAGTTTGGGATTCAGCAGGCGCCGGCGCAGGCACTGGCGCCGGCGTATTCTGTGCCTGGTTGGAGGCTGGCTGCTTGGGGGCTTGCGCAACGGCCGTGGTGCGGCCCGCGCCAGAATCGTCGTCGCTGTTCAGCGAATGAATGTAGAAGGTAACTCCAATGCCGATGAGCAGAATCAGCGCGCCCGCCCCGGCAAGAGCATACAACATCAGCGTAGGCGGAACGTTCTTGATCTCTTTGATCGCTTTCTCGGCGACTTCGCGAGGCTGAACTTTGGGCTTCTCAATGGCCTTGCGGCTCCCTTTAAATGCCGTTGTCGCGGGTCCCGTCGACTGCGCCGGTTCATACGAAGAGGGAGCGGGTGGAGGATCGGGAGCGATGTAGATTTCCTTGAGCGGAGGCAATTCGGTCATTTCGGAGAAGCTTACCCCCGCGCTGCCGGCCGGCCTCCCCTCGGCCATGAGAGGATCGACCGCAATTTTCGGAGCGTCTGCGACTTGCGAATCAAAGGTCTCGATCTGAGGCTCGTCGCTGACGGGTGAAGACATTTGCGCCTTCGGAAGCCCGAGGTCGCCGGCCCCCGCCGCGGCTGCTGCCGTTTTCGGGGTAGCAAGTTTCGAAACTGGCTGCCCTTGCGAGTTTGGGCCCTGCCGCGTCACAGGTTTCGTTTCAGCTGGCTGTGCTCCAGCAGGTGTCACAAATTTTGACTGAACGGCAACATTAGTTTTGACTGGGACTTTTGGCGCCTCTGGCTTTTTGGACGCCACTGGCCTCACTTCTTTGCAGTTTTCCAGATCATCGAGCAGTTGCTTGCCGCTCTGGTAGCGCTGTGCCGGGTCTCGAGTCAGCGCCTTCATGATGAGATCACTCAGAAGCGGATGAACCTTGGGGTTCGCGTGAAGGGGCGCGACAGGCGTGCCCTCCAAAATGCTCTGCCGCAGAGCTTGCACATTTTCGCCGGCAAATGCCCTCCGCTCGGTCACCATTTCGTAGAAGATCGCGCCCAGACTGAACAAGTTTGAGCGGGCGTCGACGACCCCGCCCTCAAGCTGTTCCGGCGACATGTAATAAAGAACTGGAGGAACTCCTTGCGGAACTTGTTGCAGGAAGTTGCCCACACAGGAAACGCCGAACCCCAGAATCCTGACCGTACCGTCCCACCCGCACATGATTTTGGCGGGTTCCAGGCTGTAATGAACAATGTTTTGCGACTTGGCATACTCGAAGCCGCTGCACAACTGCCGTCCAATATCGAGAAGGTCCCAAATGGAGAATCCTTCCTTGCGGGCCAGCATGGTGGCGATGCTGTTGCCCTGAACGTAATCCATGCCGGCGCAGAATTGGCCGTCGATTTGACCCGCGCCAAATATAT